>FWWL01004278.1_pt1 | contig 15245 bp, 11 predicted proteins | sample 2228331 | NCBI WGS metagenome assembly FWWL01 (sample SAMEA103939775, study PRJEB20133) | metagenome
GCACAAAAATAAAAGATTGTGCTTCCAGCGATTGAGTCCATTGATTGGTACGATAATCCTGTTTTGTTGACCTAATTGAAATAATTTCAGACCCTTCCAGATTTTCTATAATAAATTCACAATGTTCTATATGGTTATCTTTATCTATATTTTTTGCTAAACATATAGGGACAAGTTTATTCCCATTCTCTTCTACTGTCCAGATGCCTGTATTATCAGTTTTTAAGGCACTTTGAACTATTTCAAGAATATCCTGTATTCGTTCCTTTACTTCTTTATCTTGTTTTTCAGAAGTCAGGATAATATCTTTTAGTGCTATGACTATACCTTGTAACTTCATTTTTTCTTTTTCTTCTACATCTACTTTATTTTTGTAATACTGATTTAATGACTCAATTTGTCGTTGTAGTCGTATATTTTCCCTATATAGGCTATTGGCTGTATCTAAGGGAATTCCTCCTTTCCCCTCCTCTGAGAAAATAAATATGTTTTGAGCCTTTTGGGATTCGGGTTCTTTTTTCTCTTCTCCACCTGCTATCCATAGTTTCCAGAAATATAGGACAGAATATATTTTATTTATTAGTGTTTCATACTCAACAGTACGGAAATGAATGGGACATTCCTCACCTTCAACATTCGGATTTTCCAACCAGGAAGAAATTTTTTGAATAGGTTGTGTAGTCCATTGTCCTATTAATGATGATATAACAATAGCGAGAAAGAAACAGATAACAAAAAGCATGATTATATATTCATTTTTTCCTGTTTCGTTTAGATATTCCGTGGTATAAGGAATATCAAAAATACATATTAGGGGTATTGTATGTATAAAAGAAAATTTTTGAACAATAATACAATTTTTTCCGGATTCGTGATAATTGGGTGCAAATGTAAGTGGATTTACTGAAATGATTTCTTTTATCTCAGGTAGGTTATCAATTGAAGTGGATTTTTGAATATCTCTACTGGAAACACTATCCATCCCCAATTTACAAATCACATATTTATCGCTCAGAATGTATGTATAAACGGAAAAATCTCTATATATTTCTGAAACTGTATTTTGTAGTAAAGACCAATCCATTTTCCAGGATACAGCAGAATAAGGTGAGTCCTCATATCCAACAGCCATTGCTATACGGGATATAATAGATGAGCCCGTCTCGTCTATTTCGGGAAATGTAAACCATATTTTCGGGATACCTTCTCTATTTTTATTGCTCTGTTGCAAACAAATTGTAACTGCTTCCTTGTACCAATTTGTATTGGTAAAACTTTGTTCTGCAGTTGTATCTTCTATATGTTCTTCCAGCAATTGTGCTCCGTCTTCTGTCCATAAAGCCTGTTTCTTTAGAAAACCCTTTTCACCAGGCGTAAGAGTTATTGTTTTCCAGCCCGACGCAGTTGGTAGAATTTTATATTCCAATTTGTTAGGCAATACTAACTCAAAAGATTTGATATATGGATTTCTTTGAAGCAACGATACAAAGAAAAGGTTTAGTAAAACTCTATCAGTGGTGTTAATAGTCTTTTTATTTAAAGCAGTTTGTAAAGTTTCAACAATATCGTATAAATGTTTATCTGCTTTTTCTATTTTTTCTATAGAGAGTTTATAGTTACAATCCAAAAATAATTTGCGGAATTTTGATTCATAGGATATAATGTCTTTTTTCCAGGATATAGAAAAAAGAACACATACAAAAAGGAAATAAATTAAGAATACAATAACTATTATATATTTAACCCTAAACATATTTTTTGCCCTTTATGAATACTATATATTAAAAAAACATTTCAATGAAAGGAAAATATTATGTTATACATTCTTCTATTTTCCTTATGCGTTTTTAATCAAACACAGGAAAGTTTTGACAATTTTAGGACCTGTTTTCAAACCTCTGGCGGGTATGACCCAAAAGTGGATATCGCCTCAGATGTAGCGATTGTATATGGGACATCGCCTAATTTAAGTGAAAGAATAAATAGTTGGAAGGAACAAGACTACCGAACTGCATATATGACAGGGATTTCATGGGGTAATTACGAAAGTTACTATCTAACTGAAAATGGGCTAAAAGAAGATGAAATACAAACTGAGAAGTCTGGCAAATTATGGATGCATGGGAATAGTAAAACCGTAGGATATAATGTTCCAACACCAAGTTATGTTGAGTTTATAAAAAGTATCCTGATACCTCCACTGGAAAATCGGGTAGAGGCTATATATTTAGAAGAACCGGAATTCTGGGCTGTAACGGGATGGAGTAAGGCATTCAAAGAACTCTGGGAAAAACACTATGGAGAACCATGGAGCCCCCCGGATGAATCTATTGAAACACAATATAAAGCCAGCCTATTAAAATACCATTTATACACTAACACACTAAAAGATGTTTTCCAATTTGTTAAGGAATACGCTCAGAGGAATAATTTCCGTATCGGATGTTATGTCCCAACACATTCATTAATTAACTATGCCCAATGGCGTATTGTCAGTCCGGAGAGTATGCTTACCAAAATGGAGAATTGTGATGGTATCATAGCTCAGGTCTGGACAGGAACGGCGCGCTCTCGTCATCATTATAAAGGGATACCTAAAGAAAGGACTTTTGAGACGGCATACCTTGAATATGCGCAAATGGTTGGAATGGTTTTACCCACTAAAAAACACTTGATATTTCTTGCTGACCCTATTGAGGATAATCCCAACCATGATTGGAATGATTATAGATATAACTACGAATCCACAGTATTAGCCTCTTTGTTATTCCCTGAAGTATATACCTATGAAGTTATGCCCTGGCCTCAAAGAATTTTTACTGGTAAATATTCCCGTTCCCAAGAGGTTAAAGATGAGAAGATAAAAATTCCGCCCGAATATGGATTGGAGTTATTGACAGTTATAAATGCCCTAAATGATATGAAACAATCAAATGTTCAATGGATTTCCGGTGATTATCCGATTGGAATATTGGTTTCTGATACATTGATGTTCCAACGGGCAGAACCTACTCCAAGTGATGCTCATTTAAATTGTTTCTACGGAATGGCAACACCACTGGTAAAACATGGGGTACCTGTAAAAATAATACAGATGGAACACTTGTTAGAACATTCTTCTCTAAAAAATATAAAAATTTTATTACTTTCCTATGAAGGGCAAAAACCTTTGAAGAAAGAGTATCATGAGGCTATTTATAAATGGGTTAGAGAAGGAGGGAATTTGCTTATTTTTGATGACCTTTCTGATCCATATAATGAACTTAATCTATGGTGGAAAAAAGAGGGATTTCGTTCGCCTGCGGAACATTTATTAAAAACTTTCTTCAATGATAAGAATCCTGATGAAAATATCTTATCTTATGGTTATGGACATATACGCTGGATAAAGGAGAATCCAACTTCTTTAAGTCGCGATGTAAATGGTGCAACCCGTGTTCTGGATTGGGTTAAAGAAATGGCAAGCATGGCAAATGTAAACATTGAATATAAAAATTATTTTCATCTGAAAAGAGGACCTTATCATATTTGTGCTGTGATGGACGAATCTATTTCTGACCAGCCTTATGTGTTGAGAGGAAAATTTATCAACTTATTTAATCCTGAACTTAAAGTAGAAGAAGAAATTGTCATAACCCCATCTAATAGAGCATTTGTTATTGACCTCAATTCGTTAGATTTAAAAACCAATGACCTTTCTATAGTTACTTCTGCTGGTAGAATAAAAACACAAAAAATAGAAGGAAAGTATTTGTCTTTTTCTATTCGGGGTCCAGAAGAAATTCCTGGAAAGGTTATTGTTTATTCTTCTCATCCCCCTGAAAAGATTAGTAGTTCTGAAAATATTGATTTTCGTTTTCGTTATGAAATACAAAATAATCTCATCTACATTGATTTCATACACAAGGGTAAGGATATCCATTTTGAGATTGAGATATAATGATTGGTAGTATATATATCCTAATTCTGGATTTTTTTATTGATTTTTACATTAAATTGTAAGAATTGGGCAAACAAAATAATTGAAGGTGTACGAGAATATGCTGACACAAGAACAAGTTCATCGTTTTACAGAAAAAATTCGTTTTAATACACAAAAAATTGAAAGATTAATACATTTAATCAATCAGGGTTTTCATCTTGAATACATATACCACTACCACAGAGACGAGGTAGGAATTGATAATTGGGGATTTTTGGTTCACATTATAGATGAATACAGAAAGTTTGTAGACATAGAAAATAAAAAGGGGAATGTTTTAGAACAGTTAGAAAAAAATGGTCTGCTTGATGATGAAATTAAAGAACTTGTAGAAAAAACAACTGATGCATTTTTATTAGAAACTCTATTACTTCCTTTAAAGAAAAAGAATAAGGGTCGCTCTCAAAGACATATTCAGCAGGGGTTGCAAGAATTAGCGGATTATATATGGCAACAACTGCCTCTGAATCAGCCTATAGAAGTGATGGCGGAAGGTTTTGTGGAAAAATCTAAATTATCTATAACTCCACAGGAAGCCATTGAAGGGGCTATTGTAATTCTCTCGGAACGAATTGAACAAGATTACAAAGCCAGAATGATAATAAAAGATTTATTCTGGAAAAAAGGGACATTAACTTCAATACCCACCAAAACAGCACAAAACCAGAAGACACAATTTGAGTCTTTTTATAACTACTCGGAATCTATCCGTAGGATTAGTTCCATCCGCTTCCTTCAAATTTTGAGAGGAATGAGATTAGGATTTTTAAAAGTCAATCTGGATATAGATGAAGATGAGGTAGTTGAGGAATTATCTAAGATATATGTTAAAGAAAAAGGTAGTATTTATGAACCTTATATACGATTATGTATTCAGGATGCCTTCCGTCGACAATTAAAGACGGTATGTGAAAATAGGGTATTTCAGGAATTAAAGGAAAATATTGAACAACAATTTATCTCTGAACTGCGCGATGATTTAATAGATATTTTTATGTTCCCACCTGCTAATTTAGAAACCGTTATTTCTATAATCCCTGCTATTGAAGAAGAATGGGCAGTATGTGTTGTAGACCGTGATGGCAGTATGTTAGAAGCAAACTATATATTCCCCGTTCCACCTAAAAATGAGATAAAAGAAGCGCAGGAACTAATCAAAGGATATATTGAAAGATATAATTCCCGTCATATAGTAATTGGAAATGGTGCAGGAGTAGAAGATGCATTTCAATTTGTCGGGGAATTGGTTTCACAGTTCACCAATCCCCGGGTTAGATTTGTCACCTTTGAACGCAGGTTTGCACAGAGTTTTGCACATTCAAAAATCGCAGAAATAGATTTACCTAATCAACCAGAAAAAATTCGGGAAGCATATTATCTTGCAAAATGCTTTAATTCTCCGTTAGAAGAACTTATTAAACTTCCACCTGTTAGTTTACCTGATGGAATCCTTCATAGAGAAATCAATGAGAGAAAATTTATCGCGGTTGTCAATCAAGTAATAGAACATTGTATAAACAGCATAGGAGTTGATATTAATAAAGCTACTATCAATGAATTACGACATATAGCGGGAATCAAACATGATGTCGCACAGAATATTATTGAGTATAGAACATCAAATGGCGGTTTTAAGAATAGAAAAGAACTGCTTGAAGTGCCAGGTATAAGTGAGCATATATTCCAGCAATGTGCTGGTTTCCTTTATGTAAAGGATAGCGACAATCCATTAGATAAAACGAGGATACATCCTAATTGGTATGAACATATAGAAACAACAGCACAGGAATTGAATATAACTATTACTTCACTATTCCGTTCCTTTAAAACAGTTCGTATGTTAATTCGAAAACTGGAAGACAAAAAAGTATTGGGTAGACATGCTATTAAGATTATAATTAAAGAATTTAAAAATCCTGCCCGTGACCCAAGAGGGTTCTTCGTATTTCCAAGATATACAGATGGAATATATCGCATATCTGACCTGAAAGTAGGTATGCAAACTGAAGGAATTATTAAGAAAATTTTGAATAACATTGTAGTAGTTGATATAGGTATTCCCATAGATGCAGTAATACATCTGAAGAACAACCCCTCCCTTACGAAAACACTTAAAAGAAATCTATTGGAGAAACGCATCGGCGATTACCTGAAAGTAAATATTGAGTCCATAGATTTTGATAATCAAAAGGTAATCTTACTTCCCTATTTCCCACCCAAGAAAGATAGGAAAGAAGGAGAAAGAAAAGGTAGATTAACAACTCAACAAAGACAGGGTTCTTCCGAACAGACAGGAAGTAATGAGGTTAATAATAAACAAAAATTTGATATTAAATCACCCAGACCTTCACGCCCAAGTATAGAGAAAGATACTCATAGACCATCTATAGATAAGAAAGATAAATTAGTCAACACGCAATTAGCAGAACAATTAGCCATACTCAAAGATAAATTACAATCTTAATCTTCTAATAAATTAGACACGAAAAAGGAGTTACTGAATGAAGAAAAAAGATGTTGTGAAAAAAAGTATAAACAAAAAAGATTATAAATATTTTGAATCCTTGTTATTGTCTGAACGAAAAAAGGTCTTACAGAACTTAAAGAATATAGATACATCCAATCTTGCAGAACAAAATTCTGGAACAGGTGAAGATATTTCTGATTATGCAGAAACAGGAACGGACGCATTTGATATTCAGATTGCATTGTCCATAGCCAGTGGTGAATCTCAGTTATTACAGGAAATAGAAGACGCATTAGAAAGATTGAAGAAAAATACTTTTGGAATTTGCGAAATGTGTAAAGAACCTATCGCCAGAAAAAGGCTGGAAGCAATTCCCCATGCACGGTATTGTATTCAGTGTCAGAGTGAATACGAAAAACAACAAGACTCATTATACTAAATACTAAATATAATACCCCTTCTTTTTTATGTTTCCGACGATATTAGAATTTGGCTGGATTAAAATGCATAGTTATGGCTTATGTATAGCCATTGGTTTTTTATTATCACTCTATTTTACACAACGAGATGCTAAGAAAAGAGGAATTAATCCAGATGTAATTCAAAGTGAGGCTATTTTTGCTTTACTTTCGGGAATTATTGGCTCGCGTGTTTTTCATATCATCATGTTCCCTAATGAATATTCAATAACAGACCCTATTGGCTGGATAGCAATATGGCAGGGAGGACTTGTTTTTCAGGGTGCATTACCTTTTGCATTTGGTTATGTAATATGGGCAATGAAAAGAAGGAAAATTCCTTTCTTATTGGTAGCCGATTGTGCTGTGCCTTATTTAGCACTTGGACAGGGAATCGGAAGAATTGGTTGTTTTTTAAACGGTTGTTGTTATGGGAAACCTACCTCGCTACCTGTAGGCATTTCTTTTCCAGAAGGTTGTCCAGTTTTTCAGTCCTATCCAGGAAATAATGGCTGGTCTCTTCCTGTTCACCCAACGCAGTTATATGCATTTGTTGGACTTCTTTTTCTATGCATTTTACTTATTTATATTCGTGATGAATGGAGCCCATTTACAGGATTTACAATCCCTGCTTATTTTTTTCTTCACGGATTTCTTCGTTTTATTAATGAATTTTTCCGTGGAGACCATAATCCTACTGTTCTTGGCTTTGGAGTATTCAGCGACCAGCAGATGTTCTGTTTCATTGAAATTGTTCTTGGAATTTTTCTCTTCTGGTTTCTTAAAACCTACCACAAGATTCAAAAAGCACAAGATACTTCTTTTCAATCTACGCCAAGAGTTAGCAAAAAAAAGAAAAAATAATCTTTTCTGCTCACATCTTCTTTTATAATAATATATTCATATATATTGTCGGATATTGTTATGTCAGAAAAAGAAACAAAAATTAAAATACTTCCCGAAGAAATTACGAATAAAATCTCCGCAGGAGAAGTTGTAGAAAGACCTGCTTCTGTTGTTAAGGAACTTGTAGAAAACAGCATAGATGCAGGGGCAAAAAGGATAATCATCCGTCTATCCGCATCAGGGTTACGACTTATAGAAATAGTGGACGACGGTATTGGAATGTCAGAACAGGATGCCATTCTTTCTATAGAGAGGCATGCTACAAGTAAAATTTCATCTGCCCGTGATTTGGAATCTATACAAACCTATGGCTTTCGTGGAGAGGCACTGAGCAGTATATCCGCTGTATCCCATTTTGTTATCACCACTCGAAGAGCACAGGATAATGTAGGAACTCAAGTAGTTGTGCACGGGGGCGTAATAAAATCGGTTTCCTCTGTAGGTTGTCCACAAGGAACAAAAATTTCTGTAAATCGTTTATTTTTCAACACACCTGTGCGACTAAAATTCTTAAAAGGTTTAACCACAGAATTAAGTCACTGCATAGATGTGGTTCAAAAGTACGCACTTTCACATGAAAATATCGGATTTAAATTGCTCCATAATGATAAGGTTTTATTTGACATAACTGCGGATATGAATTTACAGAACAGGATTTCATTGATATGGGGACAATCAACCGTTGCTGAAATGCTACAATTAAGACCTGTTAGTCATAATCTTGTTTCGAGTGAGTCAGAGATTATACCTGTCCATATTTATGGATATATTGGTTTACCTTCTCTTACGCGTTCCCATCGTTCACATCAATTATTTTTTGTTAATAAAAGGCCTGTTTATAATAGAGCATTGCAATTTGCATTAGAAGAGGCTTATAAAAACCTTCTTATGGTAGGCAGGTATCCAGTAGCAATTCTATTTATTGATCTGCCACCTACATGGATTGATGTTAATATTCATCCTACGAAAAAAGAAATTAAATTCAGGGATGAACGACTTATTTCTCAACTGATAACGCAGGTAATTCGTTCTCAATTGTCACTTATTTCAGAACAAAAGCAGACTACTCATACATATACAAATATACAAATAAATAGCAATAAACATACAAACAAACAAAAAACTTTTATAGATGATAAAAAAGAAGAAATAACCCATATAAATAATTCAAATAATTACATAGCTATGCAAAACAACTATGCTGATGATGGAGAGACTTTTGATAATCAAGAACAGACTGAAAAAGTTCAAACTATTCAAGATGTTGAAAATATACCTTCCTCTCCCCTTCCAGATATAGATAAATCCTCTCATAAGCAGGAAGAGACTTCTTTCCTTCATCCCTTCTTCTCTGAATATGTTCCAGGAAATGAGATTCCCATTCAAATTTTTGATTCTTACTTGGTATTGCCTGAAAAAGACAGACTACTAATCATTGACCAGCATGCTTTACATGAACGGTTAAACTTTGAACAGTTAAAAAAAGAATTACAGCAAAAAGATTTAATCTTTCAGCGGTTAGCAATACCTCTTTTAGTTGAGGTTCCTACTAATTATTCAAAAATATTAGAAGAGAAAAAGGAAGTTTTTTATAAAATAGGCATTGAGGTAGAGCCTTTTGGGGATAATACTTTTCAAGTTACTTCCATTTGTGATTTATATGATAGTGGAAAAATTAAAGAAACCATTTTTGAGTTGCTTGAGGAGATGGTACAAGGTGATTTATTTGAGAAAGAAAATTATTTTGAATCTTTGCTAAGTATCGCTACAAAGGCATGTAAAAAATCCATTAAGGCGGGAGACAAATTAGAACCTATGGAGAGGTTATATTTAGTTCAGGGGTTTAAATCCTTAACTCCTCCCTATACATGTCCTCATGGGAGACCTATTCTCATTGAATTGACTTTACAACAAATGGAAAAAAGTTTCCGGAGAAAAACCTGATGGATGCAATAGCAATTGTAGGACCGACTGCATCCGGTAAAACAGAGTTATCAATCCGTTTGGCAGAAGAATTTAAGACAGAAATAATTTCTGCGGATTCTATGCAATTTTATCAAGGAATGGAAATAGGAACAGCGGTTCCTTCTATTGAAATTCGGCAGAAAATTCCGCATCATTTTATTGCTTTTGTACCACCAGATTTTCAGATGAATGCGGGATTATATCAGGACCTCGCAAGGAAAGAATTGCAAAGAATAAAAGGTGAAGGGAAAATTCCTATCATAGTTGGGGGTTCTGGACTTTATATCTCTGCTTTAATTGATGGTTTATTTGAAGGACCTGCCTCCTCTAACGAGATACGAAAGGAATTACGAAAACAATTAGACGAAAAAGGTCATGAGTATCTTGCAAATAAACTTCAGAAAGTTGACCCGATATACTTCTCAAGATTAACAAGTCCAAATGATGTAGTGCGTATCATTCGTGCTCTTGAAGTTTATGAATTGACAGGAATACCTTATTCTGAATGGCATAAACGACATCAACAGCAATCAGAACCGCTTAATGTTTTACAGATTGCTATTAATTGGGAACGAGAGTTTTTGTATGAACGGATTAATAAACGCGTGGATGAGATGATAGCGAATGGTTGGATAGACGAGGTAAAGACACTTTTAGAGAAAGGCTATGAAAAAGATATTTACCGACTTAAAGCGTTAGGTTACAGAGAAATTGTTTATTTTTTAAATAACAGACAAAGCCTTTCAGAAACAGTCGAAAATATAAAATTATTTCATCGCAGATATGCGAAAAGACAGTTAACATGGTTCCGTTCAGATAAACGAGTTCAATGGATAGATATGGACAAACAGAAATCTGTTGATGATTTAACAAAACAGTCTAAAGACCTAATAGAAAACTTTTACAATAAAAACCTACCTATTACGCAACGCTGTTTCCTGTTTAGAAACTACGAATTCATTTAAAATTTCCTATCATTTAGAAAACTCTCTTTTTTGCAAATCATTAAGAAATAATGGTAAATTTTTATATGTTTTAAAAATGTTATAGTATTTTTAATATTAGTTAGGTTTTGCAATGGAGCAGTATAGAGAAGTTTCTAATTTTTTCCGAAATTATAAAAAAGACAATATTATCCAGATACGATGGCACGGTAGAGGGGGTCAGGGTGCTGTAACCTCGGCAAAGATTCTTGCAGTAGCAGGCTTTTTGTCGGGATATAAAGGCGTTACCTCTGCCCCATTTTTTGGTGCAGAAAGAAGAGGGGCACCTGTGATTGCAACTACGAAATTAAGCAGGGAAACTATTTACGATTTCAGCCAAATTGAGTATCCCGATATCGTGGTCATTCTTGACCACACATTATTAAAATCTACCAATGTTACTCAGGGGCTAAAATCAGATGGTTGGGTCATTGTAAACATTCCTCCTCATCTGAAATGCGAATTTATAAGCACAAAATATAATTATATTCGTGTTAATGCAACTCAAATAGCGGAAGAGTCAGACCTTGTATACGCAGGAATTCCTCTGGTAAATACTCCTATGTTAGGTACTTTTTTGCATATCCTAACAGATATTGACTTCTCACACATTCATAAAGCGTTAGAACAATTCTTTTCTCCGAAGGCAGTATTAAAAAATTTTGATGTAATTTCTCGTGTTTACAAAGAATGTATTGTTTCTAAAAAAGAAAATTCATTGAAGGAGTCTCAAATAATATGAGAACAAGAGATTGTGGACATATAATATCTGGCTCTTCTCCTGCAAAAGGTGAGGCAGGTAAAACAGGAGAATGGCGGACACAGCGACCTGTTTTAAACAAAGATAAGTGTCTGGCGGTAAAAGCAAATAAAGATATATGTTTCCAGTGCTGGGCGTTTTGTCCCGAAGGGGCTATAGAACGAAAACCTGGTGGTCCTGTAGATTTAGAATATTGTAAAGGTTGTGGAATTTGTGCACAAGTCTGCCCTGCGGACGCAATACAGATGGAAAGTGAATATGACAGTTCAGAGCAAAACAAAAACGGTTAATATGTCTAACTACTCTTCAAATCCAAAAGCATATCCGCCTGGATACCATGTGCTTACGGGGAATCAATCCGCCGCTATTGGGGCTTTCCTTTCGGGTGTTCAGGTTGTTGCGGCTTACCCGATTACGCCTCAATCCCCGGTGGTAGAAGAGTTAGCAAAATTTGTAGAAGATGGTGAATTGAAGGCAGAATTTGTTCCGGTAGAAAGCGAACATAGTGCGATGGGGGTATGTATTGGTGCTTCCATTGCGGGTGCTCGGGTGTTTACAGCCACCAGTGCAAATGGTTTAGCATATATGTGTGAGCAGCTCCACTGGGCTTCGGGTTCCCGATTGCCAATTGTTATGGCTTGCGTTAACAGGGCAATGGCAGCACCGTGGAGTGTTCTCAATGACCAGCAAGATTCTATGTCTCAACGGGATGCTGGCTGGATTCAACTGTTTTGCAGAGATAATCAGGAAATTATAGATACAGTCATACAGGCATATCGTATTGCAGAAAAGGTCTATCTGCCTGTTATGGTATGCTACGATGGATACATATTATCACATACCGTAATGCCTCTGGAAGTCCCTGACGGAAATAAAGTAAAAAAATTTCTTCCTCCATATATCCCCCATACGCCATTAGATTTGAATTCGCCTGTAAATATCAATCCTGTTACTCTTGCAGAACCACGACTGAATGCAGATGGCGTTTTATGTCATGGCTATATGGAACATAAATATTTACATCACAAAGCACTACGGGATAGTCTACCAATTATTGAAGAAGTAGATTTTGAGTATAAAGATACTTTCGGTAGAAGTGCGGGGGGACTATTCACAACTTACAAGTTAGATGATGCGGAAGTAGCGATAATCTGTGCGGGTAGTTTGTCTAAAATGTCTATTCTTGTTATAGATATGCTAAGAGAATTAAACATACCTGCGGGTTTGGTATCACTTAGAGCATACAGACCTTTCCCTAATGAGAGACTTTCCAGTTCTTTGAAGGGGAAAAATTTGATATTGACAATAGATAAAAGTCTTAGTTATGGTTATCAAGGACCTATATGCATAGATGTAAAATCCTGCTTATGTGAAGCGGGTATATCCAGCACCGTGATTAGTTTTATTGCAGGACTCGGTGGTAGGGACATAAAGCCTTATGAAATAGCTGAAAAAGTTTATGAATACTGGAATAAATACATAAACAACGAATTAACTCCCGAACATATCTATGAATCGCAATGGATTAATTGTAAATATTGACAGAAGGAAGTAGTATGACCTCTATTATTGAATTGCCTGCGGAAGAATATATGCTACCGGGCAACCGTTCCTGTGCGGGATGCGGTTTAGGTATCGGACTAAGGCATATCTTGAAAGCATTAGAGGGAAAATGTGTGATGGTAGTTCCCGCTTCTTGTTTAACAGTTTTGGGGGGAATGTATCCTGTCTCTTCGCTCACAGTTCCCTGGGTTAACTCGGTTTTTCCAGGAACAGCTGCTATGGCAACGGGAGTAGTAGCGGGACTAAAAGCACTAAATAGAGAAGATATGACTGTCATGGCTATGGCGGGAGATGGAGGGACTTATGACATTGGTATTCAGGCACTCAGTGGAGCGGCGGAGAGAAACGAAAATTTTATCTTCATCTGTTATGATAATGAAGCATATATGAACACAGGAACGCAGAGGTCAGGTGCTACTCCCAAAGGTGTTAAGACTACCACGACACCGATAATAGGAAAAATCCATAGTCCCAAAGATATGGGGCAAATTATGGAGGCACACCATATCCCTTATGTTGCAACAACCTGTGTATCTTATCCAACTGATTTGTATGACAAGGTAAGGAAAGCAAAAGATATATATGGTTTAAGGTATATTCATCTTTCTGTTCCATGTCCCTCAGGCTGGCAATATGACCCGAAAAATACGGTAACCATAGGACAACTGGCAGTGGAGACAGGTGTGGTTGTTCTTTATGAAATAGAAAATGGTGTTTTTCGATTGACAGGTAGAAGCAGAAGATTGGCAAAGGGAGGCAAACTAAAGCCGTTAACGGACTATTTATCTTCTCAAAAACGATTCGGGAGTCTTGATGAAAAAACGATAGAGGAACTACAGGAATATATTAATAAAAGATGGGAAGAATTTGTTGAGAAAGATAAAACGCTAAGTGAGTAAATTAAATGTTTTCGTTCCACAGCATTTTTTGAATTTTTTACCACTGCCACAGGGACACAACGAATTAGGGTTTATACTGGAGGGAATATTATCTTTCTCCTCACGAAGTTTATTCATAATGTTTGCTGGAGGTTGACCTTTTCTTAATTGTTCTGCCATATATTTCATGTGAGGTTCGGTATGCTTGAAAAACATTAAATATCCCTTACACAAATAATTGTGTCTTGTTCTTTCGCCAGGGATAGATATGAACCGGTGCTTTAAACATCCACCATTACAAACAAAAATATATTTGCACTTTTGACATTTTTTTGATAAGTTATTTTTCTCCTGTCCAAATTGTATTTGAAACTCAGAATTTATCATTTCCGATAAAGATTTTTCCATAATGTTTCCGAGTCGGTATTCAGGATATACATAATGGTCGCACGCATAGACATCCCCATTGCTTTCTAATATTACTGCTTTCCCACAAGTTTTACTGTAGACACATAACGGAGGTTCTATCCCTACCCAACCAGCAAGTGTCATATCAAACATCTGCACAAATATTTTGCCGACATCCTGCTTTACCCACTCATCAAAAACAGCATTTAAAAAATGTCCCCACTGTTCGGGGAGTATACTCCAATCCGTTATTTTTCCATCCTCATCACCTGGATGAACCAACATCAAGCCATCGGAACGACAGGAACTTTCTCTTTCAACAACTGGTATAAACTGCAAAAACTGACTACCAATGGATTTCAAAAAATTATAAATTTCCTTTCCCATCATCCAATTATGTCTATGGATACAGGTTAATGTATTAAACTCCACATCTTTTTCTTTTAACAATTGTATAGAGTGAAATACTTCATCAAAAGTTCCATCATCCTTGTTATTCACACGAAATTGATTATGAATATCTTTGGGTCCATCTATAGATATACCTACTAAAAACTTGTTTTTCCTTAAAAAATCTGCCCATGTTTCATCCAGCAATATTCCATTTGTTTGAAATGTGTTCAGAATTCTTTTTGAGCCTTTACATTTGTTTTGCAATTCTACTGCCTTTTCAAAGAAATTTATTCCTGCTAATGTAGGCTCTCCACCCTGCCATCCGAAAACAATCTCCTCCGATGGATTGCTCTGAATATAATCCTCAACATAACGGGAGAGTATATCTAAAGACATTATTTGTTGCTTTGGAAAAAGATTTTTCTTCTCATAATAAAAGCAGTATTTACATCTGAGATTACAGGATGGACCTGCGGGTTTTG
>FWWL01007262.1_pt1 | contig 15244 bp, 11 predicted proteins | sample 2228331 | NCBI WGS metagenome assembly FWWL01 (sample SAMEA103939775, study PRJEB20133) | metagenome
CCCAAAACTTACTAATGAATAGTTGCAATATTAAAAAATTACATGTAATCTTTTTAAGATTGGATTTTGCAGGGGAAAACCTTTATAGGATTGCCTTAATTGTAAATGGAATCGCAAATGCTTTATTCTAATCATTTACTTATATAAAAATCACACACCTAAAATTTTGACTGTCTATGAAGAAGAAAGTTGAAAAACCTTTAATTGTTCAGTCGGATAGAACTGTTTTACTGGAAGTAGATAATCCGTTATATGAAGAGGCAAGAGATGCCCTTTCTGCGTTTGCGGAGTTAGTTAAATCACCGGAACATTTCCATACCTACCGAATAACGCCTATTTCACTCTGGAACTCCGCTTCCGCTGGTTATACCGCAACTCAGATTATTGACCTGCTCCGCAAGTATAGCCGATATGATATCCCTTCCAATTTGGTTTATGAAATCACAGAAACGGTGCGTCGTTATGGCAGGTTAAAGTTGTATAAAAGTCCGCAACAAGATTTAATTTTAGAATCGGATGACCCGCTACTCCTTTCGGAATTGCTTTACAACAAGGCGATGCAGGAATTTGGTTTAGAAAAACTGGATTCCCGTCGTGTCAAAGTAAATACACAGTTCCGTGGGCATTTGAAAAGTGTGCTGGTTAAGTTAGGCTTTCCTGCGGAAGACCTTGCAGGGTATATTGAAGGGGCTCCACTACATTTTGATTTGCGAAAGACATTGTCCTCAGGGAAACCGTTTGTATTGAGAGATTATCAAATAGACGCTATATCTGCCTTCTACGCGGGAGGGAGTAATCGTGGGGGAAGTGGTGTAATTGTCCTTCCCTGTGGGGCAGGTAAAACGATAGTAGGCATAGGTGTTATGCACAAATTACAAACCCATACTCTCGTGCTTACTACAAACACGGTTGCTTTAAGACAATGGAAGACAGAACTATTAGAAAAGACAACCCTAACTGAGGAACAAATCGGTGAATATAGCGGTGACCTCAAAGAGATTAAACCTGTGACCCTGGCAACTTATCAGATATTGACCCACCGCAAGACGAAAGATGGACCCTTTTTACATTTTCGTTTATTTGAAGATGGAGCATGGGGATTGATTATCTACGATGAGGTTCATCTCCTCCCTGCACCGGTTTTCCGGGCCACAGCAGACTTACAGGCAAAAAGGCGGTTAGGCTTAACAGCAACACTGGTTCGTGAAGACGCCAGAGAAGATGAAGTTTTCAGTCTCATTGGTCCTAAAAAATGTGATATTCCTTGGAAAGTATTGGAAAAGCAAGGATGGATAGCGGAAGCCGTCTGTACAGAAATTCGCGTGCCGATGTTAGAGGAAGACCGATATAAATATGTTGTTGCCTCAAAGTCTGTCAAATTCCAAATCGCCTCTAAAAATCCTATAAAAATTAGCATTTGTAAACAAATTTTGGAACACCATAAAGAAGACAATGTCCTCATCATTGGTCAATACTTAGACCAGTTAAAAATCATACAAAAGAATTTCGGTGCCCCTATCATCACAGGACAAACTCCCAACCGAAAACGCGAAGAGTTATACCAAAAATTTCGAACCGGAGAAATAAAACTTTTAATTGTTTCCAAAGTTGCCAATTTTGCTATAGACCTGCCCGATGCCAATGTTGCCATTCAGGTTTCAGGCACTTTCGGTTCAAGACAGGAAGAAGCCCAGCGATTGGGCAGAATTTTACGACCCAAACAATCTGGCAAACAAGCCCATTTTTACACCATCGTGACCCGTGACACCTTAGACCAGGATTACGCACTGAATAGACAACTCTTCCTTACCGAACAGGGCTATCAATATAAAGTCATCTCTATGGAACAACTGAATGAATTTTTCAACAGTATTAAACTCTAATGAGACCTCTAAATAATTAGGATTTTATTTCTTTATTAAAACAAGATTACTACACAACCTATTGAAATGATAGGTTAAATTTTTTTCGCTTTTACCCTGTCTTATTTCGTTCTACTACGCACATCTTTCATTTTGCGATATTCTGAAGTTTTTTTCTTTTTCACCACAGAGACCACGGAGAAGACACAGAGAACCACAGAGGGACTTGCATACCTTCTCTTATTCACCCCTCTCAGTCATCTGATTTTCCTCTATCTTTTTCTTTCAAATCCAGATTAAATTCTGCATATCTTTTTATATTCTTTGTGCCTTTCTTTGTGTCCTTTGTGGTTAAAAAAATAACAACAGGGAACACGGAGAAAGTATGGAGAGCAATGAAGGAATATAGATTTTTGGGCAGGTTTAGAACCTGCCCCTACATTATTCCTCTGTGGTTAAAAAATAAATCAACTTCCATCCTTCAAAACTAAAGACTAATATGAAAGAACGAAACAATGAATATTACATCCTCTGCATATCTCTCCATAACCTTCGTGGTGAAAAAATAAATCAAAAAATGTATGTCAAAAAAATCATTTGCCCCAAAAAACCGAAATGAGACAGGAATTCCCCTTCTTCAATCAGGACACAACACAGATTCTCGGACAAAAAATCCTAATTCAATATAGACATAGTGAAACATTATGGCTACGGGAATATTCATTAGATAAGGGATGTAGGGGCGAAAAATCTTTCGCCCCAAATACTATCTGATAACACAATAACTATCGACGGACATGCATAAACGAAAAAGACCTCCTAACCCCTCTGTGGTTCTCCGTGTTTTCCTCCGTGTTCTCTGTGGTTAATAATAAGAATCAGATAATAGAGGGTTATACTCCTTCCGTAGATGCAAAACAAAGTAAGAAGAAAATTAAGAATAATATCTCAATAGGTTATGATAATAATGTAGTTTATTCCAACAAGATGTATGGCATTTATTCAGAGACCTCTAATATAAATCTGGAAATTGTTCCAATGTTTTTTTATTGAGTTTGTATTTTGGGGGACCTAAGGAGACGAGGGCAAGATTTTTGGGTGTGCAGTGTTGGTAGAAGAAGTGACATATTTGTTCAGGGGTAATTTGGTCAAGGGCGGTAAGGATTTCTTTGATGGATAGGATTTTGTTGTGGTAGATTACGCTTTTCCCGATTCGTGTCATGTGCGTTTCGGGTTGCTCATGGGCGAGTAGTAATTCACCTTTGAGTTCCTCACGATATAGGTTCAGTTCGTCACTGGAAATAGGTGTTGTCCTTAATTTGTTTATTTCGTCCAGAACTATGTTTACCACTTCAGCAAAATTCTCTGGTGCCACACCAGCACAGATTCCAAATGTGCCGGTATCTCGAAACAGGTCATAAAAGGAGAAAATATTGTAGGCTAACCCTTCCTGTTCACGAACTCTATAGAAAAGTTTGGAGGTAGAACCACCTCCTAAAATATTGCTTGCCAGTTCACAGATAAATCGTTCTCTGTCTTTTGCAGAAGGTGCAGGGAAACCTAAACAGAAATGTATTTGTGATATATCCTTTGAATGGTGTTTTGTTCCTGTGTGGAAAATGGGTTTATGTCTTTTACCTTCTGTTATAGGCTTCTCCGGAAAGTCCTGAAACCAGTAATGGAATTCTTTTAATATCTCCTTTTCATCAAAATTGCCCACCACAGTGATAATGATATTCTGTGCGGTGTAAATTTTTTTATAGAAGGAGGTTATATCTATTCGGGTAATTTTCTTAATGGATTGGGTTGTGCCTAATATGGGTCTTGAAAGTGGATGATTCTGCCATACAAATTGATGGAATAGGTCAATGATTATATCCTCCGGTGTATCTTCCAATAGGGATATTTCTTCAAGGATAACATTTCGTTCTTTTTCTATCTCATTAAAGGTTGAATTTTTCAATATGTCCGCCAGAATTTCTATTGCGAGGGGTAAGTGTTCTGTAAGTGCTTTAATATAGAAGCAAGTGTATTCTTGTGTGGTAAAGGCATTAATCTGTCCCCCTTTGCACTCAATAGCCTGCATAATATCGCGAGTGGTTCGGGTCTTAGTACCTTTAAAGAAGAGGTGTTCTAAAAAATGAGCCAATCCTTCTTTCCCTGCGGGTTCACCGACGGAGCCAGCAGGCACCCAGATACCTATATTTGCGGAGTAAAGGTAGGGGATTTGTTTGGTAAATATGCGAACTCCATTGGGTAATGTATGAGAATGGACAACCTCTTCTCTGGAAAGGGTCGTATAATGTCTTATCCTCTTGAAGTATCTCATTCAATACCAAACGAATCAAAACTTATAGTATTATAAACTGCGTTTTTAGATTAGCGACGATACTTGTTGGGGTTATCGCGATTGAAGTTTCTACCTCCACGGTCTCTTCTATCGTGATGGGGTTCGTTGTAGGAAGGTTTTTGTCTATGCGTATTCGGGATTTTGCCCAATTCCATATCCGCCTGAACTTTGGAAAGATTTATACGACCGAACTTATCTATTTCTATAACCTTCACATCTACCTCATCGCCCACATTTACTTCATCGGTAACTTCACGGACACGATGTGGAGCCAATTCGGAAATATGAACAAGTCCTTCACGATTACCTAAAAGATTTACAAAGGCACCAAAATTTGTAAGGCGAGTTACTTTACCGCGATAGATTTTTCCAACTTCTACATCCGCAGTAATACCTAATATCATATTAGTTGCATGGTCTGCACTGTCTTTGTCCACAGCCGCTATTAAAACAGTCCCATCATCCTGAATAGTAATTTCTGTCCCTGTTTTCATTTGTATTTCACGGATAATTTTACCGCCAGGACCGATAACTTCTCTTATCTTATCCTGGTCAATCTTGATAGTATAAATCCTTGGAGCATAAGGAGAGACTTCGGGGCGAGGCTGAGCTATTACTGCTTCCATTTTACCTATGATAAATAATCGTGCCTGTCGTGCTTGTTCTAATGCTTGTTCCATTACTGAGCGTGGGACACCTTTTATTTTTGTATCCATCTGGAATGCGGTTATTCCCTTGCGTGTTCCACATACCTTGAAATCCATATCGCCAAGATGGTCTTCATCGCCCAATATATCGGTAAGGACACGGAACTCATCTCCTTCCTTAATTAATCCCATAGCAATACCTGCCACATGGGATTTGATTGGGACACCTGCATCCATCAAACTTAATGACCCTCCGCAAACGGAAGCCATAGAACTAGAGCCGTTACTTTCGGTTATATCGGAAACAACACGAACTACATAAGGAAAACAAGATTCGGGGTCAGATACCAGCGTTGAATTATAAGGGTCAAACGGTAGAACGCTGATAAGGGCACGCTCCGCCAATTTCCCGTGTCCCACTTCACGCCGTCCCGGAGCACCTAATTTTCCAACTTCGCCTACTGACCATGGCGGGAAGTTATAGTGCAGGAAGAACCTACTCAGGGAGTCCCCGGTTAGTTCGTCCAATCTTTGTTCATCCTGACTGGTTCCGAGTGTTGTTGTAACAAGAGCCTGAGTTTCGCCTCTTGTAAACAGTGCGGAACCATGAGCACGAGGCAGAATACCAATTTCTATAGAAATGGGACGAATCTCATCTAATTTCCGGCCATCAACACGAATGTTCTCTTTAATAACTTTCTCTCTTAATGTATTTTTGATGATTTCTTCGTATATTTCCTTTGCTTGCGATTCCCATTCGGAATATTTTTCTTCGCCATATTTTTCTTTGATGTATGTAAGCAATTCTTCCTGTAATTTGCGAATCCCTTCCCTGCGTAATTGTTTTACTGGCTGGAATAAAACGGGTTCTACCTTACCGGAGAGCCATTGTTTAATTTCTTGTTCCAGAGATACATCCCGAACGGGCTCTTCAACTTTAATCTTTTCCTTACCGCACTTACTACGTAGTTCTTCTATCGCAGATACTAATTTCCGTATCCAGATATGTCCAAATTCCAGGGCTTCCAGCATTAACTGCTCGGAAACCTCTTTTGCCATACCTTCTACCATGCATATAGCGTCATTTGTTCCTGCGACTACAAGGTCAATTACACTGTCTTTCATTTCTGGAATGGTAGGATTGACTATAAAATTGCCATCAATACAACCAATCCGAACCGCACCGATAGGTTCTAATAAAGGTATGGATGAGATATGAAGTGCGGCGGACGCAGCATTTATAGAGAGCACATCCGGGTCGTGGATATTGTCCGCAGAAAGGACCGTTTGACATACCTGGACCTCATTCTTAAAGGATTTGGGGAATAGAGGTCGGATAGGTCTGTCTGTAAGCCGTGATACGAGAACTTCGCGCTCAGACGGTTTGGATTCTCTGCGGAAAAAATTCCCCGGAATTTGTCCCACCGAGTAAAATTTTTCGCGGTAATCAACTGTGAGGGGAAAGAAATCCACATCCGGTTTTGCATTGAGGTCTGCACAAGCAGTAGATAGCACCATAGTGTCTCCACATTGACAGACCACAGCCCCATTGGCTTGTTTTGCTATTTTCCCCGTCTCAAATGAAATTTCTTTTGTGCCAATAATTACGGATACTTTTTCTACCATATTTTAAAATCTTTATGTTTGGGCTTGAATAATAATACACTTTATTTTCTAAGGTTAAGTTTATCAATAAGAGTTTGATAGCGTTCTACATCCGTTTTTCGGAGGTATGCTAACAACGAACGCCGTTTCCCTACCATTTGAAGGAGACCACGGCGACTTGCAAAATCTTTCTTATGTTTCTTTAAATGTTCTGTGAGTTCACGAATTCTCTCTGTAAGAATTGCAACCTGCACTTCGGGAGAACCCGTATCCCCGGTTGTTCGTGCAAACTGTCTAATTAATTCTTGTTTCCTTTCCTTTGTTAATGCCATAATCTTTTCCTTTCTATTCGCCCAACCTTAGAGAGGGGTTCACATATCCCCTCTCCATGTGTTGGGTAGTTAAAAACACATTTATTATAAACCTTATAGGTCTAATATATCAACAATTCGCCTAACAGCAGGTGCAACCACAACCGCAACCTGCATTTTTATCTGTAAGCGCAACGATACCCGGAAGTTGTTTCCCTTCTAACATCTCAAGGGAAGCACCACCGCCTGTGGAAACATGCGACATTTTATCGGTCAGTCCGAAAACTTCTATCGCTGCTGCGGTGTCTCCACCACCGATAACACTGATAACATCGCTATTAGCAATACATTCCGCAAGGGCACGAGAACCCTTTGCAAAAGGTTCCATCTCAAATACGCCGACAGGACCATTCCAGACGACCATCTTTGCCTTACGGATTTCATTGCAGAATTTTTCAATGGACCTCGGACCGATATCCATTCCCATCCAGCCAGGTTCTATACCATTAGCAGGGACAACCTTTGTTTCCGCATCCACTGCAAAACGATTGGCAACAACAATATCCACAGGAAGTAATAGAGGAATATTGCGTTCCTTTGCCTTTTCCATAGCATTTTTTGCGAACTCAATGCCTTCCTTATCCAGAAGGGAATCACCGATTTCATATCCCATCGCTTTCAGGAAGGTATAGGACATACCACCACCGATTATTAAAACATCCACCAGGTTCAATAAGTTTTCAATGACCTTAATCTTGTCATTGACCTTCTTGCCACCTAATATTGCCAGTAAGGGACGTTCAGGATTATTTAATACCTTTTCAAAATATTCAATTTCCTTTGCAACCAGGAATCCCGCCACACTTACCGGCATAAACTTTGTCACACCTTCGGTAGAGGCATGAGCACGATGGACTGTCCCGAACGCATCGCTGACATAAACATCACCTAATTTCGCTAATTGTTGAGCAAGTTCCGGGTCGTTCTTTTCTTCACCCTTTTCAAAACGGGTGTTCTCAAGTATGAGAATATCGCCGGGTTGCATTTCCGCAACTGCTTTCTCAACTTCCGGTCCGACAACCTGGTCAACCTTCTTCACATTTCCACCTATAAGTTCGCGAAGACGGTCTGCTACGGGGTCCATTTTCAGTTTCTTCAAACCTTCCATATCCCCTGCTTTAATGTAATCCTTCGGTCTACCTAAATGGGACATCAGGATAAGTTTCCCGCCATTTTCGCGAACATACTGAATACTAGGCAAAGCGGCACGAATGCGGGTATCATCACGAACACTGCCATCATCATTCTGTGGGACATTAAAGTCTACCCGCATAAGAACCCGCTTGCCACGGACATCTATATCTTTCAAAGTTAATTTATTCATTTCCACATCCTTTCAATAAGGTGTGTTGTTGTTAATACAGTTGTGTGGTGATTTATTTTGCCATTAACCTAAGTAAATCCACACAGCGATTGGAATAGCCAAATTCATTATCATACCAGGAGACAACTTTCACAAAGTTATCGCCCATGAGCATTGTGGACAAAGCATCAAAAATACTGGAATGGGGATTGCCAATTATATCGCAGGAGACGATTGGGTCTTCTGTATATGCGAGGATACCTTTAAGATATGTTTCAGAGGCTTCTTTAATTGCCTTGTTAATATCTTCTTTGGTAACCTTCTTTTCTAATTCCGCAACAAGGTCAACCACAGAACCGTCAATTACCGGAACTCGCATGGCGAAGCCATCTAACTTACCTTTTAATTCCGGTAAAACCTTACCTACTGCACGAGCCGCACCGGTAGTCGTCGGAATAATAGCGTTCGCCGCCGCACGAGCACGACGGAGGTCTTTATGCGGCATATCCAATACTCGCTGGTCATTGGTATAAGCGTGGACTGTGGTCATGAATCCACGGACAACGCCGAAATTTTTATGAAGAACTTTTGCAACCGGAGCCAGACAGTTGGTTGTACAACTTGCATTGGATACCACCACATCTGTCGGCTTCAATGTTTCGTCATTCACACCTACAACGATAATCGCATCTACTTCATCCTTCGGAGGAACGGTTAACAAAACCTTCTTTGCCCCTGCAGAAACATGTTTCAAACAATCATCTTTCTTTGTAAACTTACCTGTGGACTCCACAATAATTTCCGCACCTAAATCTTTCCACGGAAGTTGTGCAGGGTCAGTAATGGCAGTAACTTTATAGGTTTTGCCATTTACTACAATAGAATCATCTGTTGCTGAGACTTCACCGTCAAAAGGACCAAATACACTGTCATACTTAAGTAAATGAGCCAGAGTCTTTGCGTCGGTAATATCATTGATACCGACCACTTCAAAATCCGCATTCTTAACCAAAAGTTTGAATACCGTTCTTCCGATACGACCAAAACCGTTAATACCTACCTTGATTGCCATAATTAAACCCTTTCATGTTGAGGTTAATTGTTTTTGTTTATATACGAACTATTTACTAATTATTGCCGATTTAAAATACTACCGTTTTATCTATATGCCAATTTTTCAGGTTTGACTCTTACGCCCCTTGAAAAAACTTCACTCCGGGGAATGCCTATATTATCTCACAAAAAGCACACTATATTCAATTTTTACTTTTATTGAATTTAAAGATTTACAAAAATATTTTCCAGATGTCAATAAAATATATTGAATATCAATAGTATAACAGCAACAGAGTATTCACAACAGGTTCAATAGCAGGAGGTTGGGTAGGATAGCGAACATATTCCACATGCCCATCCATATACAATACATTACAGCCACCGGGAACATGATTAAAAATTTCTATTCCTTCTCCAGAACCTATCAGGTCAAACATAACGATAATTTCACTTTGAGCAACAGCCTTTGCTCCAGGATTATTAATATTAGAAATCATAAATCGTTCTATTCCCTCCCGAATTCTATATATCACATTCCCTCCACCATTACCACATTTGTGAAATTGTATTGAAGGTCCGGTAATGTCTTGCTCTATTGCTTCTAATACCGCTCTTCGTTGTTCTTCCGTTGCTTCGTCAGGGTCAAGTATTCCCTGAACAGCATTAAGATTATTGGAAGCTAACTGATAAGCCCCAATTGCAAACTGAATAGGAAAAGTATACTCCGCATATTTATCCACTCCGAGAAGAGGTAAAAGTATGCTAATCTCCGGCAATGTATTAAGCACCGCCACTTCATCAGGATTGCTTCCAAGCCGGTCAAGTACCCAGCCATAGTAGACATAACTCTCACCTATCGCTGTAATAGCTCCTTTCTCCCATAGATAAAATGGGAACTTCCAATCCCCTGCACGGGCAAAAGGTCTATCCTCACTAAATTTAAGGTCCCTTATAGAAATTCCAGCATCTGAAGGACAAATAATGATAGAAGGGTCCGTCAGGTACTCAGGAAAGATATACCGAACCATTGGTCCCGCTGATACAAAAAAGTCCATTCTATTGGGACGGTCATCCAAAGGCATAATTTCTGCCTGAACGGGAGGATACTTGTTTCCTTTTGACTCATTCGCATACATTTTGAATATCAGCCCCCACTGCTTCAAATTATTCTGACAACTTGCACGCCGACTTGCTTCCCGTGCACGAGCCAGAGCAGGCAACAAAATAGCAGAAAGTATCGCAATAATCCCTATCACTACCAACAATTCAATAAGTGTAAAGCCTTTCCGTCCCATCTCTATTTATCCTCTTATCCCAATCTCATCATAACATAAATGCAAACAAATGTCAAGGATATTTAAATATTCACATTCTCTCTGGATTGTTTTATAAATAGCCCCGCCCATTTATCACGATAAATAAAAAGCAGTCCAATCATTCCCACAGGCACAACAAAAATTGCCGTAATTTGCATAATATCCAGCCCTAAATATACTTCTGGATAATCTGCCCGAAAGAAATCATAAAAAAATCTATGTATAAAAAGAAGTATAAAAAAGGATAGTAGTATAACTCCTCTACGAGGCTTTCTATTATGAAGGGGGAGAAGGATACATCCAATAATTATCCATGCGACTATCTCATATAACTGTGTGGGGTGGACTGGTAATGAAAAGAAGTCATCATAACTAATTAAACCCTTATTCAAATGCTCATACCAGACAGGAGAACCATGTGGAAAACGAATTGCAAGTGGTCCATCTGATATTTTTCCAAAACAACATCCTTCACAAAGACAACCCAACCTACCCAAAATCCCTCCAATAGGAATATAAGGCAAAAAAAGTTCCAACCCCTGAAGTTTAGGAATCCCCTTTATTTCAAAATAAAGTAAACATCCCAAAATTCCTCCAATCAAAGCTCCTATAAACATATTACCCCCATATTGTAAATCGAAAAAATGAAGTTTTGCATCCGGATATGCAAAAAGGACATAGTGAGCCAACCTTCCCACTATAAAATAAGATATACCTATAAATAAAAGAATTTCAAGACCTATTCTAAATTTCGGACCGTACTTGTAATTCCATCGAATCGCCAATACAGTTACGATTAATAATGATAGAAAATGAAATACATAGTACAATTCCAATTCAAAACCAAATATGTCAATATAAGGAAACATTACTACACTTTCCTTTTTATATTTAAGATTAAGTACCCCAGCCCCAGTAGCGTTTTGTGATAAACATTGCAATAAATGTAAATAAAACACATCCAAATATAAACACATATAGTTTATAACGGTTCAACCAATTTGTTTTTCCCTTTCCTTGAGTAATTACAGGTTCTTCCTCTGTCACAGGCGGAGCAATAAATTCTTCATCCGCTATCGGCTGATTGATTACTATGCTATCCTCTTGTAAAACTATTTCACTCTCTTTTGATACTTCTTCTTTCCTGGGGATTAATGCATTTATTATTATCCACCTGTCTTCAGGATTATTTATATCTTCTAATTCTTTATATTTGGGGTCGTTTTTGTCATATATATTTTTTATCATCCTTCCAACGACATGCATTGGAATCCTTATTCCATTATCAAAATTCCTGAATTCCGAAAATATATACTCAGATTTTTTGAAGTAAGGAAAACTACATGTTGCCTTTTCACCTATTAAAGACTTCACCTTCTCTAAACCATATAGGCGAGATAAATAGAAGACCTCCACAATTTTTACTAAATCCCCATCTTGATTAAACCAGAGTTCCAAGGGTAAATCCGAATCTTTGTAAAATTCATCTCCATATTCACCAAATTTAATATCATGCCAGATAACAGTATATCCATCTCTTTCTTCAATATAGAAAGGTCCCTCCATCTTCAGAAATTCGAGAATATGCAACCTGTTTTTATAAAGTGGAGTTAGATGCAAAAAGACACCTACATAGCCCATATTTATTCGTGCGTCTCCACCATAGTCACTTATAACACACCATTCCTCAAAATTACTTTCTACATTACCTTCTATTTTTACACTACCATCTTTAAATACCCATCTATCCCTTTTGGAACAAACTCCATTAAAGTAATAAATACTTTCTACACCACTCTCAAGCATTCTATATGCTAAAGGCAATCGTTCCTTATGATAATTGTAAGCAAGAACTTCCAAAAGAGTTCTGGGAGTATCATTAAACTTCTTATTTGAATCGTCAAATATCATATAACTGTGCAAAACAAAATTTTTATCTCTATAAATAAAAGTTCTGTTAATCACTTGATATTCTTCATCAGTTGGTGGTTTTCCGGGATAAAAAGAATTATTAAGGAAATTACATTTCATAGAATGAATATTTAATCTTCTCTCTAAATTGTGAACTATTTCTAACAGTCGGAGGTCATCCGGTAAAATAGGAATACATTCACTAAAAGATATTTTGAAAGAAAACAGATAAACACAAACTAGTAAAAAGAGTATCTTTTTCATCGTTTCTATTTTTTAAAATTATATCTAACTTAATATTTGTTGCCTGGATAGTAAGGTAGTATTTTGATTTGAGCTATTATGCATTTTTGACAAGTATTGCTATAATATTCACAACCATCAGTTGTAATCCTATAACATTTTCCACAATTTGAGGCTAAGTTGGGTGTATCGCAATCAGAAGGAGCACATGGGTCTGTACCAGTACCACACCCATCATGGTCTTTTACTCCTGCACAAACCGTAACTGATATTTGTGGACAAATAAGAACCTCGGACCAAGGGCATATACAATCTCCCAAGGCACCCCTACAATATATCACAGGATTCGATGTGTAAGGTATACCTTCTGCACCTTTATCCGTACAACGGCGTTTCTCTTCATAACATCCAGAAGTATTTTTTGCACCGGCATATACTTTTGATACGACAAGTAGGTCTATAATCCCCAGGAGGATTAGAAGAGTTAAAAATACTGTGCAGGGATAGTTTTTGATGATGTTCTTAACTTTGCTTTTCATAGCGGGACTCCTTTTAGTTTGAGTTTGTTTAGTTTTACTACACATAAACTATCCATACATATAGTTTAGCTTTTTTTTTGCTTATGTCAAGTTATTTTTAAATATGTTTTTATACTTGTTTGCATCATTCTTATAGAAGAGAAAAACCAACAAAAAATTTATTTAGTTTTGACAGAATTTTATTCCCTTATTTACGAACCACTCTCACCAGTTCATTCTCCCCAGCCCCAGTAGCGTTTTGTGATAAACATTGCAATAAATGTAAATAAAACACATCCAGATATAAATACATACAGTTTATATCGGTTCAACCAATTTATTATTCCTTTTCCTCGATTAGTTACAGGTTCCTCCTCCGTTACAGGCGGAGCAATGAACTCATCATCCGCTATCGGTTGATTGATGACAATACTATTTTCATCTATACGGTATTCAGATGTCTCAGCTATATATGTTTTTTGTAATAAAGAACGGCGCTTTATTGTCGCCTCAACACTAAAATTATCTTCTAATCTTTTCAGTTCTTTTTCTACCTCCGGGTCACTTAAATAATATCCTTCATATCTTATTAATTTTGACACCACCCTTAATGGAATTCGAACTCCCCCCTCAAAATCTCGATAGTCATAAAATTCATATTCCGCAATTAAAAATTCAGGAAAATCACAAGTTGCTTTATCCCCTATTACGGATTTTACCTTTTCCAGACCGAAATGTCGGCTGGGATACCATACATCCAATATCTTTACAATATCTCTATTCCGGTCAAACCATATCTCAAATGCATATTTTTCTCCTGAATAAATTTCAATTCCGTAGTTTGAAAAATTAATTTCATGCCATAAAACAGTATTACCTTCCTTTTCAGTGATATAAAAAGGACCGGATTCTTCAAGAAAATCCAGAATACGTAATTTATTCTTACCTAACGGTGGAAATACAAATATTCCGATATATCCTATACTGAGTCTTGGGTCGCCAAGGCAACGAAATAATCGTATAGAATATGCTTCTTCGGAAGAATTACCTTTTCTTATCTTATTTTCTCCCGCTTTATCTATCCAAATATTTCGTTCCTCACCCTTGCCGTTGTAAAAATAATATTCTGTCTGGACTGCAATATTTTTTCTTGAGCTATACAGCATTGACCTTTCTTTTTGTTTCTCTTTTTCTCTCTGATAAATGAATACCTCTAAAAGATTTTTGGGTTCTGACAAAGAATTGATACTTTCGTCTTCCTCTTCGCACAATAAATATTCTAAATTAGAAATTTTAAAGTTCCCTTCCTTATAAATAAAATCAAAAGATTCTAACCACACTTCGTCGCTATAATGTGAACCACTGTTACAATTGTATTTACACTTAAATGACCTTATATCAAACCGTTCTCTCACCACTTGTTTTATTTCTCGTATTATGGTGGAATCCACCGGAGTCCTGCAAGGATTTTCTTCTATCACAAAACTCAACAACATCCATATAAATAATATAAAATCCATATATTCATTCCAAAAGGAGAGTTTTAAATATTATAATTGGATTATATTGATTATACTGATGGAGGCTTATTTGGTTTATATTCTGCTCTTTTTGATTCGTATATACAAAATAAACAAATATCTCCTGATTGTTTTATAGAACAATTATCATTAGGGGTTCGGCCATTAAGGAAAAAATATGTACACTCTCCACAAGTATCGCTTATAACAACATCTTTACAATCTTCTAGTTTACAAGACCTACTACTACAGCCACCCTCTACTTTCCCATTACAAACATGGATATGGCTTACATTACAGGATATATACATTAATTCTCCCCCACAATTACAAGAACCAGGCCTCCCACTACAAGGAACTTGAGAAATATTTTGTGGGAAATTTTCACTTGTACAATTTACTCTTTCTGAATAACATCCAGGAGTATTTACTCCTGTATCAGCATATACTTTTGATACAACAAGTAGGTCTATAATCCCCAGGAGGATTAGAAGAGTTAAAAATACTGTGCAGGGATAGTTTTTGATGATGTTCTTAACTTT
>FWWL01007278.1_pt1 | contig 15240 bp, 11 predicted proteins | sample 2228331 | NCBI WGS metagenome assembly FWWL01 (sample SAMEA103939775, study PRJEB20133) | metagenome
AACGGTTAACCCCGCCGCAATTGCTGGGTGGGGCAATGATCCTCAGCAGCGTAGTGATCCTGCGATTGTTTGAAATGCGCTCGAAGTGACTGTACGATAGGGTATAGCGTTCAACGCAAGGGAGAGGATGGTGTTGCCGCTGCGTCAGATGGCAGCAGAGAAGTCTGCTGCTGTTTTGCACGCGAAGTTCCCCACAGGGAAAGAGGCTGGACAGAACAACCGGCGGCGATTTCTTGGCGCAAGCGTTTCTCACTGATTCCGAAGGGTTGCAAAATCGTGCTGACCGCCCGCATCAGCAACTCGGCGTACTGCCGCACATCGAATTCGCTCGGCTGGGGAGGATTTGCCGAATCCCAGGCGCGCACGCCGCTAGGGTCACATACGTACCAGAAACGCACGCATTGCCCGGCTTGGCGAGTTTTTCCCTGCGCCTGGAGTTGGAGGGCCGCGCGGGCAGCCGCAGAAGGTTGGCGATATTCCGCCGGCGAGCGGCTGAGCTTCTGGGCGAGGAGAAGTTTTTCCGCAGGTACAGCGCCCTGCCGGAGAGAACGCAAGGCCCAGCGAACATATTTCAGGATAGAGGGAATCTGCAGGGCAGCGGTGGCGGCATCGGGAGCGGCGGCTAAATGAGATAAAATTGCCTGTTGAACCTCGGCTATCCATAAAGGAGTGTCACGACGGCGCAACTCCAGACCGCGCACTTTCAAAGATCCGTCCTGAAAAGCGCCAAAATAGCGGTTGGGCACGGGGATGCGCTCATCCTGCCGCGAGGGCAGAAACGCAATCCAACGGTAAATGCCCTCTAAAGCAATGGGGAGAGCGGTTCGGCGCGCTATCTCATCCAACAGCGGCTGAAAATCGGCTACCTCTTTCGCACCTTGCTTTTTCACCCACAGCCCATCTACATATAAGTGCAGTACTTCAAATCCCTGCTCCTCGGCAACCTCCTTAGCGAGCAATAGAGCTTCGCGGCCGTAAGCGGTCACCGCTTCGTGAGCCTCGATGCGCCCAAAGCGAGCATTTTTATATCCCAGATAACCAAAACAGGTGACCAGCAACCATTTATGGGCAGAAGCGCAGGCTTTATAGCGTTTGCGGCGCGGGTCGTAGGGCGGCAAAACCGCCAGTCTTCTCTTGAGCTCCAAGCGTTTTTCCAACAACGGTGAAAGCGTTTGGGGAATCAGGGTATCACCAGGGCACTCCGTTAGGGAGCGCAACTCCGAGACGGCAAGGCGGGTTTGGGCTGAGGAAGAGATGGTTTCGGGTGAGATGTTGAAGCGCGTCATAATGCTGGGGTACATCGAGATGAAGTCTAATTCGGCTACGTTCTCATGCAATCCAAGCAGGGGTTGATAAACCAGCCCTCCTTGATCGCTGTGTAAGAGATCCAAGGCGGTTTTGGGCAGTTCAGCTTGCTGTTTGTGCCAAGGCACGAGGATGCCCATTTGCAAAGCGGTGCGGATTTGCATCGCAGAGATGCCACTGCCCGGCGAAAGGCGCGCTGCAGATTGTAACGGTAAGCTGGTCACGCGCCCCATCTCCAAGATGCCCTCCATGCCGTAATCGTGATATAGAACCGCGTTTTCGATGTCGATGTGCCAGCGTCCGAACAAATGTGCCTGTCGGCCACGGTGTATGACTTGCCCGTAGGAGAAGTAGGTGCGCTCCGCTCGGCAAGCCACGCCACGCTGCGCATCACGGCTGAGCGGCAGATGGATACCGAAACGCTGCTGCAACGCGATCAAATAGGGCAGTAACCAAGTATCCCCCCAGCGCGTGAGCAAGAGATCGGGATCGTGGCGTTGAAGGATGGCACGCAGGTTAATCAGAAAAGGGCGGCAGGGTTGCAGCGCTAAACGATAATCGAAACGGTCGGCATGGATCACGAGGTGAGCGGGAGGGGCATGATCGGGATCAACGTCGGGGTCTAAGCGCAAGATGCGCAAGGAAGGCGGAGGGGCATCGATCGCCCACGGGCTATCCAAGGTTTCCCAGCGCTGGATGAGGCTGCTTTCATCGATCGTTAGGCGGCAGCGGGCGGCGGCAAAAGACCCGTATATCGCCGCATGGCGCAGGGAAAGAGGCAGGTCGAGGTCGTAATAGGTCAAATCGGGAAAAGCCTGCCTCAGGCGTTGAAAGAGAAGCAAATGGTCTGCAGGACGCTGTACCTGCACCCTCAATACGCTCACCTTTTCAGCTTCGAAAAGGTCACGCCGCTCACAGCGTTCCAACGTGGTTTGAAAAGGTTGACTTCGAATGAAGCGCCAAACCGCCCGCAGGTGTTCAGCTTGCCCGCTCACATAGGAGACGATGGGGAAGGTTTGCTTGAGGGAGCGACAAAAAACTCTGCCCTCTTCATCTTGTTGAAGCAGCCAGATGGTCAGTTTGCCATCTTGATCGGCATAGATGTCCAACAGCCAACCTTCGATCTCAGTCATAGGGTTGAGGGGGTTGGGTTTGGAGGTTTTCCAGCATCTGGCGCAGTAATCTCACTTCTTTGTGTTCTTCCAAAAGCATTGCTAACAGAAAAACCTCGAGCGGCAGGGCGTGAGAGGCGTAGGCTGCGGCAGCCAAATGCTGGTGGGCGCGGGCAAACAGCTCGTCGAAAACCACCTGATCACTGCGCCGCAGGGCGCGTCGGAAGCGCGCCAGTGATCCTTGCTCCTGAAGAAAGGTTTGGGTAATGGAAGGATTGGTGCGTCCCATGCAGGGCTCCTTTCAAAACAAACGCGGTTGCAGGGGAGCCTGAGGAGGTCCTTCAAGCTCCCAAATGGTTTCGGCGCCAGCTTGCAGCAGGGCAAAGAAAGGCTGCTGGGCAGGATGAAAAGCGGGCACAGCACTGACGAGAGTCTGCGCTCTTTTGCTCAAGCGCTGCAATTCAGTCAGACAGCGGTCAAACAATCTCAGGCGTTCCCCTTGCGAGATGCTCTCATCGAAGAATAAATCGGGTAGATCGGTGATGATGGTCGGCAGTATCGCAGCGGGGCGATTTTGGAGCAGAGCTAACACTTGATAACAAGTAAAAGCTCGCGCCAGATGAATTCGCTCTAAGGCAGATTCCAATGCTTCAGTGCGTCTGCGCAAGCGCCGCGCAATATCGTGAGCGTCAAAGTGATTGCCGCACACGAACACCTGTACCTCTCCCTGCAAAGCCAGCCGAGCGATGAACTCATTCAAGAGCGGTCGCTGTACAGGGCGCGGCGATAGGAGAAGATAGAGATGACCTTTAGGAAGTTCAAGTAGAGATCTCATGCTCTGAGTCTCGCGCCAGATTAGGCTGGTGACAATTCCACCGGCGGTGAAATGCGGGGCGAAGAAACCGTTAACCGAATGGTTAGGGGTTATCAAAAAGAGGAGAATGACGTTCTCCCTTTGGACACGAGACAACTTCTTGGTCTCAGTCGTGGCAAAGATGGGGATAGAAACTAAGGAAGAGTACCTTGGGGTTCGATCTGTTCGCCGCGGTCAGTGATCAAACCGATGCCAAAACGCTTGACCGCATCGTAGGCGCTGGGGTCGGCGCGCATCCCATAGGCATAGACTAAGTAAGGCCCAGGATAGCCCGCCTGTTGAATCTTTTGGCGAAAACTGCTCGAGCGCATGCGTTGTGCCCAATCCTCCACCGCACTATGACTCAGGCGCACCTTGGCCTCTAAAACAGCGGTGTATTGCTTTCCGTCGGTAGTTTCGACTTGGTAAATGACATCAATTTCGCCGTTGAGGGGCAGATTGAAAGGTCCCCGAATGATTTGGTATCCCTTCTGACGCAAAACGTAGCCCAGCGTGTCGGCGGCTTCCTGTTCGGTGCTGACGCCAATGCGGTTCTCGAGGCGGGCGAGTTGGGAAGCAGTGGCCTTTTGAGCTTGAGCTAGCTCTTCCACCCGTTCTTCGGTGCGCTTCTGGGCTTCAGCAAGCTCTGCCATGGCAATTTCCAGTCGCCCTACCCGTTCTTCGGTGCGCTTCTGGGCTTCGGCAAGCTCTTCCACCCGCTGCTCCGTGCGCTTCTGGGCTTCGGCAAGCTCTTCCACCCGCTGCTCCGTGCGCTTCTGGGCTTCAGCAAGCTCTTGGATCGCTTGCCAGGTTTGCTTTTGCACCTCAGCGAAATCGTCAACTCGGCGGCTTAGCATTTGGACTTGTAAAGTTTGCTCGTTAAGCGCGGCGCGGAAATAGCGTTCGCTCTCCGTAAGCAACACGCGGCGCAACTGCTCAACCAGCTTGGGATCGCTCTCGAGCTTCTGGATAAACGCTTGAATATCGTTGGTTGAAATTGCCATCTTTCACCTAGAATGAATTATAACATACTGGCTACAGCTTGATCAATTGGTAAAAACCCATTCTGTAAGGAGTTCTATGAGATTCCCCGCTGTAGAGATTGGCGTAAGAAAGCCTCCGCTTTATCGGCCTCCAACACTTTGGCAATCAAGTACCCCTGTGCATATTCACAGTTCCAGGCTTGTAGTGCATTCCACTGGCTTTCCGTCTCAACCCCTTCAGCGATGGCGTCGATTCTCAAGTCATGAGCTAAGTTGATGATGGTTTTGGCAATTTCCATGCCATTGCTCTGTGAAGAGTGACCGCTGATAAAAGAACGATCGATTTTGATGGCGTGAATGGGGAGCAGGTGTAAATACGCCAGAGAAGAATAGCCGGTGCCGAAATCGTCCACATGAATTTTCACCCCCATGGCAACCAAGCGCTCGAGGGTGGCAATCGTCAGTTCGGCGTTTTCCATGATGACGCTTTCGGTAATTTCCAACTGAAGCGAGCTAGGGGGTATTTGGCTTTCGTTGAGGGCAATCTCCACTTGCTCGAACAGATCCGGCTGAGAAAACTGTTTATTGGATAAATTGACACTGACCGTAAGTGGCGGATCGCTGGGGTAACGAGCGTGCCATTTGCTCAGTTGCCGACAGGCTTCACGTAACACCCAGTTTCCAATAGGAATGATCAAGCCAGTATCTTCGGCAAAAGGGATGAATTCTGATGGCGAAATCAGCCCCTTTTCAGGGTGGCGCCAGCGCACCAAGGCTTCGAAACCAATCACGCGGCTGTTATCCATCGCCGAAATCGGCTGGTAGTGCAGTTCGAATTGCTGATGTTCGATGGCATAGCGCAGATCTTTTTCCATTTCCATGTGCTGAACGACAAAGGTGCGCATGGCAGTGTTGAAAATCACATAGCGGTTGCGGCCTAAAGATTTGGCGCGATACATGGCAATATCGGCGTCACGCAGCAAATCTTCTGGCTTATCATATTCATGAGTGCTCAAAACGATCCCGATACTGCCGCTGATACTGACTTCGTGGCCGGCAAGGTTGAAAGGCGGTGTCAGTTCAGCTAACAAGCGTTCGGCAACCTGAATGGCATCTTGAGTTGTGGCTAAATCTTCTAGCAGGATGACGAATTCGTCGCCGCCAAAGCGGGCAATGGTATCCGAGGCTCGCAGGGCAAGTTGCAGCCGCTTAGCAACCATGACCAACAAATGATCACCTAAGACGTGCCCCAGTGTGTCGTTGACAGTTTTGAAGTGATCCAAATCCAAGAACAGCACCGCAAACCATTCTTTGCTGCCCTGCCGTTTGAGGCGGGTCAGAAGATGCTTCAGGCGGTCGGTGAACAAGAGGCGGTTTGGCAAACCCGTCAGGGCGTCGTGATAAGCATTATAGGATAATCTCTCCTCAGCCAGTTTCTGTTCGGTGATTTCAGTGGACACACCCAAGACATGCACCTCGTCGAAGAAACCAACTAAGGGACGCTTGACGGTATAATACCAACGCTTACGACCGCGACCATCGGTGAGCGGGACAGCAGAGAGTACTTTTTCCCGCAACGTGCGAACCACTTCTTGATCGCTCTGATGATAAATATCGACTTCTTCCCTGTAGGGATGAAGGTCGACATCGCTTTTACCGATCAAATCATCGATATTGACTTGATATACATCTGCAACGGCTTGGTTGGCTAGGACATAGCGGCTGTGGCGATCCTTGATGTAGATCATACTAGGACTGATATCGATGATCTGGCGCAAAAACGCTCGTTGACGATCGACCTCTTCTTCAGCGGCTTTGCGCTCGATGGCAAGGGCAATTTGGGCAGAGATGACGTTCAGCACGTTCAGGTCACCGTAGGAGTAGCGTTGGGTTTCCTCATAGCTTTGAACGACCATTGCCCCCATCGCTGATCCTTTTCCCCTAACCAAAGGCACGCCTAACCAATCGACAGAGGGAGTTCCAATGGATTCGACTTCTCCTCGCGCTGCCATTACCTCAAATTCGGCCGGGTCTACCAATAAAGGCTTTTGGTGGCGAATGACGTAATCGGTCAACCCCTTGCCAAGCGGCTGTGGGGCGGGTGGGGGATCGTACTGGTCAACAAAGTAAGGAAAACGGATTTGATCGCGTTCTGGATCATAGAGAGCAATATAGAAATTCTGGGCAGGCATGAGTTCGCCGACAATCTGATGCACACGGGCAAAGAGATCGTTCAGAGAAGAGGATAGCAGAGCTGCTTGGGTAATCTCGAAGAGAGCTTTTTCGATGCGTTCAACTTGCTTCTCGTGCTGAATGTCTTCAATGCTGCCTTCGTAGTATAAAAGGTTGCCTTGCTCATCGAATACCGCTTGGAAGGTATCTCGTATCCATAGCGTGCTGCCATCCGCACGGCGGATCTGCATTTCGTAGCCGCGCACCACTCCCTGGTGGTCGATCAGTTCATTCTCCCGCTCCAGATCTTGAGGGTCGACCAGAAAATCGCGCACGTTAATTCCCCGCGGCACCTCATTTCCCTCAAAGCCGAACATGCGCAGAAAAGCCCGATTAGCATCCAACAAATGGTTCTCTTTATCGGTGCGATACAAGCCCACCGGCACATTTTCTACCAAGTGCCGATAGCGCGCTTCACTCTGGCGCAAGGCAAGCTCCGCCTGACGCCGTTCCTCGCTCTCCTTGGCAAGTTGCTCGTAGAGTTGGGCATTTTTCAGGGTCGTGGAGGCAAAGGCAGCAAACGTTTCAGCAATTTGCAAATCCTCTTCCGTAAAGTCAAGGGCATTGCGATCGAGGGTAATTGCTCCAATCGGCTGACCATCGACAATCAATGGCGCAGAGATGATCCGCTCTTCTTCTTCCAATGGTGTACCCGGGATTTGGAAGTCGTCCGGATGCGTGGCTGCATCGTTAAAGATCAAGCTATGGCCGGCTTTGATGACTTTACCGGTCAGGCTAGAGTCGATCTCCAAATTCGTCGCAGCAACCTCCTCCTGAAAATCATCCTCTACGACCATGACGGGTGTCAGCGTCCTGCCATCGGGCTGTAAGAGGTAAATGGCACAACCATCTGCCTTGAGCATTTCACGTGCTCCACTGGCAATGCGTTCCAACACCTCTTGGACGTTCAAGCTACTGCTGAGCCGATGGACAATCTCAAACAGGCGTTGCTGTTGCCCCGTTTTGATCTGCAGCCTGCGCTCGATCTCTTTTCTCTCTTCAATTTCAGCCTGCAGGGTTTGATTCATCTCAGCCAATTCAGCGGTTTTTTGCATTAACTCAGCTTGCGCGTGTTGCAGAGCCGCTTTGGATTGCGCCAGCGTTTCGAGCATCTGGTTGAAATCCTCTACCAGCCGACTTAGTTCATCGGCTTGATCATCGTGGAGGCGCAGGGAGAGATCGCGCTTAGACGTGATCTCATGGATTGCAGCTTGGATGTGCGCAAGGCGGCTCAAAACGGTGCGATCCAATCCGCGCACCATCAACAAACTCAGCAGTGCTGAAGTGAGCAAAAGGAGTAAGGCGCTGACGACAATACTGCGCAGGGCGGCCTGATAAATCGTCCGCGAGCGCTCAACGATGAGCAATAACGCTGGGTTACCATAGAGATCATCAAGCACCAGAAAACCTTCGACTTTGTCTGGAGCAATCAAGATCTCATATTGTTGCCCCGAAGTCGACTGCGGAGTATTCGACTGTTCTGCACTGGCTAACAACCGAGTCAAGATGGGACTCAGTTTTTGATCGGCCTTGGCTTTCTCGACCGTGAACCATTGCAGAGAAGTTTGCGTGTGCTCGGCTAAGGAGGACTGCATGGGTGCATCGAGCAATCGACCAAAAATGACTGCCCCGCGGATTGGACCTTCTTTGAAGCTGGTCAAAATCGGACAGGATGAGATCATCCAATACTGATGATCGAAGGGCAGGAGACCATAGATTCTTGACTCTGGACTCTGATGAGACAAGAGGATGCTATCGGGCTTTAGTTCCTTTACCACCTCGGCGGGCAGGGGTAAGAGTTGTCCGCTTTGTGAATCAAAGAGCTTGCCATAGGCAATAGTACCATCCGATGATATAATGGCAATCAGGTTAAGGGACAAATTCGAAAAGGTGGTCAAAGTGAGATTGTTTTCGATAAATTGGGGGTTGAGATTTTGGACAAATTGATAGGTATCGTCCCAAGCTGCCCAGTCGAGGGTAATCGCATTGAGATTGTCGAATTCACGCTGCAGGGCATTCTCAACCCGATCTAGATCGCGTTGGATTGCGCTGCGTTCGAAGTCGTTGATGGTATTGAACCAATTGTTCGCAAAAACCCCATAGATCAAAGCCACCAATAGCAAATTGGCTACCCCAATTAGGAGAATCGTCCTTAGGCGAAGTGACATAACGCTTCCTTAAGTACACACACCTACCAAAACCGCTTTTTGGAGGTGGTAGTATGTTGCAAATGATAATTCATTTTTGAAGCAAACAGGTTTCCAAATTTGTTAGGAAATCCCAAAGACAAAGCAACTTAACCTGCGGGGCAAGGTCAAACCAGCTCTTAAAGGGGGACGGAGCTTTACAAGTCTAGACGGATACAAGCCGCCTGATGGGTTGAACTGGCAGCGATAAAAGGCGGATCTTGTTGTTGACACTCTGGGATAGCAATCGGGCAGCGGGGGTGAAAGCGGCAGCCGCTTGGAATCTGAATGGGGTTGGGTGTTTCACCTTGCAAGATAATCCGTTCGCGGCGCAAACGCGGATTTGGCACCGGTACCACCGAAAGCAGGGCTTTGGTGTAGGGGTGAAGGGGGGATTGTAAGACCTCCTGCGTGCTGCCGATCTCGACAAATCGTCCCAAATACATCACGGCAATCCGATCGGCAAAGAAGGCAACCGTGCTGAGATCATGGGTGATAAACAAGATGCCAACCTGACGTTGTTTTTGCAGATCGCGCAGCAGGTTGAGGATTTCCGCCCGAATGGAGACATCCAACATCGAAACAGGTTCATCGGCGATCAGTAACTCAGGCTGTAAGATCATTGCCGCAGCGATGACCACCCGCTGACGCTGGCCGCCCGACAACTCGTGAGGATAGCGGTAAAAATAATCCTCGGCGGGGCGCAAGCCGGCATCTTCTAAAGCCATGCGCACGCGTTCCAGTCGTTCCTCGCGCCGGCGTGCAATCCCGTGTACGAGAAGCGGCTCAGAGACGATTTCCAGAATCGTTGCGCGTGGGTTGAGCGACTCGTAGGGGTCTTGGAAGATCATTTGGGCTTGTTGGCGCAGCAGTTTTAGGGACATGCGCGGCAAAGACTGTTGTTCTCGACTACCGACTTTACCCGATTCAAAGGGGATTAAGCCAACCCTGGCGCGCCGTTCGAGGGCACCCACTTCGCAGCCATCGAATAAAATCTGTCCGTCGGTCTGCTCTTCCAAGCCAATCAAGGTGCGTGCAATGGTAGTTTTCCCACATCCCGATTCGCCTACCACTGCCAGAACTTCTCCTCGCTTTAAAGTAAACGAGACACCATCTACAGCTCGGACAACCTTAGGCGGGCGGCGCAGTAACCATTCACCGAGAGAACGGCTGACCGGGAAGGTCTTGTAAAGGCGGTTGACAATCAATAATGGTTCCTCGCTCATCCTTAATCAATCTACCTCTTTTCCTTCTAAGAGATGACAAGCGGCATAGTGTTTCTCTGCAACTTCTCTCAAAGGAGGAGACTGTTGACGGCAACGTTCGAAGCGCGCAAAACAGCGGGGCTCAAAGCGACAACCTGGCGGCAGGTTGGTCAGACGCGGGGGTGTGCCAGGGATCGATGCCAGCGATGAGCTTGGGCGTTGGATATCAGGAAACGATTCGAGCAGTTTTTGGGTGTATGGATGTTGAGGAGAGTTGTAGATTTGATCTACACTGCCGTATTCTGCCACCTTGCCACCATACAGCACGACAACCTGATCGCACAACTCAGCGACCACACCTAAATCATGGGTGACCAGAACGATCGCCAACCCCAATTGTCGCTGAATCTTCTTGAGAAGTTCGAGTACCTGAGCCTGAATCATGACATCCAGAGCCGTAGTCGGCTCATCAGCAAACAAAAGGCTGGGCGAACAAGCCAGTGCCATGGCAACCATCGCCCGCTGGCGCATCCCGCCCGAATATTGGAAAGGATATTGGCGACCGCGTTGCGGAGCAATCCCGACCAAGTCGAGTAATTCATGCACCCGTTGCCAGGCTTGTTGGCGAGGCATGAGGCGGTGCAGCAAGATAGCTTCCAAGATCTGCTCATCGACACGCAAAACCGGATTGAGGGCATTCATGGCGCTTTGAAAGATCATGGCAAGCTCTTTCCAGCGGTAAGCGCGCATCTCTTCTTCGCTGAGGGTGAGCAAATCCACTCCCTTGAACAATACCTGTCCGCTGATGCGAGCGGTAGAAGGCAAGAGGCGCAGAATGGACATCAGCGTGGTCGTTTTTCCACACCCCGATTCACCCACCAACCCAAGCGTCTGATAGGGGTAGACATCAAAGGAGACATCTTCAAGGGCACAAGCTGGTGCTTTTGTAGGTTGCTCAAAAATAGTGGTCAAATGGCGCACAGAGAGAAGCGGTGAAGATTCGGTCACTTGTGTTCTCCGGGTTTAACGATGCGGGCTTCTCCCTCTAAATGATGACCGCTCAGGCGCGGGTTGAGCATTTCTTCGAGGACATTGCCCAGCAGAACACAGCCCAATGAAACCCACACGATGGCAATCCCCGGCGGCAGGTAAAACCACCATGCTCGGTTGCTAATGGCATTGCGGTCGAAGGCAAAATTCAACATTGTCCCCCATGAGGGCTTGGTCGGATCACCTAACCCCAGAAAAGCCAGCCCCGACTCGATGAGGATGGCTGTCGAAAGGATTAAGACGGTGTTAGCAACGATGAGCGGCATCACTTGCGGGAGGATATGCTTCCGAATGATATGGGCATGACCTGCACCAATCGCTTTAGCGCGGGCGACAAACTGACGTTCCTTGATGCTTAACACCTGTGAGCGCACCAACCTGGCGGTGCTCGTCCAATACAATAAACCAATCACCAAGATCAAAACAGTGATAGGGGAAATCTTGAGTTGCATTTGGCGAATGGTTGCCACCAAAACCAACATCAAAGGCAGATCTGGGATCACCAGCAAGACATCGGTAACGCGCATCAAAAGATTATCCAGCCAACCCCCAAAGTAACCGGCAAGGATACCCAGAAAACTGCCGACAAACATGGCAATAAAACCAGCTAAAAAGCCCACACTTAGCGAAATGCGCGCTCCATACACCAGTTGTGCCCAAACATCATGTCCGCCATCGTCTGTGCCAAGCGGCGGATGAACGGAAGGAGGCGTAAAGGTTAAGCCGCGTCCGCTCTCGTCGCGGATGACCTGTTGTGGATCATAAGGGGTCAGCCAAGGGGCTAGGATAGCGATCATCAGGGCTGAGAGGACTAAACCCAAGCCGATGAGCCCCATACGGTTGCTACGAAAAGAGCTCCAAAGCTCTCCGAAATTGCGTCTCAATCGCTGCCATGTATCCATCACGCGATATTCCCCCTTCTAGCTAGCTTTAACGCGTGGATCGAGGAGCGTATAAAGAATATCGGCAATCATATTGGCGACAATCACACTCACCGCCAGCAGTAGGAAGGCCCCTTGCAAGAGAGGGTAGTCTTGCTTGGTAAGCGCGGTCTGGAACAACTTTCCCAATCCATCGTAAGAAAATACTGTTTCGATATAGATCGCCCCAGAAACTGTGAAACCGAGGTTGAGGGCAATGATGGTGACAATCGGTAGCATGGCATTTTTCAAAGCATGTCGCCACAGTATTTGCCACTGATTCATCCCTTTGGCTTTGGCGGTCAAGATATAATCCTCGCTGAGGGTCTCAACGATGGAGGAACGCATAATCAGCATATATTCGCCAAGGTAGAGAATGGTGAGGGTCAAGGTTGGCAAGACGAGATGAGCGGCGAGATCGGGAATAACCGTATGCAATGGTTTGCCTACATTTTGAGGGCTGAGGATTCCGCCGGTGGGCAATCCCAACCACGTACTGCCGGCTGCCAGCAAGATGATGCCCAGCCAGAAAGTCGGGGTTGCCCAGGCGATCAAAGAAAACGTCAACGCCCCGGCATCGAGAGCCGTTTTTCGTTTCCAGCCCGCCAACAACCCCAAGAGAACCCCAAAGAAAATCGAGAGGATTTGACCCAATCCGATCAACAGAATGGTGTTCCATAACTTCGCCATCAGAATTTCTGCCACCGGTCGGCGCAACGACCAGGAGACGCCTAGATTCCCGCTCGCCCATTGTTTCAAGGTCATGAGAAATTGATCAGGGAAAACGGGCTTGTCCAAGCCGAATTGTTGGCGCAGCGATTGTTGCACTTCAGCCGAAATCTTGACATTGCGGCCGATTACGGCGCGCACCGGATCGCCAGGCAAAACGCGAAACAAAACGAAGTTAATGATGATGACAATAAAGATCGTCAACAGGGCGAAGGCAAATTTACGGAGCAAGTAGTTGCCGCTACCCATCAGGGGTCACCTGCGTGAAACGAAACGACTTATTGAACGGGCTCAACGTTCATCAGCGATTGAAAGCTATCAATACCCAAAATTGACTCGATGAAACCGGTAAAGCGGTCAGAGCGATAGGCTTGCAGGATATTGCCATACCAGAGGACAATATAGGGGCGATCGTTGAAGACCATCTCCTGCATTTCCCAGACAATTTTTTGGCGCTCTTCGGGCTTGACAGCTTTTTGTTGTTCGATGTATAAGCGATCGTATTCGGGGTTGGAATAGCCGCTGTCACTCCATCCGCCTTCGACATATTGATCGCTGGTCATAACACTGAGAATAAAATCGGGATCCGGGTCGGCACCCCACCCCCAAATCACCAGATCATAATCGGCGTTCGGATTGGTTGCTACCACAAGGCTATCGGGGTCCACCGATTCGGGCGTAGCCTTAATACCGATTTGAGCCAGCCAATTGGCGATCATTCCCGCCGCGCGGGGATAATTAGGCTGATCCGAAGCAAATTGTAAACGCATTTCCAAGCGGATGTCGCCTTTGACACGCACACCGTCGCTGCCCATGATATAGCCGGCTTCGTCAAGGATGCGGTTGGCGGCATCTAAATCGAACTTCACGTCCTGAATCTGCGAATTGAACCAAAAGCCACCGCCCAAGGTGGGGGGAATGATAGAAACACCGGGCATACCATTGCCTTGTAAGACAACATCTACCAAATCTTGTTTATTAATGGCCATTGCAATGGCTAAACGCACTTGAGGGTCTTCTAGCGCCTTGTTGCGGTTGGGCGTCGGTTCATGATCTGGCGGCGCCGAGTTGATAATCAGTTCGGTAAGGGAACGCCCAGGCAAGGAGATGGCTTTGACATTTTCAAAAGCGCTAACGGCTGCAAAAGCGCTGTCGGGAACTTCGGGAATCAGGTCGATATCGCCAACTTTGAGGGCTTGGATCATGGCATCGCTGTTGTCGAAAGTTTGATAGATGACGCGATCGACTTTCGCCTGCCCATCAAAATACTCGCGGTTGGTTTCGAGGATGATCACGCGTCGGTCTTTGTCCAACAAAGCCAGCTTGAAGGGGCCTGTGCCGATGGCATCGAAGTTAGTGAAATTTTGCAATTCTTCCGGCGTCGTGAAGCCCTCGAAATCGGGCGGATAAACGATATAGAGGAATGAAACCCGATAAGGCATATTGCTAATGGGATGTTCGGTTTCTATTTCGATGGTGGTGTCATCCACCACGCGCGCTTCGACAAAGCCACTTACATAGCCGGCATTGGTTACCCAGCCATCTGGATTCTCGATGAAAGCATTGAGATTCCACACCACTTGCTCGGCGGTCAGAGGTTCACCATTGTGCCAACGAACGTTTGGGCGAAGTTTAAATGTCCACGTTAACTCATCTGCCGAGACTTCCCATGATTCTGCGAGTAGCCCTACATATTCTCCACTCTCGGACTCGGTTGCCAGTGGAGAATAAATGTAATCGAACATGGTATAAGATTCGCTCAAAAAAGCATAGGCAGGATTCAGGGTATCTGGAAAGCCAGGCCAGCCAACCCGCAGGGTAATCGGTTCTTGGGTTGTCGAGGCTTGCGAGGGAGCTTGAGGAGAAGTAACAGGGGCGGTTTCAGGGAGAGAGGTTGGTTGGCTTGTGCAGGCGGTTAGCAGCGCCAGCATCAACAGGGAAATCAAGATCGTTCGGTACATGGGAACCTCTTTCTAGTAGTAAGTCGTGGGGAAATGGACAAAGGTTTCTTGGTCTCTGCTCAACATGTTGATTACCTAAAGGAAAGGTACAGTAAGTTTATTGTACACGATTAAGGGCTTTGCACCTAATGGTTTTCATCAAAACTAATGATTTTCTCAAAATGTCGAAAGAACACACCGACAAGAGCAAGACAACTTGCGCGGGAAAGTTCTTCAAGATAGTCTGCACTTCAGCAGTGACCTCAAGGTATTGCCCAAGGACATCCAGTAAAAAAGGGAGATGGGTAACATTCAAGATGATCTCTTTGACGCTTGATGGATTGATCACCTGTAAAGATAGTATGACATCTATTGCTCCCATGTGTCGCGAAAACAAGGCATAAGCGAAGCAGCAAAACAACTTTAGGGATGACCTAAATGGCTTGTTTTACCAGTCAACTTCACACACCGTTAGATTGTCTATTGCTCAAAATGCTTTTGTGCGCAAGTTCTCACCGGTTTCAAAGCCCATCGCTCTTGACCCGCTAAACCCCGCTGACACGTGGGAAGGCTGTTGTCTACCTATCGCGTCATGTCGAACGGTCTCTCGCCTCATTTCGAATGCCGTCTCGCGTCATGTCGAACGCTTTCCTGCGTCATTTCGAACGAAGCGAGAAATCTAAAGACCCCTCACTTCGTTCGGGGTGACATGGGTGTGGGGATTC
>FWWL01007279.1_pt1 | contig 15239 bp, 15 predicted proteins | sample 2228331 | NCBI WGS metagenome assembly FWWL01 (sample SAMEA103939775, study PRJEB20133) | metagenome
TAATCGGAATGGTGGCCGGAGAATTATCGGAATCCCGGCCGGTCAATTATCGGAATGATGGCCGGTCGGAATCGGAATCCGCACCTGGCCGCGCGCTGAGGCCATCAGGCGACGCCTGAGGTAACCGGGGCGGTCGAACATCCCTCTCGCTCATTGCAACGAGCGCACCGCCGCAGAGCAGTTCCGTTCGGTGTCGGAGCGCAGGGTCACGCGAGCGTCTCGCCTGCGTGCGCAGGGCGCGACGGAAGCTGACGAGCGCCCGGTGATCCTCATCATCCCGCGGCGCGATCAGAAGCGTCGCGACGTTGGCGCTGTCGATCAGCAGCGCGAGCGCTCTGGCGCAGCTCAGGACCTCGGCATTGGCGGTGATCTGGCCCTCGCGCACCTGACCAAGCAGGCAGACAAGCTCATCGGTGTGGAACCGGGCACGGGCGCGGATGGCGACCAGCGGGGGCCGATCCTGCCAGAGCACTGCAAAGCGCCGCAATGGTGGCGCGTCATCGTCGATCAGACGTTCCAGCGCTTCGAGTTCGTCGGTAACGGGAACAAGCGAGAGGCGTTCGGAGATCGCGTCCGCCACCTCCCGCTGGGGCATATCTTGGTCCGGCCCGTCGCTGTGCAGCAGGATTGGCTGAGGAATGTCGATATTCATAGTTGCTTCTCATGGGGGTCCTAGCCGGTCGGCTACGCTCCTCCCCGTCATCCCTGGAATCGACGAAGGGCGCCGCCCGTGGCAGCGCCCCACATCTCGATGGGCGGTGTTTCGGCAAATCGCGCCGATCAGCGCCGGCCCGAACTCTCCGCCATCCGACGCTGCATGCGCCGAAGCTCTTTCAGGCGCTCGGCCGCGGCCTGCGCGAACAGGACGACGTCGCGCAGTCGCTTATCCTGAAGTCGATCGGCGATCGCGTTGATGCGGTCCCGAGCCGTTTCGTCGTCCTTGGCGACGGCGTCGATAAAGCAGGCCCGCGCCAGATCGGCTGCCGCCAGCAACCTGGCGCCGTGGCAGGCGCCCTGAAGCCGGTCGAGCCGCTCCCGATCGAGCTCGTCGGCCTCGCCGGCCGACGCGAAGCGATCGGCATCGTCGAGCTGCAAACTGGCGCGCTCGATCAGCGGTCCTGCCGGCGAGATGTTGCGCAGGAAGCTCATCAGGCTGAGCCCCTGCTCGAGGCCGAGCATCGCCGGTTGACCATCCCGGATCTCGTGGAGGCCGGTCACCGTCGCGGCGTCGAAGCTCACACCCGCATGGGTGGTGTCGTCCATGCCGGGGGAGGCGAAGGCCTTGCGGGCGAGCGCCGCGAACGCCTGGTCGTCCCCGACAGCCGCGATGATGTCGTCGAGAACGCGTCGGCGGGCAGAGTGGTCGGCCGGCAAGCGCGGCGGGGCAAGTGCGACCGTGACGGTCGCGGCGGCGTTGAGCAGCGAGAGCGCGATCAGCACGTCGAAGACATACGCGACCTGGTGACGGTTAGAGGTCCCTGCCAGCGCGAGGAAGCGCGTCACCTCGTCGGCATACCCGGCTGCTCGGGAGCTGATCTCACCGACCGAGAAGGTTTTGGCAGCGAAGGCCGCGTAGCCCCGCTCCAGCCCGGCCTTCAGCGACAGCTCGTTTGCGAAGTTGGTGAGGTCGTCGGTGACAGCTCGAAGTGGCAAATCGAGCTCGATGTCGGCGAGCGACAGCGCAGTGATGGTGTTCATGTTGTTCGTCCCAGGTTCCCAGGGGTCACAGCCACTTGGCTGCGCGTTCCCTTCGGTCCCAGAGTCGAAAGAGGCGCCCGCTTATGGACGCCTCTCTTGTCGTGCTGTTGTCAGATTGCCTCGAGCGGCTCGTCTGTCAGACGAGCTCATTCCAGTCGAAGACAAGATCGTCGCGCGCGTCTTCGGGCAGCGTCTTGATCCAGGCCGCCTCGGCCGTCACGTGGCGAACCGCCGCCTGCATCGCGGGCGGATCGCCTTGTTCCCCGCGCACATTGATCAGCGCGACCACCTGTCGCTTCAGGCGCAGCGCCTTGCGGTCGTGAACCGGCCAGATCATCACTTGGCAGGCCGCGAGATAGCCCATCAGCCGCGCGCCTTCCGCCGCGCTGATCAGCTCGCTGGCGTTGTCGGGACCGCGCTCGGCCAGCGTCATCAGGCGGTCGCAGGTCTCGAACATCGCCTCGCTGCGCTTGAGCAAATGGCCCAGATCAGGTGCGGAAGCGGCAAAGCGGCTCCACGCGGCCACCTGCCGGTCGGCGAAGGCTGGCAGCCCCCCGCGCTTGGGCAGATGCTCAACGAGATCGAACCGCTCGAGCGGCCACTGCGCCAGGCCGCGATCGTCCGAACGCGGTGGCGGCGGACCCGGCGGTAGCATGAGCGCCGGAACCGCAAAGGCGCCGCGCTTCCAGCGGAGGCGCCGGGCATGACGCGGCTCGATCACATCGGCAAAGTCCTTCGGGCGCTTGAACAACAGTGCACCCGTCTTCTCGCCGAGAGCGATCTTCGCTTCTGCCTGGTCGAGGGTGTCGCAAGGCCAGAGCGCAACCAGCGCAACCAGGCTGAGGCTCATGATCTCGACGCCGCCGCAGACGGCCTCGAGGACCTCGTCGCCGGGCTCCTTGACCAGCGAGACGCGGAACTCCTCGCTGTGCAGATTCTTCGCCTGACGCGCCGCAGCCTTCAGATCGAACGGCTGACGCCGGAACGCCACCAGCTCGGCGAGGCTCGGATCCTCGCTGTCGCCGATCTCCATCGCTGCAGTGATCGGATCGCGCAGCTCCCTTTTGCCCGGCTCCTCCACGGGGCCTTCTCTGCGTGTGGCGAGCAAGCGCCCGCCATCCTGGTCATCTTTCGTCATGTCGAACTCTTTTCTCGTGGGTTACGACCATCTGGCCGCGTCTTCCCTCTCTCCCCGGAATCGCAAGAGGCGCCCCCGTCGGGGACGCCTCCATCACGCTTTGCTGTCCGTGTTTCGTCTGTCAGACGATCGGAAGCCATGCCGGCGCGAGTTCCAGCGTTGCCCCCAACCGGAACTGCTTCGCGATCTGGTTCGCCTCGCTGATCAGGTGCCGGATCGCCGCCTGCTGGTGGAGCGCATCGCCCCGGCAGGCCCGCTCATTGACGAGCGCGACCAGCCGGAGCTTTGCCTCCGCATCGCATGAGTTCAGCATCGCCGGCCAGATCGTCGCCCGCGCGGCCGTCAGATAGGCGATGATGCGGGCGCCCTCGGCGGCACGGCGCAACGGGCGGGGATCCTCGGTGGTGGTGGCTGCCAGGGCGTTGAGCCTGTCGGCCGTCGCCATCATCCGCGCGAAGCGATCGACCAGATTGGAGAGGCTCGGATAGGCGTCGACAAGGGCCGAGCAGCCATTGAGCTGGGCGCCGTCGATCGAGGCGTCACTACCCTCGAGCGGCACCGCGTCGACGAGGTCGAAGCGCGACAGTGGCCAGGCGGCCAGCCCGCGACTGGTCATGGCGGGAGCGGCCGGCCCGGGAGGGACAACGAGCTCACCGACCGCGAAGGCGGCGCGGTGCAGCCTGATCTGCTCGGCCGTGGCAGCGTCGAGCAGCGATGCGATGGCGTAATCCGTATCAGAGCCATTCACGGCGGTGGCTTTCGCCAGCGCCTGTTTGGCATCGGCATTCTCGACCGTGTCTGTCGGCCAGATCGCGACCATTGCGGTGCAGCTCAGCGCCATGATCTTGAGGCCGATCCGCGCCATCTTGATATCTTTGCCTTCGTTGAGCCGGAACCACAGCCTCTCGGCTTCATCCTCGCAGCGCTTCGCTTGAATCGCGAAGCGCTGGAGATCAGGCGCGCTGTTGCGCAAGGCGATTAGCTCGGCGAGCGTGGGGTCATCACTGATAGTCCCCGTGATGGCGGCGAGCGGGTCGCTGATCGCACCCTGTGCATTCTGGCTGCCGGTGTCGCCGGCGGCTCCTGTCGGAGCGAGGCTCCGGTCCTGATCCTTGTTCGTCATGGTGGTCTTTCTCGTGGGTCACAGCCCCATCTGCTGCGCTTCACCTCAGCTTGCTGGAAGCGATAAAGGCGCTCCGGAGGGAGCGCCTTCCTGATGTTGGCGATGGCGCCCTGGTTCACGCGGCGCGCGACAACGGCCTGCCGCGCCCGGCAATCCAGCGCTCGATCGCGTCGAGCTGCCGGACCCGGTCTGCATCGTCTGGGCTGGCCTCGGCCTTCAGCGCGGCGATGCGCTGCAGGGCGACGGGGCGCGTCAGCCAGGGCACGTCGTCTCGCGTGTCGAGGCGATGAGCGAACCACTCCGATCCCTTCTCCCGCTCGACGGCGGAGAGCTCGCCCGGAGCCTCGAGCCAGGCCCAGCGGTTGGCGAAGGCTTTCAGCCTGACGTCGCCGAGAAGCTCGCGGCCAAGCCGCGCCCGCTGGTCCCATGCCACTTCGTGCCAGCGCCGCGCGGTGATTGCGTCCTCGCGGCTGATGAAGCCGCCACTGTACAGAGCGTCGTCCGGCCACGGGCTCGGCTCGTTACCGGCGAAGCGCCCCGCCAGCGCGATCGCGAGGTTGTCGCGGAAGCGCGCATGACCCCGGATCCGGGCCAGGCGAGCCTGCAACTCTCCATCCGGCGGGATACTTCCCTCAGCGGTGGGAGCCGCCATCTCCCAAGGCAACAGGATCGGCTGGGCGTTGGTCTTGACCAGCCGGATCGGGCGCTCGCCCCTGGCGAAAAGCATCTCGCCGAGCTGCTCGGGCGTGGCGTCGAGATAGGCTGGATCGATCGTAAGATCGGCGACGGCCCAGGACGACGCGTTACCCGGAGTGGGCGTGATTCCGCCTGCCGGGATCATGCGGTCGAACAGGCCAAGTCCTACCGGTTCCGCGCGGGCCAGCATTCCGGCAGGTCCGCTCTTATGAGCATTGGCCAACATCGCCGCGGTGACGGTGGGAGCGCGTTCGCGCAGGAGGTTGAACAGGGCGATCGTGGCGTGGACATCGTTCAGCGCGTCATGGGCGTCCGCCTCGTCGAAAGCGATGCCGTTGGCACGGCAGACCTGCCCCAACCGCATTGTCGGCTTGCCCTGCGGCGTGACCGGGATCGTGATTGCGTCGGGCGCCAGCATCGCCACCGCGCGAAGCATGATCAGCACGTCGGCGCGCTGGAATCCTGGCATCGACGTGGCGTAGGGCGGGTGAAGTGTCTGGAAGAAGCTATGGCGCAGGACCTCTTCGTCGTAGGCAAGCTGGTTGTAGCCTAGGATGGTAGTGGGCGAAGCGGCGTCGAGAATGCGGGCGATGGCCCGCATAAGCTCGAGCTGCGAGAGCGGCGCCGCGTCGACCCTGTCGGGGTCGAGACCGGTGACAAGCATGGCGTCGGGAGAGGGCACGACATAGTCGGGAAGCCGTGCCCTTAGGACGGTCTGGCGCGAGGGAAGGAGGTCGGCGCCGGTCGCCACGAAGGCAGCCTGCAATGGCACATTCCAGGTCGGTGCGAGGCCCGATGTCTCCAAGTCGTAGAAGATGAAGCTCATGGTTGCGCTCCCTCAGTGCCGGCTTTCGCCGCCGGGCTCGATGGGAATCCTGGTCATGGTGATACCGAGATCGCGGGCGTCCTGCTGCATCGCAGCCTCGACCATCCAGGAGGTACGCGAGCGACGGATCTCGTCCTCGTCGAATGCCATGGCCTCGTAGACCATGATCTTGATCTCAAGATGCGCCTCCTCGCGAGCCGGAGCCTCCGCCAGCATGAAGGCGTAGAAGCGGGCGTGGCTCCGCGCGCCTTCCGCCAACTGCAGAGCGCTCAGCCCGCCGTGTTCCGGATAGGTCCGATCAACCTGCTGCTCGAGCAGCAGGGCATGGGCCATGGCCTCCTGCCAGAGCCAGTAAAACCGCTCCGGCTGGTCTGTCGTCATTCGATAACTGCGCTGATAGCGCGAGAGATGCGCTTCGCTCGGGCGCGCATTATCCGAGGCGGTGTCGCCGCCCTCGTTCACCTTCGTCATTCCCATATCCGCTCGGGTTCGCGTGACCCGGAACGGCTCATCGGCCTAATTCGCGGGGGTTCCCTAGGATGGGTTCCGAGGCTTGCTTTCTTTCCTGTTCAACATGGCGATTGGTCTGGCGGCCAATGTGAAAGTTTGGCCCCTAGCCGACGTTTGGAACTGCCGCTTTCCGGTAATCGATTTCGGCGGCCCGCGACGCTCGAAACTGGCGCAGAGGTCCTATTCGGCCGTGATCGCCGAGGTAACGCGTGAAAGACTGCGCAGAATTTTCGGTCATCGCGCGCATTGGGAGTAGCGAAGTGATGTGAGGCTTCTCTGTCGACGTTATGGAGGCCAATTGTGATTGCCTGTGCGAAACCCATGAATGCTCGGCGTCGGCTCTTGCGGGGCTGCTGCGCACCAATAGCTTGCTAAAGCCGATCCGCTTCCGGGGGAAGTCATGCCACGCAGAGTTTTTTTCAGTTTTCACTTCGACAACGACTTCTGGCGCACGCAGCAGGTGCGCAACATCGGCGCGATCGAGGGGCAGGCTCTCTATAACGCGAATGCTTGGGAGGAGATTAAACGCAAGGGCGAGGCCGCGATAGAACGTTGGATAGAAGACAACATGCACGGCAAGAGCTGTGTGGTTGTGCTCGTCGGCGCGCAGACCGCTAACCGACCATGGGTCATTCACGAGATATCGAAGGGATGGAACGACGGCAAGGGTGTCGTAGCTATCGGGATCGACAAGCTTCTTGGTTCTGACGGCAGGCCGAGTTCCGCCGGCGCCAACCCGCTGTCAAAGGTCACCTTTCGCAACCGGCAGGGGACGCTGGCCGACATCGCCCGGCTCAAGACACCTGCTGGTGGGGACAGCAAGGCGGTCTACGCCGACATCGCGGCGAACATCGAGGCCTGGATCGAGGAAGCCATCAGGATCCGAAATTCGCAGTAGCCGACTGATGACCGCCGATCGGCATGCATTTCGGGAGGAAACCTTGGCGCTATCTCAACCCATCATCGCATTCTGCAAGAAGTACGCCCGAGACATCGGGGACGGAACCGTCGCGATCTTCGCCGGGGCGGGCCTGTCCGCTCAGGCCGGATTCGTGAACTGGAAGGAATTGTTGGCGCCGTTCGCGGCGGAGTTGAACCTCGACATCGACAGGGAGAGCGACAATCTCGTCAGGTTCGCCCAGTATTCGCAGAACCACAAATCGGGAAACCGCGCTCATCTGAATGACGCGCTGATCACGGCATTCCCCACCCTCGTGATGCCGGGCATGAATCACCGCATCCTTGCTCGGTTACCTATCAGGACCTACTGGACAACGAATTACGACAAGCTGATCGAGACGGCCCTTGCCGATGCCAGGAAGCTGGCCGATGTGAAGCATGTCGATAGTCAGCTTCCGCACTCGAAACCCCGAAGGGATGCCGTAGTCTACAAGATGCACGGCGACGTCGACAGCCCTCAGGAAGCCGTCCTGACCAGGGACGACTATGAATCCTATCAGCAGAAGCGGCCCGGCTTCGTGAATGCCCTGATCGGCGACCTAACCGGAAAGACTTTCCTCTTTGTCGGATTCAGCTTCACCGATCCCAATCTAGACCACATTCTGAGCAACATCCGACTGCGCTTCCAGACGGGGCAGCGTGAGCATTACTGCCTCATCAGGAGGCCCCAGCGAGCGGACTACGTCGCCGACGCGGAGTTCCACTATGCCGAGGAGCGGCAAAGGCACTTCGTGAACGACCTCAAGCGCTACAATGTTACGGCGCTCCAGATCGACAGCTATGATGAGGTAACGGAAGTCCTTCTCCTAATCGAGAAGATGTACCGCAGGCGGACCGTCTTTATCTCCGGGAGCGCCGAGAGCTTCTCCCCTTGGCCGGAACGCGAGGTGAACGACTTTTTTCGCGACCTCGGTGCGGTGATGGTCGACAACGACTTCCGTATCGTATCGGGCTTTGGGCTCGGCGTCGGAAATTCCCTCATCAGCGGCGTCATCGAGAGAGCCTATGCGAAGGGCACCGCGCGGCTCGACCATTTTCTGGAGGTTCGACCGTTCCCGCGCGACATCGCCGATCCTGAACAGCGGGCACGTATCTGGGAGGAGTTCCGCAAGGGGCTCCTTTCACTGTCGGGCATCGCCTTTTTCTTTTTCGGCAACAAGATCGTCGCTGGCCAGACGGTGCTTGCCGATGGTGTCCTAAAGGAATTCGAGATCGCCTCGGACCAGGGTGCTGCGCTCCTGCCCGTAGGCGCGACGGGATGGATGGCCGCCCATCTCGCCGCGAAGATGTTGGAAGCCGAGGGAGACGCGCCGCCGGCGATCATTGAGGCCGTAAGAGCCTTGAACCAGCCGGTTGAGCGGATCTCCCAACTGATCCAGCCCATCACCGATGCAATCCGTGCAATCGCCGCCGATTAGGCGTCTCGGATCGCCACTCAACCGACCGAGGATTTTCCGATGCCGATCAATCAGTCGACGCTAAGAGAGTATTCGTCCGTCTACGTCGCCCGGAAGAGCGTGACCGAAGCCGCCAGGGCGGGCAACCTGACCGCCTTTCTCTCTCACAGCCATAAGGACGCAGCGCTGGCGAAAGGGGTCCAAGCGTATCTGAACGCCAAGGGCTGGGACGTCTACATCGATTGGGAAGACCACTCGATGCCGGAGCGGCCGAACAGGGTGACCGCGGACAAGATCAGGCGGAAGATCGTCGAGCTCGATCTTTTCCTGCTGCTTGCGACCGCGAATTCGATGACGAGCCGATGGTGCCCGTGGGAGCTCGGCTACGCCGACGGCAGGAAAGAAAATTCAAGCATCCTCGTAATCCAGACGCGCGATGATTACGGCACAATCCACGGCAACGAGTACTTGGAGCTATACAAGCACATCGATCCTGCCTCGACCGGCGGCATCGGGGCTTTCGATTACTCGGGCAGCGGGATAAAACTGACGGGGTCGGTTAGGCCACGGTAAAATTTCACTGTTCACGTCTATGCCAGTCCAACTAGCAAAGCGGAAACCGAAGCGTCGTGCAAAGGCCGGGACGCGCATGGGCGCCGACTAGTCTAATGTACACGATTCCCTCAACTACGCCTTCTGCGGATGAACCGAGAGAATTTCTTTATACAATACGGCGGAGCGTGCGCGTCCAATTTGGGCCAAGGTCTCAAGGTCGGCTAGTGGCGCTACCTGCGCATGATGATGAACCTTGCGGCCGCACGGGCACGCCTTCTTTCATCGGGCGCAATGCCGGGAGGGTTAGACGCGATCCTCGAAGCAAAAGGCGTACCCAGGCGCGATGTGCCGGACACGCGCCTCCTGACGATTATTTGGCGGATCGACGAGCGGCCGAAGGACTTCGAGCGGCTCCCCGACGCAGCGCGGCTTGCGGGGCTGTCGCCGTCCTGGTTCCAGACGCTGTTCCGGCGCGCGGTCGGTATGCCGTTCCGATGCTACCGGCTGTGGCGGCGGATAGCTGTCGTAATGCAGGCGCTCGCTGGCGGCGAAAACTTCACAACAGCGGCACATGGCGCCGGCTTCGCGGGCTCTGATCACCGTAGCACCGCCTTTAGGGCGATGTTCGGGCTCGCGCCGTCCGACTTGCTGAGACTCGGCATCGAGATCGAGATCGGGTTGGCGGACGGCTGGTGTAGGCGGCCAATTTAACTGTCTCGCTCGCTGCTAGACCGCTGCGTCGCCGAATATCCTTCTGACAAGTGCTATTTTCGCGATGACCAATCCGGCGTCTGAGCCGATAATGCAGTCGCTTTTCTCGTCCTGATTTGGTCCCTCATCGACGATGATGCCGATGTCCGTCTGGCACCGATGCCGCATCAACTCGCCAACATCGGCTTCAGCCATGCGCGGCGTGGTTCCCATCGCGATGACAGGGATGCGGGCACGCTCGTTGATCATAGCCGGATTGCAGATTGCCCCAAAAACGATGACCGCTCGCGCGTGCCCCTGCATGGCTCGGCGAAGTTGGGTGGGACCGAAATAAGAGGTGTGAGTTTGGCACTGGGCGTCGATGACGACAACGCGACCATCGGAGACCTGCGGCAAGAGCAAATCAAGTTGGCGCGTCCCCTCGAATACCGAAAGGACAACCACCGGACCGGCAAAAGGCTTTGGCTCGGTGCGGTAGTTGAGATAGGGCGGCAGGATTCGCGCTTCATCCTTCAGCAGCCGACAGGCCGTCATCGGATTGAGCGTTGGAAGTTCGTGCTGAGCGGTCATTGGTCGGCTCCAGTGGATGATGGCTAGCGAGTTTTGCCCGCAGGAAAGCGCGAGGGGTAGGTTGTCCTGCCACGTTGGTTCCCGCTCTGGCCGGATGGCGCTCCAAACAGAGACTTGCCATGTGACGGGTTCGATCTCAGAGGCGCTGAAGAAACGGGCAGCGCGGAGAAGCTGAGAGGTTTGGATAGCCTAGGCACCGGCCACGGGTCCCGCGTTGCGTGTCCGCTGAAGCGAGAAGGCGCACCGAATAGCGCTTGGCTCGGGGCAGGGTCGCGGGTTGTACTGGTTCGAGAAATCGAATGAATGCTGGAGCCGATCGGCTTGACCAGTTTATCGTCGAGCATATTGCGCCGCCTCCAGTCGCTCCAACGAGGAACGGCGATACGGTCGCGTGTAAGGTCAGAGTTTAACTCGGCGATCGCAATGTCGCGATGCTTTCGGATCTCGCCCAGCCGGAGCGCCAACGTGGTGTCGAGGATAGCGTTGAGTGCCGCCCCCACGAGCGAACGCCGGCCACAGAACATGCGTACGAGCTTGCGGCGCGTATCAGCTTTGCTGATCAGTGCTTCGAACTCCACTTTCGCACCAAGATAGATTTCTGAACGGCGACGCTTCCCAGACTCGATCTGTTCCTTGCGCTCCTTTGACGCTCTCGATTTTTCAAGCATGAACATGCGGTATGGAGCCGCGTCGAGTGCTGGAATGGCTGAAGACACAGTCGAGACTTCCTGCCGCGCGTCTTTCGATTTATCCTTAGCTTGCTTGGCAGGCACAGGCAGCATTGCGTATGGAACCGGACCCAGATCGCGCTCCAATGCAATCGCGCCCCATTTCTCGTAAGCGGTGTCCAAAGCGGAAATCTTGATACGACGATCCGTTTCCGTCGCATCGATCATGACGAGCCCGCGTTGAAGGTTCCGCTTAGCGCGCCCCCGAGCAGCCGCTGTGTTAGCTGGCGGCGGTGCGATCTGCACGCCGAGCTCCGCAAACGCCGCCAGTAATTCTGGCCAACCTCTGCGGCGCGCTTCCCTTAGCCGAGCCATCGAGGCGCTGTTCGTCAGCAGTTCCTCAGCTATCGTCGGTCGGCCGGTCTCAGCTCGGATTGATCCGATGCTCTGGCCTACACCGGGCTTATCGAGTATCGCTCCATTGAATCGGCCCGGGACAACGCTGAAACCGAGCCTTTCTGAAATCTGCTTCGCGGCTACCTCAGCGCGCGCGAAGGAATGTGACATGTTGTTGACCGTCCCGCTTGGATGCACGCGATTGACGATCATATGCATTTCGTAATGGCGTCCGTTCGGTCCCGGTCTAATGCCGCCCTTCGGCTCGTCATGGACAACGATCAACGCCTGATGGTCGCTGAGCTTTAGCGCTGCGAGAATCTGATGTCCGGCCTGAAGTTGCCGCGCTACGTCGACGCTTTCGTCTTTCGACCAGGAAACGACAAAGTGCGCTACCGGGTCCTTCACCCGACTGCTGCGAGCCGCAATCAGCTCCATCTCATCTGCGGTTCTGGCGAGATCGAAGATGTTCCGTGTGTTGATTTGCTCGGACTTGATCTGCTTCGAGGAGCTCAGCGCATACCCAACCAAGCCGGAAAAACCTGTCGACAAGAGGATCTTTGCGACGATCACGTCGAGATCCTCTCAGCGGCGCTCTCAACTGCGCGATATGCATCCAACCAAGCCTTCAAGATCGTGGCGTCGGGCTCGCGCCCCTTGGCCGTCTGAGCCTTATAGATCCGGCTCATGGCAATGAGTTGAGCCCGCAGCTGAACCAGCTCTCCTAGGATCGCACCGCGTTCGCGGCGCGACTGTGGCACATCGGATTTCCGCGTATAGATTTCGATTGCCTCTTTAGCGGCTGAACTCTGGCTCAACCCAAGCCCGGTCGCCTTGGAGTTCAAAGCGGATGCGAGCTCCGCCCCCAGGCGGGTTGAGACAACCGTCGAAATCTGCTTCACAGGACCAGGAGCCTTGCGACCGTCCTCCTCGTCCGCCGCAGGCGGCGACAGCGAAATGTTTACATTTCGCATTGCTTGCCGGTCCTTCCTTCACTCTTTCTCTTGGCTTCAGGCTTTTCCGAGGTCCGTTTCGCTCGTCATAGCGTTATCTAAGCCACCATTGCCGACCGATGCGACTGATGATATATATAATCAATCATTCCCGCGCAAGGAGCTCAGTATGCCCCGCATCAGCATGGCCGGTTTCGTATACAGTCGAGAAGCTTGGGAACTTACCAAGGATAAGCTGGCTCGCAGCGAGCCTCGTTGGCATGATGCAAGTCGCCTGCAACAGGCGATCAAGGAGGTCGAGGATCTCGTCCGCAGCAAGAACTTCAGCGATCAGGACATAATCGATCTTCTCGTTGCAAGCGAGCTTGAGCTAGGTGGGGAGAGTCCTTCGGGCGATCGTATCAACCAACTCGGCTCGGTCGTCCGACAGGCGCTCAGGGAGGAAACAGGGAGCAAAGACGCTGAGACCTCGCAGGCAAAGCCTGGCGGGCGGCGTAAGGCTCCGAAGAAGGAGAGCAAGAAAAACGAGCAAGCGAGCGAGATCGGCGGTGACCACCAGAAAAGCGCAGACGGTAAGCCGGATACAGATACGCCAGAGCAGCCTGGAGAGCGACCTGCCGAGCAGCCGGCCGCTGGGAAGGAAGATCACGCTACCGAGAAGGCAGGTGGGTCTGCGCGGGAGGCGTCCGGAGATCGCGCTCCGGATGCCTCCGGCGAGGAGGTGCCAAAGAGCAAAGAGCCAATCAGCGGGAAAGCGAACGAGCCGACGATCCCCGAGGGAGCAGGAGGACCGAACGACACAGGTGTTCCCGAGGTTCAGCGACAAGCTACGTCAAACGCCGTTAAAAGCGGCTCTGGGGTCTGGCAAATCTTTGCCGAAAAGACCCAAGACCGAGCTTCTCTCACGACTGAAGTGGAAGGGACTTAATCGACAGCAACTGCCAGAGCTGCTGGATCCTCTCGGAGCCGCATCTCTAAAATGGTGATGTTGGTCTCGAGCGGGCAGAGCCGCTCCACCCACGCGAGCAGCAGTTCTCTGACACCAAAGCTGGCGGGCACCACTATGAGCACATGGTGCCCCAACACGGTCGCGCCCAATGCGGATAGCATAATCTCGGTCTGCTTACCGTGCCACTCGCCTGCGGAGTTAAACGGTCCAGGCACCTGCAGCAGACACAGATGTCCATACTGACGATGCCGGAAAACCCTCACGAAAGGGCCGCGGCCCAAACCGTCAAATGGTCCTGAGGGTTCACTCAGCCAGTTCGGTAGAAGATAGGCGTGGGCGGCATCTAAGGCGTCAAGTTCGTACACTAGCTGAGATTGGCTGACACTCGCGAGGAATTCGGCGTGAAGCCTGCGCGCCTTCTTCTCTTCAGCGTCCAACTGGCGAGCGCTGAGGTCTCCGGCCTCGCACCGCGCCATGGCGCCAAACGCCGCGTCGCGATCATAGCTGTACCATCTTGAAACCGCCAAGACGGCCGCGACTGGCATCGCCATGAGGCGTCGGGCTTTATCGATATCCCGTGACGCCACTTGGCTGACGAATTTGAAAGCCGTCAAAGCCCGCTTGATCGATTGTACGTGCAAGCCCAGGCTCTTTGCGCGCTCTTCGTAAATGCGCTCGTGACCGCCGTGACCAGACCCAGCAGCCTCGTTAGCAACGGCGCGCGCCAGCGCAACCCAGTCCTGTTCCCTGCCGATATGAGGCTTATCCAGCACGATAACTTGTTTAATCATGCGGAAAACGATGTGCTGAGATTTCCGAAATGACGGCCGCATCTTGCAATGAGTATCTGGACAACAGATCAGCATCTACTGACCGGGTGTGCGTCGCCCTTAACCCGCTGATCGTGGCGTTCATGAGCACGCCGGTTTCAGGCACAAGCAAATAAGACCACGGCTTGTCGCCCGCGCCTTTGCCGTGTGCACGGTTGGCGATATGGCACCACAGGGCTGCAGCATCGGCCTTCCTGACAACCAGGGGGTTGGTCATCTCAGATGCGCGCTTCGTCTCGATGATGAGCTTGTCGGTCGCTGTCTCGACGACGAAGTCGGGCTGGTAGGGCGCGTTGTCCTCGTCGTAAATCTTGAACTGGTTCGGCCCCGGCTTCATCCAAAGCTGCACGGACGGATCCTGCTCCAGGATTACCGCCATCCGCCGCTCGGGGTCGGAGTCGAACTTGGCCATGTTGTAGCAGGACTTCTCGAAGCCGACGAAAATGAAGCGCTTCATGTCGCTGAGGCGATCGGGCGGGCTGCGATAGTCGCGCAATGCGTCCTTTCCGCTACCATCGAACGTCTGCGGCTTTAGCTGGTCGAAGGCGGCTACCCGCGTGACGCGGTAGTTGGTCTGCTCGCGCCACATGTGGCGCTTCATCTGAGCGACAAGGGCTTCCGCGATCTGACGCGCATGGCCCTGGAGGATCGAGCGAACTTGCTCGTCATCCGAATGCTTCGCCTGGAAGTGGGCGACCACTTGACCGGCCAAGTCGTAGAGGATGTCAGCATGAGCGTCATAGTCAATCTCTGGCACGTCGATCAGCTTGGCGACGACATAATCCTCCAGCCGCGACGGCGTTTCGCCGCCTGCATCGCCGGAAATGATGCTGCGCTCCTCTGTCCGGAGGATCTGGATCAGAAGTTCGCGCGAGAGCGGCTGATAGTTCCAGGATTTCAAGTCGACGTCGAAGCGCCGGAAGCCGAATGAGACATCCTGCTCGGGCGTGATCGTCAGCATGGGAATGGCGATCGTTCGCTGGACGAACTGCTTGCAGACCTCCGCCGCCACGGCCTTGGCCTGCTCCGGCGTCACCGTGGAAAGCAAGCCGTCCTCGAACTTCTGAGCCGCCATCGCTGCCTCTGCGATCCGCTGCACGACCTTCGGGTTTTCGAGGTCGTTAATGGAGGACACCTGCTTGCTGATCTGCGGCAGGACGACGTTTAGCAGGCTGTTGAAGAAGTCAGACGCGTTCGCAGACGAAGCCTGACTCGTCGCCGTTGTGGATGTAGAAGTGCCCGACGAGGCGGCCGGCGGT
>FWWL01005438.1_pt1 | contig 15237 bp, 8 predicted proteins | sample 2228331 | NCBI WGS metagenome assembly FWWL01 (sample SAMEA103939775, study PRJEB20133) | metagenome
CCGCCAGTAGTCCGCCACAGCACCATCGCCCGGCGCGGGTTCGGGGCCGCCTCAAGCACCGGCTCCGCCGATTCGGAAACTTCGGCGGGAACCCCTCGCGGCAAAGGCAGCCGCATCACATGCCACCGCCCCTCCCGCTTCTCCACATACAGCAAATACGTGCCGTCCGCGGAGGGCGCCACCGGGCCTGCCCATTCCGCACCGGGCCGGAGGCTCACCAGCGGTCTTGCCCGCAGATTGGAGAGCTGGACGGCGAGGAGAAGTTCGCCATCCGCGAAGATCGCCTCCCGCCCGCTGGCCGAAAGCGACAAGGTTTCTTTGACGAACCCGGGGCGGGTGCCCAGCAGCTGCGTGGATCCAGTGGTCAAATCCAGGATCCATGGCTGCCAATGCCCCGTGCGGCGGCTGGCGTACAAGAGGGTGCGGCTGCGGCGGTCAACGGCAAGTGCTGGCGGCCCGGGATAGACGCTCTCAAACTCGGGATCCGTCAGCAGGACGACTTCGAACTCGGTGGCAGGATCGAGGTACTTGCGCCATTCCCGAACCGCGTTCTGGGCCGCAAGGGGGGCGGCAGCCAAGGCCAGAAAGCCGCGGCGGGTCAGGTTCGAGAGCAATCCGGAGCAGGGGTCTTCACGATCCCTTCTGCGATCCGGCTGAACCGCCACGCCGCCAGCGCTCCGAATGCTCACACTCGATGGATGCCGCAGTCAGGATGCCTGGTTGCACCCTTTCAGAACTCAACTCAGAAGGGGAAGTCCTTGCCCGGATTGGCGACCGACATCGCCGAGCGCGCCAGATATCCGTAAGGATTCACCGCCACACCGCCGCGCCGGACTTCGTAATGCAGATGCGGGGAGGTAGCGCGACCGGTGGCTCCGGAGGCGCCGATGATCTGTCCCAGACGGACCTCCTGCCCGGGAATCACGTCGATCCGGCTCAGATGCGCATACCAGGTCTGCAACCCCTTGCCGTGATCGAGCACGATCAGCTTGCCGTAGTTGCCCATCCAGTCCGCTTCCACGACGATGCCGTCTGCCGCCGCCCTCACAGGCGTGCCGACGGGCGCGCTGATATCGACTCCCGTGTGGAAAGCCATATGGCCATGAAATGGATCATCGCGCGTGCCGAAATTGCTCAACAATCGGCCCGTCACGGGCCAGAGGCTTGGAGTCGTGTTCACCAGCCAGCGGCGGGACGACAGGCGCGTGCTCGCGGTCAGCGAAGCCGTGCGCAGCTTGTTGTAAGTTTCCAGCGTCTCGGCCAGGGTAGGTGCAAGCTTGGCGGTCGCGAGCGTGGGCTCCACTTCGGCGGGGTAAGCCGGCTGACGGTGGATGCCGTAAGCCATGGCCACTTCCTCGTTCGCCTCCTGCGCTTCGCTCAACAGGCGTTGGTATCTCGCCCGCAGCACCTCCGCTTCCTGCCGCAAGCTGTTGTAGTTGGATACCTTCCACGCCATGCGGACATAGCTGGAAACCATACCGAACAGCGTGAAACATCCCAGAAGCGCCAGGGCGAGGACGGCGAACACGATTTTCTGGTCGATATGGAAACGCCGCAGACGCCCGTGGAGGGAGTGGGCCAGGACGACGATGAAGTAGGACTGATTCATCGCGGCACTCGCGCAGTGGAGGAGTCTGCGCAACCGCCAGGGTGACTCTCTGGCTGCCGGGCCGCAGGACTCAGGCGTCGCCTGCAGGCCGAAACTCCTACGTTATCCGAAAGTCGCCTTTCTGTCAACCCCTGAAATCGGATGTGCTTGCCTCTTTTCCGTCTGTTCGCCCTGGCCGTGTTTGCCCCAGGCACATCTCCCGTGGAGCGTCCTCGCCGGACGCGCCGGCGCCCGCATCGCCCGCCCACTCCGTCCGTCTGCTCTATGGCCGGAAGCGGCGGCACGCCGCCTGATCCAATGCTCGCGCGAGGCTTCCTGCGTTCTCACGCGGATGTGCCGGGCGCTCGCGCGGCTTGCCTTGCGCACCCGCGTTTTCATAGGCTGTCTGTGGGGTTCATCCCATGATCAGACCTGAAACTACGCTCTGCCTGGTTCCTCTGCTCTCCGCAGCGCTGCTCGCCCAGAGCCAGTCGCCCGCCACGCTGCCGCAGATGGTGCGCTCTCGCGCCGTCGTCATGGATTCTCAGGGCAACCCTGTGCTCGAACTCAAGCCGGAGGAATTCCGGATCACGGACCAGAATCGTCAGCTGCCGCTCACCTTTCTCCATCCCCCATTCGCCGCCCATCCTGCCCTCTCGCCCGCGCAGGGCTGGGTGCTCAGCCGCCCTTCCACGGCCACGCCTCACACCGTCGCGATCCTCTTCGACCTGTTCAACCTCATGCAGAACAACCGGCTCGATTCGTTCCAGAAAGTCGAGGCGGCGCTTCCGAGGCTCCCTGACAGCGCCAACGTCTACTTCTATCTGCTGAACCTGGATGGTTCCCTCGAGCCCCTCGTCCCCGCCCAGGACGAGAAGGGCAACATCCTGATGCCCCCCAAAGAGTGGCACAAGAACGCGAAGAAGCTGCTTGAGAAATACTCGAAGAACCTCGGGCGCGCCCGCCCCGCCGGCATCCTCCAGGAGGACGTCGTCAAGAAGACCTACGTGGCTCTGGAAACCGTAGCCAAGCACCTCGGCGCCTTTCCCGGCATCCGCGATCTGGTCTGGATCACCGACGGCGTTCCCAATGTCTTTGACACGCGCCAACAGTGCTCTGGAGACTGGGTCGAGTGCGCCCTGTACGTCCCCCATCTGGCGGTGACTCTGGACAACGCAGGCGTGGCGGTTCATCCCCTGTCTTACGGGATTCTCCGTCCGGACGTGACTCTCGCCATGGAGGACATCGCAGGCCTCACGGCGGGGAAGACCTACCTGCAAGAGGATCTCGACGCAGTGCTCGCGCAGCTCGCCAAGGCAGCCTCCGCCTCCTGGCTTCTGTTGGTGGCGCCCCCGGCTGACAATTGGGACAACAAGTTCCACCGTCTCAGGATCCAGTGCGAGCGCCGGAACGTCAAGATGATCGCCCGCCAGCGCTACTACGCCTATCCCAGCCAGGGCCAAGTGCCGACGATCGAATTCGCGGCCATGACCGCCCTGCTCAAGATCCCTGCGGATGCCCCGGAGATTGACCTTCGCGGCGGCATCGCTCCCGGCTCCAAGCCGGGAACCGCCATGGTTCGCATCCGCATTCATCCCCTCGATCTCTGCACCATCACCGAATCCGGGCACGCTGTCGGCCAGGTGTCTGTCGTCTACGCCCAATACGACGGCAGCACTCTGCTCGGAGCCACGCAGCCCATGACATTCAACCTCCGTCTGCCGCGCCAGCAGTTCCTCGACTCGGCCAAGGAGGGGCTGCCCTTCGACCAGGAGATCGTCCTCGATCCCCGCGCCAAGGCTGTCCGCTTCCTCCTGTACGACCGCGGCTCCCGGTTCCTCGGCTCCGTCACCCTGCCCGTCCCTGCCTCGAAGTGAGGCGCACGACTTTCGCCAAAAAAGGGAATCCGGGCAGGAGCCGCGGCTCCTGCCCGGCATGGGCTGCAGCGCGGGCGCTGCCGGTGATCAGAAGATCGGGATCTCCCTCACGATGTAGGTGAAAGAATCCGGGAACACGCCCACCGCGAAGATGGCCTGCGCCGTCTTGGGCTTCAGGGTCAGCAGCGTGGGCCCAAAGACCACATTGCCGCCGACGGAGAGCGTTGCCTTCCAGTCGCCGGGACGGAATTCCGCCGACACCTGATCCCCGTTGGCGAAACCCGGCACGGTGACAGAGGGCGCATTCCCGTTCCCTTCACCCCGGTAGGCGGTCACATCCACTTCGGGGGCGGCGGCGCTGTGATGGAGGATGAAACGGCCCTGCCCCGGCTTGGTCATCGACAAGTCAAGCACAAAGCCGCTCAGCGTCGGGTTGCCGTCCGCGGTCAGGTGTGCTGTCAGCGCATAGGTCTTGCCCGCCTCGAGAAGAGGCGACGCGCTCAGGGCAGGTGTGCCCCAGCAGGGAGTGACAGTATTGGCGGCGAAAATTTCAACATTGTACGTGCCTGCAGGCAACGTGAGCGGCCCCGCCACCGAACCGAACGCGAAGCCTCGGATGGCGCAGTTTCCATTCACGGCGATATCTACAGGAAACCCGTTGGTCCCGGGAATCCCATGAACTGCGTATACGTAGGCGCTCTGCGCCGCAGCGGGAACCGCAAGGGCGATCAGAAACGCAAACAACGATGCGACCACGACTTTGCGCATGGATTCTTTCTCCTCTTCTTCGGTCGGAACTTGTGCAGCTGCGAAAGCTGCTGTCAGTGGAGGAGATCCCGCACTCATGACAGAGATCCAAAAAATTTTGCCGAATCGTCCTGGCAGTACCAAGGCAAGCCGGATTCTTCGGGACGAAAGGTGGCCGCGGCTTGCGGCTGATACAATGACGAATACCGAATGTGGCGAGTCTCGCTTCCCTTGGTGCTTGCCGCCATTCTTGGTGGGGCTTCCACCGTCTCTACCATTCGCGTCGAGAACGTTGCAGCCCGATCCGGGCTCAGTTTTTACTGCGACAGCTCTCCAACCCCCAACCGGAATCAGCCGGAAACCATGGTCTCCGGGGTAGCCCTGATCGACTACGACAGGGACGGCTGGCTGGACGTCTACTTCGTGAATGGCGCCGCCATCCCTTCGCTCCGGAAAGAGACGCCGCGCTTCTGGAACCGGCTGTTCCGCAACAACCGTGACGGCACGTTCACCGACGTCACCGAAAAGGCTGGGGTCCAGGGCGCCGGCTACGGAATGGGCGCCGCAGTCGGAGATTACGACAATGACGGCTGGCCGGATCTCTTCCTGGCCAACGTCACCGAAAACCAGCTCTTCCGGAACAACGGCGATGGCACCTTCACCGACGTCACCGCCAGGGCGGGCGTCTCCGGCGCGCGGCTGAACGGGCGCAAAATGTGGGGCGTCGCTGCCGGCTGGTTTGACATGGACAACGACGGCGACCTGGATCTTTTCGTCTCCAACTACTGCGTGTGGGAGGTGAACAAGGACCCCTTCTGCGGCCCAAACCCCCAGACCCGCGCCTACTGCCACCCGGACAGCTACGACCCCTTGCCCAACACCCTGTACCGGAACAACGGCGACGGCACATTTACCGACGTCTCCCGCGCCATGGGCATCCTCCCCCACATGGGCAAGGGCATGGGCGTCGCCTTCGCCGACTTCGATCACGACGGCTGGATGGACGTCTTCGTGGCCAATGACAATGCCCCGAATTTTCTGTTCCACAACAAAAAGGGCCGCGCTTTCGAAGAAATCGCGATGCAAATGGGCGTGGCATTCCCGGAATCTGGCGCCTTTATTTCAGGCATGGGCGCCGATTTCCGCGACCTCGACAACGACGGCTGGGAGGACATCTGGCACACGGCCATCGAAGGCGAAACCTTTCCCCTGTACCGGAACCTCGGCGGCGGGCGCGGCTTCGAGGAGCTCACGCACCGCGCCGGCCTCGGCCACACAACCCGCAACATGTCCGCCTGGTCCAACGGCGCCTTCGACCTCGACAACGACGGCTGGCGCGACCTCGTCACCGCCCGCGGCAACGTTCAGCACAGCCTCGCCATGCTCTCCATGCGGCAATCCGAAGAGCCGCTCGCCATCTTCCGGAACCTCGGCAACAACCGTTTCGCTGATGTGACCGCTTCCGCCGGACCGGATGCCATGAAACCTCTCCTCCGGCGCGGGCTCGCCTACGGCGACCTCGACAACGACGGCCGTATCGACTTCGTCACCACCACCCTCAACGGCCATTCGGAGCACTTCCGCAACACCACCTCCAACGGCAACCACTGGATCCTGCTCGCCCTCGAGGGCACGCGGTCGAATCGCATGGCCATTGGCGCCCGCATCACCATCCGCACCCCCGGCGGGCTCGTTCAGGTCAGCCACGTCACCACCAGCACCGGCTACAGCGCCTCCAGCGACCACCGCGTCCACTTCGGGCTGGGCCAGGCAGAGCGCATCCGCGCCGTGGAGATCCTATGGCCCAGCGGCATCCGGCAGACGCTCGAGGAGGTGCCGGCCAATCAGATCCTGAAGATCCGCGAACCCGCTCCTTCCGCGCGCCCACCGGCCCCCCGCCCTGCAAAGCGCTGACCTACTGCTTCCCCGCAGGCTTCGTCCCTGCGGACTTCTTCGCCCCCGACACGGGCTTCGCTCCGCTGGCAGCCTTCGCCGCCTCGTCCGCCTGTGCAGGCGTCTGCGCCGCCAGCCGCGCTCGCCGTGCCGCCTCCCGGGCCCGGTCCCCGTCCGCCGTCCGCTTCAGCCGGTAGTACACCGTCGCCAGCGCCGCATGCGCCTCCGCAAAATGCGGATACTCCTTCACCAGCCCTTCCAGCTCTTGCCGCGCCAGCTCCAGCCGCCCCTGCGTCGCATAGATCGACGCCCGCTGCAACAACACGCCCGGATCCCGCGGCCGGACCTGCAGGGCCCGTGCCAGGTGCCGCAGCGCTTCTTCCAGCTGCCCTTCCTGCTTGCGCAGCATCGCCAACTCGATGTTCGATACTGGCTCGAACGGGTTGATCTCAAGTTCCAGCCGGAACTGCTCGGCCGCCTCCTCCAGCCGCCCGTTGCTCCGCAGGACCTGTCCGTACAGCGAGTGCGCTCCGGCCAGTTTCGGGTTCAGCTCGACAGCCCGCGCCAGATGCTCGGCTGCTTTCAACAGGTTTTGCCGCCGGTACTCGAGCTGTCCGAACAAAAACTCGCTCTCCGCCGTCGCTCCGTCCTTGAGAATCCGGTCCAGCATCAGCTGCGCCCGGTCGGCGTCGTTGGCGCGCAGATAGGCGATCCCCAGCCCATAGGCGATCGCCCGGTCCTCCGGATACTCTTCCGCCAGCGGGGTCAGCAGCTCTGCTGCTTCGGCGGGGCGGCCTGCCAGGATCAGGCAGTCTGCCATGAGCAGCGCCGGTTTCGGGTCGAGGGGCTGCTGTTCGAGCAGCGGCGCGAGTTCCCGCGCCGCCTCTTCCGGGCGTCCCGTCTTGTAGTACGCCAGAGCCAGGTTCATCCGCACGCGCGGATTGTTCGGGATGTGCTTCAAGGCCAACCGGTATTCCGAGATTCCTTCCTCGATCTGCCCGTTGGCCACCAGCGCCGCTCCCAGGTTGGACCGGATTTCGGCAGCCTCCGGAAATTCGCGCAGGAAGGTCCGGTACTTCTGGATGGCCGTGGGCATGTCGCCTGCCTCGAAGGCCGCCGCGGCTGCGCGCAGCACCTCCGCGGGGTCCGCCGGGTTCTTCTGCCCCCATGCGCCCCGGGCAAGCACTGCCGCCAGCACCCACGCCGCCCGCCGTTTCATTGCAAGCCTTGCCCTCTGCCCGCGGCGCGCCTCACTGCACCTGCGCCTTCACTTGCGGCGCGACGTAGCGCACGCTGCCGGTCGCCTTGGCCTCGCCCTGCATGGCGGTTATCCGCAGCTCGCAGAGCCCGGGACGGGTCACAGCCGCCACCATCATGGGGATCGCGCCCCTCTCGTCCGGCGGCGGCAGTTCGGCGGTTTGCGCCGCCAGCCGCTGCCCGTTGACGAAAAATTCCACCTGAATTTTGGCCTTTTCCGGACGGTTTTTGTCCGGATACACCACGAAATATACGTGCGGTTGAGAGACCCCTTCCAGCGCAGGCGACACCAGCGGCACTACGCGCCGCCCCTGATACACCAGCGGATCCCCGTCGCCCCCGGCCCCGGAGGACTCTTCGACCCTCTGCACCAGCACCGGCGAGCTGATGGCGAGCCCCTGCGGCGGCGCAGGAACTTCGAGATCCAGCGCCTTGACGCCCATCTTGCCACCGGTGCGGTCCATCAGCGCTACTTCCACCGTGTAGTGCCCCGGCGCGAGCTTCAACGACTGTGCCTGTGTGATCCGGCTTGCCTGCATCGCCGGGAGATTCGTCAGGGCGAACTCGTAAGGGGAATCGACGCTGAACTGCTCCACCACCTCGCCGGAAGAGTCCTTCACCAGCCCCATCAGCGACAGGTGCGCGTTGGCGACGCCCCGCGCAGCGTCCTGCGCCACCATCAGATTCTTTCCGGGCACTTCGAACGCAAGCGCCACATCCCGCCGTCCGCTCTCGCCGCCGAAAGTGAAAAAGCCGGTCTGAAAATCCAGATCCGCCGGCCGCGGTTCTCTCCCCAAAACTGCCAGCCCGACCACTTCATGCGGCGCCAGCCCTTCGCCATTCGGCTTGGGAGGCAGCGCAAAATAGCCGGTCCGGCTCTCCACAATCAGATCCTTGCGCTTCGTCTTCACCTCGATCGTGCGCAGCCGTCCGTCCAGTTTCAGATCCGCGGGGCGGTAGGCGACCTCATAGTGCGCCTCCATGTCCTCCAGCACGCGCTGGAAGGGCTTGCGGAACTCGGCTGTGTTCGCCACAAGGAATCCGCCTGTCCCCTCGGCAAGCTCGCGCAGCGCCGCGCGCAGGTCGGAAGAACGCACGGCCATTTCCAGCGCGTCGCCCTGCCGGCTCTGCTGCCGCCGCTCCTGCAAGGAAGGGTTCAGGCTCGACTGCGTCCGGCTCACAGCAGCCACCTGTGACAGCGCAATCTTGGCCGCCTGCGTGTCCGTGGTCTCATCCAGCTCCGTGGGGTCGAAACTGTAGACCGTGATGTTGGCTTCGTTGGCCTTCGCCACCAGCTTGCCGAACGCGTCCGGGTCGCCGGTCGTCAGCAACCCGCCGGAGACCAGAACCACGCTCTTCTTCCCCGGCAGCCTGGCAAGCTGCGAAACCATCACCTCCAGCTGATCCATCGCCCGGCTGCCGCTGACGTGCGCCATATCGACGCGCTCCCGCGCCCGGTCCCCGCGCAGGGCATTCGCCCCGGGCGCCATGGACACATCCGCGCGCGGCACCACGATCTTGCTCACCTCGCCGCCTGTCACGCGGTCGGTGACAGTCGCGGTTGTCGCCGGGCCGGCCATGGACACCAGCACCTCCACGGTGAACATGTTGGGACTGGCGGACAGCACGGCCACGGAAGCCTGCTCGAAGTCCAGCGACCGGCCGGAAAACGCCTGCCTCACAGCTTCCAGGATGTCCTTCTTCTGATCCGTGAACGCTCCCACCGGCGTCAGATAGTCATCCAGCGTGAACACCCCCACCAGCGTGTTCGGCGGCAGCTCTTCGCTGAGGACGCTCTCCGCCATGCGCAAGGCTCGCGTGCGTTTCACCGGATCCAGATTGTGGAAGACAAAACAAAGCAGGTTCACCGCGCGAAGAGACATCGGGCGCGCCGCCACCGGCGCCGGCTTGGACTGCGCGAGCGCCGGTTGGCTCTTCTCGCTTCTGCGCCGCTCCACGCCGGCCAGCCGGAAGGCGCGGATGTCCTGCCGAACGCCGTTCTCGTAGATTTCCAGATCTTCCGGCTTCAGGTTGCGCACCAACCGCCCGCGCTTGTCCCGCACCACGACGTCCAGCAGTACTTCCGCCACTCCAGTGCGGATCACCGCCTGGCTGTCCTGCGCCTCTTTCGCCTCCTGTCCCTTCAGGCCGGAAGGCATGCAGGACAGAAGGATGAGAAATGCCGCGCCCGCCGTCCGTTTCATGCTTTCATTGTAGGCGCATTCCTCGCCGGAACGCCTCCATCGGATACACTGGAAATCAAACCGACTCCATGCGATTCCGTTTCTGGACCCTGGCCGGCCTGCTTGCCGCCCTCGCAGCCCAGACGCCGACTCCGCCGATCGTCTTCCAGGACATCACTGAAAAGTCCGGCATCCGCTTTATTTGCGACAACGGCGCCACGCCGCGGAAGCACCAGCCCGAGGGGCTCATCGCGGGGGTCGCGCTGTTTGACTACGACCGCGACGGCGATCTCGACGTTTACCTCGTCAACGGCGCCCACATGCCCTCCCTTGTGAAGCAGGGCGAGAAGCACAAGAACCGGCTCTTCCGGAACAACGGCGACCTGACGTTCACCGACGTCACCGACAAGGCAGGCGTGGCGGGCGAGGGCTACGGCATGGGAGTCGCCGCCGCTGACTATGACAACGACGGCTGGCCCGATTTGTATGTGCTGAACGTGAACGACAACCCAGGATTCCGCAACAACGGCGACGGCACTTTCACCGACGTGACAAAGAAGGCGGGCGTCCCTGGCGGCAAGTACAAAGGCAAGAAGATGTGGTCCGTGGCCGCCGCATGGTTCGACTACGACAACGACGGCGACCTGGACCTCTTCGTCTCCAACTACTGCGAATGGGACCCCAACAACGAGCCCGACTGCCTCATCAACAACGTCCGCATCTATTGCGGACCGCGCCACTACGGCGCCCTGCCCCACACACTCTACCGCAACAACGGCGACGGCACTTTCACCGATGTTTCCGCCGAGGCGGGACTGTCCAACGCCCTCGGCCGCGGCATGGCCATCGTGATCGCTGACTATGATGACGATGGGTGGATGGACGTCTTCATCGGCAACGACGACGCCCCCATGCAGTTTTTTCACAACGAGGGCGGCAAACGCTTCCGCGAAATCGGCCACGAGCTGGGCATCGCCTTCTCGGAAAATGGCAACGTCATTTCCGGAATGGGCGCGGATTTTCGCGACCTGTTCAACACCGGCCTGCCCAGCATCTGGGTTACGGCCCTCGAAAAAGAGACCTTCCCTCTCTTCGTCAATGTCGGCGGCGGCGTCTTTGAGGACCGCACGGCCGCCAGCGGACTCGCGCTGGAGACGCTGGAGATGTCTGGCTGGTCCAACGCCATTTATGATCTGGACAACGATGGCTGGAAAGACCTGATCGTCTGCCGCTCCAACGTTCAGGACATGATCCACACCTACGCCCCGCGCCGTCCGGAAGAGCCTGTCAGTGTTTTCCGCAACCTCGGCAACGGGCGCTTCCAGAACCTGACGCGCGCCCCCGGTTCGGACACGAGCCTCGCCGCCAACTACAAGGGCATGGCCATGGGAGACCTCGACAACGACGGGCGCATCGACGCCGTGCTGCTCGTTCTGAACGGCCCCGCGCGCGTCTTCCGCAACACCAGCCCGCCCGCCAATTGGCTCCTCATCGAACTCACCGGCACGAAGAGCAACCGCATGGGCATCGGCGCCAAAATCAGGATCACCGATGAGCGCGGCTTCGTCCAGCACAACCACGCCACCGTCAGCACGGGCTACGCCGCCACGAGCGACCACCGCGTCCACTTCGGCCTCGGCCCCGCCAAACGCGTCCGGGAAATCGAAATCCGCTGGCCCAGCGGCATCCGGCAGGTGCTTCAGGACGTCCCCGCCAACCAGATCCTGAAGGTTCGCGAGCCAGCGGAGTAGGCGCAGCCTGCTTCCGGCCTCTCCTCACTCACTTCTGCCTCACTTCTGCTGTATTTTGGAAGCGCCAGCCGGTTTTCCGAGGTTGTCCGCCATGCGTCTTCTCTGCTCCGCCCTGGTTCTTATCGCTGCACCCTCGCCCGTCCACGCCGCGCTTGCGCTTCAGAATCTCACCGTCGAATACCGCGCCACTCCGCTCGGAATCGACGCCGCCCGTCCCCGCTTCGCCTGGCAGTGGTCCTCCTCCCCGCAAGAACGCGGCATCGTGCAGGCCGCCTACCGCCTGGTCGTTCGCGATCCCCGCGGACGGGCTGTCTGGGACTCGGGGCGCGTCGCTTCCCCATCCTCTGACAACATCCGCTACGCCGGCGCAACCCTCTCGCCTGCCACCCGCTACTCCTGGACCGTCACCGCGTGGGACCGCTCCGGCAGGTCCGCCTCGGCATCTTCGTGGTTCGAGACCGGTCTCATGGACGCCTCGCCCGATAGCCCCGCCTGGAGCGGCGCCCAATGGATCGGCGGCAGCAGTGAAGACCTCCCCCTCTATGCGCCCTATCTTTCCATCTTCGACCTCTCCTTCACCGTCGCCATTTCTCCAGGGAGCACGCGCGCCAGCTTTGTGTACGGCGCGAACGACCCGCGCCTCATGGACAAATACAAGAACATCTATCAGCTCGAGAACGCGAAAAACCAGAGCTATATCCGCCTGGAACTGGACATTTCCGGCTTGACAAAAACCCCTCCGGCCAAGGCTCTTATACATGTCTACCGCGCCGGTTATCAGAGGACCGACGATCCCCGCAAGCCTTTCCGGACGTTCGAAATCTCCCCCGAAATCCTTCACGCCGGCAACGCGCACGCCCCCCATCGCGTAGAGGTGCAGAGCGTCTTCGGCCTGATCACCATCCGCATCGACGGCAAGGACTCCCTCGCCGCCGCCGGCGCGCCGGAGCCCCCGCCCCAAGGCCCCATCCGCCGCCGCATCCCTCCCAACGCTGTAAATCTGAACCCGGCCGGACTCGGCGGCGACTATCTCACGTTCGGAATGCTGTGCGACATCGGCTTCTCGGTGGACCCCGGCCACTCAGCCACCTTCCGGGACGTCGAGGTCCGCCACCATCGCGCCCCGCGCAACGTGCTCTTCCGCGAAGACCTCTCGCAGCCTTACTCCGGCATCTTCGCCGATGCGCTCCGCCCGGGCGGCGGCTTTGCCGTCAGTGATGGCGCCTACCGCCTCGAGGGCGGCACCTCCGGCATCTTCCTCGTCCGGGATCCCAGCCGCAACTCCATGCCCATGTTGCGCACCGCGTTTCAGCTTCAGCAACGGCGCATCTCTTCCGCCCGCCTCTACGTCACCGCCCGCGGCGTATATAAATTCTGGCTCAACGGCAAGCGCGTCGGCGACGACTGGTACACGCCCGGCTTCACGCAGTACAACCGCACCCACCTCTACCAGACGTATGACGTCACGCCGCTTCTCCGGCCGGGCGCCAACGCCATGGGCGCCATGCTCGGGGAAGGATGGTGGAGCGGGCTGCTGAGCTTTGGAACCATCTGGAACCACTTCGGCGACCGCCAGTCGCTGCTCGCCAAGCTCGTTGTCCAATACGAGGGAGGCGCTTCCGACGTCTTTGTCACCAACCCCAAAGACTGGCGCTATTGCAACCACGGGCCGGTCATTTACAGCAGCCAGTACATGGGCGAGGTGTACGATGCCACACGCGAAGATGCCGTGCGAGGCTGGTCCGAACCCGGCTTCGACGACAGCCGCTGGAAGCCCGCCTCCGTGGTGCCCCTGGAAGGCACGGCGTATCTTGATCCTCCTGCGTCCGGACCCGCACCCGCGGACGGCCGCCCCGCCCCCGGAACGCCCCTCGAATACAGCCGTCTTCAGCTGATCGGGCAGATCGACGAACCCGCAGGCGTCTTTCAAGTCCTGAAAGCCAGGAGCCGGCGCGAAGCCCGCCCCGGCGTCTATGTCTACGACCTCGGCCAGAACATCACGGGCGTGCCGCGCATCACCATCCGGAATGGCCGTCCGGGCCGCAAAATGACCGTCCGTTTCTCGGAAATGCTCTACCCGGATTTGCCGGAATCTGGCCCGAATGTCGGCATGATCATGACCGAGAATTACCGTGCAGCCCTCAGCCAGGACATCTACATCCTGCGTGAGGGCGAGCAGGTGTTCCAGCCGCGCTTCACGTCGCACGGCTTCCAGTACATCGAGATCACAGGACTCGACAGTCCGCTCCCGCCAGAGGACGTCGAGGGCCTTGCCATCAGCTCGATCCGCCGCCTCACGGCGGACTTCCGCTCCTCGAACGAAAAGGTGAACCGCCTCTGGCAAAACATCGTCTGGTCCAACGTTGACAATTTCCTCTGGATCCCCACCGATTGCCCGCAACGCAACGAACGCATGGGCTGGTCCGGCGATCTCAATGTATTCTCCCGTACCGCGGCATACATCTCCAATGCCGCGCCTTTCCTTGAGCGCCACATGCGCGCCATGCGCGACGTGCAGCCCCCGAACGGCCGGTTCCCGGACATCGCCCCCGTCGGCGGCGGCTTCGGCGGCATCCTGTGGGGCTCGGCGGGCATCGTCGTCCCCTGGGAGACCTACCTCCAGTACAACGACCTCGCGCTGCTCGAGGAACACTACCCGTCGATGAAGGCATACATGCAATACCTCGAATCCTCCATCGACCCTGCCACCGGCCTCATCCGCGACGCCGCACTTGGCGACTGGCTTGGCTTTCAGAACCAGAAACTCGGTTCCGCTTTCCTCGCCACCGCTTATCACGTCTGGTGCCTCGACATCATGGCGCGCGTGGCGGAGATGCTAGGGAAGCGGGAAGACTCGAAGAAATTCCGGGAGGATTATGCCACCCGGAAGGAGTTTTTCAATCGCACATTTGTGAGTCCGGAGAAGAAGACACTCGGGATTCCTTCCCGAGGTTTCGGTGGCGGAGCGCCCCCGGCAAAGCCGGAATTTCAGGTGGCCGATACGCAGACGTCCTACGCCGTGGGCCTCGCCCTCGGCGTGTTCAGCGAGGACAACGTCCCGCACATGGCGCGGAACCTCGCCGAAACAGTCGCCCGCGCCAACGAGGATGACCAGGGAATCCTGCGCCCCCCGTATTCGCTCATGACCGGCTTCATCGGCACCGCATGGATCAGCAAGGCGCTCTCGACGCACGGCTACACGGAGCACGCCTACCGGCTCCTTCAGGCGACGCATTTCCCCTCCTGGCTCTATCCCGTCGAGCAGGGGGCCACCACCATCTGGGAGCGGCTCAACGGTTACACCATCGAAAACGGCTTCGGCGGCAACAACAGCATGAACTCGTTCAACCACTACTCTTTCGGCGCAGTCGGGCAGTGGCTGCTGGCTCACTGTCTCGGCATCGAGCGCGCCGAGCCGGGCTTCCGGCGCTTCATTCTTCAGCCGGAGCCCGATCCCACCGGCGGCATGACGTGGGCAGAGGGACATTACGATTCCCTCTACGGCACGATCCGCAGCGCCTGGAAGTTCGAAAACGGCACGCTGGTCTACCGTGCCACCGTGCCGCCCAACACCACCGCCACGCTCTACCTGCCGGCACCATCCGCGGGCGCTGTCACGGAAGGCGGACGCCCCGCGCGCACCTCAAAGGGCGTAACGCAGCTGCGCTATGAAAACGGCAAAGCCGTCTTCCTGCTCGAGTCCGGCAGCTACGAGTTCCGGGCACCGCGCTGAAGCGCGCCCGCGGGATATGAGCTTCGTCAGAGGCAAACCCGTGCCATAATGGCGGGCGATGAAAGCCGACCGCCGCCGGTGGCTGCAGGCCGCAGTGGCTGCAGCCGCCTCACCCGCGCCCCACACGTCAGCCCACGCTGCAAGCCGCAACCTCGCCCGGATCATGGAGGCGCCGGTGCTTCGCACGGATCTCCTCCGCGAACCGCTC
>FWWL01007280.1_pt1 | contig 15237 bp, 15 predicted proteins | sample 2228331 | NCBI WGS metagenome assembly FWWL01 (sample SAMEA103939775, study PRJEB20133) | metagenome
CTTTAAATCTAATCCCGATGGAAGAGATTTTAGATTTTCCAAAAATGTATCTTAAATCTGAAGAGAAAGTTTATAACGGCATTCAACCAACCGCTTTCGATGTAGAAAGATATGACACCTTTAAGAAAGATGATTTAATACAAGTTTTCGTGGAAAAGAAACTTGTAGCGATTGCTATTGCTGAACGAAATTCTGATTTCATAGAGACTTTGAATAAACAATCAAGAAATGAAAGAATTGCTAAATTAGTGAAGGTATTCAAAGTCTGAATGACAGCTGAATTGAGAAAGGAGAATTTCTAAGATGTTTATCTCTTTTGAAGGAATGGATGGGTGTGGGAAAAGCACACAAGTTAGATTGTTCATAGATTATCTTGAGAATAAGAAAATTCCATATGTTTTTGTTAGAGAACCAGGAGGAACAAGTGCAGGAGAGAAGATAAGAGAAATTCTTTTGCATTCTCACGAAGAACTTAATCCAAGAACTGAACTTCTTCTTTTCTTAGCATCGAGATCTCAGCTCGTCGAAGAAGTTATTAAACCTGCTATACAAAGCGGTAAGATAGTTATCGCCGATAGATTCGCTCATTCAAGTGTTGCTTATCAAGGCGCCGGAAGAAATTTGGGAGTTGAAACTGTTGAGAATCTAAACAATTTTGCAACAGGTATGACTTATCCGGATATAGTATTCCTTATAGATATTCCAGTAGAAGAGGCGATGAAAAGACTTTCACAATGGTCAAAGGATAGAATAGAAAAAGAAGGTACTGACTTTTGGAACAAAATAAGAGAGTGTTATTTAGATTTAGCTAAAAAAGAAAAATCTTTTGTGGTTATTGACGGTACAAGAGATATTAACGAAATACACAGAGAAATTATTGCATTTTTTGAAAAGTTATACCATTGACATATATTTCTCTATAATATCTTTTATAAACTCAACGAGACTTTCTATCATCCATCCACCTATAAAAAACAAAGTGAGAAAGACTATCAATAACCTTGGTGCAAACATCAAGGTTTGTTCGTGTATCTGTGTAGCTGCTTGAAATATGCTTATCAATATACCGACTGCTAAGCTAACCAAAAGTGCAGGAGTTATTAGGGTAAGTAGAAGCTGAATAGCGTGTTTCATAACATCTAAAAAGACTTCAATAGTCATATTAACCCCCTCCAAAGCTCTTTACAAGAGTAACGATAACAGATTCCCATCCATTAGCAAGAACGAAAACAAGAACTTTGAATGGTAGAGATATTAGAACCGGTGGAATCATTATCATACCTAATGACAGTAATATACTCGCCACAACCATATCTATTATTATGAAAGGTATGTATATCAAAATTCCCATTTTGAAACCAACTTCAATCTCACCAAGTGCAAACGCTGATGTAAGTAAAAAATCGTCGGCATCTTCAATTTTATCAACATTTCTATTCAGAGCCTTAGACAAAATAAAGACATTGTCTTCGTTGTGGTGACTTACTAACTCTTGGATCATAAATTTTCTGATACTTGCCATAGAATTTTGGAAAAATTCTTGATATGTGATTTTGCCTTCAACATACGGATTTAGTGCTGTTGTTGCTATATCATTCCAGGTCGGTTGCATTATAAAAAACGTAAGTACTAAAGCTAAAGCAATTAAAACTTGGTTGGGGGGTACTTGCCTTGTCCCTAATGCATTTCTCAAAAAGGAAAAAACGATTATTATTCTTGTAAACGATGTGAAAATAACAAGTATACTTGGTGCTAATGTTAATATGGTTAGAATCAGTAATATTTCAAGTGTTGCTACTAAATCTCTTGGTTGCTGCGGTGGATTAACCTGAAGGCTAATCCCAGGAAGTGGTACTTCCTGGGCAAAATTGAAAGAAAAGATTACAAGCAATAATAGGCTCAGTAACCTTTTCACTTATCATCACCGACTTTTCTGTAAAAAATCTCTTTAAAGTTCTTACTTGATTCATCAATACCTATTTCATTTTCATCCATTGTATCGAGTTTTTTTATTATTGTAGAGTTATTAGGAGATACCAAAATAACGTAGTATTCTTTAAGTACTCTAACTAAAACTATTTGGGTATTCCTGTCAATATATATCCTACTTACAACTTTACCAAAACGCCCCCCGAAAGAAGTGGGGAGCTTTTTGGAAACAAAATAGTATGTAATTAGAAGTGCTGTTATAATAATTATTAATGAAATACTAAAACTAATTAATTGAGAAATTGTTACCACCTCAAATTATTTCAAAACCTTTTGAATCGCCTCTACAACTCTTGCTGGTTGGAATGGTTTAACTATAAAATCTTTTGCTCCTGCTTGAATAGCTTCGATAACCATCGCTTGTTGTCCCATAGCACTACACACAATTACGGTTGCGTTGGGGTCACTTTTTCTGATTTCTTTGATAGCATCAATACCATTCATCTCTGGCATAGTGATATCCATTGTTACAACGTCTGGCTTGAGTTCTTTGTACTTTTCAACTGCTTCAACACCGTTTGTCGCTTCTCCTGCTACTTCGTGTCCTGCTTTCGTAATAATGTCTTTCAACATCATTCTCATAAATGCTGCATCGTCAACTATCAATACTCTTGCCATCTTACGCCACCTCCGAACCGATTATTTCTTTTAGTATTTCGTACATATCAAGATATACAATTAATCTTGAACCTTTTTTTATCAAACCTTTTGCCTTTTTTCCGTAGGTGTTAACTTTTCCGAAAGATGTATCTACTTCCGAATCTTTCGTTCTCAAAACACCATTAACCTCATTAACTATTATGCCAAACTCAACGTCTTCAACTTTAACGATAATTATCTTCTTATTAGTTTCTTCCTTAAAGGCTCCTAAGAGTTTTGAAAGATTGAGAACTGGAATAATCTTTCCTCTGAGATTTATAACACCTTCGATGATGTTCTTTGAAAGTGGTACCGGTGTAATTTCAGTCTTATCAATAACTATTTCTACAAACTCAACATCTATAGACATTTCTTGATTAAGTGCATTAAATGTTAAGACTTCAAATTCTTTATCCATATCTCTCACCTCACTCCACCAAATTAGTGATGTCTAAAATGAGTGCTATGCTTCCATCACCGAGTGTTGCACCACCACTGAAGACTTTAACATCGGTAAACATCTTTCCAAGAGATTTAATGACGATATCTTCTTGACCTATTAGAGTATCTACCGCAATACCGTATTTCTTGTTACCTATCTTTACAACAACAACGTTAATTTCAGAGAGACTTTCATCGTGTTCAATTCCAAGAACTTCCCAAAGTCTCATTATAGGTATAACTTCTCCTCTTCTTACGATTACTTCTTTATTTTGAACAACTTGTATTTCTTGTGGTGTAACAATAAGTGTACTATCAATGTTGGAAATTGGTATTGCATAGATAAGATTTTTAACCTTAACAAGCAGTGCTTGAATTATAGCTAACGTTAATGGCAACCTCAGAGAAACTTTAGTACCTTTCCCCTTCTGACTTTCTACAACTACTGAGCCGTTTAAAGATTCTATAGTACTCTTAACTACGTCCATTCCAACTCCACGTCCTGAAAGCTCGCTGACCTGCGTCTTTGTTGAAAAACCAGGCATAAATATAAAATCAAATATCTTTTCATCTGTTAGTGTAACAGCTCTTGTCTCATCTACCAAACCTTTTTCAATTGCTTTTTTTAATACAGCTTCTTTATCAATTCCTCTACCATCATCCTCAATTTCAATAACAACGTTATTACCTTCGTGGCGTGCGGAAAGTCTTACCGTACCGATTGGAGACTTACCGTAAGCTATTCTTTCTTCCTTTGTTTCAATTCCATGATCTATTGAATTTCTCAATAAATGCACCAATGGATCACCAATAACCTCAACAAAAGTTCTGTCAAGCTCTGTCTCTTCACCTTCCATAATAAAGTTGATTTCCTTGTTCATAGTCTTAGCAAAATCTCTGACCATTCTTGGAAATCTGTTAAAAACAAACTCAATTGGAACCATTCTCACTTTCATAACGATGTTTTGTAAGTCTAAAGTGATTCTACTTAACTGTGCAAGTGATTCGTCCACTTCTTTGATGTTATACTTTTTCAGTATATCAACTATTCTACTTCTGGAGATAACAAGTTCTCCCATTAAGTTCATAAGAGTGTCCAATTTTTCAATGTCTACACGAACAGTTTGCGTAACTTTAACTTTCTTCTGTTCTTTCTTTTCGTCTAATTCTTCCTGTTTCTTAACTTCAACATTTGATTCAAAAGACTCTTTTTTCTCTTCGCTCGATTCATCAAGAGAAAGTTTTTGAACTATAACACCTTTGACTTCAGATATATTCATCAATTTATTGTAAATCTTTTCTTCATCAACGTTTCCGACAACTAAAAGTTCAACACTTAACTCAAACTTTTCTTGTTCAATATCTTCAACTGGTGGCTGACTTTTTATTATTTCACAGCCAATTTCTTCCAAAGTATGGAAAACCATATACATTCGTGCTGATTTTAATAACGTTCCTTCGACAAGATTAACAGCGATTCTAAAGGCCGGAATCCCTTTAGAAATTGCGTTCTGAAGGACATCATTTATTATTTCTTTTTCAAAACTATCTGTTAATTTAACTTTTTTATCGTCTGTCCTAGCAACAGATTCCGAAACAACGTTTGTTGTGGAACCTCGTTTTTCCACTTTCTCGCCCTTTGCTAATCTCTCAAATATTTCCAAAAGCCCTGTAGTACTTTCTTCAATCTCTTCTGTACCAAATTGTTGGATACTCGTCAACAGTTTTTCTATTATATCCAAACCGGCAAAAAGGTAATCAATAGAATCACTATAAATCTTTACTTTTCCGCTCCTAACAACATCCAAAAAGTTTTCCATCTTGTGACAAAGTTTTGAGAGTTTTTCAAACCCCATCGTACCCGCCATACCTTTCAATGTGTGAAGAGCTCTAAAAGCTCTGTTAATCTGCTCAACATCTTCAGGAGCTTTTTCAAGTTCCAAAAGCGAGTCATTCAATAATTGCACGTACTCTTTTGATTCATCAAGAAAAACACCTAAGTATTCGTTAAAGTCAGACATCTTTATCCCTCCCTTTAGGAAAGCAATAGTCTATAAAAAATTGTTGTACCCGAAGATGATTTCCAAAATAAAAGTTTTGAATTAATCCTGAATCCTGTCGTTCTCAAGGCTATATCTCCTATATCAATATAAGTTTTTAAATCAAAATTTGTGACTCTGTCTATATAGTAAAAGAATGGAACATCTGATAATCTTTTATAAGTTCGGACAAAGCTTTCGTAAGTTCTTTTTGGATAAGTAGAAACTACTAATTGGTTAAGGTTTTTAAATATATAGAGAGTACTATTCTTATTAGATATTCGCCACGTCTGCGTAGCATTATCATACGGGATTGAAATTGAATTCAAATACGCTTCCAAATTTTTTCCATTGAAAGAATCGAAAACAAAGACGAATTCATTTGAATCTATTCTACCACATAAATAAAAAAATGAACTATTTGTACTTGAATAATTTAGAAAATCCAAAATTTTCGAAATTTCCATTTGAAAACCTTTTATCCAATTTTTAGACAATTCAAGGACAGTTTCTGTTTCTCTTGCATCAACCGAAATATAGTAGTTCCAAGCGTTTGGCATATTTCCAAGGTTATCTCTTAAATTTTTACTTTTCGTTACTTTCGTTACCCTTTGTTCAAATGTAAGAGAAAAAATACCTTCGGACACTGTTGAGTAAAATATTGTGTGCTCACTTTGAACTGGTTTTATTCCGCTTCCAATTATATCTGGATTTAATACGTTGCCTTTAGCATAACCACTGATAATGTATCTCGTATTTAGAATTCTGTTAACTACCTTTTCTTGATTTGTCAGTTGAAGTTCTTTAGAACCATACGTACTTACAGCTACATCAAGAGCTTGTTTGCTACCAGCTATAACTACATAATTATCCAAAACTGAAACGTGTAATCCATTTCCCAAAATATAAAGATTTCTTCCAACACTTCTCATATCCAGTCCAAGCAATACAGATATATATCTAACGAATCTCTCCCTGTGCGTTGTTCGAAAGACGATGTAGGCAGAATCTGAAATGTTTTTAATGAGTTCAAAATAATAATTCAAATCAAAAGAGAAAAAATCAAGAAAGTTAATATTTAAATTTTTAGATGCAAACAAAATATCTTGCGATATTGAATCTGTAATAATATCAGGATTCAGATTTGTCGAGTATTTTACACCTTCTAAAATTCTTTCAAAATTATCTTCGAAAGCTAGTCCTCTATTTTCTAAAACAAAGTTGAAAAATTGAACGTTTTTAATCTCGTTATAATATCTTGATAAGTTTGAAAATCTTATAAAAAAATCATAATTCTTGAAAACGAAGTTTACTATATCATCATTTGCAAAAATACAAATAGAAAATATTATCAGCAAAATCAGAACTAAAGCATTTTTTTTCATCGTAAAGCCTCCCAAGCTCTGTCTACAACCTTTATTATATCATATTTTTGAAGTGAAACAACATTAACAATAGCTTTTTTTAAAAGCACAAAAAACTCTATATTTCCATCTCCGCCAAGTATCTTGGAGTATGTAAGGTAAGAAATCTCGAACCCACTCTGAAAAATGCTGTTTATTACACTTTCCAAAACAGTATAATGTATCTTTTTATCTCTTATAACTCCTTTATGATCGGATGTTTCAAATTGAGGTTTTATAAGAATTACAGCAACTCCTTCATCCTTCAAAATTTTCTTTATATTTTCAAGAACCTTTAGTATCGATATAAACGAAAGATCCGATGAAACAATATCAACTCTTTCTCCTAAGATACTTTCACTCAATTCTTTTGCATTAATTTCGATAGGTTTTACTCTAACATCAGACTTTAGAGTATCATCAAGTTGTTCTGTATTTACATCAACAGCGTATACTCGATTCACTCCATTTCTTAGAAAAAATTGAACAAAACCACCGTTAGATGAGCCTAAATCACATATAACTTTTCCTTTAATTTCAAATGGAAACTCTTTCCAAAATTCTTCAATTTTTAATCCCGCTCTACTAACGTATGGAAGCTCTTCAAAAACTTCTATTTCTGAATCTTTCGAGACTTTAAGAGAATTCTTTCTTACAACTTTTCCATCAATTTTTACATACCCCATTTCGATTAACCATTGAGCTCTTGAACGACTGTTTGTATATCCGAGTTCAACTAACAAAGTATCTATTCTTTTATCTTTATGTTCCATCTTCCCACTTCCGTAACAACGACAAGGTTATTTGTCTCAACAAAAAAATTTTTAAGTTCCTTTCCTAACGGGATACCTCTATCAGTAATGTAGTAGTCATCAATCTTGTAAATTCCCATAAAACTCGGGTAAACTAAGTGGTTTTGATACTCGTTTAGTTCGATATTTTTCTCAATTCTCTCAGAGTTTTTTTCATCTAAGATGATCGCATCGAATTTTCTAAATAAATAAACTGAATTGTTTTGAATAGCAATTCTATTTACACCAGGATATATTTTTTTAAGTAGGGTGTTCCTTGTTCTAAGATCAACAACCGTTAAAACACCAGCTATATCTAAAAAATAAAATCTGTTCTTCCAAATTAAAAAATCGAGAGGTGCATTACCAATTCTTAAATTCCAAGTCAAATTCACATCACTAATAGATCCGTCTGTAAACAACAAAAAATTATCTAACCGAGTTAGCAGAGAAGATTTGAATTCAAAAGTCTTTTCTTTTACGTAATAGTTTTTGTATACTTCAACTGTTCTACTCGAATAGAATCTTTCACTACCATCTTGCGAAAATGATGTATCACTATCTAAAAAAAAGATAGGCCTTCCAAGATTTTGAACTATATGTACTTCAGAATTACTTATCAAAATACTTTTTAAGTTATGTTTTGACTCTAATAATTTCTTAAGATCTTTTATTTCAACAGAAATTATAAAGTTATCAGAGGTATTTTCAAACTCAACATCTTTACCTGATATTTTTAAGATTATAGTTGGAGTATCACATTCTGTTGTAATATAACCTGCGTTTGCCAGAACAATTTCAAGGTAGCTTTTTATATACGGTATATCACACATAACTTTAACAGGTTCAAGTTCTTCCCATTCTTTTATTATTTCACTGAGCTGCTTATAAATATCTTCTGGAATATTGAGAGTATTCAAAATTGAATAGTTTAAATAATCAACGCCGGATCCTAAAAGAAGACTTTGTGCAAAAATAATCCATGTGCAGGTGCTAATCCAGAGGCTTTTGAACGATCTTTTGATTGTAACACCTCCTCGATAAACTCTGGGTTCCAGTGATTTGTGCCAACCCTCACAAGTCCTCCAACCATACATCTCACCATACCTCTAAGATATGAAATTCCTTCGACTCTTATTAGTATGAGTCCTTTTCGCATCTCAACAATTCTGATATTTGAAATGGTTCTAACAGGATTTTTCTCTTCTTCACTCTTCTTACTGAAAGCAGTAAAATCATGAGTACCTATGAAGTATTTCGTTGCGTCTTTCATAAGTTCAATATCCAAGTCGTACGGAAACCACCAAACGTACTTTCTTAAAAAGATATTGTTTTGCTTATTTGCATAAATATAGTAATGATATACTCTCTTCTGAGCGTGATGTCTTGGATGAAAATCTTTATTAACTTCCCACACTTTCTTTATATAAACATCCCTTGGAAGATTAGCATTCAGTGCATTTTTTAAGTCGTTTTCGGTTAACCTATCATTTGGAGAGAAAAAAGTGGCAACTTGTCCGCTTGCATGAACACCAGTATCTGTTCTTCCAGCAGCGTGTGTCTCAACTTTTTCTTTGAAGATTCTCTCTAATGCTTTTTCCAATTCACCTTGGACAGTTCTTTGATTTGGCTGAATTTGGTAGCCAAAAAATTCTGTTCCGTCGTATGCAAATTCTATTGCGTATTTCTTCACTCACTCTTTCCTCCTTCAAAGACTCATAATGTTCCTGTCTTTTGCTTTTTTCAGTGTGTTTAATAATATTTCAAATTTATTAAGCATATCTTCAAAGGTTTCAAAATCTCCCGGGTGTTTTCCTAAAGCTACTTTTACTCGTATATCTGGATATATTGTTTCAAAATCCTGTAGTATTTTCTCGAACAGAGTGAAAGCTTCCGATTTTGTACGTGTCCAGACTAAAACATAGAATTCGTCGGATTGTTGTGTATAAATCCCAAATTTACCAACAACTCTGTTCAGTATACCTTCTAAAGTTTGTAAAACTTTATCGCAGTAAAAAAAGCCTTTTTCCAGGTTTAATTTTTGAAGATTTTCAATATCTATAACAGCATATATAAAGTTTTTGTTTTCTTCAATAGCTCTTGAAGCCTTTTCCATAAAACCCGAGTACGAAATCTTTTTATCTGGATTTTCATCAATTAAACTTGAATACTCACTCTTTAAAAGTATCTTTCCAATTTGCCAAGCATAAAACTTTCCAAGTTCGGTTTCACGTTTAGTTGGTCTTAATCCAGATTTAGGCTTATCAAAAGAGATATATCCAATCAGTTTTTCTTTTGAATTAATAGGTACAATAAAGATATCATCAGGTTGCCAAGCACTAGATTCATCGAGCACTATATATTCCGTTAATCTGTATGTTTTTAGATTATCTAAAGATATACTTCCACTTGGAATAAAATATGTACCACTTATCTCAAATCTTTTTTGTAAAAGTGAATAAATATTCTTTATATCTGGCTGATTTTCTCGAATCTCCTCGAATCTGTCATCCAGTCCGTAATGAGTTATTCTCAAAATTTTTCCTGTTTTTGGAGCTACTATACTCATCAAAGCTACTTCAAATCCTAAAACATCGCAAGCATTTTTAAGCAAGGCGCTTAAAATCTTATCAGTATTGCTCAGTTCATTCGAATCAAGGACTGTTTGTAATTCATTTAGATGTTCTATTTCTCTATGGAACTCCTCTTTTTCTTTGTAATAACTTTCAGCAAGAATTCTGTAATAGAGAGTAAAATAGACTAACAGTAAAATAATTGAATAACTTAACGAAACGTAAAGTAAATTTAGAAAACTTATGCTTTCAACAAAATATATAGTTGATACGACCACTGCTGTAGGTACTAAAGTTATGAATATCCAAAAAACAACTTTTAAATAATTAAAGACCCTGATTTTCTCAACTATAAAATTGTAAGCAACAACTGAAATCAAATTGCCAAGTAAGTAACCAAAAGCAAAAAAAATTAGGTATAGATAGTCTCTTGGAGCCAAATAATAGAAAAATTTAGCTACCGAAAGGGCAAATAAACTGAAGGATATATTTAGAAGAAGTCTTGTAAAATTTCTTCTTGATTGAACAATTATTCCAGCAATCACAACTATAATGATTAACGTATCTGGATTAAGGAAAAGAATCAAAAACAGCGATGTGTATGGAACTAAGTTTATCTGAAAATCAACAACTTTGATTTTGACAATAAGAGAAAAGAGAACAATTGAAAATGACATTGTTAACAATCCTATTGAATATTTAATGTAAAAAAGCTGATTAGAAGAGATAATAAAAATAGATAGTACTATAAGGACTATAGCTAACAAAATCTCCTTGTTATGTTTACTCATAATCTTTTCCCAATTTAATCCCATAATCTCACATCAACTCCAATCTCTTCCCATTACCACCCATTATTATACCATCTTTTACACAAAAAAACATCAACAATTCTTCACTATTCATCGATGTAAGAAGATATTGAACTTCAGCTTCTTTGTAACTTGAAAAATCACATTTCACATCTTTTGGCACCAGTTTCTTAATTTTCTTTACATAGCTTTCGTACTCTGATTTTTCCATAAATCTTTCTTGAGAAAGCGGAGTTGAAGGTTTTGGAACGAGCGGATTGAAACTGAAGGTGATTTTTTTATAGCCTGATGATCGTAAGAATTCTAAGAAGTCTTGAAACTCTCGGAAATCTTCTTCACTTTCTTTTCCAGTTATTATAAAATACATTTTTACACCATCAAAACCACTATTTCTTCCAATTTCTAAAGTCTTTTCTAACTGAGTTTCATTTAGATCTTTGAGAAGATGGTCTCTCAACCTTTGAGAAATTCCTTCAGGGGCAATCGTGAAAGATTTATTGCCAGACAATTTTAAGATTTCAAAAACTTTTGTATTCATTTTATCTGCTCTCATAGAAGAGAAAGAACACTTTATTTTATTAGCTTTGATTATTTCCAAAAATTCTTCCAAAAACGGATAATCTGTAATAGTTGCACTAATTATTCCTAATTCGTAGTTCCTGTATCTTTTTATCACACTCTCGATATCACTCAGTTTTGCAAAATGAACTGGCTTTTTTGTGTAACCTGTAACACAAAATGCACATCTTCTAATGCAGCCTCTACCAATTTCAATAAGTAATTTGTTTGAAAAGTGCGAATAAGGCGTTATAAAGTGACTTGTGGGTATTTGGTTATAGCAAGAACTATTTCTGAAAGTTAGTTTTTTATACTTCTTTGAATAGATTTGTTCAATCTCTAAAAGTTCTCTCTCAATTTTTTCTTTTGAATCATTAAGTAACGCTTGTGAAAATTGTTCGGCAGAACATTCAAAATCACCTATAAAAACAAAATCAGCAACCTCGTCAACTAACTTGTAATTAAAAAGTGTTACAGGTCCTCCTATAACAATAATTGGATGAAAGTTATTTCTTTCTAAAGCTTTCAAAGGTATTTTGAATTTTCTCAACGTATCAAGAATGTTTAGTACGTTATTTTCAAATTGCAGTGAAAAAAGCCAAACCTTTGTCTGTTCAAGGGGAACTTGGTTTTCAACGGAATAGAATGTTTGAAACCATTCTTCGTAGAAGTATCTTTCACTAACTAATCCATTCAAAAACAATAATCTTTGAATCCAACTCCAAGCTAAACTTGCTCCAGCAACTTCGTAATTATCAGGGAAAATGAGGGCAACCCTTGGCTGGCTGCCCTCAAAATTTTCCAAACGTATCTCCGATTGTGAGAATTTTTTTACGTACCGATACTCGTTAAATTGATTAGATGTCTTAGGATATTTCACTAATCTTCGAATGCCTTCCTTCTAAGATAGTTTTTTGAAACTACAGCTCTTACAATTTCCCCTTCAGCTACTTTCAAAGAATCTTTGAATATCAAAACTTTCAGAGTTATTTTATTTTCAAACACTTCGGTAACTCTTACACCTACAGAAATACTTATACCAACCGATAAAGGTTTCATATGTTTGAAAGTTACATCCGTTGCAACACTTGTAAGGTCTTCATTTAAGAATGTCGAAATCAATTCTCCTGCAAGTGAAACTGATTCTTTTATTAAAGAAGAAGTCGATACCATATGTAAAGCTTCCATTTCGGGGTCTTCATTCCAAACCATTGATTCGTCAGTTATAATTTCAACAGTTTTACTAACCCCTATTATATCTTTCCACATAATCATCGCCCCCAAGGATTAAACTGTTTCTTTTGATTCATTAGACTGTTTACCATACTTGCCGTTTAGAAGCTCTCTCAGTTCATCTCCACTTATTACTTCACGTTCCATAAGTAATGAAACTATCTCTTCCATCTTATCTCTATTCTTTGTAAGAATATCTTTAGCTTTTTTGTAGCAATCCGTTATAATCTTCTGTACTTCATTATCTATAGTCTTTGCAACTTCTTCACTATAATTTCTCATCCTTGTTAATTCTTTTCCCAAGAATATTTCCTGTTCAGTCTTTCCCCAAGCAAGTGGTCCAAACTGTTCGCTCATACCGTATTCACAAACCATTTTTCTCGCAATTTCTGTTGCCCTTTCGATATCGTTTGCGGCACCACTTGTAAAATCACCGAAAACGATCTCTTCTGCAGCTCTTCCTCCCAGAAGGGTTGTTATAGTAGCGTAAAGCTCATCTTTGCTGACAAGGTATTTATCTTCAGCCGGTAAATGTAAAGTATAGCCGAGAGCTGCGTATCCTCTTGGAGTTATAGAAACCCTGTGTACTGGGTCAGAATTAGGTAGCATTGAGCTTATTATCGCATGTCCAACTTCGTGAAAAGCAACTATTTTTTTCTGTTTTTCAGAAATTATCCTTGATTTTCTCGCAGGTCCTGCAATGACCCTGTCTATAGCCTCTTCAAAATCGTTCATTGTTATGACAGTTCTACCATCACGGGCGGCTAAAAGTGCAGCTTCATTGACTAAATTTTCAAGGTCAGCTCCTACAAAGCCAACAGTTCTTTTTGCCAAAACGCTTATATCAATCTCTCTTTCTATTGGTTTATTTCTAAGATGGATCTTCAAAATTTCTTCTCTACCTTTTACATCTGGTGGATCTACAACGACTTTTTTGTCGAACCTTCCAGGTCTAAGAAGTGCAGGATCCAATATGTCCGGTCTGTTTGTAGCAGCCATAACTACTATTCCTTGATTTATATCAAATCCATCCATCTCAACAAGTAATTGGTTAAGTGTTTGTTCTCTTTCATCATGACCACCACCAAGGCCAGCACCCCTATGTCTTCCAACCGCATCTATTTCGTCTATAAAAACTATACAAGGTGAATTTGCTTTAGCTTGTTCAAACAAATCTCTAACTCTTGCAGCACCAACACCAACAAAGAGCTCTACAAAGTCAGAACCGCTTATATGGAAAAACGGAACGTTTGCTTCACCTGCTACAGCTCTTGCAAGCAAAGTCTTACCAGTTCCCGGAGGTCCAACTAAAAGGACACCTTTTGGCATCCTTGCGCCGATTTTGGAAAATTTTTGAGGACTTTTGAGAAATTCAACAACTTCTCTTAGTTCTTCAACGGCTTCGTCAACACCTGCTACATCTTTAAATGTTACTTTTAATTTGTCAGGATTAACTTTTTCTGCTTTGCTTTTTGTAAATGTGAAAGCTTGGTTATTCCCTCTACCTATGCCCCTAACAATAAACGACATAAAGAATAATAGCATTAGGATGAAAGCAACATTACCGATAATGTTTATCCATAAGCTACTATCAACTGTTTTTTCAAAGTCAACAGTAGCACCATCGTCAACGATCTGCTTGATCAAATCGATATCGTACCTTATGGTTGGAGCATAAACCTGATAGGTTTTGCCGCTCTTCATAGTAACTTTTAGATTTCCGTCATCTTTGATAAGAACTTCGGATATGTCTTTTTGGGTAATTCTCTTAACAAACTCACTGTAGCGCATATTAAAATCCGCTACATCTTTTGAAGAAACAAAAGATTGGTAAACCCATAGGAGTGAAATCATTACTAAGACTAAAATTATTAAAGTTCCGATATTACGATTCAAAACTAAGCCCTCCTTTCGATACTATGCTAACGCCGTATTGTTCTAAGTTCTTCGGTTCTTCGAAAATTCCATACGCATAAATAACCTTTCCATTTTGGTCGCATATTAATGGAAGCGTCTTTCTCAAAAATGTTGGAACTTTCTTTTCTAAAAACAACTCTTTAACTTTCTTTCCGTTCAATAATCTGTCACCCTCTTTCCACGTTCTAACAACAAGCTGTTTATTTATTATACCACGAACTTCAAGAATTAGAAAGTACGGTTTTTCAAATATACATTCATATATGCCATAAACCGAAAGATCGATATCATACGAAAAAAATTCATTATCTAATCTTCCCATAAAACAATATCCGTTCGATACTTCAAGTCCAATATTTTTCCAGAAAGTTACTTTGTAAGAGGTTTTGTTGGTATTTTTGAACCTTTCAAGCTTTTCAAAATCAACATTTCTACCAAATAGTCTTAGTGATTGTCTTCTAACAAACTCAACGTTAAGAAAGTTATCATCAAAAAGTTTAAATATTATCCCTCTTTCTAAGTATTTTATATCCGTTTTTAGTTTACTGGTAATAAAATCATCAAGTTCCCATATTGCTATACTTAGTCTTAAAATTGAACTCTCAAAAGATGGGTTAATTTTTTTAAGTTTTGGTATAACTTTGTGTCTTATATAGTTTCTCTGATAATTAATATCATAATTTGTCTTATCGATTCGATAATCTAAAAGATTTTCTTGAATATATCGTTCTATCTCTTCTCTTTTAAAAAACAAAATGGGCTTTAGATATCTTCCATTAACCTGTTTCATTCCAGTTAATCCAAAAGGTCCTGTTCCCTTTGTTAATCTAAGAAGTACGTTT
>FWWL01007284.1_pt1 | contig 15229 bp, 14 predicted proteins | sample 2228331 | NCBI WGS metagenome assembly FWWL01 (sample SAMEA103939775, study PRJEB20133) | metagenome
AAAGCCTTTATTGGGGTGCTAAATGATTTTGAAAAAAATTTAAAGGCTGCCTTTTTCAAAAGGCTGCTAAGGCCCTTATTGTGATATGGGCTGGCAGAAGAAGTAGTTACAATATAGCGGTAACCGGTGCTGAATTCCCTTGAGGTTAATAACAATCTAATAAAAATTATTGGAAATCTCGTGTCTTACTCACCAGTTTCAAAATGTTGGAGAAACAATGGCCATTAGTTATAATATAGCTAATAAGCCATCCCTTAGGTTTTTGTTTTGTTCTATCCATGTGTTAGAGTGGATATTGGCCTAGTTTTTTTGGCCTGAAAATGGTTAAAACGAAGTGAACACCCATTGCCCTATACATGTGCCTACCTTTGTCCAAGGGATTTTTTTCTTCAGATGTTCTAGGGATAATGGTTCTTTTTGCGCATCCTGGCCGTGGGCTTTTGAGTCCTTCTGGAGTCATAGACCTCAACTGCCTATGGGATTGGAGGTGGTTAAAAGTAAGCAGCTACCTTTCCTTTGTTGTGTTTTGCCAGGGTTTGGAAGGATTCCCTGAGGCACTAGTTTCCCATCCACCCCAGCCTACTTTATTACCTGTCTTAGGTCGCGGCTATTAGCAAGCCTAAGGTGAGCCCAGATCAATTCTCAGGAAAAAGGATGTATCATGTGTGTTGCCACTGCTCTGCTTTATACAAGAATGTCATTGTATTTTTGCATCTTTGTGCATGCTCATAAGAGAAAAACTTGTGATCATCCCACTTATCGCTTCTTTGGCGCTATTATGGCAATTGTTATAGACATATTTAGCACCCTTAGGATTAAATTTGGATAAAGAGGCTCTCAAGTTTGTATCATTCTATCTGAGGGAATTTTCCAGTAGGATAACTGGTAATAGTTTGAAATTTTCATTAACCAGAAACTTGACTTATAGCTCTTTGTACCGCCTAAAAAATTTGTCCATCAATTAAACTCTCTTATCCCTGCTCATCTTTCTTGCTCCACTACTATTATCTTACTCCTCGCATACTGCTAAGTATGTCTATACCTATGTGCACTTATTTTATGGATATCACACTTGACAGCTAATTTTTTTTCACGATAGCATAGTAAATGGATAATAAATAAGATAAAAAGAACTATCAAAGGTGGGTCATTAATAATGGCAATGAGTGAGATAGAAATCTTAATGGAATTCTTGCCAATGCCTCTGGAAGCTGCTGAAGGTGTGTTTGAGAAGTTCGCTGAGATAAGTAGTGGAATTTGCCGAGGTCAAGGACTAGAAAAGTTTCTGTTTATTGAAGACAGGGGAAAGAATAGAGTATTGCTTGTTGCACATGCTGATACTTATTGGGATGCTGATTACTCCAGTTGTCCCAAGAATGAAGTGATTATACTATATGTTTCAATAGCGAAAAATACATTGTAGATATATCATAGTCTAAAACCTCTTTCTAAGTTCAAAAGCGAGTATAATTTTCAGCGAAACATAGAAAGGGTTTAATGAAATAATAAAGAATGCTTGCACTGTGAGAAAGTAGTTATCAAAAAGAGCTGCGATATCATGAAAGAAGAAATGGAAACTCTTGTAGGCCATACGGATATACCAAAGGGAGCTTGGTGGAAAGATAGAGTATAAAAAGATAAGGTAAGGAAATAGGTGAGATTACACCCAAGGATTATCGAAGATATAAAGGCATCTAAATATAGGGTTGCAGCATAAAAAGATGAAGGAGGAAATCATTGAGGTTAGATCCTTTAAGGGAATTTGAAGAAAAGTAATGACATCATCGCATGTGCAAATGAATATTGAGACTTAAGATGTGAAACTTGAATAATGGCTCATAATTCGAGGTCCGTGGTTCGTGGATAGTGGCTCGGGGAAAAGAATGTTGAATTTTTAATGTTGAATGTTGAATGGTGGATGTGCCATTGGGTCTGCAAGTCCCCATTTCTCGCCCTACCACCTTTCTCGCGACTTCCATAGACCAGACAGACCAAATTAAAAATAGGTCCATCATAGACATGGCTTTTGCAAAGGGAAAGTGATCGGGGGTGGGTTCTCCATTCCATAATGTGTTAATTCCCAATTATGGAATGGAGTTGTGGGTAGATCACATTATATCTAAAAGCTTTAACTAACCATAAGAATTATATCATAAGTCGTTAAGTTATGTTTTCATTAGTGTGCTCCAACATGTAAGAGCCCTGAAGCTGCAAGGATCAGGATTAAACACTCAATTAATGAGAATATAAAAAAGGCGATATCCTTTCTCTTAAGAAAGATCGGTAAGATCCTGATGTAGCAAAATATTGTAATGGCTCCCAAAAGTCCTATGGGTATAAAGTTCAAAAGGTCTCCCTTAGTGACGAGCCTTAACCAGCCCCAGCCTGGCTGTATACCTCCAGAGGTCAAAAATTCGTGGGCCTTTAGCTTCCAATAATTTGGAAGTTCGTCTATGGGTATCTGAGGAGACAGAATGCCAGTGAGGTATATTATGAAGGTAACAACGAGCATCACCAGGCCAATCTTCATTCCTAGATCAAGTAAGTTTGCATATGCTATTTGTTCTTCTTTAACTGTGGGCTTATTCATGACTATCCTCCTTTAGCTCCATACCCCTAATCCCTTAAGAAGGGCTCGCAGACCTGCAAAAAGAAGCATCCCAATAACAACATATCGCACTACTGCAGGCTTTGTCACGGCAAGGAGTTTAACCCCTACCACCGAACCCAGCATGATACCAATTATGCTAGGGACAGCTATTATTGGCAAAACAGCCCCATTGTTCAAATAAATCCACGCAGCAGATGTGTCAGTAATGGACAAGAGAAATTTGCTGGAAGCAACAGAGACCTTGAGAGGGGCACCCATCAAAAGGTTTAGCACAGGAACATTTGCCCACCCTGCCCCTAATCCAAACATACCAGCCATAATCCCAATGGCAACAAAAAGCACCAGGCCATGGATGGTCCTGTGAATCTTCCATTCTATCATCTTACCGGCGGTGGGTTCATAGAATATTCCACTTATTCTTAATGCCTGGGAGAGGGCATCTGCCTGTTTAACCTCGGGATATTCAGACTTTTTTGCAAGGGTCATAACTGCAACAATCATAAGTATTGTACTACCCAAGGCTATGTTTACTATATGGGAAGGCAAGGCAAGGCCTATTAAGGCACCAACTATTGCAGAGGCAGAAGCAATCAGGGCCACAGGGATTGATAGCCTTAGGTCAGCAAATCCCATTTTCAAAAGCCCAGGTCCTGCTGCAAGGGCGCCTGACAAAGCAACGAATAGGCCTGCTCCTCTAACAAAATCCATGTGGAATGGGAAAAATCCGCCAACAATAGGGACGAATAATACTCCTCCCCCAACACCTCCAAGCACAGCCAGTATCCCGAGTACAAAGGTTACCACAAACAAAAGCAAAGGCCATCCCCACCATGGCATGGAACTCTGGCCTCCTTGAGTGCTTTCGCAAAAGGCAGAAGGGGCAAAGGTGAATACCAACATTAGAATAACAAGCAAAACCGTATACTTCCTCATTTTCACCTCCTGATTATCAATTTACACTGGGGAAAAGCTCATTCACTATATTTACTACCAGGCAGGTGTCAAGCCTTTTAATACCTACATTGGCAATGGAATGAGGAATGCAAATTATGGACCTGTGCCTTTAGTGGCCCTATTATGGAGAAAAACATTGATGCTCGTTGATTAGTGGGAGTCAAAATAATAAGGCCTTTTGAGAGATTCCATTTAGGTTCAGCGTAATAGTAACCTTTAGGTCTTTCTGAATATGCAATAAAAAAGTTGAAGTTTTTGTTATTACATCTTATAATTCATGTTTATCTATGATCTTTATGAGATGAAAAATTCAATCTATAAAAGAGTAAAGTGGTCTCCATTTAATAATAATTGTGAATCTGTTGTGATTAATTGTGCTGCAATAATAGCTTAAAAGCTTTATGTGAATCTACATGTTGAAATTAAAAAAATCTATAATTTTAATATTTTAGGATTTACAAATACTTTTCTAATGCTCGCTATTTGCCATTTCTTTAGCTTAACCTATTGGTTAGCTTTCCCTGATAAATTCTTATTGTTTATTCTCTAAGAAAACTTCCTTTTCTGAAACAAAAATGTTTTAAGAGATTTCTCTCACTAAAGAAATTTTAATTTTGTAACTTCCTTTAATCTCTAAGCTTCCTCATTTTTTCACATAAAATGCTTTATTATCATGATCAGTGAAATCTGAGCTGATTTGCCTGGGAGATAAAGATTTGGCGCAGGTGTTTCTTGACATTTTTGTGCTTTCACCTTAGGCTTTGGGTTCTGTAAATCATGGGTACCAAATCTCCACATTTCGTTTCCCAGGAGGCAGGTGAAGTTCCGCAAATTTGTGGGCTCTTCTCTAAACCTGTGGAGTGTGCCCTTGTTTTCAATGATCTTCCCAGCGGTGTTATCTTTTTAGACTCTTTGAAGAAGGTTCTATACTTAAACCGGGCGGCAGAGGTGCTCACAGGTCTCACCAATGATGAGGCCAGAGGTCTTCCTTGCTGGCATGTGGTACGCAGTAATATTTGCCTTGGAGGATGTCCCTTAGCTTCTCCTAACTTGGAGGGTAGTTCTAAATATCTGGAAGGCAACCTGATAAACCGAGACAGGTGCAGAGTACCCATCCGTATAAGCCATGTAATCATGAGAGACCTTTGGGGCAACCTGGCAGGTTTTATGGAGATATTGGAGGATGTAAGGGTCTTTCAAGGTCTGGAGACCCTTTCAGTGGATAACCGGAGGCTAAGTGGTATCATAGGTAGAAGCCCTGCAATAGAAAGGATATTCTCCATCTTGCCAGGGATTGCCCAAACGGATTCTTCGGTCCTAATCACTGGAGAGACAGGTACAGGCAAGGATCTTTTGGCAGAGGCCATTCATCAAATGTCCAGCCGTGCCAAAGGTCCTTTTGTAAAGGTCAATTGCGGGGCCTTGCCTGAAACCCTTTTAGAATCCGAGCTTTTCGGCCACCAAAAGGGTGCTTTTACAGGTGCTGTGGAAAACAAGCCAGGCAGATTCCGATTGGCTCACAACGGCACCTTGTTCCTCACTGAGGTGGGGGATTTGCCTCTATCCCTCCAAGTGAAGCTGCTTACCTTTCTGGATGACCATGTTATTTATCCATTGGGCTCCACCAGAGGCATTCGTGTGGATGTGCGCATCATAGCCGCCACTCACAGGGATCTTCAGGCCATGGTTCGGGAAGGGAAATTTCGTCAGGATTTGCTCTACCGGTTGAATGTGGTGCGTATTCACATTCCGCCTCTTAGGGAGAGGCGCGAGGATGTGCGGGTGCTGGTGGAGTATTTTCTTGCCGCCTTTGTCTCCAAGTTTAACAAAAGTGTGAGGGGATTCTCCAAGGAGGCACTACGCTGCCTTTTGGAATACCCATATCCTGGAAATGTGCGTGAGCTCAAGAATATTGTGGAATACGCCGTTAACATGTGTCAGGAAGATACTATTCAGGTATACCATCTACCCTCTTATATCACAGGGGGGGACAAGATACTGGAGGAGCCTTTAGAAATATCTGGAAATGGGGCCTCGGTTTTGGAACCAAAGGCACCTGAGTTGCCAGGAGATAGTAAGAGTTGGGAGGAATTAGAGCGGGGCCTCATAATTGATGCCCTCATGAAGGCCAAAGGTAGGAAAGGCAAGGCTGCAAAGATCCTTGGATGGGGACGAGCGACCCTTTGGCGTAAGATGAGGCATCATAGGCTCCTGCCCTTTACGCATTCCCCCTCCATCTCGCAGGGAGAGGCTGAAGGTGGTTAAGGTGATAATTCCAATTCGGGGGATGGAGGTCTCACCACGCTTTGATCTTGCCACTGAGGTCTGGATTGGGGTGCAAGGGGCTGACAATCGCTTTTTACAAGAGCGGATTGTGATCTTGCCACAGGCCTCTGCTGAAAACCTGTGTCAGCTCATCCTTTCTGAAGGGGCAGATGTGGTAGTCTGTGGAGGTATTGAGCAGGAGTACTTTGAGTACCTGGTCTGGAAAAAGGTGAGGGTCTACGACGGGGTTGTTTCGACACTGGATGGTGCAAAAAAGGCCTTGGAAGAAGGGAGAATGAAACCAGGGGCAATACTTTTGGGGCGTGATCTTAATTGCTAAGGCCATGATTTGGAATCGAGTTATTCGTAGAGTTCGAAATGCCTTTAACCTTGACCTGGAGGACGGCTCTCCCACCAGGTATAAGATACTGAGGCGCAATTTAGTTATTCTCATGGATGTACTTACTATTGTGCCCTTGGTGCTAATGGCTGCAATCAATTATCACCAGTACAGGAGGGTCCTTAGTCAGGAACTCACTAGTCCTTTGCAAAACATTGTCAATAAGGCAAAACATTCCTTTGAGGTATTTATTGCTGAACGTCAATCAGCCATTAGTTTCATTGCAGGGGCTTACGGGAAACAGGAGCTTGCCGACCCTAACCGTCTCCAATATATCTTCCGTGTGTTAAGACGAGAATTTCCCGGTTTTGTAGACCTGGGCCTGATCGATTCTCGCGGGATTCAAGTGAATTATGTAGGACCTTATGACTTCAAGGGAAAGGATTACTCGGACCAGAGGTGGTTACACGAGGTCCACATCAGAGGAAGTTACGTGAGTGATGTGTTCTTGGGACACAGAGGCTTCCCTCATTTGGTGATTGCAGTGGAACAGGTGGCCGAAGGTGGAGAGCCTTGGGTGCTGCGTTCCACTATAGACACTCAAAAGCTTGATGAGCTAATAGCCTCCATGGCTTTAGAATTGGACAGTGATGCCTTTCTTATAAATCGTGATGGGGTATTTCAAACGCCGTCACGGTTTTATGGCAAGGTATTGGAAACATGGCCCTTTAGTATCCCACCTGTGAGCTACCAGGCCAATGTGATAACCACTGTGGATCCTTCAGGCCAGCCCATAATCATATGTTATGCCTACTTTGTTAATCACAACTTCATCTTGGTGGTGGTGAAACGTCAGGCTGACGTACTTAAGGCCTGGATCACCTTTAAGAGTGAATTGCTAGTCCTGTTTGTGGTGGCTGTGTCCCTGATCTTCTTTGTGGTGTGGTGGCTCACAGGGATTGTGATCCGTAAAGTAAAGGAAGCAGATGAGCGCCGTGAGGCAGCTTATCGGGAGATGCAGTACCAAAACAAGCTGTCCTCCATTGGTCGGCTAGCTGCAGGTGTGGCCCATGAGATCAACAATCCCATGGCAATCATCAATGAAAAGGCAGGCCTTATGAGAGACCTCCTTAAAAAGATGCCGGAAATCCCTTATAGGGAGAAATTTGAACAGTCAATAGCTGCAATCCTCCAATCAGTGGACCGTTGCCGTAACATAACACACAGGCTCCTGGGATTTGCTCGGCGTATGGATGTACATATTGAGGTATTGGATATAAATGAGGTGATTGAGGAGGTCTTGGGGTTCCTGGAGAAAGAGGCAATTTATCGCAATATTGATTTACGGCTGAATCTTGCACAGGACCTCCCAAAGATCTCATCGGACAGGGGGCAGCTACAGCAAGTATTTTTGAATATCCTGAACAATGCCTTTGAGGCAGTCCCAGAGGGGGGGTGGGTGAGCGTCACCACGAGGGAGGTGGACTCTGAGCGTATTGCCGTGAGTATTCAAGACAACGGACCAGGGATGTCACCTGAGGTATTGGAAAGGATCTTTGAGCCATTCTTCACCACCAAAAAGATATCAGGCACGGGGCTTGGGCTTTCTATTACCTACGGTATTGTCCAGAAGCTGGGCGGAAAAATCGAGGTGGAAAGTGAGGTAGGCCAAGGGACCACATTTACTGTGTTTTTACCAAAAAGGGCATCTGGGCTTGGTGAGGATCAAGGGTGAGCCTTACTTTGCCCCACAAATACCCAGAAAGGGGGGGCCATGGGTACCTTTAGAGTGCTTCTTGTGGATGATGAAAGAGAATTTGTCACCACTTTGGCAGAGAGGTTGGAGATCCGCGAAATCACAGCAAGTGTGGCTTTTGACGGGAGCGAGGCCATGAAGTTGTTGGAAGAAAAGGATTTTGATGTAATTGTCTTGGATGTGCGGATGCCTGGCTTCAGCGGACTGGAACTCCTCAAGAGAATAAAGGCCAAGCTTCCTGGAGTCCCGGTTATCCTTCTTACTGGACACAGTGCCACAAGGGATGGCATTGAAGGAATGAGGCTCGGGGCCTTTGATTACATGGTAAAGCCTGTGGACATAGATGTACTTGTGAAAAGGATGCAGGAGGCTGTTGAGGTCAAGACTTCGGGGGAACAGAATGAACACTGAACTTATTAACGATGCAGCTTTTATGGGGAAGGTTACGGCAGGGGTTACTCACGAACTAAAAAATCTGCTGGCCATTATCAAAGAATATGCAGGGCTCATGGAGGACCTGATGGGCTTACCTGCTTGCCAAGGGATCCCCAATAGGGACCGATTTGTGAAGGCCCTTGGATCCATAATGGATCAGGTTCAGCGAGGGACAAACCTCCTGACCCATTTGAATAAGTTTGCCCACAACGCAGATACGGAAGTTTCATCAGTGCCGTTAACAGATCTTGTGGAAAACCTTAATGCCCTGAGTGAACGGTTCCTTCGTCAAAGGGCCATTGCATTGAAACTAGTGGCTATGGAAGGAGCCAATCGCCCCTTTGGAACATCTCCAATAGCCCTCCAAAGGCTCATATTTACTATTCTCATGGAGTTTGCAAGGGTCCTCCCCCATGGCACAACCCTGTACTTAGACATTGGGACTGGACCAACAGTGGCATACCTTAAGTTTAGAATGGATAAAATAACCTTAGGGGAGGCGGCAAAGGATCTGAAAAGATGCTTGGAAGGAGAGGGCATTAAGCCCCTGATTACAAAACTATCTGCCAATATCACAATGGATGAAAAAGAACTGACAATCAATATCCCCACAATTTCATAATTTTAGTTTCAAACTGATTCAAACTGTTTCGCAAAGCAGCTATAATTTTTGTTTCTAATTGTTTCAGATAGTATCTCCTTTGGTATCCCAGAACTGTTCACGGGCTAAGTACTCAAAAAAACAGAGACTTTTTTTTGGCATCCCCTATGCAAAAAGAGCATAAGGGCAATAAAGGTTGTCTTATGGGTCACAGGATATGAGGGGCAGGATATTGGTGATTGCTGGTGAAGAAGGTTTTCGTCTGGAGATTAAGGCCCATCTGGAGGGCAAAGGCTATAGTGTCTTTGTAGTGGGGGATCAGGTGGAGGCCATAGGTCTTTTGGACAGTACAAGTTTTGAAGTGATCTTATGGCGGTTAGTTCCTGAAGATGAGTATAAATGGATCCTTATGGACTATCTTGGGGCCCTCTCAATGGGTCCAAAGGTGATCCTGATGGTGGAGAAGGGTCAGCTTTCCCAGTCCATTGAGGGAATGAGAAGGGGTGCATTTGATGAGGTATTCACACCCTTTGCCTGGGAAAGTCTCGAGGAAAAAATTGAGCAGGCCATTGAAGCAGTGCAAAAGGCCAAGAAGGGCAGGGAAGATGGGGAGTGGTGGAAAGATATCCTGGCAGGATCTGTTCTTGGAGAGGCAAGGCCTGCAGAAGAGATAGAGCAAGTATTAAGAGAATCAAAAAGGCCCATTGCCAAAAGAGACAAGACAATAAAGCTGGATTAAATAGAGAGGTAAAGGTAATCTGGTCCTAATCAAATTCCATTAAGGAGGCAGCGATGAAGGAAAAAAACATTAAGGTCTTGTTGGTCGACGATGAGCAGGAATTCATCGACACCTTAGCAGAGCGATTAAAGATGAGGGAATTGAGCCCTGATATTGCCTACAACGGGGAAGAGGCCCTTAAGTTGGTGAGTAAAAAGGTTCCCGATGTGGTGGTATTGGATCTGAGGATGCCAGGGATTGACGGGATGGAGGTCCTTCGCCGTCTGAGGAAGGATCACCCTGAAGTTCAGGTGATCATCCTAACAGGCCATGGTACTGAAAAGGATGAGGAAGAAGCTCGAAGGTTGGGGGCTTATGAGTACCTTAGAAAGCCTGTGGAGGTTGGGGACCTTTTAGGAACAGTGAAAGAGGCCTACAAGCGAAAGGTTGAAATGGCCATGGTGGCTGCTGCATTTGCAGAAGAAGGAGACTTCCAGAGTGCTAGGCAAATCATGGACGAAGAGAAAAAAGGGTAACTGAGGTGTGTCCATGAAGGCCCATGTAATGGTGGTGGATGATGAGGTGGAGTTCGTGGAGGCATTGTCTGAGCGGCTTTCTACAAGGGATTATATTGTTATCAAGGCTTATGATGGAGATGAGGCCCTGAATCTCCTTGGTGAGCAAAAGGTGGATGTGGTTATTTTAGATGTGGTAATGCCGGGGAAATCAGGTGTGGAGGTGCTCAGGGAGATTAAACAAAGGCAACCCCTTGTGGAGGTGATAATGCTTACCGGACATGCCACAGTGGATACTGCCATAGAAGGAATGAAGTTGGGGGCATATGACTATTTAATGAAGCCCACGGATACCCCAGATCTTGTGGAAAAGATTAATGGAGCCCTGGCTAAAAAGAGGGAACACGAGGATAGGATCCGCAAGGCAGAGATTGATAGCATTGTAAAACGAAGGGGATGGTAGCCAGGGATCCATCAGAAAAAAGGAGAGTTTTGTCATGGCAAGAGACAAAGTAAAGGACCTGATGGTTCCCATAGAGGAGTATGGCACAGTGCCTGAAGATGCCACCTTGTATCAGGCTGTAATTGCTCTGGAGGAGGCTCAGAAAAGGTCCAGCTCCAGGGAATTCAAACATAGGGCAGTACTTGTGGTAGATGCCTCGGGCAGGGTAGTGGGCAAGGTGAGCCAGCTTGACGTAATCAGGGCCCTGGACCATAGGTTTAGAAAGTTGGTCAACGTGGGGCTTTTGGAGCGCTTCGGCGTAGGGCAGGATGTAATTAAGATCCTTACCAAGGAGCTATCCTTGTTGGAGAATCCTTTGGATGACCTTTGCAAAAAAGCAGCCAAGATCCATGTAAAAGAAATCATGCATAGCCCCTTAGAAGGCGAAATAGTGGATGAAGATGCCTCCTTGAACGAGGCCATTCGCCAGCTGGGCCTTGGGCATCACCAATCTCTATTGGTGAGGCGGGGGGAGGATATAGTGGGGATATTGCGCCTTTCAGATGTATATGTGGAGATAAGCCAGAGGATTAAGGCCTGTGAGCTGTAGTGAGAAGATGAGAGCAGTGGAGGATGAATATGGATGGCGTTGCACTTGGATCGGGAATCCAGATTAATTGGAGACGTCTTTTTTTCATTATTCTTGGTCCCACTTTGTTTTTTCTTGTCTATTCTTCCCCGCCGTGGGCGGATGCAGTGGATCCCCTTGGCAAACACTTTCCCCTTACCAGGGAGGGCAAAGGTGCGTTGGCAGTGTTTCTGTGGGCAGGTACCTGGTGGGTCTTTGAAGTGGTGCCCATTGGAGTTACTAGCCTGTTAATTGGTGTTCTTCAGGCCCTCTTCATGGTGCGGCCTGCCAAAAATGCCTTTAGAGATTTCATGGATCCTTCCGTGCTTTTTATCTTTGGATCAGTAGTGATTGGGTTGGTCTTCACCAAGACGGGCCTTGCCCGGCGGATTGCATACAGGATGCTTTTGGTTGTGGGGGAAAAGACCAATAACATTCTCCTGGGGTGTTTCATTTTGACTGCCGCACTGACCCACATCATGGCCCACACCGCTGTGGCTGCCACCATGTTTCCCCTTTTGCTGTCTATCCACTCTTTATACGCAGAAGACAATGGCCGGACCAAGTTCGGCAAGGCCTTGTTTATGGGTATGGCCTATGTGGCAGGGGCTGGGAGCATCATCACGCTACTTGGTGCAGCAAGGGGCGTGGTGGCTATTGGGTTTTTTAATGAGATAGCCAAGAAGGATGTGGGCTTTTTTGAGCTTACCTACTACATGGCTCCCATTGGGTGGCTCATGGTCTTTCTACTTTGGTGCTTTTTCGTGGTGTTGTGTCCTGCAGAGAGGAAGGTGATTCCAGGGCTTAAAGAAAAGGCCAGGACTCTTGCCTTACAACAGGGTCCCATGAGCAAAAATGAGATCCTGGCATTGCTGATTATTGCTGCTGTGCTTCTCCTAATGAGTGTGCAATCCTTTATCCCTGCCTTGAAAGATTTGAACAAGACAGCCATCATCCTTTGTTCCACCATTATGTTTTTCCTCACTGGTGTCTTGGACATCAAGGATCTGGAAGATATCTCATGGAATGTGATCCTGCTATTTGCCGGTGCCATGAGCATTGGTTTTTGTCTATGGGAAACTGGTGCGGCCAAGTGGCTTGCTGTAAACTGGCTTACCATGTTTCAAAAGGCAAATTGGTTTGTTTTTGTCCTCAGCATGGCGTTTTTTGTGCTGGTTATGACCAACTTCATTATGAATGTGGCTGCCATTGCCATTTCCCTTCCCGTGGCCTTAGTCATTGCTCCCTATCTGGGAGTGGCGGGTGAGGTGATTTTTTATGCTGCCTTGGTCACGGCCGGCATGCCATTTATTCTTTTGGTGGGAGCTGCCCCCAATGCCATTGCCTATGAATCCAAGCAGTTTACTGCTGGGGAGTTCTTTGGCTACGGCATCCCGGCAAGTATCCTGCTTATGGTGGTGCTGGGTCTTTTTGTGGCAATTATCTGGCCAATAATGGGCATGCCCGTGACGATGAAGGGTTGATGGAGATGGCAAATAGACCCAAGGCTTAGGCCTTGGGTCTTTAGTTCTATATTCTGTGTAGGGAGGAAACCCATGAGACAACTGGAAAAGCTTATAGACCGCATCATAGACCGTGTGAATATCAACCTGAGGGAGCCTGCCTTTGATGTTGGGCCTTACGTACGCCATCTCATTCCCCTGGAGCAATTTACCAAATTTTATGCCTTCTATGGGCTTACGCCCCATCACCCTTTGCACTTCGTGTTTAAGCATTCCAGTCTTGCGGGGAGCTATTTTCTTGGGCGCTGTACCGTGGACCATTCCGTGGTGTACAAAAGTGACCTTCGCGGTGATGAACTGAAGCGTGAAGGTGACGTTTTTCAACACAAGGGGATACAGATCCCTCTGCATCAAGATGAAATTATTCTTGTCAAGGACAGTTTTCTCATTAAGACCTTGGTGCACAATCATTCCCACGATCCAGAGAACCTTGAGGAATTTGGTATTCGAAACACCGTTGCCATGCACTATGCCAACATTCACGGAGCACCCGTGGAAGGGTGCTTTATGGGACCCTTTGCCACCGTGGATCTCACCACTGTCCATGATTCCGTTGTGGGTACCTTTTCTTATGTTCAGACAGGAGAATTGTCCCACGCAAAGGTGGAGCCAGGCACCTTATGGATACGCTGGGATGGGGCCTTTGAATTCTTCTTTCGGTTTCCTGAAAACGTCCTCAAGGGTTACATATGGGTGGAGCCCGGGGATGTGCCCACAGGGGAACTCATGGATTTTGTAGAAGGCCACAAGGAAGAGTTTCAGAGTGTATTTGATTCCATCACATTGGGCCCTGCCATGGAGATTCCCAGGGGAGCCTCTGTAAGTCGATACGCTGTGGTAAAAGGGGCCAGCACCATTGGAGAAAATGTGCTGGTGGCCCAGAGGGCGTACCTCATGAATGCCTGGATGGGTCCAGGCTCCAATGCCCAAGAAAATTGTTACATCGTGGATGCGCACTTAGAAGGACTCAATGTAACAGCCCATGGTGGAAAGATCATAGGAGCGCGTTTGGGCCGCAAGGTCTTTGTGGGGTTTAATGCCTTTGTGCGTTCTTCTAAGGCGGCCCCTCTGGTCATTGGAGAAGAGTCCATTGTGATGCCCCATACGATCATTGACGTGGAAGAAGAGGTGCTGATCCCTCCTCGCCATGTGGTGTGGGGTTACATTCGGAGGGCCCGTGACCTTGAAGAAAACAGCATTTCCATGGATGATCTGGTAAGGCTTGAAGGGGAGCTCAGGCGAGGTGCCATGACATTTAAAGGCAATGGCTCTGCCTTTGTGCGGGCCTTTCAGCATCGTATTGAACACATCCTGGAAGAAAATGGGGCGTATTTTGATGGGCTCAGGCATATGGGGCATGCCCAGAAGGGCCAAAATATCGTGTTCAATATTATCCAGCCTTATCCAGAGGGAGACATGAAAGGCATGTATCCCAGCATTGAGATCAGACCTTAGGTGGAAAATACCTTCCGGTGAGCCTTGCTGAAGGGATTGGAAACCATCCCTATGTCTTTTAAATCTTTTGTGGAAAACCACCCGCCAGTTTCCCAATCCAGCAGGTGATTGGAACTTACATCTCTTTTGCTTTGGTGGCATTTGGGGGCAGTTGAATGGTGAGGCAAGGAAGAAACTCTTTTTTAATGCCTTTTCAGGGCAAAAAAGGTGGCATCATAAAAGTTGACACATGTTATGGCAAAGATCCAAGGGAGTCGGGATCCAGGATATTCAAAGGGCCGACCCAGCTACCTACCATCTTTTAGGTTTCATAAACAGGGCTGCCTTTCATGGTGGCAGGTCTTTAATATATTTAGCCATGCCTTGAAAAAGGGCGCCCTCCAATAGGCTCTTTAAATCTGCATCGAAAATCTACTGTGCTTTTGATAGGGGATCCATAAGGGCAGTGATTCCTAAGACTTGGGGGGATGTGAAACTCAATGGCCACCTCTTTGCCAAATATCCTGTCAGGCTTCCCTGGCACTGGTAGCTGCCACCACAATGGGATGGGGCCACATGGGTAAGGCCTGTCTTGTCACCATACCAGCCCCTTTGGCCCATTGAAGGACATCTGAATCCCCTAGTAATACAACTGGCCTGATGCTACCTGGGTCAAGGCACTTACACATTTTTCACAAAGACCTGTTATCCCCGTCTTTATAGGCCAAAAACCTTGCCCGGGCCTTGGCCAGCAATTTCAGTTCTTACTTTATCCATGGGGTGGATGAAGCCCACAACCCCTGTTATCCTTTTCAGCTATAATCTATTTTTTCCTGGTTTTCTTTTTTGCCAAAGGCCCTCAAATCTCACTTACAACGCATTGCGCAATAGTGTTTGAATCCCATTGCCTTTGATCCTTCCATTGGTTAGGTGTGATATAGCAACGGATGTTCCACCCTCTCTCTGCTCTAACCAGTTAATATTGTTAACTTATCACTTTATTTTAA
>FWWL01007285.1_pt1 | contig 15224 bp, 11 predicted proteins | sample 2228331 | NCBI WGS metagenome assembly FWWL01 (sample SAMEA103939775, study PRJEB20133) | metagenome
CAGCCCCACCAGCACACCCCCCGCGACCGAAGCAGCGCTCAGCCCCAGCGCCGTGTTGAACCCATGCCACAGCTTCAGGCTCACCTTCACCGGCTCCCCGGCGGTCGCGGCCGCCGCCGGCGCGATCAGCCTCCCCTCGATCACCCCCGGTGCCAGCGCCAGCGCGACGGAGAGCACGCCCAGCACCAGCGGACCCGCAAGCAATCCGGCGCTCCCCTCGTGCGGATGGTGCGGCGCCCGCTCGGCCCCGGCGAACGGCCGCAGGAGCATGACAGCGGCCGCCGTGAACAGGATCCCCGAGAACACCGTTGCCGCCACGCTCCAGGTACCCGCCGCGCCCCGCTCCTCCAGCCCCGCCTCCAGCACAGCCTCCTTCCCGATGAACGACAGCACCGGCCCGAACCCGGCCAGCCCCACCGCACCCGCAATCACCGCGACCATCGTCCAGGGCATCGCCCGGCCGAGCCCCCCGAGCTCGTCCACCATCCGCGTGCCGGTCCCGTGGTCGATGGTCCCGGCCGCCATGAACAGCGCCCCCTTGTAGAGCGCGTGCCCCACGGTGAACACCATCGCCGCCTTGATCGCCAGCTCCGTCCCCAGGCCCAGCAGCATCGTCAGCAGGCCCAGCGCACCGACCGTCGTGTACGCCAGGATCCGCTTCAAATCACGCTCGTGCACCGCCACCAACGCCCCCACCGCCAGCGTCACCGCCCCCACCGCCGTGACGGTCACCCGCCAGCCCTCCAGGTCGCCCAGCACCGGGTGCATCCGCGCCAGCAGGTACACCCCTGCCTTCACCATCGTCGCCGAATGCAGGTACGCGCTCACCGGCGTCGGCGCCGCCATCGCCCCCGGCAGCCAGAAGTGGAACGGCACCTGCGCCGACTTCGTGAACGCACCAAGCAGCACCAGCACCAGCGCCCCCTGCGCCAGGCCGCTCGCCGCAACCGCATCCGCCTCCATCGCCGAGATACGGTAGGTGCCGGCCGCCTGCCCCAGCACCACCAGCCCGGCCAGCAGCGCCAGGCCACCCGCACCCGTCACCAGCAGCGCCTGCACCGCCGCCTTCCGCGCCTTCAGCTTCTCCTGCTCGAACGAAATCAACAGGAACGACGTGATACTCGTGAGCTCCCACGCGACGAACAGCGTGATCACGTCATCCGCCAGCACCACGCCAAGCATCGCCGCCATGAAGGCCAGCAGCGTCGCCTCCAGCCGACCCGCCCCCGGCTTCTTCGCCATGTACGCCTCGGCGTACACCAGCACCAGCGCACCAATTCCCGTGATCAGAAGTCCGAACAGCAGGCTCAGCCCATCTGCCCGCAGGGCCAGCTCCACCCCAAGCGAGGGGAACCACGCCACCGCCCACGCTGCCGGGTCCCCCGCCTGTGCCCGCTCCAGCAGGCTCGCCAGGTACACGAAGGCCCCCGTCGGTACCAGCGCCAGCACCAGCCCCCACCAGCGCCGCGCCGGCAACACCAGCGCGAGCGGCGCAGCAGCGATGACCACCGCAAGGACCAGCGCCAGGCCCAAGCGTCACTCCTCGTCAGCGAACTGAGCGGCCGGCGAAGCCTTCGCCGGCCGTCCAACGTCCCTGCCTGCCGTCACCCGGTGCCGGGGTGCGGATACGTGAGCTCGGCCCGCTCCTGTGGGCCTGGCGAAGGCGCCAGCCGGGCACCCGCCTTCGCTGCCATCCTGCCATTCCTACCTTATCCGAACGTTGAAGGTCGCACCAAGCCCGGGCATGTCGCAAAATTCACGAATCAGGTTCGCCCCCGCTGGCGCCCCGCCGGCCCCTACCGAGGTTGCCCGTGGCCACGAGCTCACCCGCAGACACGGCACCCCACACCCCGCGACGCCCCCGCCTCCGCGATTTCGGCCTCGCGCCGCTGGTGGTCCTCTTCGTCCTCAACGCCGTCGACGAGCTCGACCGCGCCGTCCTCGCCGTCGCAATGGAGGACATCCGCACCGACTTCGGCCTCGCCGATTGGGTCGTCGGCCTCCTCCCCCTCGCCGTCGTCTTCATCACTGGCATCATCTCCCTCCCCGCCGGCAACTGGGCCGACCGCTGGCGCCGCGTCAGCATCCTCTCCGGCGGTGCCGTCATCTGGGGCAGTGCCGGCCTTCTCGCCGCCGCCTCCCAGAACTTCGTCCAGCTCTTCCTCACCCGCGCCCTCCTCGGTTTCGGCCAGGGCACGATCGTTCCCACCCACGCCAGCCTCCTCTCCGATTACTACCCGGTCTCCGTCCGCGGGCGCGCGCTCGGCTACCACCGTGCCGCCAATCCCCTCGGCCAGGTACTGGGCGCTGTCATCGGTGGCGCGATCGTCGCCGCAGTCGGCTGGCGCTGGGGCTTCGCCGCGGCGGCCATCCCGGGCCTCCTCCTTGGCCTCTACGCGCTCCGCCTGCGCGAGCCCCACCGCGGCGAAGCCGACCTCCTCGTCGCCGCCCGCCAGGACCCCCTCTTCGCCGCCTTCCTCCAGGACCCGCCCGATAAACTCTCCTTCCGGCGCAGCCTCGGCACCATCTTCCGCATCCGCTCCCTCCGCTTCCTCATCTTCACCAATGCCGCCTTTGGCTTCTCCCTCTTCGGCGTCACCTTCTGGATCCCGGCCATGTTCGAACGGGAGTACGGCTTCTCCACCACCGGCGCCGGCGCCGCCCTCGCTGCCCTCGCGCTCGCCGCCTTCATCGGCACCTGGTACGGCGGCCCCTACGCCGACCGCAACGTTACCCGCGGCTTCCGCTACGTCGGCCGCGTTGGCGTCGTCGCCACCATCGTCCTCACCGTTACCTGGTCCCTTGCCTTCCTCGTGCCCAACGCCGCCCTCTGCCTCCTCCTGCTCTGCGCTGGCGCCGGCATCGCCTCCCTCGGCACCCCCGGGCTCATCTCCATCGTCGCCGCCGTGTCGCCGCCGCGCATCCGCTCTCAGTCGTTCTCCGCCTTCGGGCTTGCCCTTGCCGTCTTCGGGGCCGCCGCGGCCCCCGTTGTCGTCGGCGCCATCTCGGAGGCCCTCCAGGCCTCCGCCGACATGAGCGAGGGCGAAGCCCTCCGCTGGGCGATGTTTGCCGCCACCGCCGCCGTCATGGCCCTCGGTACCTGGCTCGCCTACCAGGCCTCCCGCACCTGCGCCGAAGACGCCCAGCGCACCATGGCCGACTTCCTCGCCGACTACCAACGCCGAGCTGCCGCGGCCGCAGCCGCCGGCTCCGGTGCCCGGTAGCTACCCCAGGAACGGGTTCGGCACCGCCGCAATCCCGAACTCCTCGGCCACCGGCCCCGCAATCAGCGCCCCGCGGTAGGTCGAAAGCGCCTCGGCCAGCGCCCGGTCCCGGGACAGCGCTCCCTCCACGCCCAGGTCGGCCAGCGCCTCGATGTACGGCAGCGTCGCGCTTGTCAGTGCCTGCGTGCTCGTCTGCGGCACGGCCCCCGGCATGTTCGTCACGCAGTAGTGCACCACCCCCTCCTCCACGTACGTCGGCGAACTGTGCGAGGTCGGCCGGCTCGTCTCCGAGGCACCGCCCTGGTCAATCGAAACGTCAACGAGCACCGCCCCCTCCCCCATCGACCGAACCATCGGCCGCGTCACCACCTTCGGCGCCGCCCGACCGGGCACCAGCACGGCCAGGATCGCCAGGTCCGCCCCCGCGAGCTCCTCCGCCACGGCCTGCGGCGACGAGACCCGCGTCCCGATCCGGCCGCCAAAGTTCTCCTGCAGATACGCCAGCCGCGAGAGATCGCGCGACATCACCATCACCCGGGCGTCGAGCCCCATCATCACCCGCGCCGCCGCCGTCGCCACCTGCCCCGACCCCACGATCACCACCCGCCCCGGCGGCACGCCCGCCACGCCGCCCAGCAGCTTCCCCCGTCCCGGCCCCGGGTGCTTCAGCAGGTGCGCGCCAATCTCCGCAGCCATCCTCCCCGCCACCTGCGACATCGGCGAGAGCAGCGGCAGGCTCCCATCCGCCTTCCGCACCAGCTCGTACGCCAGCGCTGTCGTCCCCGAGGCGATCAGCCGCTCCGTCAGCGCACGATCCGCGGCCAGGTGCAGATACGTGAACAGCGCCAGCCCCGGCCGCAGGTAGCCGTACTCGCTCGCGATCGGCTCCTTCACCTTCACCACCAGCTCGCACGTGCCCCAGACCTCTTCCGCCGTCGGCACCACACGCGCCCCGGAGACGGTGTAGGCCGCATCGCTGTGCCCCGACCCAATCCCGGCGCCCGTCTCCACCAGCACCTCGTGCCCGCGCACCGCCAGCGCGTGCGCCCCCTCCGGCGTCAGCCCGACGCGGAGCTCCCCGTCCTTCCGTTCCCGAACGGTCCCGATGCGCATGCGCTCACCTCCTGCGCCCATATCCTGCCACGTCGGCCGGCCCGTCCACCGATCCGTTACGGCGAATCAGGGATTTCCCTCCCCGAATTGCTGCTCTGCCGATGGCGCCAATCTGCCGATGCCCATGGCGTAGCCCCGCATCGGAGGCCCGCCATGCACGACCCGCGCTCCGAATCCGCCCGCCGCACCTGGCGTACCGCACTCGCCCTCCTCTCCCTCGCCGCCATCGCCTGGGGAACGGCCCTCGCCCTCATCGCCCGCTCCCACGATGCGGCCGCCCAGTCCACCCCCGCCTTCCGCGACGTCGAAACCGTCTTCCTCGTCCCTCAGCACGGCGAGTGGTACCTCGTTCGCATCGCCTTCTTCATGCACGACGACGGCACCGGCACCTTCCCCCAAGCGGCCGACGCCGCCCGCCGCGAGATGCTCGCGCGCTTCCCCGGTGCCTACGAAATCCCCCCTGGCTCCGTCTCCGCCGCCTACGTCACCAGCGGCTTCAAGTGGATGTCGGGCACCGCATCCTGGGCGTACAACGGCGACGGCGCCGCGGCCGCGGTCGCCGCCCAGGCCCACGCCGTCATGCAGGCCGCAGCCTCCACCTGGTCCAACGCAGGCGCCAACTTCCAGTTCACCGGCGGCAGCACCACCACGGCCGGCACCGGCGCCTGTGGCGGCGGCACCGACGGCCAGAACACCATCGGCTGGGCCCCCCAGAGTGGCTCCGTCCTCGCCGTCACCTGCTCCTGGTTCACCACCACCGGCAGCCCCTACCGCACCGCCATCGAGTTCGACATGCAGTTCGACCCGGATTGGCCCTGGACTACCTCCGCCCCCGCCTCCGTCGATCTCGAAAGCGTCGCCCTGCACGAATTCGGCCACGCCCTCGGCCTCAACCACTCCACCCTCACCGCGGCCGTCATGTACGCCTCCTATGCATCCGGCTCCATAAAGCGCTCGCTCCACCAGGACGACATCGATGGCCTCTACGCCATCTACGGCCAGCAGGGGTCCTCCAGCCCCACCCCGACACCCAGCAGCACGGCCACGCCCACCTCGACTCCTACGCCCACGCCGACACCATCCGGTTCGCCATCGCCATCGCCATCGCCATCGCCATCACCATCCCCGTCGCCGTCACCATCGCCGACCGCGACGCCCACGCCACCCTGGATGCCGACGCCCACGCCCACGCCGACACCCCCCGTCGTCTTCCCCAACTCCACACCAACTGCCACCCCCACGCGCACCCCGACTGCGACCGCTACACCAACCCGCACCCCCACCCCCGTGCCGCCGCCGTCGCTCCCCATCGTCCCGGGAGCCAACCTTCTCGCGTGGCCCGCGGGCGATGCCCCACCCGCCGTCGCCCTCGCCGGCGCACCCACCATCCGCGCCGTCTACGAATTCGAACCCTTCAGCGGCCAGTGGCGCCGCTACGTTGCCGGGGCCCCCGCCTACGTCAACACCATCCCCCTCCTCCAGCGCGGCCGCGTGTACTGGTTCATCGCCACCGGGCCCGCCACCATCGCTATCGAACCCTGACCCGCCCGGGGAGCGTGCCTGTGCGCCGAGCGCTCGTCCTTGCCTTCACCGTCGCTGTGGCGGCCGTCCTCACGGCCGCCCCGCCATCCCCGCCCCCGGGCCGCGCCGCCGTTTTCGTCACCCTCGATGTCGTCGTCGAACGCCCGGCCGGCCCGCCACTGCTCCTCCAGTTCCTTATCGCTGCCCGCGATACAGCCGATGCCGGGCCCGCCGTCGCCGCCGCACTCGATACGCTCCGCCTCCGCCCCGTCGCCGGCGAGGCGCGAGCCGCCTGGCAGCCCTGGGGCTGGGCCTGGACCGACCCAGAGCTGCCCGTCTCCGTCGCCTACAACCCGGCCGGGGCGCCGCCGTCCGTCGGCCCGGATGCCGTCATCGCCGGCCTCCGGGCGTGGTCATCCGTCGAAGGCTCCCGCTTCGCCTTCCGTTACGCCGGCATCACCGACCGCACCGCCTCCATCCTCGAGGCCGGCCCCGATGGCGAGAACGTCGTCTCCTGGGTTCACCTCCCGTGCGATCGCGGCTGTGTCCTCGGCCTTACCAGCAAGGAAGCGGCGCGAGAGGTGGACATGCTCCTCAACAGCAACCCCCGCGCGCTCGCAGAGCTCGGCCTCGATGCCGTGCTCGACTGGCGCACCGTCATCCTCCACGAGCTCGGCCACATGGCTGGCCTCGGCCACTCCTGCCCGGCGCCGTGGGGCCCCTGCACCCCCGCCGAGCTCGCCGCCGTCATGTACTTCCAGTACACCGGCATCAACCGCTCTCTCGCCCCCGATGACCGCGACGGCCTTCGTGCCCTCTACCCTGCCCCGCCACCTCCCGGCACTCGCCGCCTCTCCCTCGAACCGGGCTGGAGCCTGGTCGTCCCGCCCGCGCTCCCACTGCCAGCCGTCGCCGAGGCCCTCCCCTGCCTCGCCGCGGCGTACGTCTACGATGGCATCGCCTGGAGCCGCTGGTTCCGGGGCCTCCGTGCTGCTCTTTCCAACCTCGGCGCCTTCCCCCCGGGGGTCGCTGCCTGGCTCTTCGCATCCGAACCCTGCACCGCCGACCTCCCCGCCCCCTGACCGCTACCGGTAGCGCGATTCATCCAGCACGAGGTACATGAAGTCCCGCTCCTGCGTCTTCAGGAACCGCCCCGGCGAATCCGGCATCGCCGGCAGGAACCGCTCCGGCTTCACGCTCCCATCAGGCTGCGGGAAGAACAGCGCCGTCAGCACGTACGGGCTGTTGATATCGAGCTGCATCGCATACTCCGCGCCGGCCGCCCACATCGCCTTCGCCAGCGTCTCCGCGCTCAGCGAATTGCCCGCCGCCACGAGCAGATTCCCGTCCTTCGTCACCCCGATCGCCGACCGCCACGTGATGAACTCCGCCGAGTTCACCTGCACGTAGCCCCACGTATCGTTTCCCTCCGCCGTTCGCTTGCTCACTTCCCCGCGGTCCACCAGCAGCACCGCGTTCTGCCGGCACGCCTCCATCGTCCCCGGGTCCCACTCCAGGTCCCGACCGTACTCGCCCATCACGAACGTCCCGTCCTTCTTCGTACACACCGTCGCCAGCCCGTTCCGCAGCCGCTGAAACTCCAGCCCGTGGGCCACCATCCCGAAGTTGCCGTGGTCGCCCTTGAACCCGCCATTCCACGCCGCCACCAGCCGCGCCACGTCACCCTCGGGGATGACGCCCGGGCCCTTCACTCCCCGGCTGCCGCCCGGGTCCACCGTCCCCGCCACCAGGTGCAGCCGCACCCGCCGCGCATCGACCAGCAACACCCCGACGAGCGCGTACGGCCGCGAGGGGTCGGGCCGAAAGAACGTCTTTGCCATCAGCGGATCGGTCGGCGTCGTCCGCGGCAGCCCGGCCGTCGTCCACGCGCCCTCCCCCGGCTCGGGGTCACTCCGCAACTGCCGCGTCGCCGGGAACGTCATCGGCGTCGGCAGGAAGGCATCCGGCGAGGTACCGGTATCGACACCCCGCCCGCCGGCCCACACCACCACCGTCCGCGCAGGTTCCCGTGCGACGAACGCTGCACGCACAGGCGCCGTCTCGAACGGTGTCGTCTCGCCCCCCAGCAGCCGGTAGCGCACCCGTGCCGCCCGGTCCTCCAGCGCGAAAAACCAGCTCTCCACCCGGGCCGTCCGCTCATCCCCAATCGTCGCCCGCAGGGTATCGGCAACTTCCGGTGCGATCCGATCTTTCTGCGCGTACGCCAGGCCCCCCACCCCAACCAGCAGCAACGCCGCCGCCGCCGCGGCCCGCCTCCAGGTCAGCCAGCGGCGCGCGGCCGCCCCGGCAGGCCCCGTGTCCGTCTCCCCGGCTGGGTCCTCACCGTCGATGCCCGGGCGCTCCGGGCAGGCCTCACGGCGCAGCCGCAACCCTCCGAGCACGGCCGCGAGTCTAGCACGCGCTTCCATCCTCGCAAGGGATAACGCACCATCCCCCGCGAAAGTTCCCCCGGCGTTACACTGCTCTCGTGCGCATCCTCGCCATCGACATCGGCACCGGCACCCAGGACGTCCTCCTCTTCGACTCCGAAGGCCCCGTCGAAAACTCGGCCAAGCTCGTCCTCCCCTCGCCCACCGCCATCGCCGCCACGCGCATTCGCCGCGCTACCGCCGCCGGGCTGCCCCTCGTGCTCGACGGCACCGTAGCCGGCGGCGGCCCCTGCGCGTGGGCACTCGAGGACCACCTCCGCGCCGGCCTGCCCGCCTTCGCCACCCCCAGCGCCGCCCGCACCTTCGACGACGATCCCGACCGTGTCCGCGCCATGGGCGTCACCCTCGTCAGCGACGACGAGGCCCGCCGCATCGATGGCGCCCGCGTCACCCTCCGCGACCTCGACCTCGACGCTATCCGCACCGCCTTCGCCGCCTTCGAGCTCCCGCTCGCCTTCGATGGCATCGCCCTCGGCTGCCTCGACCACGGCGAAGCACCGCCCGGCATCTCCGACCGCCTCTTCCGGTTCGACCACCTCGCCCGCGTCGTTCGCCGCCGGAACGACCTCCTCGCCTTCGCAACGGCCCCGGCCGACCTCCCGCCCTACCTCACCCGTGCCCGCGCACTCGTCGCCGCCGCCGAACCCGAAGCCCCCGTCGCGTTCATGGATACCGGCCCCGCCGCCGCGCTCGGCGCCCTCCACGACGACCGGCTCGCCGCCGCCGGCGAGACCCTCCTCCTCAACCTCGGCAACATGCACCTCCTCGGCTTCCATCTCCGGGGCCGCACCATCGCCAGCCTCTTCGAACACCACACCGGCGAGGTCACCGACGCCCAGGTCGAAGCCTTCGCCCGTCGCCTGGCCGAGGGCACCCTCACCCACGAGGAGGTCTTCAGCTCCAAGGGGCATGGCGCGCTCCACATCGACCGCACACTCGTCCGCGCCGGCCTGCCGCCGGTCGTCGCCGCAACTGGGCCGCGTCGCGGGCGCCTCGCCGCCTCAGCCCTTCGCCCCATCTTCGCCGCACCCTTCGGCGACATGATGATTGGTGGCTGCTTCGGGCTGCTCCGCGCATTCGCCGAAGTGCACCCCTGGGCCCGCGAACCCGTCGAGGTCGCCCTCGGCCCACTCGCCGCCTGAACGCCCCTACGCCGAACGCCGCAACGGCTCCCACTGCACCACGTTCTTCCCCGAACGCTTGGCGAACAGCAGCAGGTCATCCGCGCGCCGCAGCACCTCGTCCAGCCGCTCGCCCGCCTCCGCAACCGCGCACCCCACCGAGATGGACGCCGGCGTATCCCGCGCCACCGCCATCCGCAGCCGCTCTGCCACCTGCAGCGCTTGGTCGAGTCCCGCGCCCGGCATCGCCACCACGAACTCTTCGCCACCGTACCGCGCCAGCAGGTCCCCCTCCCGGACGTTCGCCTGCAGCACCCGCCCCACCCGCTCTAGCACCGCATCCCCGTGCAGGTGGCCGTGCTCGTCGTTCAACCGCTTGAAGTCGTCGATGTCCATCATCAGGATGGCGTAGCCGCCCCCCGTCGCCGCGTGCGCCTCCAGCCGATCCAGGAAATGGCGACGATTCGGCAGCCCCGTCAGCGGGTCCGTCTCCGCCAGCGCCCGCGCCTGCCGCTCCGCCTCGCGCCAGCCGGACCCCACCTTGTGCGCCAGCGACGCCATCACCCCAGCGATCAGCAGCATCGTCGCGAGCTGCGCGTCCAGCGGCGACTCCCCAGCCCGCCAGAGCACAAACGCCTGCGCGCACCCCAGGTTCACCAGGATGAAGGCCGCCACCCGCGCATACTCCCAGCCGTGCATCCGCCGCGCATAGCCGACCAGCGCGTACAGGTACACCGCCCAGAATGGCGACGCCGGGTCTGCCATCACCACCCACGCTGCTGAGACGCTCACCACGTCGAACAGCGGAATCGACGCCTCGACCCACGGAATTCGCCGGTTCGCCGCCCGGCGCCGCACCACGTACACCACCCGGGCGATGTGGTACGCCGCAATCCAAGCGACCGCCAGCCGGCTCGCCGCCGTTTGTTCACCGAACCACCCCAGCAGCTCGCCCGCCACAAAAAACGCCGCCAACAAGCCCTGCAACGCCATCACGTGCAGGTCCTGCTGCGCCCGCTCTTCCCCGGGCAGCTCTGGGAGCGCCGAGCTGGCATCGCCCATCGGACGCTCTCCCCAGAATCACCTTCTGCCTCAAATGTCGTCCTTTCCGCCCCGGCTGTCAGTTGCGGCCGCGTTACGGCTCGGGGTCGAACGCTCAAGCACCCGTCCTGCCGTGCCGAAAATCACTTTCCCCCGCGCACACTACCCCCGCCACAGGCACGGTCCAGCGCCTCGGCCAGGTGCAGCACCTCCGTGTCGATCCCCGCCTCCCGGATGGCGCCCAGGTACTGGAGGTGGCACCCGGGGTTCCCCGTCACCACCACCGACGGGCGAGCGGCCGCGAATGCTGCCGCCTTCCGCCGCCGCAGCTCCCGCGACATCCCCGGCTGCACCAGCCCGTACAGACCGGCAGCCCCGCAGCACACGTCGACACCATCGGTCTCCACCAGCTCGCACCCCGCGAGCCCCCGCAGCAGCGTCCGCGGCTCGGCCCGGATGCCCTGCACGTGGGCCAGGTGACACGCATCCTGGTACGCTACCCGGCCGCGCAGCGTCCCACCCGGGGACCAGCCCCGCTCCGTAAGCCACTCCGCGAAATCCCTCACCCGCGCCGCAAACGCCTGCGCGCGCTCGGCCCACCCGGCCTCCCCCGCCAGCAGCCCCGGGTACTCCTTGAGCGCGGCCCCGCAGCCCGCCGAGTTCACCACGATCGGCCCGCTCGTACCTTCGAACGCCGCGATGTTCGCCTTCGCCAGCCGCCGCGCAAACGCCATGTCGCCCTCGTGCGCGTGCAGCGCACCGCAGCACCGCTGCCCCGGCGCCAGCTCCACCCGCGCCCCGGCCTGGCGCAGCACCCGCACCGTCGCCCGGTGCACCTCCCCGAACAGCTCCCGCATCACACACCCCGCAAAGAGCTGGACCGTCTCCTCTGCAGCGGCCCCGTCGCCCTCGCCAACCTTCCGGAGTGGCCCGCCCTGGTTTGCCGGCAGCTGCCGCTCCAGCTCAGCCAGCCGCCCTCGCAGCAAGGGCCGCATCAGCCGCCGCACCCGCGAGGTGGCGAACCAGCGCACGGGCGCCATCGCCGCCGCCAGTACGGTCGGCCGCGCCACCACCTGCCGGAGCAGCAGACGGCGGAGCCGCAGCGCCACCCGTCCTGCTGCCGGCGCCGCCTGCACCTGCGCCCGGGCATGCTCCTGGATGCGACCGTACGGCACGCCGCTCGGGCACGCCGCCTCGCACGCCCGGCACTGCAGGCAGAGCGCCCAGTGCTCCTGCACCGTCGCGTTCAGCTCCGCCCTGCCGTCGGCGATCAGTCGTGCGAGCTGGATCCTCCCGCGCGGCGATTCCGCCTCCAGCCCCGTCACCAGGTAGGTCGGGCACGCCGTCAGGCACAGCCCGCAGTGCACGCACCGTGCCAGGTCCTCCGCCGCCGGTGCCTCGGCCGGGACGGGCCACCCGCGCCGCGGCCCACGCTCAGATCCCACCGATGAACCTCCCCCGGTTCCACCGACCGCCCGGGTCGAACACCGCCTTCGCCCGCCGCATCAGGTCGAGCGCCCCGGGCGGTTCCCCCCACGGGTCCACGTCCTCCCGGTACCGCGCCGGCATCCGCTCCACCGCCACCATCCCCCCGGCGGGGGCAACCAGTGCCCGCGCCTCATCGAGGATTCCCCGCAGCTCCCGCGACGAAACACCCTCCGACCGGCTCGCCACGGCACGCACCAGCCCGGCCAGTGGCCGCACGATGACCACACCCGGGCGCGCGCGCGTCAGCGTCGCGGCCATCCGCCCGAGCAGCGACCACGGCGCCGATGCTCGCATCGCGATTACGTCGCCCGCGCGCCAGCCCGCATCGCGCAGCAGCTCCAGCCGCCCCGGCGCCCACGGCTGCGCCGTACGCCATCCCATCAGCCGTTCGATCCCGGCCATCACCTCCGGCGTCGCCTGCACGGCCAGGCGCGTGCTGCCGCGTTCCCATACCACGTCCGCAATCTCCGGCCAGGCTCCCGCTGCCGTCATCTCGGCCACCGCCGCCATGCCCGCTTCGATGTCCGCCATCTCCCACTCCAGCCGGGCCACCTCCCGCACCGGCCACGTTCGCAGCGCCACCCGCACGATAACCCCCAGGCACCCGAACGAACCGCACCACAGCCGCACCAGGTCATACCCGGCCACGTTCTTCACCACGCGCCCGCCGGCACGCACCAGCTCCCCATCATCGCGCAGCACCGTCATCCCCAGCACCTGGTCCCGGGGGGCGCCAAACCGGCTGCGCAGCGGCCCGGTCGCCGCTGCAGCCAGGGTCCCGCCCACCGTCGCCCGACCGGGCAGCGGCGGGTCGAGCTTCAGCTCCTGTCCCGCCTCCCGCAGCACCGCGTTCACCGCCTCGATGGTCAGGCCGGCCGGCACCACCGCCGTCAGATCGTCCGGTGCATGCTCCACCTCCCCGCCCAGCGCCTCGCACAGCTCCACCAGCGTGAACGGCACCGCCGGCGCGTATCCCAGTTCGAGCTGCGTCCCGCCCCCACACGGCACCAGCGTACCGGGAGCCCCGCGGGCCAGCGCTGCCAGCTCCGCCAGGCTCGAGGGCCGCTCCACGCGCCCGGGCTCGGCCCCAGCCACCGTTGGGGGCGCCTCAGACATACGCATCCGGCCCCGCTGCCCGCATGGCGCCCGCGTGCCCGGCCATTTCCCCGCAGCCTGTCCCGCCGGGAAACACCTTGCACGGGTTGAACAGCCCCTCGTCGGCCCCGAACACGCCGCGCAGGCGCGCCATCTGCTCGAGGTCACGCTCGCCAAACAGCCACGGCATGAACTCCCGCTTTTCGGCGCCAATCCCGTGCTCCCCACTCAGCGTGCCACCCTCCTCCACGCACACCCGCATGATCGCCGCAGCCGTCTCCAGCACCCGCGCCGCTGCCCCCGGCTCCCGCTCATCGAACAGGATCAGCGGGTGAAGGTTCCCGTCGCCCGCGTGAAAGACGTTCGCGATCCGCAGCCCCGAACGCGCCGCAATCTCCCCGACCCGCTCCATCACCGGCGCCAGCCGCGACCGCGGCACCACCCCATCGACGATGTAGTAATTCGGCGCCAGCCGACCCAGCGCCGGGATGGCACCCTTTCGACCCTTCCACAGAAGGGCCCGCTCGCCCTCGTCGCGAGCCACTCGAACCTCCGTTGCGCCCCGCTCCAGGCACTCCGCCCGTACCCGCGCCGCCTCGGCCTCCACCTGCCCCTCCAGCCCTTCCACCTCCACCAGCAGCACAGCGCCGGCCCCGGGCGGGTACCCCACCCGGAATCCCTGCTCCACCGCCTCGATGCACAGGCGGTCCATCATCTCCATCGCCGCCGGGATGATCCCCCGCGCGATGATGCTCGAGACCGCCTCGCACGCGGCCCCCACCGTCTCGAACGCCGCCAGCAGCGTCAGCACGGCCGGCGGCCGCGGCAGCAGCCGCACCACCACCTTCGTCGCAATCCCAAGCGTGCCCTCGCTCCCGATGAACGCCCCGCGCAGGTCGAACCCGGGCGCGTCAGGCGCCCGGCCCCCCAGCCAGCGGAGCTCGCCATCAGCCGTCACCACCTCAATGCCCAGCACGAAGTTCTGCGTGACGCCCAGCGCCAGGCAGTGCGGCCCTCCTGCGTTCTCCGCCACGTTCCCCCCGATGGTGCACGCCGCCTGCGAGCTTGGATCCGGTGCGTACAGCAGCCCGAATTTCGATGCCTGCCGCGTCAGCTCCAGGTTCGGCACCCCCGGCTCAACCACCGCCACCCGGTCCACCGGGTCAATCTCCAGCACCCGCCGCATTCGCGCGGTCGAAATCACCACGCCGCGCCGTAGCGGCACCGACCCCCCGCTCAGGCCCGTCCCCGCCCCGCGTGGCGTGAGCGGCACGCCCAGCCGCCGGCACACGCGCACCACCGCCTGGACACCCGTGGCACTCGTTGGCAGGACCACCGCGTGCGGGAGCGCTCGCTCCACGGTCCCATCAAATTCGTACGTCGCCAGGTCCTCCGGCCGCCACACGACCGACTCCTCGCCCACAGCCTCGCGCAGCGCCGCCAGCAGCTCACGCCTCGTCGTCACCGGCCTGCTCCGCAGCCTCCCGGCACTCCCGGCACACCCCGAATACCGCGAAATGGTGCACGTCGGCCGCAAATCCCCGCTCGGCCAGCAGCCGTGCCTCGAGCGCCTCGAAATACTCCGGCCCGATCTCGTCAACCCCGCCACACACCGAGCAGATGAGGTGATGATGCGGCCCCTGCGGCGCCCACTCGAACACCGCTTCGCCTGCCCCCATATCCGTCGCTGTCACCAGCCGCATCCGCTTCAGGACATCCAGCGTCCGGTACACCGTGCTCAGGTCCACCGACGGGTGCACCCGGTGCACCTCCTCGGCGATTTCGGCGGCCGTCATGTGCCGCTCCCCGTGGCGCAGCGCCCGCACCACCATCAGGCGCTGCGGGGTCAGCCGGTACCCCGCCCGCCGCAGCGTCTCTGCAATGTCGTTCTCACAGCTCACGAACCGAAGTCTACGGCCGCGCCCGCGCCCGCGCATGACTGGCCGAACCGGCTCGCACGGTCGAACCTCCCGGTATGGCCTCCATCGCCGACCTCGACGAAGCCTGGCTCCGCGAAGCCCGCCAGCGCGCCGCTGCCGGCCAGTGGGAGCGCGCCCCGGGCGCCGTCTTCGATGCCCTCGCCTCCGCACCCCGGGCCGAGCCCGCCCCAATCGCCGGCGCCGGCGCGCCACGCTGCCCCGTGTGCGAGGGGCGACCCCCGCTCGAGCCCT
>FWWL01007286.1_pt1 | contig 15215 bp, 15 predicted proteins | sample 2228331 | NCBI WGS metagenome assembly FWWL01 (sample SAMEA103939775, study PRJEB20133) | metagenome
CGCGTCCGCGAGGAAGTAGTTGGCGACGAAAATCAGCACCATCGACAGCACCACAGCGCGGGTGGTGGCGTGCCCGACGCCCACCGCACCCCCACGCGCGCTCAAGCCCTGTTGACAGCAGACCATTATCACGATTACCGCGAACACCACCGTCTTAATCAGTCCGCCGATAAAATCGAATGGCTCGGTGAACAGTTGGATGGAGCGGAAGTAGACGGGGGTGGGCACGCCCAGCGCAGAGGCAACCATCAGCCCGCCCAGAATGCCCGCGAAGTTCGCCACCACGCCCAGCAAGGGAAACATGAGAAGGCTCGCCAGCAGGCGGGGCACCACCAGATACTGAATGGGGCTAACCCCCAGCGCGCGCAGCGCATCGATCTGCTCGGTTATCTTCATCGTGCCCAGCTGTGCAGCAACGGCAGAGCCACAGCGGGCAGTGACCATGATGCCTGTGAGGATAGGCGCGATTTCGCGCGTCATCGCCACGCTGAGCGCGCCCCCCACAAAACCACTACCACCCACGCGCAGGAGGAGCGACGCGCTATAAAGCGTGATGACCGCGCCCGCAAAACTGCTGGTCAACGCCACAATCGGCACGGAGGTCACACCAATGAACGCCATCTGATGGAGGCACTCGCGCCCTTCATGCCGACCGAGCATCAGCCCGCGCAGGGTGGCAACCAACAGCAGCCAGATGGAACCGATGAACTCCAGTGTCGCCCGCAACGGTGATGGCTGCTCCGGTGCGCCCTCATCGCTCCATATCAGCTCCTCACGCATGCGCTAAAAACTATACCCTTTCCCACTTCGCGACGGTTCCCAGCAGAGAACCTTACGGCTCGCTGACTCGCTCTATGGTATGGCACGAAAGTTGCTGCTTTTGTATCAGCGGGGTATGGGAATGTTCGCATCGCAGAGCCATTATATGGATGATGAACCACCCATCGAGGAGTATCCTGAGCCTGAGCAGGACGAGGGTGTGGAGCAAGGTCTGCACGGCAGTGTGCTCGATGGCGTGTTGGGCGCTGTGTTGCGCCAGCGGTTGTTGACGGCGGAAGAGGAGGCGGAACTGCTCCAGCGCGCCCAGCAAGGTGATGAAGAGGCGCGCAACCGCCTCGTGGAGTGCAATCTGCGCCTGGTGCTGAGCGTGGCGCGCCGCTATGTGCGCCCCGGACTGTCGCTTGAAGACCTCGTGCAGGAGGGCGCCATCGGGCTAATCAAGGCGATTAACCACTTCGACACCAGTCGCGGACTGCGTTTCAGCACCTATGCCACTTGGTGGATTCGGCAGGCGATTGGGCGCGCCGCCGATTCACAATCGGGTCTTATCCGTCTGCCAAACCATGCCATCGATGCACTGCGCCGAATCGAGCGGGCACGGGCGGAACTGCGCCTGATAAATGGCGAGGAGCCAACTCCTGACCAAATCGCTGCCCATCTGGGTATGCCACTGAGTAAAGTTAATCGGCTGCTGAAGCATGCCCAGATGCACCTCTCACTCGATCAGAAAGCCGATGCTGAGCAGGACGCGCCGCTGGGGGCGCTTCTGCCCAACCCTGAGGAAGAAGACCCGGAGACGGTCGCCATCTATCGGGTCTGGCTCTCGGAACTGCTGGAGCTGGCACAAAAGCATCTGACGCCCCGCGAATGCTGGGCGATCCATCGGTGGCTGGGTCTGGAGGTCAGTGAGCTACCGCCCGGCTGTCCCACGAAGCTTTCACGGGAGCGGATTCGCCAGTTGGAGCGTCGTGCCATCGAAAAGTTGCGCTCGCTCGCCTATCAGCACTACACCGCACCCAGTGGCTAAGCCCTCAGCGTACTTGCGCGATATAGGCGGGGAAGCCCTTGCTCTCCAGTTGCTGTTTCATCTGCTCGGCTTTCGCCCTGTCGCGGGTGACCAGCACCTGCACGCGGTAGCGGGTGCGCCCCTCCGCCTGAAACGGCACGATGCTTGCGGGAAACCCGCTGGCAAGCAGTGTCTGAGCGACCGCATTGGCGTTCTCGCGCTCATCATACACCCCTACCTGCACCCGATAGAGGTGCGTATCGCCACCTGCGGGTTGCGCAGGCGGCGTGGATGGCTCTGACGGTGGTGCAGGCGCAGGTTCCACAGTCGCGGGGGTCTCGGTTGTGTCGGTAGAGGTATCGGTTGCGGGCGTTTCCGGCTCATCGGGCACGATGAGCGGCTCCTCCTCTGGAGGGATGCTTTGCTCTGCGGGCGTTTCCGTCGAAGGGCGTGGCTTTTGCGGGCGCGTGCGCGCTCGACGCTTCAGGTACTGGTCATAATCGAAGGGCGCAACCTCCCGCGTGCCAATTTCTGCCCCTGTCGATGCCACCACATCGGCAGGCAACTTCTCATAGACCTCCACTTTGGGCGGAGGTGGCGGGCTGGAAGGCGCATTTGCAACGCTTGGCTCGTCCACGCGCCACCGCAACTGAGGAATCCCTTCAGGAGTGAAGGTGAGGCGCGGACCCACCACATAGTAGCCCAGCGCCAGAAACAGCAGAAACACCCCTACGCCCAAGCCCACGGTGCGCAAAAACCGTTTCATCGAAAAGCCCTCATCCTCGTCCACCGTTCGGAAGTCGAGCGGCATCAGCCCCACCTCCTATAACTGCTCATAAGCCTTGTGTCCTCCATGAGTATAGCATGCGACCGACCCATCTCGAATGCCCTGTTCGCCCGCGCACCGACAGGAATAGAGCCGTTGGAGGCGAACCTAAATGCGTTAAGGATTCGACTCTGCCGAGGGCAGTGGAGGCAAAGCGAGAAGGAGGCTGAAACGATGAGACAGAGCAAACGGAACCCGTATGGCACATTTCGGATGGGCATTCAGAGCTATTCCCTGCGCCATTTTGGCTTCGAGCGCGCGTTGCAAATCACGCGCGAACTGGGACTGAAATTCTGCGAGGCGTTCCCGATGCATTTTCCCTATTTCGCGCCGCGCGAGCAGTGGGAGAGCATGCGGGCGATGGTCAAACGGTCGGGCGTGCAGGTGGTCGCCTATGGCGTGGTCGGCTTCGGTGCAGATGAGCAGTCGGCACGCACGATTTTCGAGTTCGCCAAGGCGATGGGCATCGAAACGCTGACCGCTGACCCGGAGCCAGCGAGCTTTGGCTACCTCGCCCGCCTTTGCGAAGAGTTCAAAATCCCCATCGCCATTCACAATCACGGACCTGGCTCGCGGTATGATAAGATTCGTGATGTGGAGACCGCGATGCAGGGTCAGCCCGAATGGATTGGCGCATGCATCGATTCGGGGCACTTCCTGCGTTCGGGCGAAGACCCTGTGGATGCCGTGCGACGCTTCGGCAAGCGCGTCCACGCTGTCCATCTGAAGGATGTGAAAGCGCGCACGCAGTTCACCGTTCTTGGCAAGGGCGATTTGGACACGGTGGGCTTCCTGAAAGCGTTGCGCACTGTGGGCTTCAAAGGCTGTCTCGCGCTGGAGTATGAAGAGAAGCCAGAAGACCCCATCGAAGACATTCGCGAATGCTTGCAGGTCGTCCAGCAGGCGATACGCAAGGTATGATTGCCCGTCTGAGCGAGTTGTGGCTGGCTCCTCCTGCGACGGTTCATGGGCTGAGGCGCTTGCTGAGCCGTTCCGCCCCACCCCATGCGTTGCTGTTCGTGGGCGTGGAGGGAGTGGGCAAGCGAAGCCTTGCCCGTGCTTTCGCCGCGGCGTGGCTGTGCCCCCAGCGCACGCCCGACGGGCACTGCGGCGCCTGCGAGGTCTGCCTGCGCTGGTCCGAAGAAGGTCAGCATCCCGACCTGCGCGTGTTGCGCCCCGACCCCGACCAGATAAAGATCGACGCGGTGCGCGAGGTACGCCACTGGGCGAGCTTCGCGCCCACCATCGCGCCGTTTCGGTTCATCCTTCTGGAGGAAGCGCACAAGTTGAACCCCGCGGCGGCGAACGCGCTGCTTAAAACGCTGGAGGAGCCGCCAGAGCGCTACGGGTTCCTGCTAACCACCACCGCGAGCGACCTCCTGCTGATGACCATTCGCTCGCGCTGTCGCATCGTGCGGCTGGCGACCCTGCCAGTGGCTCCGCTCACGGCACACCTCCAAGCGCGTTTTGGGCTGGAACCCGACATGGCGCAGATGATAGCGGAATTGGCGGAGGGTGCGCCCGGACGCGCCATTCGCTGGGCGCAGATGCTGAACGCGGAACCAGCGAATCGGCGCGGTACAGCCACCGAACTACAGGTGTTGCGGGCACTGCTCGACCTCTTTGCGCAGCTGGGTCAAGCACCTTTGGAGGATGCCCTGCGCCTCGCGGAACAGTTTCGGGAAATGTGCAAGCGTCTGGAGGCGAGCACGCCCGACCGCTCCACACGCAGTGCGCTCGCGATGGGGCTCGACTATCTCCTACGCTGGTATCGCGATAGCCTCGTGGTGGAGCTGACAGGCGGTACGCCCCAGTTTCAAGCCTATCGAGAGCCACTGAGCCAGCTCGCCCGTCGGTTCCCGCCTGCCAAACGCCTGCACGACTTGACCCATCTGGTCTCCGCGCGCCGAGCCATCCTGCGCAACGCGAACCCCCAAATCATCACCGAATCGCTGTTCCTCCAACTGCTCAGCGATGCGCAGTGATTGATTCTATGCAGCCTTGCGCTCCAGCGCGTTCACACTCACCACACGATCAAGCCGTATCTCGCCGTAATCGGTGACCAGACATAGCCCGTAGAGGGGCACAAAAGTCACATCCGTCACATATACCTGCCGTACCTGCAGCTCCCCGCGGCGGTCGCGATAAGCCACCTCGCAACTCATCCCAATATACTGTTGCGCCTCCTTGAAACTCATCGTCACAGCCTCCCCTGTAAGTGGTATGCTCAGAGGAGATTATGCCGTGCAAACGCCATGCTCTTTTCCGCCAAAATACGGGTTTTGAGGCGGGGAAACGGGTCAAGTCGGGTAGACTCTGCGGGATGCGAAGGCGGGCACAGGAGACACGGCTCTATCGGCTGGAGATGAACGAGCGGATTCTGAACAGCGGCTTCAAGCCGTTCCAGCGGTTCTTCGCGCTGGACTCAGCAGCGTATGAGCCAGGCGCCATCCCTACCAAATACAAGGAGATGATGGGGCTGGTCGGCTCGATGGTCCTGCGTTGCAACGACTGCATCTTCTATCACTTAGACCGTTGCGTGCAGGAGGGCGCCACGCGCGAGGAACTACACGAGGCGATGAACATCGCGCTGATTATCGGCGGCTCGATTGTCATCCCCCACCTGCGATACGCTTACGAGGTAATGGATGAACTGTTCGAGGAGAAGAATCGGCAAGGAGGGCAGTAGATGGCGACCGTCCATATGAAAATCGCGACCGTCACGCGCGAGCAGGTGAAGGTGCCCTGGCTGTGGCGGCTGGGACGCGACTTCGATCTTCAGGTGAACATCCTGAAGGCGAACATCGACGAGGATTTCGGCTGGGCACTGGTGGAACTTCAAGGACCTGTAGAAGAGATTCAACGGGCGACCGCGTGGCTCCACACCACAGGCTTGCATGTGGAGCCGATCGAGCGCTCGGTGTCGGAGTAGCGATGTCCGCTGTGTTGCTAAAACAGCCTGCGCCACCAGCCGATTTCGAGGCGTTCTGGCAGGCGGTGGTCGCCGAGAGTGAGGCGCTACCGCTGATTTACGAGCGTGTTCATCAGCCTGAAGACGACACGCCTACCCATCGCGTCTTCCGCCTGCGTTGGCAAGGAGCAGACGGCAAGGGGCGCGAGGGTTGGTACGCCGTGCCACGGACCCTCCAAACAGGACGGCTACCGGGACTGCTCTACCTGCCCGGCTACGGCATCGGCACCGTGCCCATCAACGAGCACACCGCCTTCGACCGATTTATCACGCTCTCGCCCAACTTGCACGGCTACGCGGTGGAGCCGAACATCCCCTATAGCCCCGAATATGGCTACTTCACACAAGGCATCGAGTCACCCCAAACTTATGTGTACCGACGCATTCTGCTCGATTGCCTGCTTGCCGTGAGGGTACTAACAGCGCAGTCGGAAGTCGATGGGGAACGAATTATCGCGGCGGGGCTGAGTCAAGGGGGTGGGCTGGCGGTGATACTAAGCGCGTGGTGCCCGCTTGTGCGCGTGGTGGTCGCCGAGCTGCCCGCGCTTACCTACTGGGAGTACCTGTTGAACGCTACAGCGTGGCGATACCCCATCAAAGAGTTTGCCGACTATCTGCAAGCGACGGGACAAAGCGTTGATATGCTTCTGAACACACTGCAATATTTCGATACGGTCAACCATGCGCCCTTTGTGCGCGTGCCCGTCCAGCTCAGCCTCGCGCTGAAGGACCCTGGCATTCGCCCGCCAGTGGTCTTTTCACTCTATGACGCCTTACCGCGTCCCAAACGCCTGCTCATCTATGAGGAGCTGGGGCACGACTGGTCGCCCGAAATGCACACGCGCCTGCAGGAGTGGGCGGAACTGCACCTCTAAAGCCTATGGCGGACACGAATCGATGACCTGTTGAGCCAGTTGGAGGGCGAGTGATGTGACGGTCTCCAGCTCGCCTACCAGTGGGTCATAATCGCACTGATTGCGCCATAGCCTGAGGTCTCTCAGGAGCATGGCGGTCGTGATCTGACCGTGCTGACGCAGAAATGTGTTGAGTCGCTGGTGGTCGCGAGCATCGCCCAGAGGCTGAAACCCCAGTTGAGTGCGCGCATATTCGCGTGCGGTGCAAAAAGCTGCATAGTAGGCGCGACTCACGGCACATCGATTTGCTGCCTCTGTCGAGTAGCTTTCCCCTTCTGTGCCCGCAAGGCTTCGTGCAAGCGCCAGAAACTCCTTCCAGTCAAACATTTACGGTCGTTGAAAGTCCGTCGTTAGGTGAAACCATTCACAACTTCCGTAGCGCGGCTCGATTTCCTGCATCCGCAGATGCATGAGCCGTTCCCAGAAGCCAACGGGATAGGTCTCTGAGCGCACCAGCAAAGTCAAAAAGCAATCTTCGATTTCTGGGTCGTGATAGAGCTGGAGGAGGAGGGTGGCGTCCGAAAAAGCCTCGCGCGTTTTTTGAGCGGCATGTGCCACCACCTCGCTCAGTTCGGGGTGCTGGCGCAGATAGTCGCGCACCTCGTCGGGTCGGTCGACGCGCACGCCTGCCGACTGAAGCACTTGCCACAGTGCATCCAGCCTCGCTTCTGGCTCCGTGGGCAGGGTTCGGGCTTGCATCGGCTCTCTCCACTGGCAAGTATACCCCCGAATCGGGCAAAATCGCCGAATCGGTTGTCCGGTTTTGGGCGGTTTTTGAGTCTATTAAGGGTGGATGACCTCTCAAAGGGGTCAGCCAACAGGGCGAAGATTAGAGACATTGGCGGCGCTGGGCTTTGATCCTCCTTTCGACAGCGTCGCCCATTTTTTTTCGTTATTCATTCAGCACTTCCTGTGGTTCGAAATCGTGGCTTGGGCATCCTGCCCATAGGTTCAAAAAGCCGTCGACGAGGTAAGCCTTACTATTCATTCAGCACTTCCTGTGCAGCGCGCAGTCCCGATTCGATGGCGCCGTCGATGTAGCCCATCCAGCGTGTGGCGGTTTCCGTGCCTGCCCAATGGATGCACCCCACAGGTGGTCGCAGGGCATACCCGAACTGCGTCCATGCGCCCGGCGGAAAGTGCGCCCCATAACAGCCGCGCGTCCACGCTTCCACGCTCCAGTCATGGTCAAAATAGAGTTCGGGTTGGGCGGCGCGCTCGCCAAAATAGCGGGTGAAGCACCGAATCGCCTCCTGACGGCGCTCATCGGGCGAGGCGTGCGCCATCCGTCGCGCGTCGCTCCCCTCAATAAAGCCCAGCAATATGCCCAGCGAGCCGTCGGGGGGCGAGTTATCGAACACCAGATGCACGGGTCCCGTGTCGCTCGTGACGAAGCCGTTCAGTCCCTCGTCGCGCCAGAAGGGGGTCGGGTAGACCGCAAAGCATTTGATGACCGAGCCGTTGGGCAATCTCTGCATCAGCCCGTCGCGGGCAGGGGGCAATGGCGGGTCATACTGAATGCGCCCGGCGAGCGTGGGCGGTATCGCCACAATCACCGCGCGTGCTCGATACTGGTCGCGCTCCGTGTGAACCACCACCCCCATCGCGTCCTGCTGGATGAGGCGCACGGGACTGTTCAGGCGCACACGCTCGCCCAGTTCCGCTGAGAGCCGATTCGCGAGGCTCTGCGCCCCCAAAACGAAACGCTCCTGCTGGGCGCCTCCCCGAATCCCGCTCAACCGTTCCACACCGCCCCCCGAATGGATGTAGAACAGCGCGTGCAGGAGCGAGAATTCGAACGGCTCCGCTGCGAACACCGCCTCCGCGAACAGCGTCAGCCCCCATCGCCCGATGGCGGTGCGCATCGCCCGCTCGATCCAAGTGGCGAAGGTGAGCGCGTCCCACTGCATAGCACGCGGGGCTTTCCACGGCGCGTCGAGCGGCAACTCCTGCGCCATACGGTCTAACCGCGCGATGCCGTTGCCGAAATCGAGCAGGGCAAGCAGTCCGATATTGGGCACAACGCCTTGGTAGCGGCGCAATCTGCCCCCCTGATAGATGAGGCTCTCGCCCTCATGATAGGTGGGGAATAGTTCCGCGCCCAGCTCGCGTGCGAGCGCGTAAGCGCGTTCCTGTGTGGGACCGAGCCACTGCCCGCCGAGGTCGATCCAGACGCCGGGCGCAATCTCACGGCTGAGCAGGCGTCCGCCGACCCGATTGCGCGCCTCCAGCACCAGCACCTGCTTGCCCGCGCGGCTCAACTCGCGTGCAGCGACCAGCCCCGCTATCCCCGCGCCCACCACAATCGCGTCCATCGCGCCAACCCCCAAAATTAGCCTCGCCCGCAACTATTCCTGCTTGGTAGCCTGAGTGAGACGCCCGTGCAATTGTGGCTTGGGCATCCTGCCCATCAAGTGGCACGGGCGTCCCGCCCGTGCAAAGTAGCTTGGGCATCCCTGCCCATTCAGCCCGGTATCGTCGCCGACACCGTCTCGCTCAGCGGTCCCGCCTCGCCCCGACTATTCACCCAACGCCCAATAAAGGAATCTCCCGCCAGCACATCGGGGTCAGTTCCGGTCAAGCCCAGCCCCGCAAGGTTCGCATTCACATACGCCCGAAAGTTCGCTTGCCAACTATCAAAGTCGGCATCACCCTTCGGAATATAGTCTCTGCTTCTCATACCTTGATTTTACCTCCCTCGATGATTGAGGGATGTCCCCCGATGATTGAGGGATGTCTGCCCTCACCCACCCCTGCCCTCCCTCTCCCGAAGCGTCGGGAGAGGGAGGGAGCCAGACTCCCCTCTCCCTCTGGGAGAGGGGCTGGGGGTGAGGGCTTACCCCTCTCCCTCTGGGAGAGGGGCTGGGGGTGAGGGCTAAAGAGGGGCAAGGGGTGAGGGCTAAAAAGAGGCACGGGCGAGACGCCCGTGCTACGCTGGATGAGCAAGATGCTCAAGCTACGATCCCCCACGATGTGAAAATCTGCGCGCTTATCAGGTATTATATCGGCAGCCCCATGAGGTGGAGCGAGCGATGATTGTCAGAGAGTGGCTGAGAAAATTAATGGACACGACCGAGCGCGACATCAAGCGGATGAAGCCCATCATCGCCAAGATTAACGCGCTCGAACCTGAGATTCAGCAACTATCGAACGAGGCACTGCGAGCAAAAACGGACGAATTCAAGAAGCGACTGCAGGACGGCGAGACGCTGGACGACCTTCTGCCGGAGGCGTTCGCTGTCGTGCGCGAGGCGGCACGCCGCACGCTCAATATGCGCCACTTCGATGTGCAGTTGATGGGAGGTATCGTCCTGCATCAGGGGCGCATCGCCGAGATGAAAACAGGTGAGGGTAAAACGCTCGTCGCCACCCTGCCCCTCTACTTGAACGCGCTCGAAGGTAAGGGCGTGCATCTGGTCACAGTGAACGACTACCTCGCGCGACGCGACGCCGTGTGGATGGGACCCATCTATCACCTGCTCGGCTTGACCGTCGGCGTGATTCAGGGACAGAGCGCAGAGACCGACGAGCTGGGCGGCTCCTATATCTATGAGCCGGGCTATCAGCACCCCGACCCGCGCTACCTCCACCTGCGCGAAATCAGCAGGAAAGAGGCGTATCAGTGCGACATCACCTACGGCACTAACCACGAGTTCGCCTTCGACTACCTGCGCGACAATATGGTCTTCTCGGTCGACGACCTTGTCCAGCGTGAGCTGAACTATGCGATTATCGATGAGGTGGACAGTATTCTGATTGACGAGGCGCGCACCCCGCACATCATCTCGGGGCAGGTCGAAGAGGATCTGAACATCTACTACCGCGTCGATTCGTTCGTGCGTCGGCTCCAGCCCGGGCGCGACTATATTGTTGACGAGAAGCACCACGCCGTGACGCTCACCGAAGAGGGCACTGATCGGCTGGAGCAGATGATGGGCGTTCGCAACCTTGCCGACGAGGTGGAGCTGATGCCCTACATTAATGCGGCGCTCAAGGCGCACGGACTGTTCAAGCGCGATGTGCATTATGTGGTGCGCAACGGCGAGATTATTATTGTGGACGAATTCACAGGGCGACTGATGCATGGGCGACGCTACAGCGACGGTCTGCACCAAGCGATTGAAGCCAAAGAGGGCGTGCCCATCAAGCAGGAGAGCCAGACGATTGCGGTGGTCACCTTCCAGAACTTCTTCCGCCTCTACAAGAAGCTCGCGGGCATGACGGGAACCGCCAAAACCGAAGAGGAGGAGTTCCGCAAGATTTACGGCATGGATGTGGTGGTCATCCCCACGCACCGCCCGATGATTCGCATCGACCATCCCGATGTGGTGTACAAGACGATGGAGGCGAAACTGCGCGGGATTGCGCTGGAGATTCTGCGCCTCTACACAAAGCAACAGCCCGTGCTGGTCGGCACGCGCTCCATCGAAATGTCCGAGGTGGTCTCCTCGCGCCTCACTTTCGACAAACTGCAACTGCTCGTGCTGATCGAGCGCATTCGGTATGCGCTGGAGGAGCGCAAGGACATCCCGAAGGCACAGCGTGAGGAGTGGCGCAAAACTCTGCTGATGCCGTTGCCCTCGCTCTCGATGCGCCAGATTGCACCCATCTGCCGTGCGCTGGAACTGTCGACCGACCCACTGAACGAGGCACACCTGCAATGGCTTCTCGACCGCTTCCGCTTGCCCGCTGAGAATCGGGGCTACTTGCAGGAAGCGCTGGAGCATGGCATCCCGCACAATGTGCTGAACGCCAAGTACCACGAGAAGGAGGCGCTCATTATTGCGGAAGCGGGGCGCAAAGGCGCAGTGACCATCGCGACGAACATGGCAGGGCGCGGGGTGGACATCCTGCTGGGCGGCTCCGTCGTGAAACAGGAACCCACCGCCCAACCTGCTGAGTCGGACTCGTCCGACGGGTCCGAAGCACCCACTCAGCCTGAAGAGCCGCTCTCCTTCCGTCGCGGTGGCAAGATGCGTGCAGCGCCGCCGTTGCCCCTTTCCGAGCAGGAGCGCTCCATCGCTGCCGAAGAGGTGCGCAAACTGGGCGGACTGTTCATCCTCGGCACCGAACGGCACGAGAGCCGACGCATCGACAACCAGCTGCGTGGACGCTCCGGGCGACAGGGCGACCCCGGCGAATCGCGCTTCTTCATCTCACTGGAAGATGAGCTGATCCGCCTCTTTGGCGAGAACCTGCGCAACAGCCCCCTCCTGCGCACCTGGCCGGAAGAGGAGCCTCTCGAAGCCAAAATGCTTACCAAAGCCATCGAAGGGGCGCAGAAGCGCGTCGAACTGCATAACTTCTCCATCCGCAAGCATGTTCTGCAGTACGACGATGTGCTAAACAACCAGCGCCTGCACATCTATCGCATGCGCCGTCGCGTTCTGGAGGGGCAAGATTTGCGCGAGACCGCGCTGGAGTTCGCCCGCCAAGTGGTCAAAGAGGTCATCGATGAGTTTGCCCCGCGCAACATGCCACCCACCGAATGGGACCTGCAAGGTCTCTATCAGCGGCTCAACTCCATCTTCCCGCTGGAGTTCTTCGTGAAGCCGCACGACTTCCACTTCCTCCGCCACGACGAGCTGGTCAATCGGGTGCAGGAGTGGGTGGAGCAGGCATACGAGATGCGCGAGCAGGAACTAACGCCCGAAGTGATGCGCGAGCTGGAGCGGTTCTTCATGCTCCAGGTCATCACGCGCAAGTGGGTGGAGCATCTGGCGTCGATGGACTACCTGCGCGAGGGCATCGGCTTGCGTGGCTACGGGCAGATCGACCCGCTGGTGGCGTACAAGCAGGAGGCGGCGCAAATCTTTGCCGAAACGCTTGCAAGTATCCGCCACGATGTGGTGATGTATCTCTTCCACGCACAGGTGGTGCCGCCCCAGCCACGCCAGATTATTCGTCTGGATGCCACTGATGGCAACCCTGCTGTGGCGGGGCAGTCGCCCGCGCGCGGCATTCAGCGACTGGACGATTCAGGAGTCGCCACTCGCCCCACAGGCAAGGTCGGACGCAACGACCCGTGCCCCTGCGGGAGCGGTAAGAAGTACAAAAAGTGCTGCTACCCAAGATACGGCTAACCCGCAGCTTCCGCGCGTAGGACTTCTGGCTTAATGATGCCGATATAGGGCAGACTTCGGTACTGCTGTCGCCAATCCAGTCCGTAGCCGACCAAGAACTCATCGGGCGCGTCGAAGCCCTTGTAATCGATGGGGATATCGATGAGCCGGCGGTACGGGCGGTCTAACAGCACGCACACCTTCAGGCTGGCAGGTTTGCGTCGCTCCAGATTTTTGAGGATGTAGGCGAGAGTCAGCCCCGTGTCCAGAATGTCTTCCACCACAATCACATGCCTGCCCGCGATAGGCTCGTCAAGGTCTTTGGTGAGCCGTACCTCGCCCGTGTGCGTTTGGGGACCGTAGCTGGTGATGGCGAGGAAATCGAGGGTGTGCGGGATGCGCAACGCCCGCGCCAAATCGGTCAGGAAGAATACCCCGCCCTTCATCACCGTGACCAGATGGGGCACCAGCCCCTCATAGTCGCGCTCGATTTGGCGGGCGAGCTGGCGCACCTTGCGCCGTATCTGCCGCTCATCCAGCCAGACCCGTTGAATAATGGGTGGCAATAAGTCCTCCACCACACGATGGGTCGCTTTCATCGCACGATGCTTCCGACGGGCACTTCGCGGTCAGGAGTGAGCAGAATCGCCTTGCCGTCCACCTCCGCCGCCAACAGCATGCCCTCCGAGACGACGCCCCGAATGATAGCGGGCTGGAGGTTCGTCAGCACCACAATCTGCCTGCCGACAAGCGATTCGGGCGTGTAGGTCTCGGCGATGCCCGCCACAATGGTGCGCGTCTCGCCACCCAAATCGATGGTGAGCTTGAGCAATTTCTCCGTTTTGGGCACAGGCTCTGCCTGCACCACACGCGCGATGCGGATATCGAGTCGCTTGAACTCATCGATACTAATCATCGGTTGGCTCATCGTTTTCTCTCCCTCCTGTCTAATTGGCTGGGTCGGCTCGGTAGGGGCGACTGCACCGGTTGCCCCTATGGGCGTGGCTGGCTCGCGTCGTTGTAGGCGCGGGAAGATAGGCGTCGGCTCACCCAGCGCGTGTCCGCTCGGCAAACGGTTGAACTCGGCTAACTCATTCCAGCGTGGCACATCGGGCAGGTTCATCTGGGAGGCGATGGCACGCGCCACCGCGGGCATCACGGGTTCGATCAGCCCGCACAAGATTCGCGCCGCCTCCAGCCCTGTGTAGAGCACCTGCCCTGCACGCTCCTGCTCGCCTGCCTTCATCCGCGCCCAGGGCGCCTGCTCATCATAATAGCGATTGACCGCGCCGATAATCTCCCATATCTCGCGCAGCCCGCGCGGGAAATCGACCGCTTCAAACGCCTCTGTCGCCCGCTCCACTTGCTGATGAAAGATGTGGGCGAGTGACTCCTCCAATCCCCCCACACCTTGCGGGATGCGCCCATCGAAATAGCGCCTCATCATCGACAGCGTGCGATGGATGAGGTTGCCCAGGTCGTTCGCGAGGTCGCCATTATAGCGCGTTTCGAACCCCTCCAGGCTGAACTCGGCGTCCGAATCGGTGGGCATCTCGCGCAGCATATAGTAGCGGAAGGCGTCCACCGCGTAGGACGGCTCACATCCTGCGGAATCGGCAAGCGCCTGCGCCACCTCGAGCGGCGCATACACATTGCCCAGCGACTTGGACATCTTCTGCTGGTTCACCAGAAACCAGCCATGCCCGTACAGGCGCTGGGGCAAGGGAATCTCCAGCGCCATCAGCATCGCCGGCCAGATGGTGGCGTGGAAGCGCGGCAGAATGTCCTTGCCCATCAACTGCAGGTCGGGCGGCCAGAGGTCCAGATACGACTCGCCCCTCTCCAGCCAGCCTGTGGCGGTCAGATAGTTCAGGAGCGCGTCGAACCAGACATAGACCACCGCTTGACCCTCCTCATCGGGCACGGGCACGCCCCAATCAGTGCCCGAACGGCTTACCGCTACATCCTGCAGACCCTCTGCGATGAAGCCCAGCGTCTCGTTGCGTCGCACTTCCGGTTGAATGAAATTGGGGTGGTTCAGGATGTGCTCGTGCAGGCGCGATTCGTAGGCAGAGAGGCGGAAATAGTAGCACGGCTCGTCGCGCCATTCAAGGGGTTTACCGCAGGTGGGACAGGTGTGTTCCGTCCCAATTTTACTAAGCGCCCAGAAGGTCTCGCACGAGAGACAGTACCAGCCCTGATATGCGCCCTTGTAGATGTCGCCCCGCTCGCGCAGGCGGCGAAACACCTCCGTCACGACGCGCTTGTGGCGTGGCTCGGTGGTTCGAATAAACACATCATATTCGATATGGAGCCTTCGCCAAGTGCGCTGGAACGCTTCCGCCATCTCGTCCACGAACTGCTGGGTGGGCTTGCCTTGCTCCTGTGCTACCTGATGGACTTTGGGCGCGTTCTCGTCCGTGCCCGTGAGGAAATAGACCGCGCGCCCGCGCCGTTTCTGGAACCGTGCGCAGGCGTCCGCCACAATCGTGGTCAGCGCCGTGCCGATATGTGGCGTGCTGTTCACATAATAAATCGGCGTCGTGATATAGTAATACCGTTTGCCCATCCTATCGCCCGCTATAGTGTACCCCGCACGATCAAGTAGCACGGGCGTCTCGCCCGTGCAATAGCCCCTTCACCCCACCCACCCGCC
>FWWL01007288.1_pt1 | contig 15208 bp, 13 predicted proteins | sample 2228331 | NCBI WGS metagenome assembly FWWL01 (sample SAMEA103939775, study PRJEB20133) | metagenome
TAGGATGGGGTGGAAAGAAGTACATAACGGATCAGGGGATTGAGAACATTTTAAGGAGGGTTGATAATGATGAGCTTAGGGGTGTATTAAGTGGAGTTGTCAATTTTGTGGGTATGGAAGAGATGGTAGTAGGGATAGTTGATGGTAGTCATATGGGAGGGGTAGGAGTGAGTGTATTTGAGGGGAGGCGTTTGTAATAGATTACGAGGAGTATGAAAGTAGAGGGTATGAGCTCAGTGGGAGTCGTAATTTGATAGAGAGGGTGCTTGATGAACGCCCAGGTAAGATAAAGATTATACTACTTGATGGGTTATACTACTGCGGTGATTTGATAAGGAAGTGTAAGGGGAAAGGGGTTGATATACTTAAGTGTTAGTAATTCATGAGGAAGGCTTCACTTGAATAGGAAATAGTCTCATCCAGTTCGATAATATTTTCTTTTAATTGCCTTAATCGAAGGGATTATAATCCCCCTCATTTTGTATCTCACCATATGAAAATAACAATAAAATTTTAAAATATCAACTCTAAAATAGAAATTCCTGGAGGAAAGGTAGCGGTTTTTGAAAAGCATTTTGATATTGATGTATAATGACATTAAAGTTTTGGGGGTTTTATGCTTTTAGATAGAATAAATGAAGACTATAAAAATGCTATGAAAGACAAAGATGAAGTCAGAAGGCAAACTATAAACCTTTTGAAGTCCGCTTTAAAATACAGAGAAATAGAACTTAGGGAGAAAGGAAAGGAAATGAATGATGAAGAGATAATTTCAGTTATCCAGCGAGAAATCAAAAAAAGAAAAGAGGCTTTGGAATTGTATGAAAAAGGTGGAAGAGTTGACCTCGCGGAAAAAGAAAAAGCTGAAATTGCTATATTAGAATCTTATTTGCCAAAGCAGCTTTCTGAAGAAGAACTGAATACCATAATTGATGAAGTAATAACTCATACAGGTGCCAAGAGTTTATCTGATGTGGGTAAAGTAATGAAAGAAGTTATGCCTAGAGTAAAAGGTAGGGCTGACGGAAATATAGTTAAGGCTTTGGTCGAGAAAAAATTAAGCTAGTATGAATCCTATTTTTGATAAGGCAATAGTATTACATTCTGGGGGACTTGATAGCTCTACTGCGCTGTTTTGGGCATTGAAAGTATTTGAGAGAGTGATTGCTCTTAATATTATCTATGGCCAGAAACATTCTATTGAAACGTTTATGTCTAGGTTACTTTGTGATGAGTTTGGAATAGAAAGATTAAGTGTAGATATATCTTCTATCTCACCTATACTTTCTAGTTCTTCTCTTGTTGGGGATATCGAGATTAAAGAGAAGCATTATCCGGAAAGAGGTATTATCTCTACATATGTTCCTCTTCGAAATACCATTTTTGCTGTTATAGCTGGTGTTGTTGCTGAAAAACTAGATGTAACTAATATAGTTTTAGGGATACATGCTTCCGATTCTCCTAACTATCCGGATACTAGACCAGAATGGGCTAGCTCAATTGAAACTGTACTAAACACAGGATCAAAATTTGCTTTTGAGAGTAAGAGAATTATCATACATACACCTCTCATAAACATGACAAAGAAAGATATTGTTCTTTTAGCTAGAGATTTAAAAGTTCCTTTTGATATGACATGGAGTTGCTATAATCCTATTGATCATGGGGATTTTATAAAGCCTTGTATGTCTTGTCCTTCTTGTAATTCTAGAAAAGAAGCTTTTGAGAAAGCTGGTGTCCAAGATACGCTCTCTTATGTCAGATTTAAATGACTTCTTTTTACACCTAATTATACGTTCTTGGTCTATAGGTTGACCCACTGTAGTCAAAGGAAGATATCCAACCTAAGGGGGCTCCACCCACTAGTGTACCCCGAGACTAAGCCTCTTTTCTTAATGCAGGGGACTTCATCTTTCTATTTTAGAAAAGTGTCCTAGACACCCCCAAGTTTAAGAGCCTTTCTTTTTTGAGTTAGGTAATTTTTGCTTGCTTTTTAGCATACTATTTAGGGTAACTTCCCACCCAACCCACCCTTTAGTTTAATTATAGGGGGTTTCACCCCCTAAGAATACCCCCATTTTTAAAGAAAGTGCCCTAGGCACACGCCCACCCACCCTGAGGCTAAGCCTCCTTTCTCAATTACAGGGGGTTTCGCCCCCTAGAATACCCCCGTTTTTTGACAAGTTAGTTATAGGGGGGTCACCCCCTAAGTGTACCCCCGTTTTAAGAAAAGTGCCATAGGCACAGTGCCCTAGGCACTCTTAGGCACACGCCATTTTTATTTTCTTGAGAGGCTTTATGGCTCAAATTCTTTTTTTCTCTTTTGGAGAATTTTTTTCTCAAATAGAAATTTCTGGTGTTGGTTTTGGACTTTATAGAGTTGAATTCTACTAATTACGTTTTATAATGCAAGTAGGTATTAGACTAGATGGTTCAAAAACTCTTGAAATGAGGGATTTTATTGTTTCTATCTGTAAGGTATAGTGTAGATTTGTGTTGCGTTTAAATCTAGAGACTAGGTAAAAGAAAATTTTTGTGCGAAACAATTTGTTTAGTTTTGTGATTTGATAAACTTGAAAGAATTTGTTATTATTACACTTATGGAGACCTTAAAAGATTTACACCTATCGCTTTGGTGGGAGAAGAAAGAGGGTAACAAGGTAAGATGTGTATTGTGTCCTAGATATTGTTCAATTCCTGAGGGCAAAACTGGTTTTTGCTTTATAAGAAAAAACATCGGTGGTAAACTTTATAATTTAGCTTACGCAAGACCTACAGCTATTCATATAGACCCAGTTGAAAAAAAGCCTCTTTTTCACTTTTTGCCAGGTACTCCTATACTTTCTTTGGGAACTGCAGGTTGTAACATGGGATGTATGTTTTGCCAAAACTGGGATATTTCTAAAGCTAAAATAGATCAAATCCATACTATCTATATGCCTCCGGAGGATTTAGTTAAAACAGCTTTATACTATAAATGTCCTAGCATAGCTTTTACATACAACGAGCCTACTATATTTTCAGAGTATATTATAGATACTGCTATAATTGCTAAAACATATGGTATAAAGATCGTTATGGTTTCTAATGGATACATTTCAAAAGAAGCCTTTTATGATGTTTACAGATATGTAGATGCTGCAAACATAGATCTTAAAGCATTTACAGAAGAGTTTTATCAAAAAGTGACACTTTCTCATATAGAACCGGTTAAAGAGACTTTGATAAGATTGAAAGGATTAGGTAATGTTTGGTTCGAAATAACAAATCTCATAATACCGACTTTAAATGATTCTGAGAAGGAGATATCAGAAATGGTTGATTGGATTTTGGAAAACTTAGGTGATAGTGTGCCTTTACACTTTACTGCGTTTCATCCTGATTATAAACTCTTGGATAAACCTAGAACGCCTTCATCCACTTTGATCAAAGCTAGAGAAATAGCGTTAAAGAAGGGATTGAAATACGTTTATACTGGTAACATATGGTATGAAGAAGGGTCAAGTACTTATTGTCCGAGGTGTAAAAAATTGCTTATATCCAGATCTTGGCACGATGTGACGAGAAACATGATTAAAGAAGGAAATAAATGTCCCTGGTGTAGCGAAAAAATAGACGGAGTTTTCGAGTAGATAATTTTTTCGGAAATCATGACCCACTATAGCAACCTTCTTAGCCTTACCCCTCAATACCAACCTTTCGTAGAATTGACTCAAAACAGAGGTATACCTTGTCGCTACTAGAGTAGACATTAATCAGTACTAATTCCACCTTTCTTAACATAAGAAGCATCATAGTAAACAAAAATTCTCCATATAAAGATATAAGAGAGTGAAGTCCTCGATTATAACCTGAGAATATTTCTAGATAATTCAAACACTAATACCTTAGAAAGCAATAATAGAAATCTCTGATTGAATTTCAACAAACAATAATTTAACTTTATCTTATGCAATTATTCAAAACAAATACTATTCAAATAATAATAGTAGTTTTTATACTACCTATAGTTGTATTATCTTGCTCTCTAGAAAAGAAAAAAGTAGAGGAAAAAGAATTAAAAATACTATTTGTAGGAGATCTAATGCTAGATAGAGGAGTGAAAAGGTCAGTGTACAAAAATTTCAACTCCAACTATTCTGCCATTTTTGAAGAAGTATCAGAATACTTAAAATCTTTCGATATAGTAATTCCAAACTTAGAAGGTCCTGTATCACACGGAGGGAATAAAATAATAAAACCTTACTCTTTCAGGTTTGAAACAAACATCATAGAAGCACTACTAGAAAATAATATAAAGATTGTTAACTTAGCAAATAATCACATATGGGACTATAAAATAGAAGCATACTTTGATACAATAAAATATCTCTCAAATAATGGCATTGGATTCTTCGGAGTAGGAGACGAAAGTAATTACACAAAACCTTACATAATAAAACTTTCAAATAGAGACATGAACTTCGATATAGTGATCATAGGTTTTACTGAATTTTCAGACATAGATAAACATAGTAGAAAATCCAACTTGGTATCGATAATAGATATCGAAAAGATAGAAGAAGTTATAAAAAGAGAAAAAAATGAAAGTAATTTTGTGATAGTTTGCTTTCACTGGGGTATAGAATACGCGAAAACCAACAGCAAAAGCCAAAGATTCATAGCAACAAAAACTATAGATGCAGGGGCTGACTTGATAATAGGACATCATTCACATGTAATTCAAAACTGGGAAGTATATAAAGGAAAGTTTATATTCTACTCTTTAGGAAACTTTGTCTTTGATCAAAGATTTTCGAAAGACACTATGAAATCACTCGGAGTAGCACTTGTATTTAAAATATCCAGCAACAAAATAGATATAAACATTAAAAATACTTACTTCTACCAAGATTATAACCTGAAAGTATTTTTGGATGATTTAAACACTAATACCGTAGAAAGCAATTTTTTTATAGAACTTTCAGAAATTTCTACTTAAGAAAAAATTCTCTAACGGAGAAAAGGAGGGTTTGAGAGACAAAGCTTTTAGAAAATGCACCAAAACCATTACAAGAACAAAATTACAAGATATTGGAAATAAAAAAGTCAAACGACGAGATATACAAAGTTCTGGTTTCTAAATAGAGAAAAACTTGATCAATTGCCTTGATCTAGTCAAGTTCAGGTGAGAGTTTTTTCATCTGGGAGTTGAAGTGGGGCAGAGATTTCCTCATACAAGAGGGAGAGTTTTTGTCTCCCTAAATTTATGGGTTTACTCTTTACTTTGTTTAAATTTGGAGAGGTCTAGGACACTGTTAAATCCATCAAAACCGTCAGGAACTTTATTTGTGTTAAATGGGTCTTCAACCCATGTCATGTCTTTTTGTGGATCAAAGTTTTTGTCTGCTGGGTTCTTATGGTATACAACGAACTTATATGTGAAGTCTCCTAGCCTGAAATCTTTTAGCTCTAAGCTCCAGGTATCGCTATCTACCTTTTTCATCAGATTTTCTGCTGGGTTCCAGCTGTTGATAGTACCACCAATAGCCAATGAAAAAACGGGTTTCTTAGCTAGATTTTCTTTTTTCTCGTTGTAAAGGTTGACTTTTCTTTCTGCTAGTGTTTTTTTCATACCTTTCAGAGATGGGTCTTTTGCTTCTTTTTCAAGCTGAACTAGCATTTCATCAACGTACTTTTTTAGATCACTTAACTTGACCTTTACTTCTATCGTTCCTCTTCTTCCCTTTACTTCTTTTAGAGTCACACTTTTTGATCCTGTGTCATAATTGGATCCTAAACTAAACTCCGTAAATGATAGTAAGAAAGTAATAGCTACAATGCTTACGATTATCCTTCCTATCATAATTTATACCTCCTTGAATACTTTAAGAATTCTAAAAAAAATCATAAACCATTTCAACAATATTTTGAGGTTGAGTTATATTAACTCCCGCCCAATCTGCTCTGAGGCTAAGGAGGCTAAACCTCTTTGAGGCTGGGGCTCTTTTCTCAATTATAAGGGGCTTCGCACTCTAGAATATCCCCGTTTTTTAAGAGGCAAATAGTTCATTCTCATTCGAGCTGGATGGATAGAATAAGTGGTTTTTCGATTTGCTTAGCATCCTATTTAGGGCAACCTCCCACCCAACTCACCCCTTAGTTACTTATAGGGGGTTCCACCCCCTAAGAATACCCCCGAGGCTGAGCCTCTTTTTTAAGAAGGTGTCCTAGACACCCCCGTTTTTAAAAGTTAGTATCCTATCTAGAGTAAATTTCGCCACATTCTAATTGTTGTTTTTGGGGCTTTACTCAGTTACGAATATCTTATTCTCGGGTCTACTAGGGCGTATAATAAATCAGCGAGAAGTAAGCTTATTAGTGTTAGAAATGCTGATATGGCACTTAATCCTAAGACTATCGGATAATCTCGAGATAGTACTGCTGTGAAGAACAATTGACCTATTCCCGGAAGTGAAAATATTTTTTCTATTATGACGCTACCTGCTATCATAGCTGGTAATATTGTGCTGAAGATTGTTATAACTGGTATTAGCGCATTTCTGAGGATATAGTGAAAGTTTATTTCTTTTTCTTGTATTCCCAATGATTTTGCGAATTTTACATACTCTAGAGAAGTTACTTCTATTGTTGAAGTTCTTACTATTTTTGAAACAAACGCTATACCGGCATATGAAAGAACTATCACTGGTAGAGTAATATGATGGAGGATGTCTAAGACTTTCTCGAAAAAGCTAAGCTCCTCAAAATTCAGAGAAAAGAAGCCTCCTATGGGGAATATGCCGAGATTTACTGAAAATATGACTATTAACATTAGTGCTACCCATGGTTCGAAAAGTGAGTAGATACTAAATAGTACTATACTCGATAGCTTATCAAATATTTTCCCTCTTTTTATTCCAGCATAGATACCTACTGTTATACCGAAAATGATTATTATGATGTTCGCGATTAGGTTTATTGTTATAGTAACGGGTAATCTTTCTATTACTAGATCGCTTACTTTTTTACCATACTGAAATGAATTGCCGAAATCTAGAGTCACTATGTTCTTGAACCAAATAAAGTATCTTTCTATTATTGGTTTATCTAGGCCATATGTTTTTTTGAATGCTTCAAAAGCTTCTGGCGAAAGTTTTGAGCTGAATTCTCCTATGGCACCTTTTATTGGGTCACCTGGAGCTAAGTGGACTATCAGAAATATTACTATAGTAATTCCAATGAAAGTGGGTATTATAACTATCAATCTTTTAATGATATACCATAGCATGATTTACTTTTTCCTATAGATTTTTTCGGAAAATATTTTTATGTATTTATTTACTAAGTATGCTATCCCTAAACCGAGTATACCGCTGAATAGTAGGAATATTCCGTAAGCTATGGGCCACGAAATACCAAGTTGTTCTGTCATCATAGTATATTCGGACATTCCACCTATGCTTGCAAGAAAATTAAGCGGTAACATGACTATATTTATGATGGTGAGGTTCTTTATTAGCACACCCATGTTATTGTTTACTATACTTGCTCTAGCATCCATTAGGTCGGAAAGTATTATTGCGATTATCCTGGCATCTTTATAACATTGTCGATTGTCGATTATTATGTCTTTTATTCTCTCGAAATCTGCTCGTGAGAAACCAAACTTTTTGTAATCTGATTTTATTTTTAGTAAGACATTCTGGTTGCCACTTAAAGAGTTTATATAGTAGATCAGACTTTCACCTAGATGAAGCATATGAAGGAGATAGGTATTGTCTAATGAGGTTGATATTTTTTGCTCTATTTCTGATGAGATAAGCTTTATAGCTTTTATATGTCCGTAGTAATGATTGATTGTTGAATACATGAATCCTAGCATGGCGTCTATTGGAGTTTTTATCGATCGTATGTATTTTGATTCGAATAATTTATACTCCTCTGGGAGGATGAATATTATTTCACTATTTCTTAGAAATATTCCAACAGATGAAACATTGAAAACGAGCTGTCCATCGTGAGAGTAATTCTTTGGAACTTTCCATATTATAAATATTTCTCCGTTTTCGTATACTTCTATACGAGGAACCTCTTCTGGGTCTAAGGCTGAATTTATGTCGTGTTCTTCTATTCCGATAGATTTTAACTTTTCTATTTCTTGATTTGATGGTGATATGAAAACTTTTATACTTGCCTCGTCGTAATTTGATGTAGGTTCTATTCCTATTCCAATTCTGTATAGGTTTAACATCTAGTATCCCCAATTATTTGGGTTGATTAATAGATTTTAAAGATATCTAAAAGTAAAATGAAAATTATTCAAGATTCATCTTTGCCAGTGCTGCTGCCCCCATAATTCCTGCTGTGGTTCCAAATTTTGAAAATTCTATTTCTAATCCTTCTCTCAAAGGTGGTAGAATATTCTCGAGAGCTATTTTCCTTATTTTATCCAATAGGTAATCTCCTGCCAACGACATACCACCTCCTATAACTATCATTTCCGGATTTAGTGTATTAACTAGCGAGGCTATACCTAGTCCTATGTAATAACTCGTCTCATTTACTATACTCTCACAGAAAATGTCACCTTGTTTAGCTAAGTCAAATACATCTTTTGCTTCTATTTCTGGTAACTCTTTTAATTTTGTATCTATGTTTCTTTTTTTATATGAGAGTGCCTTTTTTATTACAGCTGTTGCAGACCCGTAAGCTTCCCAGCAACCAAATTTACCACAATTGCACTGTATTCCAGATGGAACTATTACTATATGTCCTACTTCACCAGCATAGTTACTAGATCCTGTGTATAATTCCCCATTTATTAGTATTCCTCCACCTATGCCAGTACCTAAAGTTATGCCGATGACATTTTTTTTGCCTTTTGCTACACCAAATATAAACTCACCTCTCGTGAAATTATTTGCATCGTTATCGACAAATACAGGTAGCGGAAAAATTTTATCTAGTTCTTTCACTATAGGTATATTTTTTGCGCCTGGAATAGCAGGCATCTCTCTTATTATACCGCTTTTCGAATCTACAGGACCCGGAATACCAACACCTATACCCTTTACTCCATCTGATTCTAATAGTTTTTTGATTACTTTCTCTATGTTACTGAAAACATGTGCCCATCCTTTACTGGATTCAGTTGGAAAAGAAAGATTTGTAATTATTTTTCCTTCTTTGTCTACCAGTCCTGCTTTTATGTTTGTGCCTCCAAGGTCTATACCTATATACATTTATCCCCCCTGTTTTACGAGGAATTTTATTCGATTAGACTATAGTTTTTCTATATCTTTATTTAGGGCAACTCCCACCCACCCATCCCTAAGAGATTCTATAGGGGACTTCGCCCCCTAGAATACCCCCATTATTTAAAGAAGGCGCCTTAGGCGCCCCCTAAGTGTACCCCCGTTTTTCAAGAGACTAAGTTTCTTTGATTTTTATTTAGCAACCTATTTAGGGCAACTCCCACCCAACCCACCCTTTGGTTTAATTATAGGGGGCTCCGCCCCCTAAGATTACCCCCGTTATTTAAGGAAACTGCCATAGGCACTAAGCCTCTTTTCTTAATTATAGGGGCTAATCCCTAAGCATACCCTCATTTTAGAAAAGTGCCCCAGGCACCCCCTAAGAATACCCCCATTATTTAAAGAAGGCGCCTTAGGCGCCCCCCGTTTTTTAAGGAAAGTGCCATAGGCACCCCTAGGTGCCCCTCTAAGAGTACCCCTGTTTTCTGAGAGACAATTTATTCACTCCTATTCGAGCTGGATAGATGTACTAAGTGGTTACTTCTATTTGCTTAGCAAGCAATCTAAAGTAAATTTCACACACATTCTAATTGTTGTTTTGGAGAACTTTGTCTCCTTAATGTTAGTCTTTCTGACTTTATTCTGAGTGAGTTCACTATCTAACCATTTTAGTTTATTTTTCAGAAACTTTCTATTTCAAGTGTAAGGATTTTTTGTAAGATAGGTTGGATTTGAAAAAAGTGACATTTTTATTACAAAATTCTTAATTAATCTAGAGGAAAATATGGGTATCAAGATTTTAGGTGTTGGTAAGTACGTACCTGAGAAAGTTTTAACGAACCACGATTTAGAGAAAATGGTGGAAACCAGTGATGAATGGATAAAGACTAGGACTGGAATTTCGGAAAGAAGAATAGCATCCCCAGATCAGGCAACTTCTGATTTAGCTGTAAACGCTTCCAGGATAGCTATAGAAAGAGCTGGTCTAAAGCCTGAAGACATAGATATGGTAATATTAGCGACTATAACACCTGATATGGTTTTTCCTGCTACAGCTTACTTAGTGTCTGAAAAGCTTGGAGTTAAAAAACCTGGAATAGATATAAACGCAGCTTGTTCAGGATTTGTTTATGGTTTAACTATAGCTACAGGACATATAAAAAGTGGTATATTCAAGAATGTTCTTGTGATAGGTGCAGAAACTCTGAGTAGGATTACCGATTGGCAAGATAGATCTACATGTGTTCTTTTTGGTGATGGGGCTGGTGCTGTTGTGCTGTCGAGAGATGATTCAGAATCTGACATTTTGGCTGTAGAATTAGGCGGTGATGGAAGTTGTGCGGATTTGTTGTATATGCCTGCAGGTGGTTCAAGACTACCCGCTACTGAAGAAACTGTGAAGCAAAGATTACACTTCATAAAAATGAATGGTAGAGAAACGTTTAAGATGGCTGTAAGGATGATGACAAATTCCATAGAAACTGTGATAAAAAACTCTAATTTGTCCAAAGAAAATATAAAACTTGTTATCCCACATCAAGCAAATATAAGGATAATTGATTCAATAGCTGAGTATCTCGGTGTTAGAAGGGAAGAAAAAGTATACGTAAACCTTCATAAATACGGTAATACTTCTGCAGCTTCTATACCTATAGCTTTAGAGGAAGCAGTATCAGAGGGTAAAATACAAAGAGGTGACAATATAATATTAGTAGCCTTTGGTGGTGGATTTTCGTGGGGAGCAATAGCTTTAAGATATTAACTTATGAGGAAAAATAAAATTCTTGTAATAAATGGACCTAATCTTAATCTCCTGGGTAAAAGGGAACCAGAAAAATATGGTAAAAAAACTCTAGATGAGATCTTAGAAGTTCTAAAAAGGATTTCTGCTAAGTTTGGTTATGAAATCATTCATTATCAGTCGAATTCGGAAGGAGATATAGTATCTTTTATACAGGTAAAATATTCTGAAGTAGATGGGATAATAATAAATGCTGGGGCTTACACACATACTTCTATCGCAATTAGAGATGCTCTGATAGCAGCAAATCTACCGATAGTAGAAGTGCATCTTTCAAACATCTACAAAAGAGAAGATTTTAGACATAAGTCTTTTATTTCAGATATTTCTATTGGTGTGATAGCGGGTTTCGGGGAAAATAGTTATTACGCTGCTCTGTATATGATGTTATCTCATTTTGGAGAAAGTGTATTCTAGAATATGAAAAAATATTCAATAAGTTTTGAGGATAAAGCGTTACCCCAGATAATAGAAGTTATACTTAATTACAAATTTGTTGAGGTACCTGTAAAAAATCAATATGAAAGATTAAGGTTCAAAAGGAAGGATTTTAGTGTAATAATATATTTTTCAAATAATATAGTTCTGGATTTTTCTGATACAGAAGAAAACGAAAATTTAGCAACCAAAATAGAGGAAATCGTTGATTACTTAGGTATCTACTCAGTAAAAGATAGGTTACTGATAGGAATGGATGAAACGGGTAAGGGAGAAATATTTGGTAATATATTTTTGTGCTGCGCGGTGGTAAGACCTGAAAACGTATTCACTCTAAAAAATTTAGTTCTAAACGTAAATACAAAAAAGAACGTAAATAACTTAGAGAAAGTATTCAATACACTTTCAAAGATTGTAGATTATAGAATATTGCCTATATCACCACAAGAGATGAGAGACAAAAATTTAAATAAACTAATGTCAGAAAAGTATTTAGAACTCTTAGATAAATTGATCTATGAGTTGTCTTTAGAGACCGCTAGAAAAAGAATAACGATAGATGATTTTGGTATAAAGAATGAGACGAAAGAATACATAAAAGAAAAATTTAAGGATGATGAAGTTATAATCCAACCTAAAGCAGATGATAGGTACATAGAATGTAAGATAGCTTCTATAATATCTAAGTTTCACCAAAGAAAAGAGTTAGAAAAACTTAGAAAACAGTATTCATTGGGAAGTGGTAACATGTCGGACGTGGAAACTATAAACTGGCTAAAAGATATAGATCATAAAGATTACGATTTTATAAAACCTTGGAAGATAAAAAAAGAAGATAGGAAAGGGGGATGACCCCCTAAAATTTATTAAAGTTCTTCTAATCTTTCATCGATCTTCTTGGGTGAAACATCTACTTTACCTTTTACTTTTGGCTCAGAAGGTTTCTGAGTTGATTCTTGCTTAGCTTTATAGGCTAGTTCGGAAACGCTTTCTTTTTCTTCAGGCTGAGCAAAAGATTGTTCGATATCAGACCTAACAGTCGACCTTCTTCTTGTGTATTGAGCAAAAGCTACATCCATAAATCCTTTAGATAACTGGAATAAGAATTCATTAACAACTTCAGCCATTCTTTTGAGAATAAATTGTTTTCTTTTTATCGTTGTCATGTCGAGTTCAAGTATCAAACCTGGCTGTATATGATGAGGATTGATTGAATAAGCAAATTCAGAAAACCTTCTCATAACGAAATCTATCCTTTCTTCGATTATTACTCTTTCTCTTGGTTTTTCCGGACCATGCATCTTTTGTAGAATTTCTTTTATGAACTTGATTCTTCTAAAGAGATTATCAGTTTGAGAGATATAATGTGGGTTACTTTCTTCAACGATAGTATCTTCTGGGTCCATGAACCCAAGTTCTTGCCATTTTACTTCATCAGTCCCATCATCTTTGGAAGCTTCAAAGTATTCTTTTGCCCAATCTCTTGGCATATATTTTAGAACCATATCATCGAAGTCTTGCACGTTTAGCTTTCTCTTGTTTCTGAGGTAGTATTGATAAGTTAGTTGCCATAGTCTTCTAACTTCTCTTTCAAAAGCTTCAAAATGTCTATCGTATTCTTCTCTTAGTTTGACAAGTTGGTTCTGGTCGTAATAGGCTATTTTTATTCTATAGCTCTCCTGTGGTATTTTTTCTGGATCGCTTTCTTCGTATTCTTTTATCACACAGATCCTAGCGTTTTTGAAGTTATTTATGTATTGGTACCCTAACTTACTTATATCGAGTATAGAGGTTAAAACATTGACTGCCGAATTGTAACCTCTATTTCTTATGTTCTCTATATCGAAAATCTTTTTAATAGTTTCTCTTATGTTCAAAGGATCGTACTCATCAGGTGGAATTTCGGCTCTTAGACCTTCAATTTTGTCTATGAACTTTTTAGCAAGAATAGTATATCTATTTGAATTCTCATCATCTTTGTCGTCACTTGTGAATTTCTCAATTTGCCTAATTTTCTCAAATATAACTTCTGTCTTATCTAACTCAGCTTTACCTTGATCGATAAGTTCTTCGTTTATTCTTTCTATTTCTCTGTCTATAAGTTCTATTATTCTATGCTGTATAGCTTCTTTTATTATCAAAGCAAGAGGAACCTGATAGTGATAAATCGGGCTTATAAGCTCATTTTCAAGTATGTTTATTGAAATTTTTACATCGTACACATGAGTAGGATTATAGATGTTATCTCTAAATGTACCTTTCATTATAGCATAAGCATTCTGACCTCTTACTAGAGCACCAATGTCTGTTTTTTGTCTTAATAGTGCGTTAGTCATCTCTTCAACTTCTGTTATCTCTCTCTGGATGTGGCCGTGTAGGTGCCCGTACATGTTAACAATAGATTTCTCAATTTCACCGGTGTGGAATTTGTCTGGGCCAGCTATTTTATCTAGTAGTTCAACAACCTCCCTAGGTGTATATCTTGCCATTTGCCTGTTTTCTTCTCTGTCCACAAAAGTTCTAACCTTTTTCAAAAATTCATCTTCAACAGTTTTTATGTATCTGTTCATCATATTTTGGTAAGTGACATTAATGTAGTTATAGATTTTGTCTCTTATGCTACCCATTACGTCCAATTTGTCTGTGATTTCAGCTGGAACTTTCGTTATTATTCTGTTCATTAACTCATTAGTCAAATCTTCTACAAATTTTTTATCTTCCACATCTTTTGCTCTGCCTTCCTGGACTAAACTTTCGTGGCTACCAACAGCACTTGGAATTTTTGGATCAAAAACATTTGGACCTTTTGGAAACTGATCTAACATAAACAACCTCCTAAAATAACTAATATTACAAAACGACTTCTAATAAAAAAGTATCAAAAATTGCAAACTTCAGATAAAATTTTTGCCTACAAACAATTTAGAGCAAATAAGAGGGAGAGTCTCTCCCTCAAGGTGGATTATTCAACTACTAAAACTGCGTTTTTGCCACCAAATCCATCGTCAACATATTCATTGGGTTTTGGGGAAAGATACTGCTCAAGTTCACTCATATCTTTTGGCCAGTTACCGTCGATGTAATATTTGTAAACATATTTACCCGCATCCCATTCAACTTCTATTTCGAATATACCATCACCATCTGGGTCTTCCATAGCATAGTTAGGATCTGTTGGATTCCAGCCATTAAAGCTACCAACTAAATTGACTGAAGAGGCTCCACCATATTCGTTTGCATTAAATTTGAAAACTATTTTACCAGCTTTCACAGCTCCAGCTTGAGCTGAAACTTTCTCCTCTTCGCCCTTCTTAGAAACTTTTTCTGATTTTTTACCCCCTGCAGGAGCACAAGAAACCAAAGCAAATGCTACCGCAAGGGCAGTCAGAACACTGAGAATTTTGTACATCTTCAACATAGCTAAACCTCCTTACTTAATAATCTCTTTTCTTTTTCGAAAGATATTTTACATCTTATTGCATCTGGTGTCAACAAAAATGAAAACAACTTCAAGAATTTCTACTTAAGAATTTTTCTTAGCATCCATCTAGGGTACTTCTCGCCCACCCACCCTTTAGTTACTTATAGGGGGCTTCCGCCCCCTAAGATTACCCCCTTCTTTAAGAAAAGTGCCTTAGGCACCCCTCTAAGAGTACTCCCGAGTCTAAGACTCTTTTTTCTTTGAGTTAGGGGACTTTTGTTTGCTTTTAGCAATCTATTTAGGGTACTTCCC
>FWWL01007289.1_pt1 | contig 15207 bp, 15 predicted proteins | sample 2228331 | NCBI WGS metagenome assembly FWWL01 (sample SAMEA103939775, study PRJEB20133) | metagenome
TTAGTTAAGGTTTTCTGAGGCATGGGTGTATTCCTCCTTTGTTTTTTTAGCAAAATTTATTAAATCAATGGAGGATACACCCTTTTGTTTTACCATGTCAATTTTACACACAATTAATTTTACAGTACCTCTGTAATACAGTGTCTGGCTTATCTTGTGCTCTCTGCATATCTCTGCCACAGACCTCTTTTCTTTGAGATCTTCAAGCACTATTGCCATTTTCTCTTCTGCTGTCCATTTTCTTGCCTTCATTTTACTGCACCCCCATTTTAAAAGTTTATCCCTGCTCATGCAGAGATTTTAACCTCTACACATTTGCCGTGTCCGATCTTGATGGGAGCAGTATATCTTTCATACATACAAAACAAATTGAAGGTAGCAAATATTTCTGCTGTGGATGCCTTAGAGAAGCTTCAGAGTGCCTATAAAGTGGAACTTAAAGATAGAACGAAAGAGTTCACCTGGACAAAAATCGTGACATTAACAAACGAACAGATAAGGATCTTAAAATTATTGAACTGTAGTGTATAAAATTAAGGGAAAAGTTGAGTAAATAGAAAAGTTTTACTTTGAACTAAATGGAATGAAAAGGAATGCCAGCTTTATTAAGCCATTTAGAAGGATAGAGAAATTCAAAATGAACTAAATGGATAAAGATTGGACACACCAAATGTAGACTAAAATATCAAAATGACATTTCAAAATTTAGAGTATCAAAAATGTCTATAAAAAGAATAAATTAAGCTAATCTATATACCACTCCCATACTTTATTGAGAAATCCCTGAGAGCTTGGTTTTATTCCTTTTACTTTTTTATTTGCCAAAAAAATTAGCGGAGTTTCATAAAGGAATATACAGGCTTGCTTTTCATACAATTTTTGGTGTACTTGATGATAAATTATTTTTCTGTTATTGAAATTAAGCGTTCTTCTTCCTAATTCTAAAAGTTTGTCAACTTCTCTCTCTTTAAAAGAAAAGATATTCCATCCACTCTTGCTTGCTTTTGAGGAGTGCCATAAATCAAAAATATCTGGGTCCCATAGATAGGCTCTTGAAAGCAAGATAGCATCAAAATTTCTCTCTTCAATAATTCTATGTCTTAGTGTTTGCCAGTCAAACATTCTTATATCTACATCTATACCTACATTACTGAGTTGATACTCTATTATTTGTGCTACTTTTTGGAGTTCCTTGTTTTCGTTATTTACGTATAAAGAAAATTTAATTGGAGTGTTGATATTTTTTAATATTTCCTTTGCCTTATCTGGATTATATTCAAATGGAATGACTTTTGGATTGTAATACCAGACATTTCGTGGATAAGGACCAGTAGATATTAAACCGTCATTATTTAATATTCCCCTGATAATATCCTTTTTATTTATTGAATATGCAACAGCTTTTCTAAAATTTTCAAAATTGAATGGATACCTATTTAAATTGAAACCTAAACACACATATCTGAATGAATCTACTTTATACCTTACGAGATTTTTATCATCCATCTGAGACACAAGATAAACTGGAAGCTCTGCAACATCTACTTTACCTGATTTGAGTTCTAAAAGTCTTGTAGTTGGGTCTACTATGAACTTTATTACTATATCTTTGACTTTTGGAGAACCTTCATAATAATTTTTATATGCTTCAAGTTGAATTAACTTTCCTTTATCCCACTTTTTAATTTTGTACGGTCCTGTTCCAACTGGAGATGTGTCAAAGGAAGGCTCTAAAACTCTTTTCCCTAAGTGTTCAGGAATAATTCCAAATGTCCAACTCTCAAGTGCAGAACCGTATGGTTCTTTATACCTTACTACTACCACATTTTTAGCTGGTGAGAAAATTCTCTCAACGGGTCCAAATAATCCTTTTCTTGGAGATGCTACATCTGGAGCATTAAGAATATTGTAAGTAAAAATTACATCTTCTGCTGAAAATTCAACTCCATCGTGCCAGTATATATTTTGTTTTAAATAGAAAACTATCTCTTTTCCACCATTTTTTATCTCCCATTTTTCAGCCATATCAGGAGAGATTGTGCCATCATCTTCAATTTTTGTAAGACCTCTAAAAACAAGACTTGATAGCATATGAGAATTTAAATCAGTCAAAAATAGCGGATTTATTCTAACTGGTTCACTATCTAAAGCTATTGTCAACAAAGTCCTGCTGTTATCAGCTCCTTTGCAGCATAACAGATGAATCATAATCCTTAGATTGTCTATTATTTACAATGAAACCTTTCTTTACCCAACTGTAAGCAAAGTTTAACTTTATTTTTCCATCCCATGGAAGGTTGTAGCCTGAATAAAGGGTAAGATTTTTAACCTCAAAATTGCCATTTCTTAAATATCCATCGCTCTTAACATAATTAGCTCCAATTGAATATTCAAATCTGCCAGGTTTCCATGAATGGAAGAAACTCAATTTATCAGTATCATATCTTGCCTTCATTATCTGAGCTTCTATAAATGGTTTTTCAGAAGGTTTTCTGGGAATAAGATTAATTACTCCTCCTAGAGTGTTTCTATATCTTGGATCACTAACACCTTTGATTATAAAAATTTTCTCTATGTTCATCAAAGGAATTGTTGTCCAGTCTATGAAATATCCACCAGCTGTTCCTGGAGTGTTAAGAATTCTTCCATCAATTGCAAGAGTAATTCTTCTTGCCCCAAATCCTCTGATTTTAATAGATTCATCATCAAGAGCTCCACCAATTTCTTGAAGTCTTTGAATATCAATACCTGCTTGTCTGAATAAAGCTCCATCAAGATTAGAGCTTATTCCCTGTAGCAAAAGTTCAGGAATTACAACACTTGAATTCGGAATCTCAATTTCTTCTTTAACTTTTTCTTCACTAACTACAATCTCATCTAATTGATAGATTTTTGATACTTCCTCTGCCATCACAAAGGATGGGAAGATTAACAATAAAACTAAAGCTAAAAGTACCATTTTTTTAACCTCCATAGAAAGATTTGAACTCTAACAAAATCTCTAAGCCATATATGATTTTCCCGATAATCAACAAATCGGAAAAGTAAGTTTAATTCTCCTTCGCTAATTTTTCCTCCAAATTTAAACCTCCAGTGTTCAAGCATCTCATAATAGCTATGATAAGCAAAGGAACTTTCGCAGCAATAGGATTTATGTAAAATTAACTGGTAGTTTTTGTATTTGGCAGAAAATTTATTAATATCCAGAAATTGCTCTGTAACCAAGAAAATATTTTCTACTTGAGCTTGGAATAATTTATCTAAAGCTTTTTCAAGTCCGTACTCTGTCAGGTGGAGACTATTGCAGGCAATTAAAAAATTAAAATTGTCCAATTCTGCTAAGGATAAATCCTCAAATTTGTTTGAAATAATATTTGGCATTATTCCGCATTTGTTTGCTTCAATGTAAATCAAATCTCGCATTGATTTTGAAGGTTCTAAAACAGTAATATCAAAGCCTTTTTTGAGCAATGGAAAACATAAAACTCCATCTCCTGCTCCAATGTCTATAATTTTGTGATTAGTTTTCACAAGCGACAAAAGAGTATTAATGATTGGTTCATGATAACTGTTATGCTCACGCCAGAGTTTATACCACTTGGCGTATTCATTCCAATAAGAAATAGTATTTATCCTATCTGTTATCATACTATCCAAAATAAAAAAGGCCACGAGCTAAGGCTTCTGCCTCACTCGTGGCCTTCATGACCACAATTTTTAATTAATATACTCTACTCAACTTATTAGAATTTTGTCAAATTTCCCAAAAATAGAGATAGACACTCGTCACCGCGAGCCCCTCATTGGGGCTAAGCAGTCTCTAATAAGGCTTTATTGAAAAAACAAAGTAGAGATTGCTTCGCGTCCTTCGGATGCCCTCACGATGACTAAGAAATAAAAGATTGCCCGAAATGACAGCAAAAAATATAAATTTTCAAATGGTTATATCAATTATTGGATTTCTATTGCTATTTTTCGGAATTTATTAAAAATTGTTAGATAATACTTTGCTTATTAGAGTGCATAACAGATAATTATGATAAAATATCATGAAATACTGAAAATGAATTTTATTGAAAGCCAGATATTAAGCATTTCTTCTGTCTTTAAGAAGGAGTCTCTAAGTCTTGTTGAAAAGATAAAAAACAACAAGAAAATCTACAACCTATCTATCTCTTCCCTCGCATTGGGTCTTATTTTTTTAGATGAGAGTTTTATCGCTTTTGAAGATGATGAGGAGAAAGCCTATAATCTGTATATTGGCATAAGGGCATTCTCAGAATTTCTTAATGCACCGAAAAACATTATTTTTCTTCCTTCAGAGGGAAGTGAAAGAATGCCCGCGATCTTAAAAATATTTAACACCGAAGAGAAAAGAATAATAACAACATTTTCAGCATCCAAAATAAATGCTCAGTTAGCCTCTATGAGCATTAATCTTAAAAAAGGGGAAAATATTGAACGAGATATCTTAAGAAATAAACTTTTGGAGCTTGGATACAAGCAGGTTGAGATTGTTTTGCAGGAAGGAGAGTTTTCTCACCACGGATGGGTGTTTGATATATGGAGAATAGGAGAAGATTACCCAGCAAGAGTGGAATTTTTCGGAGACGAGATAGAAGAGATAAAACTCTTTTATCCAGACACTCAGCGTTCTTTTAAAAATCTGGATGAGATATGGATTATTCCTGCTGAGGAAAAAGAAAGAGAAAGCGAACTTCTCGGTCTATTTGAATTTGACAGAATTATTGTTTGCGGTAATGAATCAGCATCAATCCCAATCAATTATTCACAATCCTTTGTTAATTGGATATCGCATTTACCCATTCAATTCTCGCCTGATGCAATTGATGGAGAAGACAAGTCTTTATCAGGTTTTGGAATTCTGCCACACGAAAGAAAAGCTTTTTCAGATTTTCCTAAAAATCTTAAAAAACTCGGCATTCCTATAATATTCACTGTTAGTTCCAAAGGAAGAGCAGAAGTTGTTAAAGAAACACTTTTTAATCATGATATCATCGCTCCAATTGTTTATAAAAATGAAGTTGGAACATATTCAGGAAAATATCTGATAACTATTTCTGAGCTTCCAGTCGGATTTTTCAGAGAAAATTTAATGGTAATCACCGAAACCGAGATTTTCAGCGAAAAAATAAAAAAGAAGAAAAAGCTTGCTATTCAAAAGCTTCCGATAGATGGAATTGAGATAAATGAGGGAGACTATGTAGTCCATAAAGACCACGGGATTGGGATATTTCGTGGCATAAAAAGACAAAGATATGAGGACACTGAAGAAGATGTTCTCGTAATTGAATACAAAGACAGCGATGTCCTCTATGTTCCTACTTGGCGGATTGAAAAAATATATAGATATTCTGCAAGGGAAGGATTTGTCCCACCTATAGATAAACTCGGAACTCAAAGATGGAATAAAGCAAAAGAAAGAGAAAGAAAAAGAATTCATGATATTGCAGACAAACTTCTTAAGCTTTATGCCCAAAGGAAGACAGAAAGAGACTTTTCTTATAGTGAAGATACAGAAATTCATAGGAATTTTGATGATGTATTTCCATATGAGGAAACTGAGGATCAACAGAAGGCAATAGAGGAAATATTAAAAAAGATGAGAGAGCCTTATCCTATGGAAGTTTTACTCTGCGGAGATGCTGGTTATGGAAAAACTGAGGTTGCGATGAGGGCAGCGTTCAGAGCAGTCTATGATGGAAAACAGGTTGCTGTACTTGTTCCTACCACATTGCTTTGTGAACAGCATTACAGGACTTTCAAAAAAAGATTTGAAGCATTTCCAGTAAGAATTGAGCATCTTGACAGATTTCGCTCTGCGAAAGAAATAAAAAAGGTTGTTGAAGATACAAAACTTGGCAAAGTTGACATCCTCATAGGCACTCAAATTCTCGTATTAAATGACATTGAATTTGCTGATCTTGGGCTTTTGATAATTGATGAGGAACAAAAGTTTGGAGTAATTCAAAAAGAAAAGCTCAAGGAAAAATATCCTAAAGTGGACCTTCTTACAATAACTGCAACACCAATTCCAAGAACTCTTCAAATAGGCCTTAGCGGATTATGGGATATTTATGTTTTACAGACACCTCCAAAGGAAAGATTAGCAGTAAAAACATTTATCATTCAGGAAAATGAAGCAATAATCAAAGAAGCAATTGAAAGGGAACTTCAAAGGGGCGGACAGGTATATTTCCTTCATAATAGGATACAGGATATAAATGTCGTATTTTCAAAACTTCAGCAAATTGTCCCTCAGACAAGAATTGCAGTTGCACATGGACGCACCAAAGAAAAAATTCTTGATACAATAATGGTAGATTTTCTTGATGGTAAAATTGACATTTTACTTTGCACTTCAATTATAGCAGCTGGAATTGACATACCTAATGTAAACACTATAATTATAGACCAGGCTCACACTTTTGGACTAAGCGACCTTTATCAGATAAGAGGAAGAGTTGGGAGAGGCTCCAGACAGGCGTATGCATATCTTATAATTCCACCAGAGGATGTACTGACTGAGAATGCCAAAAAAAGAATTAAGGCTATTCAGGAGATGAGTTATCTGGGTGCAGGATTTCACATTGCACTCCGAGACCTTGAGATAAGAGGAGCAGGAGAGCTTCTTGGAGTTGAACAGTCTGGTATAAACAGGCTCGGCTTTGACCTTTACATAGAGATGCTGAATGAGACAATCAGAGAAATGAAAGGTGATGTATTACCTCAAAAAATGCTTCCAGAGGTTAAACTTTCAGTTTCTGCATTCATACCTGAGGACTACATAGAAGAGACATCAATGAGGATTAGAGTTTACAGAAAACTTAGTCAAGCTACTGATGTAGCTGAGATTAACAAGCTTTATGAAGAACTTTTTGACAGATTTGGAAAATTTCCAACACCAGTAGAAAACCTTTTTAAAATTGCCGAAATAAGAGCATTAGCCAGCAAAATTAATATTTCTCAGATCTTACAAAAAAAGTCAAGTTTTTTATTTAAAATACAAGACAAACTTGATGAAGAGTTCATAAAAAATTTAATTTTTGCTCTTACGAAATTTAAAAAACAAGGGATTATCAATACTTTAAAATTTTATCCCGATGGGTTTGAAGTTGGCATAATAAATTTTGACAGATTGACAATGCTACTGAAAAAACTTAATACAGCATTAAACAATGTTTGAAGTCATATCCTTTTCTATTCCTAATACAGATTTTGAGTAATTTAGCCTATTTTCAAGAATGTAAAAATAAACTGAGTCCTCTGCTGGATGAATAACTCTTTTCAGTTCAATTTTACATTTTTCAAGCTTTCCATATGTTATATCCCCTTCAAAGACAGAATTTTGAACCCACATTAGATACTTCTTTAGTACTTTCCGCACTTTGTTAACCCTTTCCTCTGCTATGTCATAAGTAACAATTACATAAGGCATCTGGCTTACCACCAAGCTTTAAATGGCTTGTAAATTTCATCCCTTAATAGGTGTTTAATTAGCTTGTAGCATTCAATCCTTATAAACATTCGGTATGAGACTTTTCTCTGAAGCTTGCGATGTTTAATAGTGGTTGCAAGTTTTTCATCAAACTCCTTAATGAGTTTTTTTCTTCCATTTTCAGTAAGATAGCAGTAATTTACATCCTCATCAAAATCTTCAGGCTCAAGCTGAGAAGTATTTATAAGCTTAAAAATTGTTGAGTCTGCAATTAAAGGCTTAAATATTTCTGCAAGGTCAAGGCAAAGGGAAAATCTTCTCTCCCGTGGTTCATGAAGATAGCTTATTGTCGGATTAAGCTGAGTATGATAAATTTCATTTAAAACTGTGGTGTAAACAAAGGAATTTGCAAACGATATTAAAGCATTTATTGGATTTGTTGGCGGACGCCTCTGTCTTTTTTCAAAAGAAAAATCCTTAAGTATCACATTGAATGCCTGATAATAGGCATCCTTTGCTCTTCCTTCACAGCTCATAAGCTCAGGTATTGAGTTTGAAAGCTTTGCACTTAGAAGTTCCTTCTCAATTTTCTCAATGTATGGCTCTGTATTTTTGTATGCCCTTAAATTTCGCATCATATGATGCATTGCGCCCTCAACAAAGCAGTAGGCTAAGTAGAATCTTAGCTCGTTATCAAGATAATGCTCAACCTGTTTTACTAAAAGCTCACCTGAGACATTTCTTTCTCTTGGAAGAAAACTCCCCGAGTAAAATCCGTAGTAATTGTAAAAATGAACTGGTTTATTTTGCTGAGATAGGAAATTAAGAAGCTTTGTATTTAGCTCAACCTCTCCAAAAACATGAATTCCTTCAACATCCTCAATAGGAATAGCCTTCTTTTCACCTTTTTCATTCTCAATGTAAACAGTGTTTTCCTTTCGCCTTATCTTTCCGTTTGAGAATATGTAATAGTGCCGACCCATTTATCCAAAACAAAACTCAAAATAAGCACACTTTGAGCAGTATGATTTTCTTTGAACAGCAGGTGGAGACTTCATTTGCGTAATCTCATGCACTCTTTTTAAAGCCTCTTCAACTTCCTTTTCAGCCTCAGAAGTTAAAACAACTTCTTCTCTTCTCTTAAGTTTTGGATAGTTTATTATTCCTCTTTTTTCTATACCAAGCTGTTTCAGGTAATAAAGATAATAAAGAATTTGAATTCTATCAACATGAGGGAGCTTATTTGAATATTTAATTTCCCTTATTCTTTCATCATCCAAAATATCTATGCAAATAAGATTATCAATTAAAACTTCTTTCTTATTTTGTCTTGGATAAACATACTCCTCAAGAAGCCTGCCAAGAAGAACTTTCTCTGAAGTATGCTCCATCTGAATGCCTTTGTCAAAGAACCAAAGCTTTCTCTCACATACATAAAGATAATTAACTTTTATTCCATTTGTCTTAAGTAAATCAAAATCAATAGCTGTCTGGCTCATGGAAGCTCATAAATCTTTTTCATAAATCTCTCTCAAATGAGGAGGCAGTAGCTCTGAAGGATATCTTTTCTCTCCAATTTCCTCAAGATGCCACCACCACTTCTCTATGGGATACTCCTTTGGCTCAGCCTCATATGGAGGGTCACTTCCATGCTGAACTACCCAGTCAATAAGTTTTTTATCTATTTCCATCACTCTTGGGTCATTGCCTAAGCCAAGCTCTTCTATCTCATCCCTTACAACAAGCAGAGCAGCAGCAAAATGGTAGCAGGTTACTTCAGGAAAACTGAGCTCATCAACTGTGGCATACCATTCCCATTCTTCTATAAGTTCATCAATATATTTTGATGATACCATCTCTTTTAAATCTTTTTCCGAGGTTTTACAACTCCTAAACCTAAAACAGTCTCATCATCTTCTTTACGTTTAATTATACCAAAAATGAAGCACTTATTGATTTGGGATGGTTTATCACAAAATATATAGAAACTCGTCTCTGCGAGCCTCCTATTGCGAGCGATAGAGTGGCAATCTGGGGCGAAGCAGTCTCTAATTGGTGATTGGTGAATAGTTGATGGTGAATAGTGAATTTTGAACCCTTACTGTCATCGCGAGGACTTTTTTTCCGTCATCGCGAGGGAAGCGAAGCAATCCCGTTCCTTGTCTTGTCTTTTTAATAAAATCATAAGTGGGTTGACAGTTGAAATTTTTTTTGATACACTTTAAAAAAATCCATAAAGGAGGTTAAAAATGAAAAAGTCAAGAGTTTTAAGGAAAGGATGGAAGTTTTTTGCAGTAGTGCTTTGTATTAATCTCCTTGTGTTTGGATTAACATCTATCAGTAGCGCTGGTAGCATTCCATCAGGTAGTTATCAAAAAAGTTGTACGAATATTTATTATAATGCTCAAGCTGACAGAATCACATCTGCATCTTGTAAGGATTTCAAAGGAAACACAAAGTTTACATCTTTAGATAATGCTCAGCAATGTAGGAACAACGGTGGCGATATAACTAATTGCAACGGTTCTCTTGAATGCACAGGAATTGGCTTGCCATCAGGCAGTTATAGGGCTTCCTGCTTCTGCTGCAAAATATTTGGACAAACATTAAGTTGTTATTGTAGAGATAGCAAAGGGGTTCCTCACTTCACAACTCTTCAGAATCCGAATAATTACACAAAGATTTGGAATGATAACGGAAAGTTAAGAGGCGGTAATTAATCTCGGGATAGGTTGAGGGCTTTAGCTTTATTAATAATTGGAAAAGGAGCTTTGTATATGCAAAAACTTGATAAAACTTAGATAAGAAGGAGATAACTATCATGAAGAAAGCTCTGTTTTTTATTATATCTTTTTTCTTCATTTTTATGGCGCTTACTTCTGATGCAAAAGACATTTCCAACAAAGAAAAACAAGATAAGACTAAAGCACAAATGCCCTTAAACATAAGAGTTAAGCCAAATGTTTTGGAATTTAACTGTAATTTTGAAAGAGTAAAAAAATTAATGGTAACAAATATATCAAAACAGGTAATTCAGATAAAAGCCAATCCTCAGCAATCTTGGATTAGCGTTGAACCAGGATTTTTCAGAGATGTGGCAGGTGGAAGCACAGTGACATTTAATGTGAGCGTAAATTGTGAGGCTTTAAACGGCACAAGAGCAAACAAAGGAACTTTAATTGTCTCAGGTGATGACAAAGGATTAGTAATAAAAGTTATTGCACTAAAAAGACAAAGATAACTGAAAAATAGACAGAATATCGCGTCCCTTGTTGGGATGCGGTATTCTGTTATTCCTTCCCATACGGTAAGGATGATGAAAATATAGATGTAGTATAAGGAACTAAAGACAGAAAAATCATATAACCTGCTTCAGAAGACAACAAATTTGTTGTCTTCTACAAAAATGTCTAAATGCTCACCTTAAAAGACTTCTGATTTTTTTCATTTTGCTATGGCATATTTTTTGTTTTTTATTCTATGAGAAAAATTTTCAAAAAGGAGTTTAAAGATGACAGGAGTGATGAATTTTTTAAAAAAAAGAAATGGCACAAATAAAACTGAAAAGGAAAGCTACAAAGAAGGAGATAGTTTAGAGAAAGTTATTAAAAATTCAATTAAACTTTTGGAGCTGTCTCCAGTTATTGAAAATGAAGCAGAAAATATGGACAAATCCGCTCAAGAAACTGAAAGAGAAGTCATGAATATCAATTCAGGAATGAACAATGTTAAAAAAGTCGTTAAAGAAGTCTCTGACTTTGCTGAGCAAAATATTAGCAGAATTTTAATTGTCAAAGATAATGCTTTGGTTATACAAGATAGCTTTATTGAGATTGAAAATAGCATTTTTTCAATTAAAGAAGCTGTAAACTCTCTTTTGTTGATAGCAAATCAATTACAGAGTTCAATTCAAATAATTTCTTCTCTGACAAAAACAATTAGAGAAATTGCTGATAAAACAGAACTTTTATCCCTAAATGCTTCAATTGAAGCCGCCCATGCAGGAACTTATGGAAAGGGTTTTGGTATAGTTGCAGAAGAGATTGGAAAGCTTGCTAATGCTACAACAGAGGCAACACAGGATGTGTCATCTAAGACAAAAAATATTTTCTCATTAATAGAAAAAATAAGAAACCAGACCTATATAATCACAGAACAAGTCCAGAATACAGAGGCTTTGGTAGAAAAAAATAAGGAAAAAATTATGGCTATAAATTATCCCATAGAGAAACTTACAGACAATGCAACTGAACTCAAAACGATATCTAATAATCTTCAAGATACAGTAATGTCAGTACAGAATTCAGTAGATTATTTGTCTGACTTTATAATCAACCTTCTCAGGTCTTCATCAAATCTTAAGAGTCTTTCAAAAGATTTACATTCATTGTCAGAGGAGCAGATTTTAGACATTGGCAAATTTAGAATTAAAATTCATAATTATGCAAAACAAATAGTGGAGATGGCTGCAAAAACATATGAAATTAAGTCAATGCATAGATTTACAATGGAAAGGTATCTTAAAGAATTAATTGGAAGTAAAGATATTTTTGAACTTTTATATGTAACAGACGAAAACGGTATTCAAGTGACGGATAACATTAGTAGAGATGATTTTAAAGCTGCATATGGTTCTTCGGGTTATGGAGAAAATTGGTCAGATAGAGATTGGTTCAAGAAAGTAAAAGAAACTTCCAATACTTATATTTCTGACATTTATTTGTCTGTAGCAACAAATTCTTACTGTTTCACTGTTTCTACACCTATTTTGGATAACAAAAAGAATTTAATTGGAGTATTAGGCGCTGATGTGGATTTGAAAAAGATATTGAATGGCAATTATGCTTTAAATATTTAATCATATATTTATGAAATTTTCAGCCTTTTTTGTTTTCTCTATATCCAACTGCCACTTGTTTGATGCTTTGTAGTTAAATATCCCTCTATTTCTTTTTTTGCTAACTCTATTATTGATGACTTGTCAGGTATCTGTAGAGATTTCTCAATCAATACTTAGTTTTTATGTGATAAAGCATCACAATAAAACAATTTTGTAGGCTCTTACAAAATTGTAAACAGGCAAATTTTAAAAATCCTTTAATTTCAAGCATTTTCTTTTTGGCATGATTTTAGCATTTTTATTTGTAAATAAAAAAATGGAGGTGTAGTTATGAGAAGTGTTAGGCATTTGGTAGTGGTGATGTTAGTTGTTCTCTTTTCTTTCTCTTTGGTTCATGCAGAAGAGGCAAAACAGGAAGAGGAAAAGGTTACAGGTTCTGCTAGCGTAGGTGTTTACAACAGGTATATCTTCAGGGGTTATGAGCTAAGTTCTGGAAGTGTTGTCATTCAACCTTCAGTCACAGTTTCTTACAGGGGTTTTTCAGTGAATTACTGGGGTAACATTGACACCAATGAAAGAGCTACACAGAGTTTTGTTCCTGACAGACCGGGAAGAAAGAGCTTTAATGAATCTGACCTTACGCTCAGTTACACATTCAGTCCTATTGAAAAGCTTTCTCTTACTGCTGGCTACATTTACTACGGAACAAAGTATGCTGATGAGACAGAGGAGTTATTCTTAAGTGCGACCTACGATGTTATTTCTAAACCTACTCTAACAATCTATCGTGATATTTCTACTTATCCAGGCACTTATATTAATCTCTCATTCTCCCACTCTTTTGAGGTTTACAAGGATATTACTCTTGACCTCGCGGCTTCATTTGGTTACTTTAAAGGAGATGACAGCTACTGGAGAACCTATGAAAGAAGCACAGGAGATTACACAGGCAAAAAATACAGCGGATTTCACGATGGAAAGCTTCAAGCCGGATTTACCATTCCGATTACAAAAAATTTAACAGTTCAGCCTGTACTTCAGTATTGGTTTCCACTTTCAAACAAGGCAAAAAGAATTGTGGACAGCAATCCTTACAATCCCAATGGACACCTTGATGACACTTGGGTAACAGGAATCAATGTTACATTTAGCTTTTAAAGGAGGATAAGATGAAAAGGTTTTTAGCTATTTTAATTATAGCCATGTTTTTAACAATCTCATCAGGCTTGCTTTATGCAGAGGAGGCACAGCCTCAGCCAAAGCTTGATACAGGAGACACAGCATGGATGATTGTTGCAACAGCCCTTGTTATGCTTATGACTGTTCCAGGACTTGCACTGTTTTACGGTGGACTGGCAAGGAGAAAAAATGTTCTTAACACCATTGCGATGAGTTTTGTTGCTTACTGCCTTGTAAGTTTTCTCTGGATAGTCTTTGGATACTCACTTACTTTTTCAGGGGATATTGGAGGGTTGATTGGTTATCTTGATAAGGCTTTTCTTTCAGGACTTAAAGTAGATTCTTTACAGGGCACTATCCCAGAGGTGTTATTTGTCGTGTTTCAGCTTACATTTGCTGCGATAACAGTTGCCCTGATAAGTGGTGCATATGTTGAGAGAATGAAGTTTTCAGCATGGGTTTTGTTTTCAGCTCTTTGGATGAGCCTTGTTTATGTTCCAGTAGCACATTGGGTGTGGGGTGGAGGATTTCTTGCAGAAATGGGTGCCCTTGATTTTGCAGGTGGAACAGTTGTCCACATAAACGCTGGTATCGCAGCTCTGATAGGAGTGCTCATTCTTGGCAAGAGAAAAAATACTTTGCTACTGCCAAACAACCTTACCCTTGTGGCAATTGGTGCAGGACTGTTGTGGTTTGGATGGTTTGGATTTAATGCTGGAAGCGCAGTTGGATCAAATGGTCTTGCTGCACAGGCATTCCTTAATACAAATACAGCAACAGCAGTAGCTGCCTTGAGCTGGATGTTTACTGAGTGGGCTATGACGAAAAAACCAACACTTTTGGGAATTGCATCAGGAATGATTGCAGGGCTTGTTGCAATCACTCCAGCAGCAGGATTTGTAAATGTGGTTGGCTCTGTTATAATTGGAGCTTTGGCTGGATTTCTTTGCTACTTTAGCGTTGCTAAAATGAAGCCAAAGCTCGGATACGACGATGCCCTTGATGTATTTGGAATTCACGGAGTTGCAGGAATAATTGGTGCAATCCTTACAGGAGTGTTTGCAGATCCAGCAATAAATGAAGCTGGTAGAGGTCTTCTTTATGGTAATCCAGCTCAGCTTTGGACACAGACTTTTGCAGTTCTTATTACAATAGTTTACACAGCAGCCATGACAGCACTTATATTCGTGATAATTCGGATATTCATGAAAATAAGGGTCAAAGAGGAAGAAGAAATCATTGGACTTGACTCATCTGCCCACGGTGAAAAAGCTTATAATTTACTATAAAAGGAGGCAAACATGAAAAAGATTGAAGCCATAATACAGCCCTTTAAATTTGAAGAGGTGAAAGAGGCTCTTGTTTTTGCAGGTATTCAAGGAATGACAATCTCTGAGGTTAATGGATTTGGAAGACAAAAGGGACACATTGAGATATACAGAGGCTCTGAAATAGAGGTTCACTTTATCCCTAAAATGAAAATTGAAGTTGTTGTGCCTGATGAAATGGTTGAGAAGGTCGTGGAAGTAATTCAAAAAAAGGCATATACAGGAAATGTCGGCGATGGTAAGATTTTCATTATTCCTGTTGAGGATGCAATAAGAATAAGAACTAAGGAAAGAGGCGAGCAAGCCATATAAAATTCCAACCCCATTAAACTTTAAAAATCGGCAGGACTTCCTCTCCTGCCGATTTTTAAATAAAAAAGGTTTATTAAATTTTTTTCTTG
>FWWL01007290.1_pt1 | contig 15207 bp, 27 predicted proteins | sample 2228331 | NCBI WGS metagenome assembly FWWL01 (sample SAMEA103939775, study PRJEB20133) | metagenome
TCGAGGTCCTCCCACCGCTCGTACCGGAACCTCCGAGGGTGGGTGGGGTCGTAGATCTGCTCCTCTACCCGGGCCACCCTCTTGCCGGGGAAGAAGCCCAGGTGGTGCCGGAGGTCCCGCTCCAGGCGTTCCTCCACGAGGTCGAAGCTCGTGGTGGTGCCGTCCGCGAAGCGGATGACCACCCGCCTCATCCTTCCTCCCTCCCCAACTCGTTCATGGGCTACCCTAGGCCTAGGTGCGCCCTCAAGATCCTCGCCGCGGCCTCTTCCTCGGTGGGGTCCCAGTACCCCTTGAGCTTGCCCAGGGCCAGAACCCCTGGGAGGGTGGGCTCCTGAGGGTAGGCCTCCCTGAACCACCTGGGAGCCTCGCGCGCGTAGAAGGTGCGGTAGCGCCGGAGCGCGTGGTCCACCCGCTCCTCCAGAGCCCGCTCGTAGCTCCACACCCTCTCGGGTAGGGGAGGAGGTTCGGGGGGAAGCTCGGACCAGACCCACACCACCTCCACCCTGTCCAGTTCCCCGCGGGGACGGGCGGTGTAGACCAGCTGGGCGTTTCCTCCTCCCCGGGAGAGCCAGGCCTCCTGGCGTTCCTCCTCTTGGGTGTCCCGCATCCAGGCCTCCAGCAGACGGGCGAAGTCGGCGGCGGGCGGGCCCACCACGGCCTCCCAGTCCACCTCCACCCCTTCCCTCCCGCGGAGGGCGTAGAGGGCCACGTCCACCTTTTGTCCGTCCTCCTCCCACCAGGCCAGGGCGAACGCCGCTCCCACGGGCCCTGGGAGGGCCAAGAAGGCGGCCAGGAGCTCGCTGGTGGGGTGGAAGGGGGAAAGCTGGGACGCGTTGAACTTCTTCATCTCTCCACCTACCTTACTCCTCCGTCCCGACATCCGCTGTCGGGATCCGCGAGCACCCCTCCCGGTGGCCCAGGGGGGGCCTCGAGGTCCAGGGCCAGTCCCAGGGCCTCGGCCACCAGACCCGCGAGCAGCGCCTCCTTGAGCCTCGAGGCCTCTACCTCGGTCCTCTCTGCCGTGAGCATCCTCCACCTCCAAAGGGAGACCGAGGGGTGGGCCCTCCCACCCCCCGGCCCTCCCTCGCCTACCGCTTCACCGTCTCCCCGTTGGCGTTGAGCCGCACCACCTCAGGGAGGGGCTTCCCCGCCGCCACCGCGTCCGGGAGGCCCTTCAACCTCTCCAGGACCTTGAAGGGGATGTAGCGGTGCTCCCCTTCAATCACCACCCGGGGGTAGCGGTAGAGCTCCCTGCCGATGCCCCACGCCACCGCCGCCCGCTTGAGCGCCCCGGAGATGCCCCCCTTGAAGGGCTCCATGTCCGTGGCCCCGGAGCCGTCCTGCTTCTCTACCCACTCCCCGGTCTCGGGGTTCTTGATGGCGATGCTGGCGATGACCCCGTGCTCGTCCCCCACCTGGGCCGGGGTGTAGCGCACCTGCCACCCGAAGGGCCCGAAGGCCTCATCCAGGCGGGCCATCACCGCCCGGGCGTCGATGAAGGGGGCGATGGTGGTCTGCCCGTTCTTGGTGCTGATCACCTTCCACTCGATCTCCTCCGCCGTGAGGGGCCGGGTGAGCCTGGCAATCGCTTCCGCTACCGTCATCCTTCACCTCCTTCGCTTCCTTCCGGGGGGGCTTTGGCCCCCCAAGCCCTCGGTCTTAGCTACACGGGAGGGGGAGGAGGGGGTGGGTGTGTAGCTAAGACAACCCCCTCCCGCTCATTCCCGTGGGGCCTCTGCCCCCTGGCTCTCCTCCCCAAAGAGGTCCCGGAGCCACCGGTAGCGCTCGGGGTCTTCCTCTCCGGGCCTGGCCACGAGGCCCGTCTCCTCGAGGAGCCCCACCAGGAGAACGAGGGCGAGGAAGGGGCCCACCAGAAGGCCGAGGAGCAGAAGGAGCTCTACCACGGCCTCCTCCCCTTCAGGGCTCGCCTCGCCCGCCGTTCCCGCCGCTCCCGGGGGAAGGCCCCGGGGTGGAAGGGCGCCCGGAAGGACCGATCTTTGCGGATGGCCTCGAGGGCCAGGACCTGAAGCCTGGCGCGAAGGCTCATGCCGCCCTCCTCAAGTAGGCGAGGACGAAGGCCCCCTGGACGAAGAGCAGGACCGGGACGCCCCAGGCCAGGGGCGAAGGGGCCCCCTCCTGCCACCGAAGGACGAGCCAGCAAGCGGCCAGAATGTTCCCCAAACCCGCCAAGTGCCCGACAAACCTCCACATGCTTCCCTCCAAACGAAGACGAGGGGCGGGTCTTCCCCGCCCCCCTGCCCTTCTTCCGCCTAGGCCACCGGGCGCTCCGCCGCCCGCGTCTCCACCTGAGCCCTCCGCTTCTCCCGGAGCCAGAGGGAGAGGACCACGGCCACCTGGTGCTTGCAGGGCCGGGTCTTCCCCTGGGCGTAGGCCGGGCAGGTGCAGGTCTCGGCCTCGAGGTCCACGAGGTAGCGCTTCCCCGGCTGGGCTTCGCTCTCCACCACGAAAAGCCCGTCCATCCCCGCCACGGGGTGGACCTTCCCGAGAAGCGCCTTGGCCTTCTCCAGCTTGCCCAGGGTCTGGAAGAGCCTTTCCTTGAGGGGCATCCTCCACCTCCTTCGCTTTTTCCCGCGGGGCCTTCCGGCCCCCAAGCCCTCCGTCTTAGCTACATGGGGGAAGTGGAGTAGGCGGGCGTGTAGCTAAGACAGAGGGCAAGCCGTCATTTCTCGCGCCCGTAGAGGACCCGCACCGCCAGGACGCTACCCGCTCCGTCCAAGAGCTCCAGCTCCACCCTCCGGGCGGGAAGGGCCCTCTCGGCCAGCTCCAAGGCCTCCGCCAGGTCCTCCGTGGCGCCCAGGTCCCGGTCGTCCGCCTTCACGGCGAAGCGGTCCGCCGGGTGCTCGTCCAGGTCCAGGACCACGGGGAGGCCCACCCCGGGGCGGGCCATCGCCACGGCCCCGTCCTGCACCACCACCACGGGGCGAAGGTGCCTTCTTCTCATCTCCTTCCTCCGTCAAAGGTCCCCGGAGGAGAGGCGGGCCTTGGTCCGGCCCCCCTCCCGAGACCTGAAAGACCGTTAGAGCGGTAGCTCCTCAAACCCCCACACCTCGGCTTCCGCCACCCTCGAGGCCTCCTCAGGGGGAAGGCCCCGCCTTCTCGCCTTCCGGTAGACCCGCACCCACTCCGCCCAGAGCTCGGCCTCGTGCGGGGTCCGCTGGAGGGGTTCGGACCCTGAGATCTCCTCCAGGAGATCGGGCACCCGGCCAATCCCCTCGCACTTGGGGCACTCCGTCTCGCTCCCTGGCACAGGCTGGAAGGCGAACCACTCGGTGTAGACGAAACCCTCTCCCCCGCACAGGGGGCACGCCACCGTTCTCGTGCTCCGCACCCTCACCATCTCGCTCAAAGACCGGGGGGCGGGAGGCCGCCCCCCCTGCCCTAGGCCACCTCCTCTTCCGCCTCCCTCAGAAGGGCCAGAAAGACCTCTAAGTCCCCTTCCCCCACGGGCTCGTTCTCCCGCCGCCAGGCCTCGTACATGCGGGCGAGAAGGGGGAGGTTCTGGGGAAGGAGCTCCACGCTCCCCTCCTTCGTCCCCGCCCACCCTGGCCCCCCGGAGTCCGGCCCCGCTAGGGGAGGAAGGTGGGGAAGGAGCCGGGCGAAGTCCTCGAGGACGGCCCCAAGCCTCTTCTCCACCGCTTCCTTCGCCTCCGTCCTGATCCGCCAGTAGTGCGTGTGGCCCATGTCAGACCTCCCCGAAAAGCTCCCGCCTGAGCGCCACCGCCGAGTTGTCCTCGTAGGGGGCCTTGAGCCTGGCCTCGAGGGCGTAGAGCCGGGAGGCCAGCCCTCTGAGCCCTTCCACCGCCTCCTTCACCTCCCGGGCCACCCGCTCCGCCTCCAGGGGGTGCTCGGAGAGGAAGGCGTGGAGGTCTTCGGCGTAGAGGGCGAGGGCCCGGGCCGCCTGGGCCATCTCCTCTAGGTGCTTTCTGACTCGAATTCGCCGCATCTCCCACCTCCGCCCGGGTGCGAAGGGGGGCCACCCGGCCCCCCCTGGCCCTAAGCCACCTCCAGGACCACCCACCCGGCCCGGCTCGGCACGAAGACCTTCTCCCCCGGAAGGGGCTGGACCTCCAGGACCTCCACGTGGCCCAGGGCCTCGAGGTCCTCCAGGTCCACCCACCCCTCCTCCACCAGCCGGGGGTGGACGTAGGCCCCGTGCCGCCGGATGAGGCCCTCCAGGGCTCGGTCCGAGAGCCTGGTCTTGGGAACGCCGTCCGTGTTGGGCAGGAGCGCGACCATCTTGCACCTCCTGCCCTTGGCCGTGGGGCCGCTAGGCCCCCAGGCCCTTTTCCCGGTACGCCACCCGCACCCGCTCCGGGCTCACCAGGACGAGGCCGCTCTTCCCCGAAGCGAAGGCCCGCACCACCTCTTCCGCGAGCTCCATGAGGAAGGTGTGGTCCTGGGGCCGGGGCCTTCCAGCCACCTTCACGGGCTTCCCCTCCTCAAAGACCACGGCGAAGCTCCCGCTCACCCGGGCGAACCGTTTTAGCACTTCCATAGCGGTCCCCCCCGAGGGGCCGGAAGGCCCCCCCGCTCACAGGCGGTAGAGGACCACCCGGTTCCCCACCCCTGCCAGGGCCTCCTCCAGGGCCTCGAGGACCTCCCTGGGGTCCAGCCCCCCCAGGCCGATGCCCGGGAAGGCCATATGGACCTCGAGGCCAGGCCTGGCCTCCAGGAACCGCCGGAGCCTCGAGGCCCCCAGGCGGACGAGGCCGAGGTCCGCTCGGTCCCGGAAGTGGCCTTTGGTCTGGAAGGCCCCGTAGGACCTCCCTCCCGCCTCCACGGCCACGAAGCCGTAGAGGTAGACCCCGTTCCGAAGGATCCCCTCTCGCTGGACGGCCTCGGCGAAAAGGTGGGGGAGACGGGGCTCGGCCTCCGCCAGGGCCTTGGCCGCCCCGGCCCCCATGACCAGGCCCCGGGAGGTGAGGACCCCGTTCGTGGGGGCGGCCACCAGGGTCCCGGGAGCCTGAAGACCTGCCAGGAAGTTCCCGCGCTTGACGATCAAGCTTATCTCCTTGGGGCCGCCAGGCCCCCCCGCTCATCTGGGCCGTTCCACCCCGGGCGCTCCGTCGGTCTAGGTGCTCCACCTGACCTCGAGGCCGCCCAAGGTGTTCCAGGGGTGTTCCGGCGAGCCGTTCCGGTGTTCTGTGGGGTGTCCCGGGCCCGTACCGCCCTGGCACAACCGGTGGCACAACTGGTGGCACAGGTGTGTCAAAGCCTCTCCAGGAGCCACCTGAGCCCCCCGAGGAGGGCGAGGTGGCGGGGTAGAAGGCGCAGGCCGCCCACCAGGGGAGCCGCCTGCCGGGGGGGAGCCTCGAGGCTGTGTCCTTTCCGGGGGGACGGTGGTGTCCCCGTCTTACCCAGGAGGACACCGGGGAGGGGCGCGGGAAAGGTGGGCGTCTGAGAAGGTGCCCGGTAGACACTATGTTGCGTCTGAGCATCTGCTCGGTAGACACAATGTTGTGCCTGAGCAAATGCTCGGTAGAAACCATGTTGCGGGTGAGCAAAATGCTCAGTAAACACAATGTCGTGCCTGAGCAAATGCTCGGTCGCAACAAGCGGGAGGGAAAATCGGGGAAGGAGGGGGTCGGGCAACCTGCGTTGCCAAAAGAGGATGTCCGCCAAACAGAAAACCCCGGAAGGATAAGGTGGTCCTTCCAGGGCAAAGAAGGGTGTCTACCCGATGACCGGGGTCCGGTAGACGGGCTCCCCGGTGGCAGGGTCGCGGTAGACGGCGATCGCCCTGCCCCGCCCCAGTTCGTCCAGGTGGTACTTGGCCTTGCGGAGGGTGCCGATGGCCTCAAGCTCCGCCAAGAGCCCCTTCAGGTGGGTGTCCACCTCGGCCACCGCTTCCAAGTGGCGGCGCACCTCGGGAACCTTCCAGGAGGGGTCCTTCACGAGCTCCTGCAGGAGGCCGACGGCCATAACGGCCTTCATCGCCTCCCTGGAGATGCCCTGCCGCACCTCCCACCCGATAGGGGTCTTCAGGGCCACCACCTGGCCCTTCTCGCGGTCCACCAGGGCGGAGATGGACCGCACCGCCTCTACGAAAGCCTTCTCCCTGGCGGTGAGGCTCGCCACCAGGGCCTGGAGGGTCCTCAAGGAGCCGTCCCAGCCCAGGAGCCTGAGCCGGGCCTCCAGGTCCTCGGGGATGAGGTCCTCGCGGCGGAAGTGGGGGTTGTCCTCGTGCTCCAGGGCCTCCTCGAGGGGGCTCCTGCCCTCCTCGTACTCCACCCCGGAGAGGAACCGCTCCAACCACTTGGCCGCGTCCTCCACCCGCTTGTCCCGAAGGCCCCAATGCTTCTCCTCCCTCGGGGTAAGGTCGTACACCTCCACGGCGTACCTCACTCCCTCGGGGGACTCCCAGACCATTGGCTTGCGCTCCTCCTTGGCCTTGCCCGTGCCCTTCACGAGCAAGGTGGAGGGCGTCTCCTCCTTCAGGCGCTCCCGGAGGCGGGCCAGGGCCACCCTGACCGCGGCCACGAAGGGGGCGGGCACGTCCCGGGTGTCCACCAGGACGTAGCCCTCCTTCGCCGCCTTGGTCATCAGGTCCCTCACGCTCCCGTCCTCCTTCCAGAGCCGCCGAAGGGCCTCGAGGGCCTCCTCCACCGAAGCCGCCTTGCCGCTCGCCCAGAAGAGGCTACGAACGCTGACCTTGGTCATCTTTTACCTCCAACCTCATGCTACCTGTTTTCGCCTCTTCTGACAATAACGAAACCTTGGAGGGATAAGGGGGTCCCTCCAAGGCGAGGTGCAAGGTGCCGAAACCGCCTAGACTGCTTGGGTCCTCGTCATGGCCTCCTTCAGGGCCGCTTCAAGCTCCTCAAGCTCCTCTTCCTCCAAGCCGCCCTCTAGGAAGCGCTCCAAGAGCTCCGCCTCCTTCTCGCCCAGCTTCCGCCGGAGGCCATAGCGCTCGATGGCCTCTTCCAGGGCTTTGAAGGCGAAGTCCCTCTCCTCCTCGCGCTCCCAGGGGTCGTGGCCCACGAACTCCTCCAGCCGGGTGCCCTCTTCGGTGGTGTCGTCCAGGCTGAGGATGGCCTCCGCCTCCGCTACGGCCAAGGCCTCCTCCACCACCTCCAAGGGGATCCCGAGCCTCTCGGCGACTTCCTCCGGCGTGGGTTCACGCCCGAGCTCCGCCTGAAGCCCTTCCGTGGCCCGCTTGACCTTGGCCACGAGCCGGGAGTTCGTGTACCCCACCCCCCGGTTCCGGTAGAACCACTCCCGCACAGCGCGGTCGGCTTCCACCATCACCCAGAAGGTGAGGTTCTTGGAGGGGGAGGGGAGCTTGCGCTCGCCCGTCCGCCAGGCCTTGAGGGAGCTGTGAACCTTGAGGGCCACCTCCTGGGCGAGGTCCAACGCCTCGTCCCCGAGGAGGTGGAACCGGGAGAAGCCCTCCTTGAGGGCTAGAGCGTAGTAGTGCCGCCCCAGCGCCTCGTAGTCCTCCGCGATGAACGCCCTCATGACCTGCTCCCTCGTCAAAAGCCGAACGCCTTCCGCCATGAGCCGGACGCTGTCGGTGCGCATTTTTTACCTCCGCCCTCATGGTACCTCTTAAGGCGGAGGAAAGCAAGCTTGTGTGGCTACCTCTTGCGCTGAAGGGCCCTCCTCGGCTAAACTGAAAGGGCCGAAGCCGCCTGCTGGCTGTCGGTCGTTTTTTACCTCCACCGAGTAGGCCCCTGGCCCTCCGCCGGGGGCCGAAAGGTTTTACCTTCCCCGCCTCAAGCGGCGCACCTCCCGCCTGAGCCCTCGGGCCTCCTCCTCGAGGGACCAGAACGGGTCGAAGGGGTTGGAGAAGAGGGAGGGCCTGGAGAAGAGGAACCCGAGCACCATGAGGAAGAGGAAGACCCCCGCCGCCAGGTACAGGAGCCAGGTCCCCTCCCGGGCCAGGTCCAGGACCACCCCTCCGGCCACCATGAGCCAGAAGAGGCGGCTACGGAAGACTTCCCTCACCGCTTGCTTCGCCAGTCGCTTGTTTTGTTCCCGAAGCATCTCCTACCCCCAAAAGCTCTTGACCCCAGGGTACTCCCTCAGGGGCTCCCCGTGCCAACAAGAAACCCCGGAAGGATAAGGGCGTCCTTCCAGGGCAAAGAAGGGCGGAAGGCCTACTCCAGCACCACCTCGGGCTCGAAGCCCGCCCAGATGGCCGCGGCCAGGACGTGCGAGAGGTTCACCCCCCGCACCCTGAGGGCCGGCTTGGGCCACCCGTGGTCGGGGCGGATCACCGCCCGGCCCAGGCTCGCCCGCTCCAGCGCCTTACGGAAAGCCTCCTGGTGCCGCGTGTCCTTGAAGATCAACACCTTCTCTTCCATGGCAATTTAATGCTACCACTAAGACCGCCTTCAGACAATAAGGTACTTTGTGCTATACTTGGGCCATGCTCGCCGAAGCCTTCCGCGAGTACGCGAGGCCCAAGGGACAGGGCCGGGCCTACCTGGAGAACCTGGCGGGCTTCTTCCTGGCGGTGGCCCGCGACCAGGGGGAGGAGGAGCAGGTCCGCATGGTCATCGGCGAGGATCCCGTCCTCGGCCCCTACCTGGACGTGGACCTCCGGGAGGCCCCCAGGACCCACGCCTGGCTCTCCGCCTTCCGGGAAGCGGCCAAGGAAGGCGCCGCCCTAGCCCTCCAGGAGAACGAGGACGGCACCGTGGACGCCACCGTCCTCCCGCCGAGGAAGGCCGAGGCGTGATATACTGGATCTCGGAAGGCCGAAGCCTTCTTTTCCGTGGCACCCCGGGGCGCTGAGCTCCGGGGTTTGGATTTTGGTGGCGCGTCTTAGCTACACGGGGAAGGGAGAGGGGAACGGCGTGTAGCTAAGACCACCCCACGAGGAACCCCACGGCCACCAGGAGCCCGCCCAAGGGCACCGCCACGTAGGAGCCCGTGAGGGCGGCCATCACCCGCCTCGCCTCCTCCCTCCACTCCGGGGGCAGGACCTCGAGGCCCCGCCGGTTGGCGTCCACCTCTAGGGGAAGGCTCGCGAGGAAGAGGCCATACCCCCCGGTGAGGAAGGCCGCCCCGAGGGGGCTCGGGCCCACCAGGAACCCGAGGACGAGAAGCCCCAGGGCCAGGGTCAGGGCCCCCTGCGCGGCCCGCACCATCTCGGGGCGTTCACGCCATTGCAGGGCGTGCCCCACCTCGTGAACGGCCACGGCCAGGTGGTATAGGCTCTTCCCCTCGTACACGGCCCGGGTCAGGTAGACGCTCCGCTCCGGGTAGCGCACGCCGTTTCTCCGGCCCACCCGCACCCGGAAGCCCGTGAGGCCCTTCCGCAAAGCCTCCTCGGCGAAGGGGCCCGCCTCGAGGGGAACAGGGATACCCCGGTAGCGAAGGACGGTGAACGCCAGGTAGACGGCGTATCCCGCCACCAGGGCGAGTCCGGTGAGGGCGAGGAGCACGCCGTTCACCCGTTCACCACCTCCAGGAGCATGTTCCGGAGGAGGAGGACCCCCCCGTACACCAGGGCGGGCACGTCCATGCCCCGGAACCGCTCACCCCTCTCCAGACCCACCGTTTCCGCCGCCCAGGCTCCCAAGGAGAGGAGAAGTCCCGTCCACCCGTACACGCCCACCCCGGCCAGGGCCAGGGCGGCGTACCGCCATCCTCCGGGCAGGACCCCGGCCAGGACCACCCCTAGGGGGGCGAGCCACAGGCCCCGGAAGAGGAGGCCCCCGAGGAGGAAGGCCAGGCCCGCCCCTAGGCGCCACCAGCCCCCCCGCCTCCAGAGGGCCAGGACCCCCTGCCCCACCCAGAGGGCGAGGAGGGGCGAGGCCCCCTTCATCCCCGCCGTGAGCCACCCGAGGCCGGAGAAGAAGGCCTCCCTCCACCCCACCCGCCTGGCGAATAGGGCCCCGGTGAAGGGAGCCCCCCAGGGGCCATCCAGTAGCCCCGCCAGGGCCCCCAAAAGCTCAGGCCGAAGCCCTCTCCGTCCTGCGGTAGACGCCATCCCTCGCTTCTACCAGGCCCCGGCTCACCAGGCGCTGGAGCCTCTTGGCCACCGTGGACTTGGGCCACCCGAGCTCCCGGGCCAGGGCGCTCGGCCCCTTGGGGACCTCGAGGGCCCCCAGCAGGGAAAGCTCTTCTTTCTCCAGAGGAACGGGAAGGGCTTCCTCCCTCTCCTCCCTCCGGGGCTCCACGGTGTTCACGGCCCCGTTCACCTCCTGGGGCTCTACCGGGAAAGCGGCGGGCGCCCGGGCGTCCACGCCCCGCTTCCGCTCCGCCAAGCCCAGGCTCATGGAGGTCAGGTTCCCCCAGAACACCACCCCGGCCCCGATGAGGCTCCCCCAGAGGGCCCAGGCGCTCCCCAGGACCACGGAGGCGAAGGAGAGGTAGAAGGTGGCCACCTCCACGGCGAAGGCGATGAAGGGGGAGGCCCGCACCCCCTCGCCGTCAAAGCGGGCGTAGTAGTGCCGGAGGTGGGCGTAGCTCGCGGCCAGGGCCACGGCGTAGACCACCACGCCCACCACCGCCAGGAGTGGGAACTTCGCCATAGCCTCCCCCACCACTTTTCCCGTGATGAAGCCCACCACGGGCATGGCGGCGGCGCCGATGGCGGCCTGGGCGTAGACCCTGAGCACGGCTCACCTCAGGACCCGGTCCAGGGGCGTCCACCGCCTGCGTTCCCGCCAGGCGTTCACCGCCCGGAAGAGGAGCAGGGCCAAGAGGACCAGGGCCAGGCTCAAGCCCGCCCCCAGGACCACCCCCGCCTTCACCCCTTCGTCCACGCCCACGGCCCAGGCGGCGTAGATCACCTTGGCGGGCACCTGGTGTTCCCCCACCTGGACAACCCCGTTTACGTCCGCACGGAACATGCTCCGGGGAACGGTGAACACCACGTCCCCCGCCTTGAACGCCACGTCTCCCCCGTTCACCGATCACCTCCGAAGAGCCCGAAGAGGCCCCTCCGCCGCTCCTTAGCCTCGAGGGTGCGGCGGAAGGCCTCGGTGATGCGCTTGGCCCACTCCTCCAGGGCCTTGAGCCTCGGCTCCACCTCGCCCCGCCACAGGGCCGTGGCCCCCTGGATCCGCTCCTCCGCCTCCTGGATGGCTTCGGCCTTGGCCGCCCGCACCGCCGCCTCCAGCCGCTTCCAGTCCACGCCGTCCCCCGTTCTTAGGCCCTCCACCAGGGCCTTCAGGGCCCGGATCTCCTGGTGGTGGAGCCGAAGAGCGGCGTTCACCCCACCGAACCGGGAGGCCTCCTTCTGCACCGCCTCCTCCAGGCGCTCCACCCGCCTCGCCAGGTCCTCCAGCTGGGCGGAGAGCTTCCCCAGCTGGATGTAGGCCGCCCCCACGTCCACCTGCGGCTCCGAGCCCAGAAGCTCCCGGGCCCGGCCCCGGGACTCCTGGAGCCGCCGCTCCACCTCCCGAACCTCCTCGAAGGCCCGGCGCCGCCCCTGCTCCGGTCGGTAGAAGAGCAGGGCATGGGCCAGGCGCTCCCGGTAGAGGAGGGGGTCCTCCGAGGGGTCCTGGCCGAAGACCTCCTGGTAGGCCCGCCGCCACCTCGAGTCCCGCGCCGCCTCGTTTTGGTCCTGGGACCGGGAGGTCTTCTCCGCCCGGCTGGGAGGGGGAGGCGCCCCCGCTGGTTGCTTCCCCGTCAGGGGAACGCCTTGTGGAGAAGCTTGCCTCGGAGAAGGAGCTTCCACCGGAGGAGAAGGCGCCGGTGGAGAAGCCTCTACCGGAGGAGAAGCCTCCACCGGGGAAGGGGCCTGCGCCGCCTCTGCCGGAGGAGGAGCCTGCGAAGGAGCGGGGTCTTTCTGGGTCGGCTCCGCCTCCACCCCGAGGACGCCAAAGGCCTCCTCGTAGCTCCCCGCCAGCCCCTCCTCCACGAGGGCGGTAGCCACCCGAAGGAGGGGCTCCTCCAGGGGGGTGGCAGACCTCCCCGCGAGGGCCCGGAAGGCCTCCTTCGCCCTCCGGGTGGGGAAGACCCCCTTCGCCTTCTCCAAGACCTCCTTCGCCACCTCCTCCTCGAAGGAGGAAAGCTTGTCCGCGATTTCCTTCCAGAGCGCTTCCATCTACACCCCCAGAAGCAGGTAGAAGCCCAGGAGGGCCGGGAAGAAGGCCACCAGGAAGCCATAGCCTTCCTCCTCCCCTCGGAGGAAGCCGTCCGCCGCCAGCGCCAGGGCCAGGTAGGCCATAGCGGCGTAGGAGCCGCCCAGCCTCCACACCATGGCCCCGGCCAGGCCCAGGACCGCCCCCCCGTAGTAGACCCCCACCCTTCCCCGGAAGAGGGCCCGGAGGAGGGGGGAGAGGGCGAGGAGGAAGGGCAGGACCCCCTGGCCCACCAAGGCTTGGAGGAACCAGGCCCCGAGGAGGGCGAGGGCCGCCATCCCGAGGAGGGAGACCCACTCCCTCACGGCAGGACCACCCTCCGGTCGCCGTCCAGGAGGTCCACCACCCCCGCCGTGGTGCGGTTCCCCACCAGCCGGAAGAGGACCATCCGCCCCGTGGGGGCGGAAAGCTCCGCCACCCCGTTCACCACCACGGCCCGGTCGGCCAGGCGGTAGCCCTCGTACCCGGGAGGCGGGGGGTCGCCGTAGAGGGCCACCCCCTCCTGGTCCTCCCCCCGGAGCCAGACCTCGCCCACCGCCTGCACGTCCGCCGTGAACCCGGGGGCGGTGAGCTCCACCCGCACCCGCTTCCGGGCCAGGGGCACGGTCCGGCTCTCCCCGGAGCGGGCCACCACCCGCCCCTCCTGGAAGGGGAGGCTGTCCGCGTAGGCCACGAGGAGGACCTCCCGGTACTCCCCGTCCGGGGGGCTCACGGCCAGGGCGAAGGGCGGGGTGCAGGACCGGGCCCGCTCCACGTCCCCGAGGAAGGCCGCCACGCACCCCACCCTCGAGGCCACCTCCTCCGGGGTCAGGTGGATGGGGGCGTACCGGGGCTCGGGCACCCGCACCACCCCGCCGTCCTGGGGCGAGGCCACCTCCACCCGGGCCTCCCCCGCCCCGTCCCGCACCCGGATCACCGCCCTGGGGGCCGTGGGCACCTGGAAGGAGGCCCCGCCCCGGTGGACCAGAACCATGCCCTCGAGGCCCGAGGGGGCCGGGTCGGGGTAGGCCGCCACCCCGAAGGCCCACTCCCCGTCCACCCAGGCCTCGTAGGTGGCGGCGCCGCTCGCCCAGGGGGCCTCCGCCCGCAAGGAGACGGTCCTCCGGGCCACCTCCACCCGGGCCATGCCCCCGGGCCTGAGCTCCACCTCCCCTTGGTAGCCCTGGACCTCCACCCCCTGCCACTCCACCCGCACCTCCACGGGGACCTTCCCGAACACCCCCGTGAAGCGGAAGGTGGGGTCCTCGCACCGGGTGGCGCTCTGGCCCCCCACCTTCACCGTGGCGCACGCCCCCTCCTTGACCCCCGCCACCTCGAGGCGGGCCGGGCCCTGGAACTCCCGCTGGAGCTCCGTGCAGGAGGAAAGGAGGAGGGCAAGGGCCAGGAAAGCGCTAGAAGCGAACCTCATAGCTCAACCGCACGCCCCCGTAGAAGCCCGTGGCCGTGGTGAAGCGGAAGCGGTCCACGTGGGAGGCCACGCCCCTCCCCCAAAGCCCGTCCCGGTACCCCGCCTGGAGGCTCACCCGGAAGGGCGCGAGGGGGAAGCCCACCTCTCCCTCCACCAGAAGGCCCCGGTCCCGCCCGATGTCCTCCTGGGGCACGGCGTAGGCCAGGCGCGCCTCCCCAAAGAAGCCCTCCCCGGGGTAGACCAGGGTGGCGAAGAGGGCGGAGAAGGGGGTGTCCCCGCTCCCGAGGCCAAAGTAGCGTCCGTAGCCCAGGGTCAGGTCCACGGGGCCCAGGAAGGCGCCTCCTTGCGCCTCCACAAAGTACCGCCCGGGCTCGCCCCCCACGAGGCCCGCGCCGAGGCCGATGCGGGCGTGCACCCCGGGGAGGAGGCCGCCTTCGGGCTCGTGCTCCACGTAGCCCGCCCCGAAGTAGTAGCCGCCGTCCCCCGCCCCGAGCTCCCCCACCAGGCGGATGCCCTGGAAGAGCCCGGCCCGGGCGGTGGCCTCGCTCCGGCCCTCCAGGCTCCGGTAGCTCACCCGCACGCTTCCCGCCCCGAAGGAGGCCTCCACCCGGTCGGTGCCCAGGTGCACCTGGGCCTCCTCCCACCCCAGGGCGAGGCCCCCGAAGGGACCCCTCTCCCCCACTCCGGTGTAGACCTGGGCCCTCGCCCGGGAGTCCACCCGCTCCTCCAAGGCCTTGGTCCTCTCCTCCAGGGCGTAGACCCGCTTGCCCGTGGCCTGGGCGTCCTTCACCCGGGCCGCCTCGTTCTCCTGGACCTTTTGGGTGAGCTCGGCGAGGGCGGCCTCGAGGGCCTTCACCCGGGCCTCCATCTGGGCGAGGGCCGCCTTCTGCGCCCCCAGCTCCTTCTCCAGGCGGCTCACCGCCCCCTCCAGGGCCTCCAGGTCCTTGAGGGCGGCCTGGGCCTCCAGGGCGGTGAGGAGGGCCTGGCGCACCTCCTCCAGGTCCTTCTCCATGGCCTCCAGGCGCACCCCCTGGTCCTCCAGGGCCCGCCTCACCTCCGGCACCACCTCCAGGAGGTCGGCCACCTGCCCGTAGAGCTCGGCGATCCGCTCCGGGGCCGCCCCCGCCTCCTCCAGGGCCTTCCGCACCCGGGCCAGGACCTCCTCCGTCCAGGTGAGGTAGGCCCGGTAGAGCAGGACCGCCGCCTGGTAGCGGTTCACCGCCTGGTTCCCCCGGAAGGTGCTGTCCGGGAAGCCCGTGAGGACGCCCTTCTCCAGGAGGGCCCGCACCGCCCCCTCGGCCCAATGCCCTGGGGGCACGTCCGCCATCTGGGCCTTCACCGAACCCGCCAACAAAAGGGTGGCTAGGGCGACTCGCCGCATAGCCACATGCTACCACTCTCTAACTTTTATGGCAACACATTACACGCTAAGCTCCACCCCCTCCGGCTCCCTCCCCTGGAGGAGGTCGTCCAGAGCCTGGGCCAGGTCGGGGTAGACGAGGTAGCGCCCCTTCGCCACCACCTGGAGGGCCATCCCGAAGGAGGGCCGGGTCCTCCGCCTCCCTTCCCTCAGGTCCGGCTCCCCGAGAACGGGGTGCAGGGCGGGGTTTTCCAGCGCGTCCAGAAGCCTCTCCCCGTGGGCCGTGGCCACCACCCGCACTCCCCGCTTGGAGGCCGCCTGCACCACCTCCACGTCCTCGTTGTACCCGATCTCGTCCGCCACGACGATCTCCGGGG
>FWWL01007291.1_pt1 | contig 15206 bp, 12 predicted proteins | sample 2228331 | NCBI WGS metagenome assembly FWWL01 (sample SAMEA103939775, study PRJEB20133) | metagenome
TCGCTACGGGCCCGGCCTGCCTGAATCAGACTGCTGGCTTTGCAGCCTTGCGCGACAGAAACAGCTCGACCTGATGCGCGGCATTGGGCCCGCGCAGGAGGTTGAGGAAATAGCGGCTCTCGATGCGGAGGCCCGCGTCGATCGGCACCTGCGCACCTTCATAGACTGCCTTGAGGATCGGGCCGTCGGCGTCCCGCACCTGCTCCGCCCCCCGGCGCGCGGCGATCGCCGGGCCGAACAGCCCATAGCCCGCAGCGCTGTGCGGTCCGCCCTGTGGCGCGCAGAAGCCCTTCACGTCCCACGGAGCGACCGCAACGCCGCCATCCAATATCCAGCGCCTGCCATGTTCCAGCGCCTCGGCTTCGGTCGCGATCGCATGGACCACGCCCAGCGCCAGCGCCGCCTGCACATCGATCGGCTCGCCGTCGAGCAGATAGGGAAGCGCCGCATTCATGCCCGCCAGCCGCAACAGCCGCTGCGTCCCCCCCGCGCCGGGCATCAGGCCCAGCGTCGCTTCGGGCAGGCCCAGATGCAGATGCCCGTCGTCAATGGCGATCCGGTGGTGGCACCCCAGCGCCAGTTCCAGCCCGCCGCCCAGCGTCACGCCATTGATCAGCGCGACCAGCGGCTTGCCGACCGTCTCCAGCGCCCGAATGCGTCGGCTGAAATCGCTCGCCTGCGCCAGCGCCCCGCGCAGTTCGTCCTGCGATTCCGCCGCCGCCCAGCGGTCGATATCGGCGCGCAGTTCGGTGAGGTCAGCCCCCGCACAGAAACCGCGCGACTTTCCCGACCGCAGGATCACCCCGACGATCCGGTCATCCGTCCGGATCAGATCGGCCAGTTCGCCCAGCTCGCGCTGCACGGCATGACTGATCATGTTCATCGACCGGCCAGCCATGTCGAAAGTGGCGATGGCGATACCGTCCGAACCTACGTCGAGCGTGAAATTTTCCATATCCATGCTCCTTGATCAAACGCGCGCGATGACGGTGGCGGTGCCCATGCCCGCACCGACACACAGGTTGATAAGCGCGGTCTCCTTGCCCGACCGCTCCAGTTCGTCGACCATCGTGCCTAGGATCATACCGCCGGTGGCGCCCAGTGGATGGCCCATGGCTATAGCGCCGCCATTGACGTTGACCTTGGCCGGATCAAGCTCCAGCGCCTGCATGTAGCGCAGCACGACCGCCGCAAAGGCCTCGTTCAACTCGTACAGGTCGATATCGTCGCGGGTCATGCCCAGCCGATCAAGCAACTTGCGCGTCACGAACTCCGGCCCCGTCAGCATGATGGTGGGTTCGGATCCGATTGAGGCGGTCCCCAATATCCGGGCACGCGGCTTCAGTCCCATCGCTTCGCCCGCTTGCCGTGACCCGATCAGCACCGCCGATGCGCCATCGACGATGCCCGACGAATTGCCGCCATGATGGACATGCGTAATCGGCCCCATGTCGGGATAGCGTGCCTGCGCCACGGCGTCGTAACCCGAAGCGCCCATCTTGACGAAAGCAGGCTTTAGTCCCGCCAGAGACGCCATGTCAGTCTGTGGTCGCATATGTTCGTCATGGTCCAGAACGATGATGCCGGCCTGATCCTTCACCGGAACGATGGAGCGAACAAAACGACCCTCCTGCCACGAGAGCACGGCTCTCCGCTGGCTTTCCACCGCATAGGCGTCAACATCCTCGCGGCTGAACCCATGGATCGTCGCAATCATATCGGCGCCGATCCCTTGCGGCGCGTAATAATGATCGAAGGCAAAGGTCGGGTCGACCATCATCGCGCCGCCGTCTGCCGCCAGCGCGACGCGCGACATCGATTCCACGCCACCCGCGATTGCAAAGCGCGCCTCGCCCAGCGCCACTTTGGCCGCGGCCATGTTGCAAGCTTCCAGCCCCGACGCGCAGAAACGGTTGATCTGCACGCCCGGCACGCGCTGGTCATAGCCGGCAACCAGTGCGGCAATACGGGCGATGTCGCTACCCTGCTCGCCCACCGGCATGACGCAGCCCATAATGACGTCATCAACCAGCGCAGTGTCCAGATCGTTGCGATCACGCACCGCCTCCAGAACTTGAACCGCAAGAGAAAGCGCGGTGATATCGTGCAGCGCCCCATCGGTGCGCCCCTTGCCCCGCGGCGTGCGGACAGCATCGTAGATAAAAACGTCGGTCATAAATCTCTTCCGTTCAACGGGGAGGCAGACGGATCGCGCCGTCCAGACGCACCGCTTCGCCGTTCAGATAGCTGTTGCCGATCATATGGAGCGCCAGCGCGGCATATTCCTCGGGCGCGCCCAGGCGCTTTGGGAAGGGCACCGATGCGCCCAGCGACGCCTGAACATTCTCGGGCAGCCCTCGCATCATCGGGGTCAGGAACAGGCCGGGCAGGATCGTATTGATGCGAATGCCGTCCGCCATCAGATCGCGCGCGATCGGCAGGGTCATGCCCAGCACGCCCGCCTTCGACGCCGAATAGGCGGCCTGCCCCACCTGTCCGTCCTGCGCGGCGACGCTGGCGGTGCAGATGATCGCGCCACGTTCGCCATCATCCAGCGGATCGACGTCCAGCATCCCTTGCGCTGAGGCGGCTATGCATCGGAAAGTGCCGATAAGATTGATCTGGACGACTTTTTCGAACGCGCTCATCGGGAAGCGCATGGTACCGCCATCTGCCTTGTTGCGCGATGCAGTCTTGATGCCATTGGCGATGCCCGCACAGTTCACAAGCACGCGTTCCTGCCCGTGGGCTGCCCGGGCCTTTGCGAAGGCCGCGTCGACCTGCGCGTCGCTCGTCACATCCACCTGGCAAAAGACGCCGCCTGTTTCATCGGCGAGACGAAGCCCTTCCGTTTCGTTGAGATCGAAAATTGCAACCCTGGCGCCCGCGTGCGCCAACGCTCGGGCCGTGGCCTCGCCAAGCCCCGAGGCACCTCCAGTGACGACCGCCGCTATATCCTTGCTTATCTTCATTTCCACCCTCTCCGGCCGACTTCGAATGCGCGACGTTCTGGCATTGCGGCGACACCGGGCAAACAGCCGGACAGGACAAGACCGGTCTTTTCATGACAATTTGTTCGATCTCGAATTTGGCTCTTACGATCATATCCTGGCGCGATCGGCCATGGACGCGCGGCATAGTGCAGCGCACCCATTGTGCGCGATAACGAAGGATCAAATATGCGCATTCTGATGATGGGCCTGATCGGCTCCAAGACCTTTCTTGAGCGGCTGGCGGAAGATTTGCGTTCGGAGACACTTCATGTCGACCTGTGTTTCGATCACGACCGGCCATCTCATTTCAAGGATTGGGCGCAGACCGATATTCTGGTCATCTACGGCCTTCCATGCGATGCTGCCGACCTGAACGCCGCGCCGGGACTACGCGCGATCATCGTCCCGTCCACGGGTCATGAAGGCATTGATATCGACGCGGCCGCTGCACGGGGAATCGCCGTCGCAAACGGGAAAGTCCCGGAAAATTCCGAGAGCGTGGCGGAAGCTGCATTTCTCTTAATGTTGACCGCGCTGTACGATATCGATGCCGCGCGAGACCGTCTAAGACTGAATGCGCAACGCTCGGGCGCGCCGACCGCCAGGATGCTCAAAGGGAAGACTGTCGGGATCATTGGCAATGGCAATATTGCGCGCGCCCTGATTGATCGGTTGGCGGGATGGAATGTCGAGATACTGGTGCACTGCCGACGGCCATTTCCCTCCCGCCCTGGCATCTCCCACGCCACGCTGGACAAGCTTCTGACAGAGAGCGATATTGTTCTCCCTCTCGTTTCATTGACCCAGGACACGCACCATCTTCTGTCGCGAAGCCGGCTTCTTTCGATGAAACCCGGCGCGATCCTCGTAAATCTGTCACGCGGTGCCATCATCGAGGAAGCAGCCCTCAGCGAAAGGACCGTGCAGCATCATCTGGGCACGATCGCGCTCGACGTGTTCGAAACCGAGCCATTGCCGCAGGACAGCCCGCTCCGCACGCATGAAAAGGCCATTCTGACCGGGCATGACATCGCGCATACACGAGAGAGCGTGACTGCACTTTTCGACATGGCCCTATCGAACATCAGGGCCGCGATTGCCGGAAAGGAAATGCCCACGGTCATTCGAACCGCATCGCGGTAGCGGCGCCCATATCGGACGAAATTCCGGATAGCTGGACTCTCTCGAAAGAAGCTGTGCCAAGGGGCTGGCTGCCACCAGGATAAGCTGACCGGCACGGGTCCAGAGACGAATCTGTCATCAAAGGCAATGGGTTGTCCCTTATTGTCGTTACAAGCCCAACGCATGTCCGCTATCGCTCCATGAAAATATTATTTGGGCGAGGGGACAAACTATATGGATCAGCGAGAGGCCACGCTGCCTGCGAACGGGGAATTCAAAAATTCTCGACTCCTGATCCTCGCTGCTGCCGTCGGGCTGTCCACCGGGATGACGGCAACGATGTTCTATTCGATGGGCGTACTCATTCCGGCCTTGCAGGCTGACCTGCATTGGTCGCGGGGCGACCTGTCTCTGGCCGTGACGATCATGACTGCGGGATTGTTCCTGGCAGGCCCGGTCGTGGGTCGCCTGTGCGACCGCTATGGCGCTGCTGCGATCGGAAGCCTGAGCCTTTGCGCCTATGCGCTGGCCACGATCACAATGGCCCTTACCGTTTCGTCGCTGGCAATGTTCTGGACAGGCTACTTCGTCATCGCCCTGTTGGGTGCGGGGTCCACGCCTATTGGCCTTGTACGGCCGATCAGCATGCATTTCGTCCGTCGTCGAGGTTTGGCGCTGGGCATTGCCCTGACCGGAGCCGGCCTGGCCGGCTTCTGGGTTCCGATCCTCACAGCAGCCATGATCGAGACAGCAGGTTGGCGGGCCGCCTATTGTGCGCTGGCCGCGACTGCGCTCCTCTCAGCGCCCCTTGTCTGGTTTGGCTTCCGGTCGGTCGAACATATCGCCACCCATGCCACCTCCGCGACGATGCCCGGATTTACAGGACGTGAAGCACGCCGGACCCGCCACTATTGGCTGTTGTCCACGATGGCTCTCACCATGGCCCTGGGCATCGCCGGGATCGTCGTCCACCTTGCCCCCTTGTTTCAGGATCTGGGTGAAAGCCCGCAGGCGGCTGCACGACTGGCATCTCTTATCGGCATCTCCAGCGTTTTCGGCAGGATCGCCGTAGGCATGATGCTCGATCGATTTTCCGCTCCGCTCGTATCGATGGGAACTCTCGCACTGGCAATGCTGGGCATTGTGCTGCTCTGGCCCAGCGGCCTTACCTTTGCCCCGTTGGCGGTATCCCTACTCGGGCTGGCGGCAGGTGCCGAGATCGATCTCCTGGCCTATCTGACCGCCCGCTTCTTCGGGCAACGGGCCTATGGAGCCATCTACGGCTGGCAATATAGCGTGTTCGCGCTGGGATATGGGTTCAGTCCCTTTCTGGTCGGTCGCGCGCGCGATCTGACAGGCAGCTATCATGCGGCGCTGGCCGGATGCGCGATGCTGATGGGAGTAGCAGCAGCGGCCGCGCTGGCGCTGAGACACCGGGGCGAAGACCTGGGTACAAATCAGGGAGGGTTATGATATGAAGCATCTGCCAGTAATCATGGCGGCTGGAATGGCGCTCGTTGCCACGCCTGCAACCGCACAAACGTTGAACGAAACCGACGCAGGCGAAGGTCTGCAGGACATCATCGTCACCGCGCAGAAGCGATCGCAAAATCTCAACGACGTCGGCCTCAGCATCCAGGCCTTCAGCGGTGATGACCTTAAGGCTGCCGGCATTGCCAGCGCCAGCGACCTAAGTCAGGTCGTCTCCGGCTTCAACTTCAGTCGGTCAAATGCCAACACGCCGATTTTCACGTTGCGCGGCGTAGGCTTCCAGACGCCCAATCTTTCATCCACCAGCCCCGTGGGCATCTATGTCGACGAAGTGGCCTATGCCTATCCCTACATGGCGAACGGGCCGACGTTTGACCTGCAACGGGTGGAGGTTCTCAAGGGCCCCCAGGGTACATTATATGGCCGCAATACGACGGGCGGCCTTGTCAATTTCATCACAGCCAAGCCGACGGACGTCTTCGAAACGGGCATGAGCACGGAGATCGGCAATTACGAGACCTTCAATCTCGAAGGCTTTGTCAACATTCCTCTGGGGGAGACCCTAGCGGTGCGCGTTGCTGCCCGTAACGAGAGCAGCGACAAGGGATGGCAAGTCAGCCGGACGCGCGGCGATCGACTGGGCAAGAAGGACCGCAGCGCCGCACGCATGACGCTGCTGTGGGAACCATCGTCGGATTGGACGATTCATCTCGGAGCATCCTGGTGGCGGGACCAGTCCGATACCGTAGCGCCCCAGGCTTCAGCCCTGGATCTGGCGCGACCGGCGACGGTCATTCCGGGCCTCGCCGAAACGGTGCATGCCGACTGGACCAACGGCACGGCCGACTGGGACCCGCGCGAAGAGGGCAAGGCACCATTCAAGACAGATTCCCGCTTTTACGCCCTGTCCGGCCGTATTGATCATGACCTCAATGACACCATGTCCATCGTCTCTCTGACAGCCTATAATCATGTCCGCCGGCGCGATTTTAACGATCTGGACGGCACGCCGTTCGAACTGCTCGCTTATGGCTCGAACGGGAGCATCGGCAGCTTCAGCCAGGAACTACGCCTTTCTGGCGACAATGGTCCGCTGAACTGGATGGTTGGCGGCTTCTACGCCCGCGACAAGATCAGTGACGACCAGTTCGGCTACTATGATGATAATTCTACCGTTCGCCTCCTTCGGCGGGTCGGCGCAGGCGTTGTGCAGAGCGACTATACGCAGGCACAGATTGCCGGAGGATTCCGCAATTTCCGCAACGTCACGGATCAGACCAATCGATCCATGTCCCTGCTGGCCAATGCGGAATGGAAGTTCGGCGCAGGATGGACCCTGCTTGGCGGCCTTCGCTACACGCGTGACCGCATCCGGTTTGCCGGCTGCTCCGCAGATTATGAAGGCAATACCCGGCCGATCTGGAATACGGCGGTCGCGCGCCTGACAGGGTCGAACACCCAGGTCGGCGTCAATGAATGCCTGACATACACCGCCGATTTCAGCGATAACATATTGGCGCGCAAGACGTTGAAGGAAGAGAATCTCGCCTGGCGGGCCGGTGTCAATTACGAGCCCCGCGCAGACATGCTGCTCTACGCATCGATATCGCGCGGTTTCAAGTCGGGTGCCTTTCCGGTGCTGCCAGCCAATGTGGAAACCCAGTTCGAGCCCGCAGTACAGGAAAAGGTAACCGCCTATGAGGCTGGCGTGAAGGCTGGCCTGTTCGATCGCGTGGTCCAGGCCAATGTCAGCGCCTTTTACTATGATTATCGCAACAAGCAGCTGTTCGGCGACGTGAAAGACCCAGTGTTCACGACCCTGTCCAGGATCGTGAATGTTCCGAAGTCGGAAGTATATGGCGCCGAGGCGGAATTGACCGTCAAGGTGTCGCAGGCGCTACGCCTGCAGGGCAGCGCAGCCTATGTCCATAGCGAAATCACCCGCTTCCTCGGCATAAACCGTCTGGGGCAACAGGAGGACTTTGCGGGCAACCGCTTCCCTAATACGCCGCAGTGGCAACTCAACGGGCAGGCGGTGGTGGACCAGCCAATCGATGATCGCCTGGGCGTGCGCGGCGTGATCAGCGCGAGCTATCAGTCCACCGCCGAAGGCGCGGTAGGCGCGGGCGCCGATTTCCGTATCAAGCCCTACACAGTCGTCAATGCGAACCTCGCAGTGTATACGCTGGACGATCGACTGTCAGTCGGCCTCTTCGCACGCAATCTGTTCAATCGCTATTACTGGTCGACCGTGGACACGGTGATCGACACCATATTCCGCGTACCTGGCGCGCCGCGCACCTGGGGCGGGACACTGTCGATCAAGCTCAAATGACAAGCATGGCCGCTGCGCTTGTCGCGTGGCGGTCAAGGCAGCAGCCTGATAGATGGTTCTTGCAGCCGAACAATTGCTACATGGCGAACGGGCCGACGTTTGACCTGCACCGGGTAGAGAGCGTCACGACGTTCGCCAACCGGCTTTGCATGCAATGAAGCAGTTCGAATTCGCAAACATGGCCTAAACTTGACCATGTCAGCCAATAAAAATCTCAGCGAAAATTAAACCTGATAATTATCTCAAATTGCATCAATGTGATTCAAGTTGAATTCTAAAAACAAAATCGAAAATTTGTTGTTATCTGTTGTTTTCAGAAATGCGACCTGAACATATTTTTATTTTATTCAGTTGGATGCGGCTAAAGTACGAACTCTGTCTCCGCGATCATTTTTGTTCTCATAACAGCTCAAACTTACCCATGAGGTCCACAGAAGATTTCGGGTTTTCAGTAGCATTAATGCATCATTGCAGCGGCACGGCCATTGCGGCATAATTTGCCTCGGCGGGCAGACCTTCTGAATGAGGGTTCGCCATGAAGTCTGAAACATCTGAATATCCTGCAACTCCGGCAATAGCCGCCGCTGCGCAGCCACCAAACGGCAAGGACCGCCGGACAGACCGGCTCCTGCGGAAACCTGATGTTACCGCAAAGACCGGGCTGTCCGTCTCGGCGATCTATCGGCTGGAAACAGCCGGTCGCTTCCCGCGCCGCCGCCGGATCGGGCTGCGCTCCATCGCCTGGTATGAAAGCGACATCGAGGAGTTCATTGCCGACCCTTTAGGCTATCGTTCAGGTACCGAGTGACTACATCATGCGCCGGGTCAAGGCCGCGGGTAATGAGGTCAGCCCAGATCTGAACGAGCGCCCCCCGCGGCTTGCGGTACCGGGATCGGTTGTACGACCATTCCGACGCGGACACGCCCGGCGGAACGTGGGCGAGGATCATATCGATCACCATCCGGTCTCCGTCTCTTTCAAGCTCGGCCGCGCGCTCGTTCATGATGGTCGAGAATGACGATCGCCAGCCATGGGGCACCATCACATTCTTGTACCGTCCAGCCCCCATACGTTTGTACATCGTGCTCAAAGCCGCATCGGACATCGGCTCACGCCACGATTTCGAACTTGGGAAAAGTAGCGCGAAGCCGCCCGTCAACGGTCGCAACGCGCGGAGCACTTCGACCGCCTGATGTGGAAGTGGGACGTCATGGCCGAAAGCCGGATTGCCTTTGTCCTCGACATCGAGCTTCATACGACTCGCGGGAATACGCCAGATGGGCGCGTTCGGAATCGCATCGGGATTGTCCCAGTCGATTCCTTCGAATTCGCTCCAGAGGGCAGTTCGCAGCACTCCGACCCTGACAAGGGTAAGCGCCAGTAGCCGGGAGGCAAGCTTGACGGTCAGGCTCGACGTTGACCGATCCACGACCTTCTGAAATTCAAGAACCTCCGACACCTCCGTAAGCGCAGGCTGCTTGGATCCACGGCGCGCCGGCTTGAGGGCATCCTTGATTTCGTCGATTTCCAGCAAGATCGCGTGTTCGACAAGCCCCTCCCCCTTCGCGCGCCGGAAGACACTCTTTATATAGCCGCGAACGCGCTTGGCAGTTTCGATGGATCCCCTGGCCTCGATTTTCCGGAGAGCCCGCAAGATGGGCGCGCTTTCGATCTGACCGATCGGCAGATTGCCGAACAGAGGATAGAGGTCACGCTCGAATCGATGGCGAACCCGCTTGGCGTTCGAGATCGACCAGATCGGCTCCTGGTCCACCAGCCATTCCTCGGCCAGTTTCCTGAAGGTCACCTTCGCGGCCTCGATTCTGGCGATCTTGGCCTTCTGCTTCTCCAGTGCAGGATCCTTGCCTTCGGAGACGAGCTTGCGCGCCTCGTAATGCGCCTCTCGCGCTGCGACCAACCCGACCTCTGGATAGCGCCCAAGAGCAAGCGTCTTTTCCTTCGGCCCGATCCGATATCGGTACCGCCAGAATTTTCCGCCGGCCGTAGTGACGTACAGAAACAGCCCTTGAGAATCGGCAAGCCGATAATCGGACGCTTGAGGCTTGGCATTTTTAATTTCGACGATGGTAAGCGACATGAGATTATGCCCTCAAATCGGCCCGCCATGCCCGCAATTATGCCCACAGATTCGCTGAACTGTCCTGGTCTATCCTGACCTGTTCAGCGACACAAAAACGCTGATAAACCCCCGTTTATCAGGGGTTTATCATAGCATCTGAACTGTCTTGAAAGCAATCCGTGGTGGGCCCGGCAGGACTTGAACCCGCAACCTATCCGTTATGAGCGGACAGCTCTAACCAGTTGAGCTACAGGCCCCACCTTGTCAACGAACGCCCGATTAAGGAGCATCACGCCGCTTGGCAAGTCTCGATACGCATGGGCACCGCGTTAAGAAACTGATCGAGGCTGGCCGCCCTTACGCCCCGTTTCGCCAGATGGGTCAGTACTCTGTCCCACCAATTGTAAAAAGCGGCACGGTCGGCTTCGTTGCGGACATAGGGGGTATGGCCAGGCTCCAGCGTGGGCGAATGGAAGCTGAAATTGAGAACCGGCACGCCTTCTTCGATCAGGGCGTCGATTGCCGCAATGGCTTCGGATGCGGAGATGCCTTCTGGCGTCAGCGGCACCCGGCTCAACATGCGGGCGCGCGACAGGGCGCCGGCGAGCGGTCCCATCGTCTGGGCTGCGCGATAAAGGCGCTCACCTGCACCGCGCAGCAGGCCGACAAAGGCTGTCGACAATGGCAGTTCCACCAAGTTCCGGTCCGGCCCTGCCCAATAGGGGGTTTGGGGCAATCCGCAAAAGTCCGGGCCTTGCTGTTGGCTATAATCGAAGCGGCTGCGCACCGAACTGTCCAGGCGGAACCCGGCATCGCTAAGCAGTCGCGCACTGTTGGGGCCAACGCCGTAGCGGCCAGCGCGATAGGCAATGGGTCGCTGGCCAAAACGTTCCTCGATCCGGCGGCATAGCGCTTCCAGCTTGGCGCGCTCTACCGCTTCCGGCAGGAAACCGACATAGGAATTGGCGGCGTTCACCTTCTCGACATGGGGCGGGTTGACCCAGGGGTGAAGATGCGCGCCGACATCAGCAGTGCCATCGCTAACCCACTGCGCCATCATCGCTGACGCCGCGTCGCAATCGACCACCGGGAAATCGGTGACATAGACCGGCTTGATACCTGCCGCCGCGAAATAATCCTGCCCGCGCGCCATGCCGGACAAAGCCGTGACGCCATGGCCGGTACGGCTGAACGGCGCGTTCCAGTCGAATTCCTCTTCGGTATCGACAAAAAGCATGAACCGGGTGCCGAAGGCGGGATCGAGGGCGATCCTGTCCTGCGGCAAAGGCGGGGCCAGCAGGTTGCCGTCATGGGAGGAAACAATCATGCCCCTCCCCTTAGCGCGCAATGGTTGCCATAGGGTTGCCGTGCCCGTCAGGCGTGCTGCGTATCTTCCGCAATGCTGGCGGCGGGAATGGCGAGCAGCAAGCGCCCCGGCTCCACATCCAGACTGCCGCCGCATGTTCCGGCCAGGCTGCGGATCAGACGCAGCGAAAAGCCCAGCCCCAGCAGCGGTCCGTCGGCCCAGTCGCCATCGGACGTATAGCCGGGATCGAGCAATTGCGCTTCTTCCATACCTGCCAGACTGGATGGCCGGTCGATGGCCAGCACCACGCGCCCATTGCCCCCGTCGGGCTGGAACCAGCAGGCGCCCGTCACCGCTTCCCCCTTTGGCGCGACCGAAATCAGCGTGCGCAGCAAATGTTGCACCATGCGCTCCCCCTGCACCGGGTCGATCTGCACCGGCGGCAGGCTGGCTGCCATGGCGATATCGACCAACGCCCCACCCTGATCACGGAAGCGACTGGCGATCTGGCGCACCAGCAGTTCGGGATCGAGCAGTTGCGGCGTGCTGACATCGTCGCCGCGCGACACGCGGGCGGCGAGATCCAGATCATCGAATGCCGCAAGCAGATGGCGTGCATCGACCGCAATATTGCCAGCCATGTCACGATATTCAGCGCCCGCGGGACCGAACAATTCCTGTTCGATAATCTCGGCAAAGCCCAGAATCGCGTTCAGGGGCGTGCGCAGTTCATGCACCAGTTGGCGCAGCGAATCCGCCGACAGACCGCTCAGACCGTCGCGCGGCGGCGCTGGCTGTACCGCCACTTCATGCAGGAAGGGGCGACGCGCCTGACCGCGATACCCCTGAAACCGGCCGGATCGTGGATCGAAAAAGGGCGCGGCGGACAGTCGCCATTCGCCTGCCATCTTCCCACCGACAATCGCGAAACGGCCATTCTGGAACCCGCTGCGCCGGGCAAAGGCGCCCGCGACATGGCCGTCCGGCCCGCTGCCACCCTCCAGCGCTGCATCCCCCAGCGACAGGCCGATCAACGCCGCGCGTGGCCCGCGATCGATCCACAGAATGACGCCGGCGGCATCCGTCTCGAACGCGAAATCGCGCGGCGGGGCGCTGCGGTCAGCCGGCTCGTCCGCCAGCGGTTCCAGGGGCTGGGGCGGTGAGCGCGTGCTGGTGAATTGGGCAATCCGATCGACCAGATTGCGAATCTGGTCCTTGTCGCCCAATGGCGCGCGGAGCGGCGTGACCGTGCCGGCCTCGACCTCCGGCTCCTGCACATCGTTCGCGGGGATCATATCGGCGGTCAGCAGCATGTCGCTGTCCCCCACCATGTCGTCACGCACGGTCGTCAGCACCAGATCGGACGGGCCAAAGGCTTCGAGCGCCAGTCGCGTCGCTGGGCCGATGTCCCGTCGTCCGCGCAGGACACCACGCGCGGTAGGCGTCAGTCGCGGTAGCAGATCGTCCCAAACCATGTCGGGCAATTGCGCCCGCGCCATCGCTGCGGCGGCGATAGAGGGCCGGTCATGCGCAAAAAATTCGACCAGGCTGGCCGACCGCAGCCGACTGCCGAGTTCGACGACAGTCGCAATGCGCTGCGTTTCCGACATTTTGGACCGTAGCCCCGACAATCGATCGAGCAAGGCAGCCCGCTGATCCGCGGCCATCGGCATACGATCGGCGCGGTCATGCTGCGCCAGCAGATCGACACATTGACGCCACAACGTCACCGCGCCCAGCCCGGCTCGGTCGTCAGCGGCCAGCACTGTCTGCATCAGATCGTTGAAACGCACCAATAATCCCCATATGGCCGTGGCGCAAACCGGTGCCCGGTGCGCGCAGCGGCTGTTACGCACTACCGATAAGCCCTAGCCCTGCAAAGGAAAAGGGGTTGGTTACGCGAACGAAAGCGATCGTCGCATAGTGGGACAATTGCATTGCCCTGAAACATTATTATGATGGGACAGGAAATCAGGACAGGAAATAAGCACAATAATGGCCGGCCCGAATATCGACGACATTGACCTGCAAATTCTGGGCGAATTGCAACAGGATGGCAGGATGACCAACGTGGAACTGGCCCGCAAGGTGGGCCTGACCGCGCCGCCGTGCCTGCGCCGCGTCCGTTCACTGGAGGAAGCAGGCGCCATCACCTCCTATCATGCCGTGGTCGATCCGGGGATGCTGGGTTATACGATCACGGTGTTCGCGATGGTAAGCCTGAAAAGCCAGGCGGAAGCCGATCTCAAAGCCTTTCAGGACCATGTCGCTGAGCTGCCCGAAGTGCGCGAATGTCACATGCTGAACGGCGAAATCGACTTTATTTTGAAGGTTGTAGCGAAAGACCTTCAGAGTTTTCAGCAATTTCTGACGTCCAAGCTGACGCCAGCACCCAACGTGGTGAGCGTCAAAACATCGCTTACCATCCGCACGTCGAAAAACCTGCCGGGCGTCCCCTTGCCGGTATAAGTGGCAGGCTGTGGCCGGATCACAGGCTGATCCGGCACATCCTCACGCGACCTTGCGGCTTTGTTGATCAACCCAGACGGACCAGAAGCCTGCCACGCTGGCCCAGTTGCCACTGGCCTGGCTCAATGCCGCCTGCGCGCCGGGCAAATCGCCTGACCGCGCCAGCGCCACGCCCAGCCGGGCATTGACGCGGCCTGCATCGACCCCGCCCTTGGCAAGCGCCAGGCGATACTGCTCCACCGCCTGGGGGAACTGGCCCAGCGAAAAATAGCTGTCACCCACCTCCTGCGCGTCCTTGCCGGATGACGCCGCCGCCGCCTTCTTCGCCTGCGCAGGCAGGGCGGCGATCTCCTTGGTCGCCTTGGGCGTTACGGCTTTCAGCAGCGATGCAGTGGCGGGTTGGGTCGCGGTCAGCTTGCCGACCTTGCGCCCTGCCTCGATGATGGATTTGGCCTCGGCGAAATAGCCGGCCTTCTCCGCCAGTTGGGCGTAGGCCTGATAGTCCCGCTCGCTCGCCATCGCGCCATTGGCCGCTTGCAGGCGATACAGGTCGAGCTGGAGTTGCGAATCGATGCCCGCGGCTGACAGATAATTGGTGATCGCCGAGCGCCAGTCTTCCCGCGCGCCCGCCTGGGTCAGCCGTTCGCGATAGAGTTGACCGACCTCGGTCCAGTCGCCCGCCTGATAGGCCATCGAAATCGCCCGGTCGGACCAGGCGAGCGGCACGGGTTGACCCGATGCCCGCTGACGCGCCAGCGCCTGCTGCACGAACGGCCTTGCCTCCTTGGGCTTGTTGCGGCGCAGGGCAATATCGGCCCGCAGCAGCAGCGCATCTATCCCATCATAGCCAAGGGTCTTGGCATAATCGAGTTGCGCGACCGCATCGTCATAATTGCCCACAGCATAGGAAAGATAGCCCGCGACATAGCGCAGACGCGGCGCATCCTTCTTGGGCAGCTCGCTGGTCTTGAACAGGTCGGTCAGGGCGATACGCTGCGCCTGCACGTCGCCGCGCTGGGCCGCCAGTTCGAACCGCAGCCCCGCCGCGACATAATTTTCAATGTCGGACATGGGCGCCAGCGCCATGATCCGCGCGCTGGCGGTGGCCACGTCACGCGATTGCAGCGCGGCCTGCGCAGCGGCCACATTGGCACGAAACGCATCGGACATGGCGATGACGGGACCGGCAGCAACCTTCTTTTTCGCGAGCGCGGGTGTTGCCACCAGCAACGCCGCAGCCGACACAATCGGCAGGCCCGCAAAAACACAGGTTAGAAATCGCATAGCCCCAAAAGCCTCCCCGGACGCATCAATATCAGCAAAAAATCAAAAACGCGCCGCCGCCATCAGGGCGACGGCGCGTATTCCGTCAGGCGCCCTTGGTGCCCAGATAGGCGAGCCACAGACCA
>FWWL01007295.1_pt1 | contig 15198 bp, 14 predicted proteins | sample 2228331 | NCBI WGS metagenome assembly FWWL01 (sample SAMEA103939775, study PRJEB20133) | metagenome
CAGGTGTAGCGCATCGCGCCCGACGCGAACGGCCGTTCGCACAATCCATCCGGAGCCCCTGGACTGGCATCAGGAATGACCACGCGTGTCCGCGGCGGCTGAGTCGTCTTGCACCACCAGGGCGGGACGGGGCATGCGGCCCCGGCGGTTTGAGCCTTCTGGCCACGCCGCTCCGGATGGTGTACGCTGCTCCAGGTGCTCGCCGACGCACGTCCCGTCGCCTTCGCCGCCACCAGCGACCGGGAACGAGCGCGCGCCTTCTACGAAGGGGTGCTCGGCCTCCGCCTCGCCGAGGATGGCCACTTCGCCCTGGTGTTTGATCTGGCGGGCGCTCAGCTCCGGGTCTCGATCGTCTCCGAGGTCTGGCCCCCGCCCTACACCGTCCTCGGGTGGTTCGTGCCCGACATCGAGGAGACCGTCCGGACGCTCAGGGAACGCGGCGTCTCATTCGAGCGGTACCCGGGGATGGACCAGGACGCGGGTGGCATCTGCACGCTGCCCACCGGGACCCGCCTTGCTTGGTTCAAAGACCCCGACGGCAACGTGCTTTCCGTGACGGAGGCGCGATAGCGCACGAGCCGGCCTTCGTCCCGGGCAGCAAATGAAGCGATCCGCGCGCAGGCCGCCCTGCAGCGTGCCCTCCTCCGCCTCCGCGTCGCGGAGCAGCGCAGGCGCCGCACGACGGGTCGGCCCCAGGTGTAGCGCATCGCGCCCGACGCGAACGGCCGTTCGCACAATCCATCCGGAGCCCCTAGACTGGCGTCAGCAATGACCACGCGTGTCCGCGGCGGCCGCTACATCGTGCAGGGCGAGGCTGTCCTTCGCGGCACGGTGCGCATCTCGGGCGCCAAAAACCATGCCCTCGCAGCGATGTGCGCGGCGCTCCTCACAGATGAGGACGTCATCCTCGACAACGTCCCGTACATCACGGATGTCGACTCCCTCGCGGACCTCCTGCGCAGCCTCGGCGCACGCGTCGAACGGCTCCCGGGGGGCAGCCTGCTCCTCAACGCCGCCGGCGTTCAGACGTTCGAGGCACCGACCGAGCTCATCAGCGAAAACCGCGCCTCGTTCCAGGTGATGGGCCCGCTGCTCGGGCGCCACGGCTTCGCCGCTTCCGCCCCGCCTGGCGGCGACGTCATCGGCCAGCGCCCCATCGATGTCCACCTCTCCGGGTTCGAGGCGATGGGTGCAACGGTCACGCGGGAAGGTGAGCGGTTTGTCGCCCGCGCACCGGCCGCCGGGCTTTCCGGAAGTCGCGTCTTCATGGACTACCCGTCGGTCTCCGGCACCCAGAATGTCGTGATGGCGGCTGTCCTCGCGCGCGGCCACACCACCATCGTCAATGCAGCCACCGAGCCGGAGGTGCAGGAGCTGTGCCATCTCCTCAACGCTATGGGTGCTCGCATCGCCGGCATCGGAAGCCAGATCCTCGAGGTCGACGGGGTCGAGCGGCTGCGCGGCACCCGCTCGCGCATCATGCCCGATCGGATCGAAGCCGGGACGTGGGCCATCGCGGCAGTCATGACCGGCGGCGAACTCCTCCTCGATGACGCCCCATGGGAGGTGATGGATGCCCTCATCCACAAGCTACGCGCCACCGGGGCGACTATCACCCCGCTGCCGGGTGCACTCCAGGTTCGCTCGGGCGGGCACATCCGGGCCGTGAGCTTCCAGGCGCTCCCCTACCCCGGCCTCGCGACCGACCTCCACGCACCGTTCGGTGCCCTCCTTACCCAGGCCCACGGTGTTTCGATCATCCATGAGCGCGTGTTCGATAACCGCATGCTCTACGTGAGCGAACTGCGCAAAATGGGCGCGGAAATTGTCTCCACCGGCTCGTCGGCGATTGTTTCCGGCCCGACGCCCCTGCACGGTACGCGTGTCCGGGCCCTCGATGTCCGTGCCGGCGCTGCGGTCCTGCTCGCGGCGCTCGTTGCCAGCGGTACCACCATCATCGACGATATCTATCACCTCGACCGCGGCTACGAGCGGCTCGACGAGAAGCTGCGCAGCATGAGCGTCGAGGTGGAGCGCGCCTGATGGCATTCGAGTTCCTCGCCCCGAAAAAAGCCGGCATCGACCTGGGCACCGCCAACATCCTCGTGTACGTCAAGGGCCAGGGCATCGTCGTCAACGAGCCGAGCGTCGTAGCGCGACATAATCGCGACAACGCCATCGTTGCCGTCGGTAACGAGGCGCGCGCGATGCAGGGGCGCACGCCCGGGTCGATCAGCGTCATCCGCCCGATGCGCGACGGCGTGATCGCCGACTATCTCACCACCGAGGCGATGCTCCGTTACTTCATTGGCCTCATCACCGGGCGCTTCAACCTCATCCGCCCGGAGGTGATGGTCACCGTTCCTGCCGGCGTGACCAGCGTCGAGCAGCGCGCCGTCCGCGACGCCGCCGAGCAGGCCGGCGCCAGGAAGCCAGCGCATCTCGTTCCCGAGCCGCTGGCCGCCGCCATCGGAGCCCGTATTCCCATTGGCACCGCTCGCGGCAACATGGTCGTGAACATCGGCGGCGGCCGGACTGAGGCTGCCGTCATCTCCCTCTATGGCATTGTGGTCTCAGAGTCGGTGCGTATGGCCGGCGACCGCATCGATGAGGCGATCATGGCGTACGTACGCCGCCGACATAACCTCATCATCGGCGAGAAGACCGCGGAAGAGATCAAGATTGCCATCGGGAGCGCGCTGCCCATCGATGAAGGTCTCGCCACGCAGGTCCGCGGACGGGACCAGTTGAGCGGTCTTCCGAAGACCATCTCCCTCACCTCCACGGAAGTCGCCCAGGCCATCCAGGATTGCCTGGGCACCATCGTGCAAACGGTCCGCGCGGTCCTTGAGAAGACGCCGCCCGAGCTGGCTGCCGACGTCATCGACCGGGGAATCGTCCTCACTGGCGGCGGCGCGCTCCTCCGCCATCTCGATGAGCTGCTCACGCAGGAAACCGGGGTGCCCTGCTACGTCGCCGACAACCCGCTCGAGTGTGTCGCGATCGGTGCGGGCATCGCCCTCGACCACCTCGATGTCATCAAGCGCAGCCTGCCGACGGAGGAGGAGAACCTCGTCGGCATGTTCCCGCAGGCGGAACAGCGATAACGGACTGAGACACTGCGCCCGGGGGCCGTGATTCGCTCAACGAGCAGCCGGCTCCGGTTGCTCCGCGCGCTTGATGTAGAACGTCATGCTCTGCAGTGAGAGCACCGGGTCGATGTGCCGGATGGTGACATGCGGGGGCACATGCGCCGTGATCGGGGCGTAGTTCAGGATGGCGCGAATGCCAGCGCGCACCAGGCGGTCGACGACATCCTGCGCTTCCGCAGCAGGCACCGCCACGATGCCGATATCGACATGGTGTTCGCGGAGGTAGTCATCCAGCTCGTCGATGGTACGCACGGCGACCCCACCGACCCGCTTTCCCACGATCTCCGGGTTGGCATCGAACGCGGCCACGATGTGGAAGCCCTGCGGGCCGAACCCCCCATATTCGGCAATCGCCTGGCCAAGACGCCCGACACCCACCAGGCAGAGCCGCCACTGCCGGTCGATGCCAAGAATCTCGCGCAGCTTGGCCAGGAGGCCCTGGACGTTGTAGCCGCGCCCCTGCTTGCCGAAGCGTCCAAAATAGCTGAGGTCCTTCCGGATTTGGGCCGGCGTCACGTCCAGCATCTCGCCGAGCGCCTGGGAGCTGACGACCGTCTCGCCGCGGGAGGCCAGCTCTGCCAGTGCGCGGGCGTACACCGGAAGGCGGTTGATCACGACCTCTGGAATCTCAAGCGTCATGGCGGGGGTTGTGAAATCCGTAACTTTCGCCGGACTATATGACCGCAGTATCGAGGCGGTCAACCCGGCAACGTCGAAATGATGTCGAGAAAATGTCAGATGTAGGATTGCTCGGCGCCGAGGCCGCCGGCACCGGGGTTGCATTGCATCCCCAATTGACCGATCGCGGATGACCGCTGACGATGGAGACACCACTTCCCCGGAGACGATCGTGAACCTGCGCATCCCTGGCCCGACCCCCTGCCCGGAAGAGGTTCTGGCGGCAGGCGCCCGGCAAATGATGAACCACCGCGGCCCCGAGTTCGCCCAGATTCTCCGTCGTGTCACCGACGGCCTGAACTGGGTGTTCGGTAGCTCGAGCGATGTGCTGTCATTCACGACCTCAGGCACCGGCGGGCTCGAAGTCGCCGTCGTCAACACCCTCAGCCCGGGCGACCGGGTCCTCTCCGTTTCCATCGGGTCCTTCGGGGACCGTTTCAAGTCCATCGCCAAAGCGTACGGCGCCGACGTGGTGAGCTACGCCACGGAATGGGGCGAAGCCGCCGACCCGGCGACCATCGGCCGCATGCTCGACGAAGACCCGGCCATCAAGGCCGTTCTCGTGACCCATAACGAGACGTCCACCGGCGTGACCAACCCGCTCGAGGCCATCGCCCGCGAGGTGCGCGCTCGCGACCGGCTCATCCTCGTCGACGCCGTGAGCAGCATGAGCTCGATCCCCTGCCCGGTCGAACGCTGGGGCCTCGATGTCGTGGTCAGCGGCTCGCAGAAAGGCTGGATGGTGCCCCCTGGCCTCGCGTTCGTGTACATGAGTGAGCGGGCCTGGGCAGCGAACGCCGAGGCGAAAATGCCCAGGTTCTATTTCGACGCCGCAAAGACCCGCGATTCGCTCGCCAAGCTCCAGAACCCGTGGACCCCGGCCCTCTCGGTCTATTACGCCCTCGACAAGGCATTCGAATTGATGCGGGCCGAGGGGCTGGAGAGCATTTTCACGCGGCACGAAGCGATCGGGCGGTATACGCGCGAACGCGTCAGGGCGATGGGCCTCAAGCTTGTACCGGTCGACGAGCAGTATGCGTCCAATACGGTCACGGCCGTGTGGTGGCCGGAGGGGGTCGACGGCAAGGCGTTGAGCCGTCGTGCCCGGGAGGAGTTTGGCGTCGTCCTTGGCGGCGGCCAGGGCAAGCTCGAAGGCAAGATCTTCAGGGTAGGCCACCTCGGCTGGGTCCAGCAGGAAGAAGTGGCCGAGGCGCTCGACGTGGTCGAGAAACTCCTGGCAGAGGCCGGCGCCCGCGTCTGACGGGTCGGGCTTCCGTAGCCAGTGAGCGGGCCATGCAGTTTGCATGGCCCGCTGCTTTCATGCATACTGCATGGCACATGACCCCGGAGCAGTTCCTCGCCGAACGAACGGCCCTCGGCCTTTCCCAGAGCGCCCTCGCGGAAGCCCTCGGCGTCGACCAGGGCACCATCAGCCGCTGGGAAGCGGGCAAGACCCGCATCCCGCCGGCTATCGAACTCGCACTCGCATCCCTGAAGGAGCAGCGTAAGCCGATGACCACCCCCCGCCGCCCTCGTGTCCTGGTAGCCGACCCCGTTGCCCCGGAAGGCATTGAGCTCCTGCGCCGCGTCGCAGATGTCGACGTTCGAACGGGCCTCCAGCAGGACGCCCTGGTCGCTGCCATCTCCGACTACGAAGCGCTCGTGGTCCGCAGCGAGACGAAGGTGACGCGGGCGGTCATCGAAGCTGCCGAGAACCTCCAGGTCGTGGGGCGCGCCGGCGTCGGCGTCGACAACATCGACCTCGATGCCGCGACCGAGCGGGGCGTCGTGGTCGTCAATGCACCCCAGGGCAACACCGTCGCTGCTGCCGAGCACACCATCGCCCTTCTGCTCGCGCTGGCACGGCACATTCCCCAGGCTGATGCATCGATGCGGGCCGGTAAATGGGATCGTAAGAGCTACCTCGGCACCGAGGTGCGCGGCAAGACCCTGGGAATCGTGGGCCTCGGGAAAATCGGGTCCGAGGTCGCGCGCCGCGCCGTTGCCATGGAAATGCGCGTCCTTGCGGTCGACCCCTTCGTTCCCGTGGAGCGTGCCCGCTCCCTCGGCGTCGAGTCGGTCGACTTCGAGCAGCTCCTCATGCTCTCAGACTTCATCTCGGTGCACCCGCCGCTCACCGCCTCCACCCAGGGGATGATCGGCGCGGCCGAGATCGCACGGATGAAGGACGGTGTGCGAATCATCAACGTGGCGCGCGGCGGCATCATCGATGAAGCAGCCCTCGCCGAGGCTGTCCGGGCGGGAAAGGTCGCTGGCGCCGCGGTCGACGTCTTCACCGCCGAGCCGCCTCCCCCCGATAACCCGCTCCTGGGTGACCCGCGCATCATCACGACGCCGCACCTCGGGGCCTCCACTGCCGAGGCGCAGGAGCGCGTGGCCGTCGACGTCGCCGAGCAGATCATCGATGTGCTCGAAGGCCGCCCGGCGCGATATGCCGTCAATGCACCCCTGCTTGCCCCCGAGACGCTCCAGGTGGTGGCGCCCTACATGGGCGTCGCGGAGCAGCTTGGCACGGTTGCCACCCAGCTCGTGACGGGCAAGCTCGAGTCCATCGACGTGGAGTACTACGGCGAGATTACGGAGCACGACACCACGCCGCTCCGGGCGGCCATCATCCGGGGCCTGCTCCGACCGATCAGCGAAGAGAACGTCAACATCGTCAACGCCCACCTCGTGGCGACGGCCCGTGGCTGGGACATCCGGGAGACTACACGCGCCTCGCACGAAGTGTTCCTGAACCTCGTCAGTGTCCGGGTGAAAACCAGCGAGGCCGAAGTGTCGGTCTCCGGTACCGTCGAGCGCGGTCACCCGCGCATCGTCATGATCAACGGACTGGATGTCGATATCGCGCCCGAGCGTGGCATGTGCATCATCGTCTGCGACAACGAAGATCGCCCCGGCATGATCGGCCGCGTCGGCACCCTCCTCGGGCAGTTCGACATCAACATCCAGTCGATGCAGGTCGGCCGCCGTGCGCGCCGGGGTCGCGCACTCATGCTCATCGCCGTCGATGAAGAGCCCACTGCAGACCAGCTCGCCAGCGTCGAAGCGATCGACGGCATCTACAACGTGCGCCTCGTACGCCTCTGAATCCCGCGGGTTCGCGCCCTGGGCTACCGGTCGTCTGAGCGTGCCCGGTGCGACACCCCCAGCAGGAGCCCGGCCAGCCCAAAATTGACCACCAGGCTCGACCCGCCGTAGCTCACGAACGGCAGCGTGATGCCTGTCGTGGGGATGAGGCGCACATTGCCGGCGATGATCACGGCGGCCTGGACGGCGAACAGCAGCGCGATCGCTGCCGCCAGCAACCGCTCGTACGCTGTCGTCGCCTCGGCCGAAATCCGGAACCCGGCCAGCAGCAGCGACAGGTACACCAGCACGAGGCCGGTCGCGCCAGCCAGCCCCAGCTCCTCCGCGATGGCCGCGAAGACATAATCGGTGGACGCGGCAGGCACGACCGTAGGCATGCCTCTCCCGAGCCCGGCACCGGTCACGCCGCCCGCGTTGATCGCGTATGTCGCCTGGAGCGCCTGGTAGCCGGCGCCAAGGGGGTCGGCCTCTGGGTTGAGCCAGGCATCGACCCGGCTCTGGACGTGACCAAAAATGGCATAGCCGAGAACCGCGGTTGCCAGCACCAGCCCGATACCTGCGGCGACAAATTCGAACCTCCCGGTCGCCAGGTAGAGCATGCCGATGGCGAGGAGGAGGAGGAGCGCGATAGAACCCAGGTCGCGCAGCAGTGCGAGTGCCCCGATGGCCCCGGCGAACACCAGCAACAGGGGAAGGACGAGTGCAGCCCCGGGCACGCTGCCGGCCGGGAGTCGCACCGAGGGCCGCCCCAGCGCTCCGGCGGTGTCGGCAAGATATCCCGCAAGGAAGAGGATGAGAAACACCTTGATGAACTCAGTGGTTTGGACCGACTGGCCGGCCACCCGCACCCAGAGCCGGGCGCCGTTGATGGTTTCGCCGAACAGCCCGGTGGCCACAAGCAGCAGCACCGCTCCCAACCCGGCGGTATAGGTGAACGAGCGCAGCAGCGGTGCCCGTCGCCCACCTACCAATCCCACGACAAACGCAGCTGTGCCGACCGCCAGCCACGTGGCCTGCTGGCCGGCCGAGCCAGGGGCCAGGCGGGTCACCATGGCAACGCCCAGGCTCGCCAGCACGGTCACGAGCGGCAGCACCTCGGGACGTGCACCCGGTGCGACCAGGCGGAGCGCAACGTGCATGGCGATCACGCAAACCGCCGCCTGGGTTACGATGCGAGGCATGCCAGGTGGCATCTCGAACCCTGCCACCGCGAGCGATCGCCACGCGATGACGAGGATGAGCAGGGGGCCTGCCAGGAGCACGAGTTCGACGGCCCGCTCGCGCGAGCGCACCAGCTGGAGGTTCACCTGTCGCTGACCGCTGAGGACATCGTAGACGGACGATACCGCCTCGAGCGTTTGCTCGGCACCGGTGGTATGGCCGAGGTCTGGCTCGCGGAAGACCTGCGCCTCGGTCGCTGGGTCGCACTCAAGGCCCTCCACGCGGCGCTCACCGAGGCCATCGACCCCGAAGCGGTCGCTGCCTTCGAGCGAGAAGCGCGGGTGGTCGCGCGTCTGCAGCATCCGAACATCGTGGCTGTTTTCGATGCCGGGATGTTCAGTGGTCGGCGCTACATCGTCACCGAGTACGTGCATGGCTACACGCTCCGGCAGCTCATCGAAGCCCAGGGGCGGCTGACAGAGCGGGAGGTCGCTCGCATCGGCCGCCAGGTGGCCGACGCGCTCGCCTACGCCCACGGGGAAGGGGTGGTGCACGGCGATGTCAAGCCAGAAAACATCCTGGTCAACGAACACGGCGCGGCGAAGCTTGCGGATTTTGGGGTCGCCGAGTCGCTCACCCGCACCCTGGCACCGTCGGTTGCCGCCGACCTGCTCGGCACCATCGCCTACCTCGCGCCAGAGGTGATCCAGGGGGAGTCCCCGGCACCAGCCTCCGACCAGTACGCGCTCGCGCTCACCCTCTACGAGGCGGCGGCCGGGCGGCTCCCCTGGGGCGGAGCTTCGCCCGCGGCGATCGCCGGTCAGCGCCTGGCTGCCCCGCCGCCGCCGCTGCGCCGGTTTGCACCGGGTGCCAGCGCGGCGCTCGAGGGAGTCCTCGCGCGGGCGCTCTCACTCAACCCCGCCGACCGGTTCCCGACCTGCCGGGAACTGCGCGACGCCCTCGCTGCGCTCCCCGCAACGCCCCACGTCACCGCACCCATTGCCGCGCCACCGGGCAGGCCTCCGCAGCTTCGGCGTCACTCCACCGCGCGCGTGCGTCGCGGTGCACCGGCTCCACCCCGTCGCGACCCCGCTGCTGGATGGTTCACAGCGCTAGCCATCGGTGGCGTCATCCTGTTCGCCATTGGAGCGGGCGTCCTCATCGCCGCGCTGTTCCGGGGCGATGCGTCCGTGGGCGGGCCGACACCCGTACCAACGCCGGTGCCCACCAGCGTGCCTGGGCCGCTCCCCACGCCCACGCCCAGCCCAACGCCGTCCCCGACGCCGACGGCGACGCCGACCGAGCCAACGCCGGCACCATCACCCACCGTGACACCCTCGCCCAGCCCCACGCCGCCGGGCGGAACACCAACGCCGACAGGCACGGCCGCGTCGCCGACCGTCACACCGACGCCGTAAGCCACGAAGCATCCCGCGTTCGTCCGCATGTAAGGACGGAGCCCCGCCTGGTCGGGCGGGGCTCCGGTTCGAAACTTGCCGATTAAAGCGCCGGTGATGGCTACACCCGGTGGCACCACACCCAGTGCTCGCGGTCGGCCGTGCCGACGTTGCGCCAGTCGGGCCGGCGAGCGCGGCACTCGTCGATCGCGATCGGGCACCGCGTGTGGAACACGCAACCCGGCGGGGGCCGGAGCGGGCTTGGCACATCGCCCAGCAGGATGATTCGCTCCCGCTTGCGCTCCACGTCCGGGTCGGGGATGGGCACCGCCGAGAGCAGCGCCTTCGTGTACGGGTGCAGTGGGTTCTCAAAAATCGAGTCCCGGTCGGTCAGCTCCATCATGTGGCCGAGGTACATGACCCCGACGCGGTCACTGATGTGACGCACCACCGAGAGGTCGTGCGCGATGAACAGGTACGTGAGCCCGAACTGGTCCTGGAGGTCCTGGAGCAGGTTGATAATTTGCGCCTGGATGGACACGTCGAGCGCCGACACCGGCTCGTCGCAGACGATGAAGTCGGGCTGCACCGCGAGCGCGCGAGCGATACCGATGCGCTGCCGCTGGCCGCCCGAGAACTCGTGGGGGAACCGGTTGGCGAAGTACGGGTTGAGCCCGACCGTCTGGAGCAGATTCGCCACCCGCTCCTTCTTCTCTTTGCCACTTGCGAGCTTATGAATCGTCAGCGGCTCGCTGATGATGCTTCCCACGGACATGCGCGGGTTCAGGCTCGCGTACGGGTCCTGGAAGATCATCTGCATCCGCCGCCGGAATCGCCGCAGGTCGCCCCCCTTGATCTTGGTCAGGTCCGTGCCATCGAACGTCACCGAGCCAGCCGTGGGCCGGGTGAGCTGCAGGATCGCCTTGCCGGTGGTGCTCTTCCCACAGCCAGACTCGCCAACCAGGCCGAGCGTCTCGCCGCGACGAATCTCGAAGGAAATATCGTCGACCGCGCGAACGTCAGCCACCTTTCGCTGGAAGATGATGCCCGACGTGACCGGGAAGTAGACCTTCAGGTTGTCGACTTTGACGAGGGTGTCGCCGATTGCGGCGCGGCCCTGGCGGACCGCGGAGCTAGTTTGCTGCGCCAACTGGCACCTCCCGGCGGACGCGATCAGATTCCCAGCAGGCGGCATAGTGCTTCTCGCCCACGAGGTTGAACGGCGGATACTCTTCGCGGCAGCGGTCCACCCGCCAGGCACAGCGAGGGTAGAACGGGCAGCCCGGCGGCAGGTGTGCCAGGTCGGGCGGCAGCCCCTCAATCGGGATCAGCTTCTCCTTGCGCGTCTCATCGAGCCGGGGCACGGAGTTCAGCAGGCCGACCGTGTACGGGTGCTTCGGGTTGCGGTACAGCTCAACCGCCGACGCCGTCTCGATCACCCGGCCGGCGTACATCACGTTCACCCGGTCGGCGTACCGGGCCACCACGCCGAGGTTGTGCGTGATGATGATGACCGCCGTGCCGAACTCGCGGCTCAGGCGGTTCATCACTTCCAGGATCTGCGCCTGGATCGTCACATCGAGTGCCGTCGTTGGCTCGTCAGCGAGCAGCAGCTTCGGGTTGCAGCTCATCGCCATCGCGATCATTACGCGCTGGCGCATCCCGCCCGAGAACTGGTGCGGATAGTCATCCAGCCGTCGCTTCGCTTCCGGGATGCCGACCATCTCCAGCAATTCGGCCGCGCGGTTGCGCGCCGCCTGCCCATGCAGGTTCATGTGGAGCTCGAGGGTTTCGGTCAGCTGCCGGCCGATCGTGAGTACCGGGTTGAGCGACGTCATCGGCTCCTGGAACACCATGCCGATTTCGTTGCCGCGGACCTTCCGAATCTCGTCCTCGTCCAGCTTTAGCAGGTCGCGCCCCTTGAAAATAATCTCGCCGGAGACAATCTTTCCCGGTGGCTGGGGGATCAGGCGGAGGATGGAAAGCGCCGAGACGCTCTTCCCGCACCCGGACTCGCCGACGAGGCCGAGGGTCTCCCCTTCTTCCACGACGTAGGACGTCCCGTCGACAGCCTTGACGACGCCCTCCTGCGTGTAGAAGTACGTGCGCAGGTCTTTGACCTCGAGTAGCGGCATCCCTTCTCCTTTCGCGCCCGGCCGGGCCGGATCTGCCGTATTCGCCGCATGGCGAGCTCGAGCATGGTGGGGAAGAGGAGACTCGAACTCCTACGCCTTGCGGCACATGATCCTAAGTCATGCTCGTCTGCCGATTCCGACACTTCCCCACGAAGTGCCCGGGCGGCCACGTGGCTGCCCGGCGGTCGAACAGGGAGCTGGTGAGCCGCGGAGGACTCGAACCTCCAACCGGCTGATTAAGAGTCAGCTGCTCTGCCAGTTGAGCTAGCGGCCCCCTCAGGACGCGCGGGAGTATATCACGGGCCTTTCGCGTCGCGGCAACTCCGCGACTTGCCAATAACCGCTACCTGTACCGTAGCGCGCTCTTCGCTGGCGGTCCAGCATCGGATGATGGCGCCGCACCAGGCGGCTGCTCCCTCCTCGCGCATTAACCGCGTCGCGGTACCCTTGCTGCGTGGACGCCCAACCCGGGTGGTTGTCGGCGGCGCTGCGCCCGCTCATCCTGGGCCGACAGCGCACCTTCTGCTGCCACTCGGCAACCCTGTCGGGGCGGCACGCACCAAATAGCCTCGACGCCGTCCGCGAGTGCGTCTCCGCGGGGGTTCCCCGGCTGGAGGTCGACGTTCGCTTTACGGCCGACGACGAGCTGCTTTGCTTCCATGACAGCACCCTGGACCGCACGACGACCAGCACGGGCCGTGTTGCCGAGATGGTCCGCATCGCCCTGGAAGGCGTCACGTACCGACCGACCGGCACGCCGCTCGCGTGGCTCGAGGATGTGGTCCGGGAGCTCAATGGCTCTGAAACCCTCCTCCAGGTCGACCTCAAGCTCAACCGCCCGATCTCTTCCGCGCGGGTGGAGCGCCTCGAACGGGCGCTCGAACCACTTGGCGGGCGCGTCATCCTCGGCTCGCAGTCGCCATGGAACCTGCGCAAGTTCACCCGGGTGCCCGTTGCCTTCGACCCCACGCTCTTCCTGAACTACACACCGGGGCGGCGCCAGGCGCCGTATCCCCGCCAGCGCGGGCTGCACGGCTTCTGGGATGACTCGCCGCTTGCCCGCAACCCCTACGCCGGGAGTACCTCGAGGCACGCGTCGACGAGCTGGTCGGCATGGTCCCGGCGGCGATCGAATGGATGGTCGACATCGACACCGTGCTGCGCATGGCCGAACTCGGGTTTGCCCTTGGCCTCGAGCTCGACCGGCGTGGCATCGCACTGGCCGCGTGGACGCTCCGGGAGCGGCACGCGCTCCAGCCCACCCTCGCGCGGCTCTGGGAGGCCGGGGTGACTACCGTGATCACCGACATCCCCCTCGCTGCTGCGGCTTCCGCCGTCGAGCCCGAGCCGTGCCCGGCATCTGTAAACCCCCAGTAAACCCGCGTCACGCCCGCGTTACACAATCTCCCCCGCCCACACCCGGGCGAACGTTGCCCGGGCTGCCGAACTTGATGGCAGGGAGAGACCACCCCGGGGGTTTGCCTGCATGAAACGACTGCACCATTGGCTGGCCCGCTGCCGCACGAGTGCGGGCGAGGACGGGCAGGGGCTGGCTGAGTACGCGCTCATCCTGGCGCTCGTAGCGCTCGTGTGCGTTGCAGCCCTCGCGACCCTCGGGCAGGCAATCGCCAACTCCCCCGGGTTCTCGGTTCTTCCCGGGAGCCTGTAATCACCGCAGGCTGCTCTCCGCCGGCCGCCCCGGCGTCAGAGGAGCACCACCCCGCAATTCGCCGCCGTGCCCTCAATCCACACCGGCCGACCGTCGAACGCTGCCAGTGTGTTGACATAGGCAGGACCCCCGGGGATAAACCGCAGCCACCGCTGCCCGTCCCAGGCGTACACCGAGCGATAGCATCCCTGCGCCCTAGCCAGCACGTCCACAACCGGCCCCGCGGGGGGCTGTACGAGGTTCCAGCCAGCCCAGATGGCGATTTGTGCACCATCGGCCCGTGGGGTGGGGGTGGGTGTCGGTGAGGGCGTCCGCGTGGGCGTAGGGGTAGGCGTTGCGGTAGCAGTCGCCGTCGGGCTCGTCGCGGTGCTGCTCCCGGGGCACGGAGCGGAAGCCGGATACTGGGCAATGATGACCACCCATGCAACCCGCCTGCCGTCAGCACTCGCTGCGCGTGCCGCTCCAACGCATTTGAACGGGAGCGAGCTGCTCGCCGTCTGCGCGTACAGGCCGCTCCCCGGGTAGGCCATGTCGGCCGCCGCCTGCGCTGCCGGGATGGTAATCGGCTGGCTCGCCGCGTATGCGCGGATGCCCTCCCCGCTGCCCATCGCGTAGGGGGTGCCGTTGGAGAGCGTGCCCGTGTACCCGCAATCGAGCGCTCGCTGCACCCACGTCCTGCCGAGGCTGTCGACGTGGCCGCCGGGTGCCCCGTTGTCGACCTGCCACTGGGCGAACCAGGCCGCCGCCGCGTTGAGTGCGCCCGACGGCTGCAGCGGCGTCGAGGTTTGAAGGTTCTGGTCTCTCCACGCCTGCACCAGTGACAGGAAGAGCGTCTCTTCCGCGTCGAGCGCATCGTGCGGCGTGCCGCACGGTCCGGCCGCGCGTGCGCCGGGACGGTATGCGAGCGCGGCAAGAGCCAGCACGCCCACGGTGAAAATTGACAGAACCAGGGCCGGACGCATCCGCAGCACTCTCCAGGGGGCACCCGGACCATACCACCGATATGTTCGTGAACGTCAACCCCAGTCCCGTGGCGCCGCGACCGACCGCAGGCTACCATTCGTCCGGGAGATGACGGCAACGCTCGCGACTGTGGCCCGGGCCAAGACGCCACCGGGGGGAAGGTTCTCCGTCCCGCGCCTCCCACGGCGTCTCATCCCGCGTCCGCGCCTCCTCGCACGATTTCACGAGGCTATCGGGAACGGCGTCATCGTGGTGGTGGCCCCGCCCGGCTATGGCAAAACCACCGCTGTCGCCATGGCTGCCGCCGAGCTCGACTTCGAGGCGAGATGGCTCACTCTCGATGCCACCGCGCACGCACCTGAGGCGTTCGCCCACCAGTTGGGCTGTGCCCTCTCCGGGGACCGCTCTGCGCCGCCTCCATCCACCACGCTCAATCTCAGCGACCTGCAGGCCTACGTCGGCACCGCCCTTGCCTCGGCGACGGCCGGCTGCGAACGACCGCTCCTGCTCGTCATCGACAACGCGCACCTTCTCGGCGAATCGCACGAGGCGCTGGAGCTCCTCGGCTGGCTCCTCGACTCACTGGGGCCCGGCCACGAAGTGGTCCTCTGCGGCAGGGAAATCCCGTTCCTGCCCCGGATCACCGAGCGCGTGGCGACCGGCGAGATCGCCGTCATCGACAGGACGGCACTCGCGTTCTCACGAGATGAGGTCGAGGCGGCAGCAGCCGCAGCCGGCGCCGCGCTTTCGGCGGATGAGGTGCTCCAGCGCACCGGCGGCTGGCCGGCGGGGGTCATGGCCACCCTAGCGGGGGACGCGATCGCCGGCGTTTCGGCTGCGGATTTCGAACGGTACCTCGCACAGGAGGTGTGGGCGCGGGTGCCGGTGGGGCTCCGCCCGGTCTTCCATCGCACCTCGTTACAGCCAACCAT
>FWWL01007296.1_pt1 | contig 15179 bp, 13 predicted proteins | sample 2228331 | NCBI WGS metagenome assembly FWWL01 (sample SAMEA103939775, study PRJEB20133) | metagenome
CTCGCGCGCGCCACTCAGCGCGCCGGGCAATTCGGCGTGGTACAACTCGACAATCAAACGGGCTATATCCAGTACGTCGTTCGTGGTGGCGGGACGAATAGTAAATGCCGGCATACGATCAACCTCTAACCTAGGCAAAGGCGCAGAGAATGCAAAGGCGCAAAGGTTGTTTAACGCAAAGACGCGAAGCACGCGAAGGTCACAAAGGGCTTAACACAAAGACGCGAAGAGCGCAAAGGGCGCAAAGTGGATGATAAGGATAGACCACAAGTACGGTTTGGGGTAAACACCAAAAAACCTTAGCGACCTCTGCGTTCGCTGCGCCTTTGCGTTTATCCCTCTTTGCGTCTCTGCTCCCTTTGCGCCTTTGCCTACCCCATCGACCATGGCGGCGATTGCCGTTCGAGAAAGGCCCGCAGGCCGGCCTGCCCCTCCGGGCCGGTGCGCGCCGCCGCGATCGCCTCGATCGCCAACCGGCGCACCTCGGCCAGCGGCTCAGTGCGCACGGCGCGCAGCAACTCCTTGCTGGCCGCAATCGCCTGCGGGCCGCAGCGCAGCAGATCAGCCACGACGTTATCGACCGCGGTATCAAGCTGGTCTGGCAAAACCACTTCATGCACCAACCCAATCGCCAGCGCCTGCGCCGCCTTGATCCGCCTCCCGGTCACGAACAAGGCACGGGCATGGCCAAACCCGATCCGGGCCGCCACAAAGCGGGCAATCACTGCCGGCAACAACCCCAACCGCACTTCGGTCAAGCCAAACACCGCCTCATCGGCAGCCACTGCATAATCGGCGCAACAGACCAACCCCACCCCACCCCCCAAGGCTGCCCCATGCACCCGCGCCACCACCGCCTGCGGCAGCGTATCGAGCGCGGTAAACATCGCATCAAGCCGGGTCGCATCGGCGACATTCTCTTCATGCGAATACGCCAAACTATTCCGCATCCAATTCAGATCGGCCCCTGCGCAAAACGAAGGGCCGTCGCCTTGCACCACCAGCACCCGCACCACCGGATCATGCCGCACCTCGTGACAGACCTCGGTGATGCCGGCGATCACTTCCGGGTTAAACGCATTATGCACCGCCGGACGTTGCAGGGTCAGCGTCGCCACCGGCCCATTGCGGGTCAGGGTCAGCACTGCCATAGTGATACTCCTGTGTGAATGCAAAAGGTTGGCTTAACGCGAAGGTCGCAATGAGTGTAACGCAAAGACGCAGAGGAGGCAAAGACGCCAAGAGTGTAACGCAAAGGCGCAAAGGAGGCAAAGACGGCAAGAATGTAACGCAAAGACGCAAAAAACGCAAAGGTCGCAAAGATGATTGTAAGGATGGGCCGCAAGTACGGTTGGGAGTAAACACCAAAAAACCTTAGCGTCCTCTGCGCCCTTTGCGCCTTTGCGTTTTTCATTCTTTGCGCCTTTGTGTTTTACCGCCTTTGCGCCTCACTCTAGCGGTAATTCGACACTTGCTAACACTTCAGCCAAAATATCCGCTGCCGTGCGCCCACGCAACGCCGCCGCAGGCCGCACCAGCAAGCGATGGCTAATGACCGGCCCGGCTAGCGCCTTATAATCATCGGGCAACACATAATCGCGCCCGGCCAGCGCCGCCCGCGCCTGCCCGGCCCGAAACAAAGCCAGCGTCGCCCGCGGACTCATCGCCAGCGCCAAATCGGGATGCGCGCGCAACGCCTGTGCCACGCGCACCAAATACTCGCGCAACGACGGCGCCACCCGCACCCCATACAACGCCCGCTGCAACGCCGGCACTTGCGCCCCATCCACCACCGCCGCAAGCTGGGTAATCGGATGTTCACCGGCCAGCGCCGCTAACATCTGCACCTCTTCAGCCGGCGACGGATAGCCCAGCCGCACCTGCACCAAAAACCGGTCAAGCTGCGCCTCCGGCAAGGGAAAGGTGCCTTCAAACTCAATCGGATTCTGGGTCGCCAAGACCAAAAACGGCTGCGGCAGCAGATGGGTCGCGCCATCGACGCTCACCTGCCCCTCACCCATCGCCTCGAGCAAAGCGCTTTGGGTACGCGGCGTCGCCCGGTTAATCTCATCAACCAGCAACACATGGCTAAAGAGCGGGCCGGGTTGAAAGACAAACTGGCCGGTCTGGGGACGATAGACACTCACCCCGGTCAAATCGTTCGGCAACAGATCCGGCGTACACTGCACCCGCCGGAAACTCAACCCCAACGACAGCGCCAGCGCGCGGGCCAGCATCGTCTTCCCCACCCCGGGAACATCCTCGATCAACCCATGCCCGCCGCACAACAACGCGATCAACAGCAGGTCAATCGCCTCGTCCTTGCCGACGATCACCCGCGCCACATTCGCGCGCACCCGCCCGGCAAACTCGGCCAGCGCGCGCACGTCAGTTGAGGTTGATGGTAACGTCACGTTCTATCTCTTTACCGCAGACCTGCTCGATCTGAATGCGATTGGTTCGATAAGGTCACACAGAAACTGACGGATGTAATCGAACATTATCCTTAGCGATCCATCATATCGGGTGAATCCGTGTCCTATGCGCCCGATCCATCCCACAACTTGTGTGAATCCGCGTCTCATTCCTGCTGATCATTATATCCGAGAACGGCCCGATCTCACCCGCCCGCCAAATCGCTTGACACTCGCCATCCCACGTTATCCCACACTATCCCACATTATCCCACACGAAACCCACATGGGTGTTAGGAGTTTTTGGAACGGATGTTCTTATTTGAAATGGATTGATGAGTACAGAACCTACCTCTCAATAGATATTGCGCACCACATGAGAAAATGCTATCATATATGCGTTCATCTGCGCTAGCCAACCAAGAATAGCATGATGTTACGCTTGCGAAGCCCTTCTTGCCCGCCAGTATTCCAGCTTCTCTAAGCTGTTGGTCTTGCCGTGGTAATCATCGCCGGAGAACGGTATGGCCTCGTATTTATTCTTACTCACCATTGGCCCGGTGCAATCGTTTATCGCCGCAGCGCGTAAATCGCGCGACTTGTGGGCCGGTTCGCATCTGCTCAGTGAACTCTCGCGCTACGCAGCGCAAGAGTTGAAAGCGTTGAACGCAACCCTCATTTTCCCCGCCCAAGAGGAGCTGGACAAACATGAAGTGGTGAACCGCATCTTGGCACGTATCGAAACTGATGATCCCGCAGCAACCGGCGCCGAGCTTGAGAAACGTATTCGTAACCATCTCCGTAAACAAGCTGAGAAGTTGTTTCAAAAAATAGAGGGTTTTAAGAAAGAGGCAAAGGCACAGAAAGACGCACCTGAACAAAACACGTCTGAACAAAACACGTCTGAACAAAACACGTCTGAACAAAACACGTCTGAACAAAACACGTCTGAACAAAACACGCCTGAACAAAACGCGCTAGCCCAAATCGAGGATCTCCTCGAAATTGCATGGGCCTGCGTGCAAGAGTCTGGCACTTACCAAAACGACCGCAATACCGTTGAGCAAGCCCTTGCCGCGCGCAAAGCGACACGCGATTTCGGCCAACCAACGTACAAAGCAGAAGTGCCGAAATCTTCGATTGATGGCCTGCGCGAGTCGGTCATTCCAGAGCATTACTATCCACGACCTAACGCGAGCGAGAAAGAGCGTCGCCGGAAAGAACTGGAATTGCTCGACTACTTTGGCGTTAAACCATCAGAACGGCTTTCAGGCGTCGATCTGCTCAAACGGCACTTGCCCGGCGAAGGCGGCGTGACCGATTTCCCGAGCACGTCACATATCGCGGCGCTGCCATGGCTAGCCCGCTATGCGCCAAGCTCTGCAAGCGCGTTTGAGGCTTATGTTAAAGATATTCGGCAATACTTTGCTCAGAACGCGCAACCGGCCAAGATTAACCAAGTGCGCTTCCAGAACATAAACCTACTGCAAGGCTACGACGCTTCGATCTTGTTTGAAGAGCGGCTTGCCGAGGATGTGGAAGAAGCCGAACTAGCGGCAGCGCGCAGCCGTTTGCACGAACTCTACGAGGCGATTGGCTCGCGACCTGAACCGTACTATGCTATCCTGCACGCCGATGGCGACCGGATGGGGAAAGTGATCGACAATCTGGCAGCACAAGGGATTGAAGCGCATCAGCAGTTTTCACGCAGCCTTGACAGCTTTGCCGCCGGCGTGCGCGCACTCGTAGAAGGGCCGGACTATCGCGGTGCGTTGGTCTATGCCGGTGGTGATGATGTGCTCGCATTTGTGCCGCTCGACACGGCGCTGGCCTGCGCCCGCGAGCTAGCGCAGCGCTTCGCCGCAGCATTGAGCGCTTACACCGCCATTGATGGCAACAAAACGATTGCACCAACGCTCTCAGTTGGCATCGCTATCGTCCACCATATCGAACCGCTCTCTGCCGCGCTCGATCTTGCGCGCCAAGCCGAGAAGGCCGCGAAACGCAGCCGCAACGCATTGGCCATCATCCTCAGTAAGCGGAGCGGCGCTGATACGACAATCAGTGGCGGTTGGGATACCGATTTCGTTGATCGGCTGGAACGCTGGATCGAACTGCACCGGACTGATGCGTTGCCTGATGGCGCTGCCTTCGAGTTGCGCGATTTGTATAACCGGGTTGGTCACGTGTTACCTCGTGAAGCGTTGCGAGCCGAAGCGATGCGGATTTTGCAACGCAAGCGCGCCGCTCGCGGCCAAATCGAAATCGGGCAAGACGATCTTGCTCTCTTCGAGCACACCATAACGCGACACGGCGTCAATGTGCTCGCCAACGAATTGATTGTCGCCCGCGAATTCGCTCGCGCTAGCGGTTTGCAATCTGTTGAGGAGAGGGTACCGGCATGACGCTTTGGATTATCGAACCCCGCGATCCGCTGATTGCACGCGATGGCCGCCCCTTCGGCCCTGATCCCGGCGCCCGCGCCGAAAGCTTATCGTTTCCTCCCCCATCCATGGTGGTTGGCAGCCTGCGCCATAAGGCCGGCTTAACCGCTAATGGCCACTTTGATAAAGCGTCCATTGATCACATTAAAAGCCTGACCATGCGCGGCCCGTTGTTAGTCGAACTTGATCACGATGGCCAATTTAAGCAGTTTCTCTTCCCAGCCCCGGCTGATGTGGTGGCGTTTGAGAGTGAACCTGCGCCGGACAAGTCCGATTGTGCAAGCGATAGCAAGAAACAATCGGTTTGTCTCAAACTGACACGGATGCAGCCTGCCAAGTTAGCAGCTAGCACTAATCTAAGCTACGAACACACTTACTTCGACAAGACACAAAATACCGAACGAAAAATCATTACCAACCTACCCGATGGTTTAGAGCCAGTTGTACTCGCTGCCGGCGAAAAGGGTAAACCCAGTAGCTATGCGCCGCAGTTCTGGCATGAGGAATCATTCTTCCGGTGGCTGCTCGAACCAGACAAGCTGACCAGCATTGCAGACCTTGAGTTAGGCATTGGTGGTTTACCGCGTGATGTGCGTACCCACGTCAGCATTGTTGCTCAGACCCAAACTGCCCGCGAGGGAGCGCTGTTTCAAACCTCTGGTCTCGAGTTTGCCCAAGGCGATCACCAACCATCGTTGGCGAACATACGCCATTTCGCGCTTGCTGCCGCCTTTGAAGACGCCAACGGCCAACCGTACACACCGCCACACTTCACCGGCGGCATCGCCCCGCTCGGCGGCGAACGGCGGATCGCGCGTTGGTCGCGCATTGACCGCATCTTGCCCGAACCGCCGCCCGCTTTGGTAGAACGGATCAAAACAGATCGCAAAGCGCGCGTGATATTGCTTTCCCCAGCCCACTTTACCGACGGTTACCGTCCGCCTATAACATGGCAGCGCGACGGAGTTACGGCCACATTGCAAGCTGCGGCAGTGCCACGCGCGCAAGTGATTTCAGGGTGGGATTTAGCAAAGAATAAACCGAAGGAAACGCGCCGGCTTGCCCCGGCTGGATCGGTCTATTTCGTTTGTTGGCCAGATGGAACCAATGAAGAAGATATAGAACGCTGGTTCCGGGCCACGTGGATGCGCAACGTGAGCGATGACGAGCAAGCTTGCCGCGATGGATTCGGCTTGGCGGTGTTAGGTGTGTGGTGAAGGAGCAACCCATGAATCGCCCATTACCTGAATTGAGCGTACCATCGCGTCAAACTAGATCAGACGCGCTGGTCACGCATACCCGTTTCTACCGCGTGATCACCCCCCTCTTCGGCGGTGGCGTCACCCCGCAGCAAGCCGACCCGATAACAACCGTGCGGGCCAGCGAAATTCGCGGCCAGCTCCGTTTCTGGTGGCGCGCAACCCAAGCCGGACGTTATGGCAAAAACGGGTTGCAGAAAATGAAAAGTGATGAAGATGCGCTGTGGGGGTCGACAAGCACCCCTTCTCAAGTGCAGATTGAAGTGCGAGAGCATGATGAGGGTGTATACCTTGATCGCACGAAAGACGAGGGTAAGTTTTGGGGCGATCCTATCAAATCGCCTATCAGCTACGGCGCGTTTCCCCTAAGAAAGACAGACGATACATCACCGGGAGGCCTACGCTTCGGTGTCACCTTTAAGCTAGCCGTTACCCTCCCCCGCGATCCGGAATTACGCCAGCAGGTACTCGCAGCGTTCTGGGCATGGGAGACTTTCGGCGGGATTGGCGCGCGCACCCGGCGCGGCTTCGGCGCAATCTATTGTGAGAAGGTTGACGGCGATCAGGATGTTGGCCCATGGCATCCGCCTCAAGCCAATAAAGCCGAGGTGGAGGATTGGTTACGCAAACATTTACAACGGTTTGCGCGGCCGGGTGATGCGCCTGAAGGGGTGCCGACTCTGTGGAGTGAGTATCGTATCGTGGTGAATGGCAACCTAAAGTCGCGAGCCAAACTCGATAACGCTATCAAAGGCGCTAGCCCAAACTACCAAAATTGGGTACCTGCTCTTACTGCTTGGTACTACCCAATTGAAAAGATGCAACAATTTCGCCAAAGCCGGCGCGAGAATGACAAAGGTCAAAAATATGGCCGCAGTTATTGGCCTGAACCCGATGAGATCCGGCGACGCACGAAAGGGTTTCTAGGGAAGCATCAGGAATTGTCGAAGACGCGCAAATTCCCCCGTGCTGTCTTTGGTCTGCCCATCGTCTTCCAATTCAAAGACAAAATCGATCCGCCACAAGTGACCTTGCAAGGCTTCCGGCACGACCGGTTGGCCAGCCGTTTGATCCTGCGACCTCTGCAATGCGCAGACGACAAGTTCGTGAGTATGGCGCTCGTTTTGAAGGGGCCTGAGCTGCCACCCGGTGGCCTGAAGCTAGTTGGCGCCAACAAGGGACAGGAAACCGGCATCGACACCGACCCGCTAACGAAGAAAGAAGCCGATTTCCCGCCACTGAACGGTGAAACTGACGTGCTCAAAGCATTTCTCGAGACCCTGTAAAGGAGTAACCGCATGACTACTGCGCGTGTATACTTCCTCCATGCCCTTTCACCTTTGCATGCCGGCACCGGGCAAGGAGTAGGAGTGATCGACTTGCCGATTGCGCGCGAGAAGGCAACGGGCATTCCTTACCTGCCCGGCTCCTCGATTAAAGGTGTGCTGCGTGACGCGATGCAAGCGCAGAACCAGAATGGCGTGGTCAAGAAGCTGTTTGGCCCTGACACAACCAACGCGGCTGAACACGCCGGGGCAGCCCAATTTGCCGATGCTCGTCTGCTGCTGTTACCGATCCGCAGCCTGCGCGGCATCTTCGCATGGGTCACGTCACCCTACCTCTTGCGCCGGTTTGTCCGCGATGCGCGCGAGACCGGTCTCACGCTGCCAAGCCAGATTCCGGCTCCAGCAGAGCGGCGACAGGCATTGGTTAGCGGAAAAGCTATTGTCATCGACCATAACAAAGAGCAACTCGTTGTGCTGGAAGATCTCGATTTAACGGCAAGCGCATCACCGCCGGCAAGCGAATGGGCAGATTGGCTAGGGAAACAGGCAGCGCTGGAGAATGCCATCCAACGCTTCTGCATTGTCCACGATGATGTGCTGTCCTTCCTGTTGCAAACCGCTACCGAAGTTGTGGCCCGGATTCGCCTGAAAGACAACACCAAAACGGTTGCAGAAGGAGCGCTTTGGTACGAAGAGGCGTTGCCGGCAGAGACATTGCTGTACGGCGTGATTGCAGCCCAGACGATCAATCAATATTCGGCTGCTCAAGCCATCAACGATCTCCAAGTGTTTGATCAGAAGATCTTCCAGTTCGGCGGCAGCGCCACCGTTGGGCGCGGCATGTGCCAGTTCCGCTTGGCCGGAGGTACCAAATGAGCGATGAACGTCTCGTAACCCGTGAACAGTTTTATGCTAAGGCGGTGTTTGACAAAATTAAACCGCTCATGGATCGCTCGGAAGCGGACAAGAAGAAATACGGTTCGCTGGCCCATAAGCTGCCAGTCTTGATCCGTACTGCCGGCTTGGCCCAAGCCTTGGCCTTTGTGCAGGCGCGCAATGATGAGAAATCTCCACAACACCAGTTGTTGCGCGATCTGGCCGATGTGCTGCGCAAGAACAAAGTGCTCGCCCAAGACGCTGATCTGGTCGAGCGCAGCCGCGTAGCTCCTTTTGACGAGTACATGCGCCTCACTGAAGCCTCATTACAGGCATTGCTCTGGTTTAAGCGCTTCGCCCAATCCGAACTGAAGGTGGAAGCTGGCGAAGAAGCATAGGAGTACGTTGCTATGCCGTTATCTAGCATCCGCCAAGCGCTCAGAGACATCAAGCCAGAAGGCCAAAATACGCATGCCGGACTGTGGCTCGATCGATTCTTGGCTGAGCAACCCAGAACCAACGAAATCATTACCGGCAAACATCCCTACACCAAACACATCGAACAAGTGGAGCAAGGGGAAATTCCCACCAGCTATAAAACGTTTTTCAAGCGCTGGGAACAAGGATTGCAAGCCTTCAAGAACCAGTTGCCCGCAGGTTACACGCTCCTCACCGGTAAGGCGACTGCGCGCGGGCGAATTGTCGTGGGCTTAGGCGCAGAGGGTGTGCTGGAGAATGCGATTACCTTGCATCGCACTTATGGCATCCCCTACCTGCCGGGTAGTGCGCTCAAAGGTCTCGCCGCAGCCTATGCCCACCAGTACCTCGCCGATGAGACATGGCGCCGTCCGCCAATCGAGATTGCCGACGATGCACCTGTCACCGCGCACGAAATCGTCTTCGGCTCGACGCGCAGCGCCGGCTACGTGACCTTCTTCGATTCGCTGTACATACCGGGTGACAACGAGCCGCCGCTCGCACTTGACGTTCTCACCGTCCACCATCCCGACTACTACCAGAACGATCCTCCTGCCGCGCCGCCCGCCGATTGGGACAGCCCAACGCCGATTAGTTTCGTCAGCGCCATTGGCGCCTATTACGTGGCGCTCGCCGGCCCCGAAGCGTGGGTCGCCGTTGCTTGGGAGATATTGAGCCAAGCCCTTGATAAGCTAGGAATTGGCGGCAAAACATCGGCTGGATATGGCCGGATGGATCTTGCCAAGCCCGACCAGCCAGCATCGCCGGGAGCTGAGGCAACCCCAGCGCCGCAGGCATTGATGCTGCCGTCGGACTTTACTATGGCTATCGCCGCAGCCACAACTGGATCGCTGCCTAACTATATGGAAATGTGGCGAAAGTTGCCTCCTGAACTGCGTCGTATGGGAGCTCAGCAAATGATTGACCGCGCTCAAAAACTATACAAAGCAAAGGTGTTGGCTGAAAAGAAATGGTATCAAGAACTACAACAAGCACTAAAAGAAGGAGAAGAGTAGGATTTATGCTAAAGTGTCATTCGCAAATTTTATTCGTATCTCAGCAGGCAACAAACGCAAAGTTTCTAGCAAGAGTAAATTATGAAAACTCTTATACAGTTAATCGGAGAACAAGCATTGCCTAACCTTCTCGTACCAGCATATTTGAAACCCGATCGAACTCTACTAGTATATACTGAACGCACAAAACAAGTAAAGGATCGTATCAGCGCTCTGATTGACAATAGTGATTATATCGAGTGTCATCCCTATAACATCCCCGAAATCATTCACAAGTTAAAAGAAAAACTTGATTCCTATGATCAAGATCAGTTCATTTTCAATCTAACAGGCGGCACTAAAGCGATGGTGCTAGCAGCCAATCACTTAGCCGCCTCTAGGTCAGCCAAAGTGGTCTATCTGGAAAGTGAACGCGGCAAAAGTCGCCTTTATGAATATTACTATGATCAGCAAAGAAACCTCCTTCCAGATGGTTCTAAAGAATTGCTTGAATCATTAATAACTATTGAGCAGTTTTTAGATGCATATATTGGGAAAGGTAGATGGGAAGAAAGCGGTCCTTCAAGGGATATTGGCGGTGAGTTCGAGAGAGCTGTCGCAGAGATTCTGCAACGGCGTATAGCCGATTTGGAAATAAAACAAGGTGTTAGATTCCTTGGCGACCAACGTCCGCAAGCGGATCTAGATATTGTTTTACGTTACCGTAACCAATTTGCGCGCATTGAATGCAAATCAGGTGGTAAAACAAAAACACTCGATGCCTTGAAACAACTACAAATGGTTTCCACCTTACTTGGCACTTATACGCAACAAATCATTGCCCTTACTGACGATCCGAATGAGGAGCATCGTACAGTTTACGACGCCACCAGAACCAAAGTCATTGTCCTAAAGAGTTTTTTGCAGAACAATAGACTAGCTCAACAAGATGAAGACAAACTCGTTGACGAGATTTACAAAATACTTTCAATAGACAATTGCACAAACACATGATTTTCACTCAATTGCAAACAAAAGATGCTTTAGCATCTTCTGCTAGTACATCCATAATATCGACATTGAAAGTTGACAAGCAAAGAGTATGAGTGTAGAATTAACAGCCACGGATTATAAAGATGTGAGGCTTTACGATGCATCAGTTCGAGATCTTTGAAAAGAACACTATCCACAATTTACCAATAGATCAGATTATTCAGGGTAACTGCATAGAAGTTCTCAAGACTTTCCCAGCCCAATCGATCGATCTCATCTTCGCCGATCCACCATATAACCTTCAACTGCGTAATGAACTCCGCCGACCTAATCAGACAGTGGTTGATGGAGTAGATGACGAATGGGATCAATTTACTGATTTCGCCGAGTATGACACATTTACAGAGGCTTGGTTACGCGAGTGCCGGCGTGTCCTGAAAGATGAAGGTACAATATGGGTGATTGGATCTTACCACAATATTTTTCGAGTTGGTAAAATCATGATGGATTTGGGCTTTTGGATTTTGAACGATGTAATATGGCACAAGACCAATCCTATGCCAAATTTCCGAGGAACTCGTTTTCAGAATGCAACTGAAACTCTGATTTGGGCTAAAAAGTCATCTGAACAGAAAAAGTATACATTCAATTACCATGCAATGAAACATCTCAATGATGAGAAACAGATGTCGAACGTTTGGCACATCCCGTTATGTACTGGTTCAGAACGTTTAAGAATGAATGGCAGAAAAGTTCATTCGACTCAAAAGCCAGAAGCGCTGCTCTACCGGGTTATTCTCGCTTCAAGCAACCCCGGTGATGTTGTACTAGATCCATTTTTTGGTACAGGCACAACTGGAGCCGTAGCCAAGAAATTGAAGCGTCACTATATCGGTATCGAGCTCGATCCTACATACATTCTAGCGGCTCGTGAGCGAATCGAACAAATACAAGCTCCGATGTTTGATGATTCGGAACTTATTACAAAATCAAAACGTATTGAACCACGAGTAAGTTTTGGCCAGTTAGTCGAAGCACAGTATATCAAAGTGGGCCAAAAATTATACTCTAAAGACCGGCGCATAAGCGCTATTGTTAAAGCCGACTCGGAATTGTTGTGGGGAGATACAAGTGGATCGATTCACAAAATTGCCGCATTGGCCCAAAACAAACCCGCCTTTAATGGTTGGGAATATTGGTATTATGAAGATAATAATGGAGATTTAATCAGTATCGACCACCTTCGCGAGCAATATCGAACTGACAACAATTTAAGATAGTGACATGAATAACATCAAAGACAGCGTAAAAGATGCTATTATCGGAATAATCAATAATACTATTTCTGAAGAAAGCATTAATCGAGCGCGCCAAGTACACGAAGCTAAAATCCACTTCGTACCAACAAGATATCGAGTTCTTGGTGGACTACTACAATCACTTAATATCAAGTTTGGCAATTTTATCGAGAGACTCATAGCATTAGTGATAGAGCGTGACTCTAAAGTTGAGCCTTTACCTCTCTCTGGAAAGAGAGAGAAGCTTGCTATGTCCGCGGAAACTGATGCGCTTATTGATCGTTACATCACGAGTAGACAATTACCAGAAAGTCCCGATCAATGTGATGAACTTTTCAAAGATCTTTTGCAAAATATCATTCATCTGGAGAGAACCACTAAAGGTAAAAAGCAAGCTATTACCAAAGACATAGACGCTCTTTTCAGATCAGCATCTGGTCAAATAGTGTATCTGGAAATCAAATATAATGACGATCACGATACAGGAAAATTTGTGGATATTAACCGGAAGTTTATCAAAACTTACGCAGGCCTTGTAAATACTCTGGGAATAGAAAATGTTGAAAGTTTGAAGCCGATACTATACTATTTTAACCCAGTAAAACGATGGGGTCCGATATATGTACCATCCTCAAACATATATCGTGGCGCTCAACTGTTTGACGAGTTTTTCGAGACGCGATTCCAAGATATAGACAATTATTTAAGACAACTCGGAGATGACGAGGAAGTGATTCGTATATTCGACGATCTATATCAGCTCATTAGATTTACAATATAAACACACATAATCGTAGACGGCAAAAAACTCACCAAAATCAATCTCAAAATATCACCCCTCTTCCGTACTAATCCCTATTTTATCTCTACGATTCCACCGTTCACCGCTACAGTTGTAATTCGGCTCTCTTCACATATAAAAGTTATTACAAAACGGCCCATTGAGAGTCGGAGGAAGGTGTGAGTTAATGTTTTCTGCATAACGAACCACAGAGGTGAATCGAATTTTGAAATTCTTGGATCGCCAACCTCCAACCAGCCCGGAGCAACCGCGTATGACTCAGCAGCCAACCGCCCTCCTCATCCTGATCGGTGGCCGGCAGACGCCGAATATTCTCAGCGCGCAGCACCTCCGTCCGCAGATCATTGCGCCGATTGCGTCTCACGAGGCGCTCAGACCCGGCCAAGCGTGGGATAAGATCTATCCAGTTCTCCGGATTATCGGCGGAACCATTCTCAAACCAACAGTTGTTAACGCTTTTAATCTCGCCGATGTCAAAGCAGCATGTAATGCGGTTATGAATCAGTATCCCCAAGCGCATTGGGTCGTCAATTTTACTTGCGCGACGACAATTATGAGTATTGGCGCGTATGAAGTTGGCCGGGATCGCGGAGCCGATGTCTGGTATTTCGATACGAGTGGCCGGCAGGTTGTGGTGCTTGGCGGCCAACCTCCAGCGGGCGATCCATACTGCCTATCCGTCGCCGAATATCTCCGCATCTACCAGCGCGAGGCAAACCCTGCACCGCCGCCGCCGCAATCGTGGATCGAACTCTCCCGCCAGATGGCGCAAGCGCCGGATGAGGCGATTGAGTTTCGTGATCGCCTGCATGCAGCAGGAGCGGAAAAAAAGTTGAATGGTTCACGCTGGCTCAATGACATCTCCTTAACACCAACCATGATCAGTTGGTTGCCTCTGATGCGTAACGCGGGTTTGGTCCCTGACTATGTCCCGCAAAGCAATAATCTATACAAGCTGCATCAAACAACTCAGGACTTTTGGCGATTCTTCAGTGGCCGCTGGCTTGAAATCTTCGCATGGGATGCAGCTATGCAAGCTGGTTGTTTCGATGATTGCTGCTACCATCTCGAAATGCCAATCACTGATAATTCTGCTAATAATCAACTTGATCTCGCTGCTACCCGCGCTGCATCACTGCTAATTGCCGAATGTAACACCCATCTACCATCAGGGTCAGGGCGTGTTTGCCGGCCTTCCCTCGCCATTCCGCGCCACCCGTTACCATTCGTTGATCGTGCGCCGTGAGGATTTGCCCGCTGAACTAGAGGTCACCGCGTGGACGGACGATGGCATCATTATGGGTCTGCGCCATCGCACATTACCGGTAGAAGGTGTCCAGTTTCACCCTGAGTCGATCATGACCGAGGGTGGAAAACAGATGCTGGCCAATTTTCTAAATCACGGTCGCTGATGGGTTGGTTAACGGTCGTTGCATGATCGTGGTGTACGTACTGAGGACTATTGACCGCAGCGGAAAGGGGCGCACAGCCGTGCGCCCCTTTCCTACGCACCGGCGGGATAGGCGCTTGCAGTAGATCATTCAGGGTGCGTGGAGCACGTCGTGTCATCGGCAGGGTTGCCCACGCTCGCCTGACTGTTCACGATTGACGAACGACTTCTGGCAAGATTGTTGCCCCGGTGCTTGCTCATCATCCAGGCCGGTCAAGTTCTGCCAGAGCGGTCAACACCTCCGCACGCGATAATCCACCGGCATCCAGCACCTGATCGTCCTGGCTGAGCAAGCGGGTATAGAACGCACGGGCCGTTGCCAGCCAGCCGGCCCGGTCACGGGAGATCAGCTCGTGGAGAAGGTCTTCGCTACGCGCCAGATCACCGTTTTGCTCGCAGAGGGTGAAGAGCGCCGCCAGGGTTGGCGTCGGCAGCACATAATCGCGCAGCAGATCAAGCAGTACGGCATAATCCGGAATATAATCGGGCACATCCTCCGGGGCAGCCAGTCGGCACTCAATCACCAGTTGCAACGCCAGCAGTGCACGTGTTGCGGCTTCCTCCATCTCCCCATCATCGGCGAACAGACGCGACTCGGTTGTGAGGAGTGCCGCGAGGTATGCCCCTTCCACCCACCATTCCTCGCTCCGGTGATGAAAGCGAAGCAGTGCCAGTAATTGTTGATCACTCAGCGTCGCTATCCGATCACTGCCCACCCCTAATCGGTCGCGGTATGCGTTATCGATAGCGATGCGCACCAGTGGCGATTTACCCTCGCGGTAGAGACCGAGAATATGACGAATGATCGCTCCAAACTGGGCAATCATACGCAGAATGTAGTCGTCACGGTACATAATGGGAATTCCCTCGAACTTATGCGAAACG
>FWWL01007297.1_pt1 | contig 15179 bp, 14 predicted proteins | sample 2228331 | NCBI WGS metagenome assembly FWWL01 (sample SAMEA103939775, study PRJEB20133) | metagenome
GAACGCCGACTGCCGCCCGGTGCACCTGTTGCAGTTCGGGTACATGGGTGCGGCGTACATGGAGCGGATGTTCGGGGTGGAACGGCCGAAGGTGGCGCTGCTCTCGATCGGCGAGGAGGATACGAAGGGGAACCAGCTGACGCTGGAGGCGCACCAGATGCTGCGGGCGAGCCGACTGAACTTCATCGGGAACGTGGAGGGGAAGGACCTGCCGCGGGGGCTCGCCGATGTAGTGGTGATGGATGGGTTTACCGGGAACGTGGTGCTGAAGACGGCCGAGGGGATTGCCGAGCTGCTCTTCGGGGAGCTGCGGAGGGCGGTGGAGCTGACGCCCTGGAACAAGGCAGCCGGGCTGATCCTGATGTCGGAGCTGCGACGGGTGAAGCGGCGGCTGGACTACGCGGAGTACGGCGGGGCCCAGCTCATCGGCGTGGATGGCGTGGTGGTGATTGGCCACGGGCGCTCGAACGCGCGAGCCATCTACAACGCCATTAAGGCCGCCCGCGACGCCGTCCAGAACGGGGTGCTGGAGACGCTGCGGGCGGTTGGGAAGGAGATCCCGGCGAAGGGAAGGGGGGAGGGGGACGGCGCGGAGCCTGGGGGCAGCTGACGCTCCCGCCCCCTCCCGGACTACTGCGCCTGGCCCGTGGCGAGGACGGAGGAGGGGACACGGGCCGGCGGTGTCCGCCTCGGTCGAACGTAAAGCAGGCGGAGAGCCATGGCCCCGAGCAGGGCCGAGGCGGTCAGGGTGTAAAGCAGGAAGACGGGCAGGGCGCCGCTATCGGATCCGAGCAGTACGCCGTGCCAGAGGGCGGCGAGGTAGGCAACGAACGAGGAGCGGTGGACCCACCGCCAGGTGGAGGGGCCGATGGCCCCGCGGAACCAGAACGTGAAGCTGACGATGGCGAAGAGGTAGAGCGAGAGGGTGCCGAGCGCGGTCTCTTGCGGGCGGTAGGATGAGGCGAACGGAACGAAGAGGTCGACGAGGCCGAAATCGCTCCAGCCGTCGGGAATCAGCACGAGCGCATGCCCAAGCGCGAGCGCGAGGCCGGTGACAGCGAGCGATTGGTGGAGGGCGAGAAGCCTGGACCGGTTGATGATGCCATCGAGCCAGCCGGAGGACATGACCAGGCCGCCGGCGAGGCCAGCCCAGAGGAACAGGTAGGCGCACAGGCCCGCCGCGCGCGAGGCATACCAGGCGCCGTGGCCGCCGGCGGAAGGGAGCAGGGACGCTGGCCCGGTGCGGGCGGCCGCGAGGCCGAGAGCAAAGCCGACGGCAGTTGCGATGGCGACGGTGGCGCGAAGCTGCATGGTTCAGGACCCCCGGGATGTTTTCTTGGGCCGGGTTGCGGAGATGGCCGACGGCCGCGGGGGCTCGGCCGGGGCGGCAGGTTCGACTGTCGCGGGCACGGTCGGGGCCTGCGGCGGCGGGGCCGGGGTGACGGGAGCGACGGGAGACGCGACCTGATCCGGGACCTGGGCGGGAGCCCCCCGGACCGTGACGGCACCGGGGTCGGACCGGACGACGACGATGATGGGCGCCGGCTGGTTCGGCGAGGCAGCGGACGGCGGAGGAACCGCCCGCGACATCTCGATGCTGCCCCGGGACTCAGTGATGGCGATCGCGTTCCAGGTGCCGACAAGGAGGGCCGCCGCAGCGGCGGCCACTCCCAGGCGGGTCCCGATGAAGCGGGTGCCCTGGCGCGGCTTAGTCGTCGTCATCGTCGTGCCGGTCATCGTCGTCGTCGCGGCGGTCATCGTCGTCGTCGCGGCGATCGCGGTCGTCGTCGCGGCGGTCATCGTCGTCGTCGTCGCGGCGATCGCGGTCGTCGTCGCGGCGGTCATCGCCCGAGGTTGCCGAAGGTGCCGACGCGCCGCTCGCCGGGGACGCCAGCTGAGCCTGACCGCGGCTGGCGGGTGCGGACGTGGAGGCATCGGCAGCGCTGCCGGGGCCCGGGGGCGCGGCGCTGTCGTCCTGGATGATTGCCACGGGGGTGCCGTTCACCTCGATGACGCGGGCGTCGCCCGGCCAGGGCTGGGCGGCCGCGGTGATCGCGCCGGTCGTGGCATCGGTGGGGGTAGTCCTGTCGCCGAGCACGCCCTGGGAGGCGGCGGTGGCCCCGATCGCGGCAGCGGAGAGGCCAGTGGTGACGGCTGCAGTGAGCACGGAGGCGAGTCGATTCACGGTTCGGTTCCTCCCCGGGTAATGGGTTCACCGGGAACATCGGGGAGGAAGCGAAAAAGGTGTCAGCTGGGAAGCGGGATTTTTCGGACGGGCGGGAACGGGGCTGTTCAGCCTTCCGGCCAGGTTGGGGCCCGGTCGGCACGGCCATCGGCGCGGAGGGCGAGGACGGCAAGGCCGCTCGCGGCGGCCCGCTGGAGCGCCGTGGGGCCACCGATGAGGACGGCCTTCGCCCAGGTTTCGGCCTCCGCGCAGGTGGGAGCGAGGGCGGAGACCTGGACGTAGGGCGACTCGGCAGGCAGGCCGGTGCGGGGGTCGATGAGGTGGTGAGCCGTTCGGCCCTCGGCGGTGCGCCAGCGACGGCGGAGGGTGGTGGAGGTGGCGACGGCGCCGGTGCAGACGCCGGCCCATGCGGTGCCGCCGGCCGGGTGGTCGATCTCCACGTGCCAGCCGCCGAGGCCAGGGCGCTCCTCGCCAAGGCAGCGGATGTCGCCGCCGGCATTAACGAGCACAGGGGCGCCGAGGGTCGCGGCGAGGTGCTCGGCGGCGAGGTCGGCCGTCCAGCCCTTCACGATACCGCCGAGGTCGAGCTGGCCAGACCGGAGCTGCCAGCCCCGGGGGGTGTGGGCGAGCGCCGCGCGGGGATCCGGTGGCGGGATGGGGAGTGGCGCGCCGCCCCGGACCTCGGCGAAGGTACGGTCGTACCCGGCAGCTGCGAGGGCGGGAAGGATGAGGGGATTGAAGAGGCCGCCGGTCTCCTCCCAGGCGGCGAGGGCAAGGCGGAGGGCGGCATCGAACCAGGGATCGGCGATGGGTTGGCCGCGGTTGAAGCGGGAGAGGAGGCTCTCCGCGCGGAAGCGGGAGAAGCGTGCTTCCTGCTGGGTGAAGAGGAGTCGGGCTTCGAGGAATGGGACGACGGGGCGTGCCGCGGCGAGCACGACCAAGTCGACCGTGGTATCCATGGCGCGGAAGGTATCGGTGTGCTCCATGACTTCACCCTTGGGGGTGAGCGTACGACGATTGGCGGTATGGAAGCGTCTGCTGAGGATCGCCTGGAGCGACCGCTGTTCATCGTCAACCCGGCGTCTGGCGGTGGGCGCACGCGTCACCGGATCGGGGCGCTGATCGACGGGATCGAGGCTGCGGGACTTGAGGCGGATTGCGTGTTCACGACGCGGCCGGGCGAGGGTATCGACCTGGCGCGGGAGGCGGTGCAGGCGGGGCGGACGTTCCTGGTGGCGTGCGGCGGTGATGGGACGGTGAACGAGGTGCTGAACGGGGTAATGGCTGAGGGCGCGGCGGAGCGGGTTCGTATCGGGACGATTGGGATGGGAACGGGGAAGGACATCGCCAAGTGCCTGGGCATTGGCCGGGGCGCGCGAGCGATCCGTGCGATTGCGCGGAGTGAGGAGCGGCGGATCGACGCGGGGAAGGTGACGGCGATCGGTGAGGATGGCCGGGAGCAGGTGCGGTACTTCCTGCTCGAGGCCTCGGCCGGGTGGGTGCCGGAGATTTCGCAATCGACGCCCCGCTGGCTGAAACGCCTGGGCGATACGGCGCCGTACGTCATCATGACGATGGTGAAGATGATCGGGCCGATGGGGCGGTCGTTCACGCTGGCGATTGACGGCCAGGAGCTGGACGGGCGGTACAACACGATCAGCGTGCACAACATGGAGCTGTGGGGCGGCGACCTGGTGGCCGCGCCGGGGGCTGCGCCGGACGACGGGCTATTCGACGTGATTCGCTGGGGAGACCTGGGCCGGCGGGAGGTGCTGCGGGCGGTGGCGGGGCAGCGAAACGGGGGGGTGCACCTGGAGATGGAGGGGATCGACCGGCACCCGGCGCGGGTGGTGGAGCTCTCTTCGCCGCGGGTGACCCGGCTGGACCTGGATGGCGAAATGGGCGGGTACCTGCCGGCGCGGATTGAGCTGGTGCCGGGGGCGGTGCGGTTCGCGGCGCCTCAGCCTGCTGAGCCGACGCGGTAGCGCCGGGGAAGCGGCGCCCCTTACACTGCTAGGCGACAGTTTGCTGGCAACGAAAGGACCCCTTGCATGCGTGATGTTGTGATTGTTGACGCGGTTCGGACGCCGCTCGGTCGCCGTGGCGGTGTGTTGAGCAAGAACCACCCGGTGGAGACCTCGGCGCTGCTGCTCCAGGCGCTGGCGGAGCGGAACCACATGGACCCGGAGATCGTGGATGACGTGATCTACGGGTGCGTTTCGGAGGTTGGGGCGCAATCGACGAACCTGGCCCGGAACATCGTGCTGACGGCGCGCTGGCCGTACACGATTCCCGGGGTGACGCTGGACCGGCAGTGCAGCTCGAGCCAGCAGGCGGTGCACTTCGCGGCGAACCAGATTGCCTCGGGTGTGCACGACGTGGTGGTGGCCGGTGGCACGGAGTGGATGTCGCAGATTCCGCTGGGGGCGAACATCGGGCAGGGGCTCGGGTTCCCGTTCACGGATGCGATGCGGCAGCAGTACGACCTGAGCAGCCAGGGCATCGCGGCGGAGCGGATCGCGGAGAAGTGGGGGATTTCGCGGGAGGAGGCGGACGAGTTCGCCGTGGAGAGCCAGGCGAAGGCGGCGCGGGCGCAGGCGGAAGGGCGGTTCAAGAACGAGCTGATCCCGGTGCCGGGGAAGAAGAAGATCAAGAAGGAGGACGGCACCGAGGAGTGGGAGGATGCGATCATCGACTTCGATGAGGGGATCCGCCCGGGGACGACGCTGGAGGTGCTGGCTGGGCTGAAGCCGAGCTTTAAGGAGAACGGCGTGCACCACGCGGGCAACTCGAGCCAGATTACCGATGGCTCGGCAGCCGTGCTGCTGACGCACCCGGAGAAGGCGAAGGAGATGGGCTGGAAGCCGCGCGCGCGGATTGTGTCGCAGGCGGTTGTGGGCTCGGACCCGGAGCTGATGCTGACCGGTCCCATCACGGCGACGCCGCTGGCGCTGCAGCGGGCGGGCCTGACGATGCGGGACATCGACCTCTTCGAAATCAACGAGGCGTTCGCGAGCGTGGTGCTGGCGTGGAAGCGGGAGCTGAACCCGGACATGTCGAAGGTGAACGTGAACGGGGGCGCGATTGCGCTGGGTCACCCGACGGGGTGCACGGGCGCGCGCCTGTTCGCGACGCTGATTAATGAGCTGGAGCGCACGGGTGGTCGGTACGGGCTGATCACGATGTGCGTGGGTGGCGGCATCGGCACGGCCACGGTCATCGAGCGGCTCGACTGAGCGTTCCGCACGCGCTGAACGGCAGAACGGGGGCGCCTCCTGGGAGGCGCCCCCGGTTCGTTTCGGCGGGCGAGCGGGCCGTTTGCCCTAGCGGGAGAGGGCGGCGGGCTCGGGCTGGAGGATGAAGCCTTCGTAGCCATTGGCGGCGACTTCGGCGCACTTCTGGGCATAGAGGGCGACGCCGCCGATGTAGGGCATGAAGACGCGGGGCTTGCCGGGGACGTTGGCGCCGATGTACCAGGAGTTGGCGCGGGGGTAGAGGGTGAGTTCGGCGACCTGGTTGACGTGGTCGACCCAGGCGTCCTCGGCCTCGACGGAGGGTTCGATGGTGGCGAGGTCGCGCTCGCGGAGGTATTCGAGGCAGTCGGTGACCCAATCGACGTGCTGTTCGATGGAGACGATCATGTTGCTGAGGACGGAGGGGCTGCCGGGCCCGGTGATGGTGAACATGTTGGGGAAGCCGGCGACCTGGATGCCGAGGTAGCTGCGGGGGCCGGCCTCCCACTTTTTGCGGAGTTCGAGGCCGTTGCGGCCGCGGATGTCGATGCGCAGGAGGGCACCGGTCATGGCGTCGAAGCCGGTGGCGAAGACGATAGCATCGAACTCGAAGTCTTCTTTTTCGGTGCGGATGCCGCGCGGGGTGATTTCGATGATGGGGTTGTCGCGGATGGAGACGAGGCGGACGTTGGGGCGGTTGAAGGTTTCGTAGTAGGCGATATCGACGCAGAGGCGCTTGGTGCCGAAGGGGTAATCGCGCGGGCAGAGGAGCTCGGCGGTCTCGGGGTCGTGCACGATTTCGCGGATCTTGGAACGGACGAACTCGGCAGCGGTTTCGTTGGCATCAAGGTTGATGGCGATGTCGTTGAAGGCGCCGCCGATGGCGAAGCCGCCCATGGCCCAGCGGCGCTCGTATTCGCGGCGGCGCTCTTCCTCGCTGACGGCGAGGGCGGAGACATCGTTGAGCGGGAGGCCGACGATGCCGGCGGAGGTGGTGCGGGCTTCGGCGCGGAGCTCGGCGATACGCTCGGCAGCGGCGCGCCACTGCTCCTCATCGAGGGGGTAGTTGTGGGCGGGGACGGAGAAGTTGGGCGTGCGCTGGAAGACGGTGAGGTGGGCGGCCTGGCGGGCGATGAGGGGGATGGACTGGATGGCGGAGGAGCCGGTGCCGATGACGGCGACGCGTTTGCCGGTGAAGTCGACGCCTTCGTGGGGCCAGTTGCCGGTATGGTAGGCCTCGCCCTGGAAGGATTCGATGCCGGGCACTTCGGGGGTCTTGGGGACGGAGAGGCAGCCGGTGGCCATGACGAGGTAGCGGCAGAGGTAGGTGTCGCCGCGGTCGGTCTCGACCTTCCAGCGGGCGGAGGCATCGTCGTAGTGGGCGGCGGTTACGCGGGTGGAGAACTGGATGTCGCGGCGGAGGTCGTAGCGGTCGGCGACGAATTCGATGTAGCGGAGGATTTCGGGCTGGGTGGCGTAGCGCTCGGTCCAGCGCCACTCGCGCGCGAGTTCGGGGTCGAAGCCGTACTGGTACTGGATGGACTCGATGTCGCAGCGGGCGCCGGGGTAGCGGTTCCAGTACCAGGTGCCGCCGACGTTGTCGCCGGCTTCGATGACGCGGGCGGAGAAGCCTGCGCGCCGGAGGCGCAGGAGCTGGTAGAGGCCGGCGAAGCCGGCGCCGACGATGATGCTGTCGAAGGTGTGGGGCGAATTCGAGGGCACGGGGACCTCCATCTGCGGGAGTGGTGGGATTCTGGCACCGGCACGGGAGGCTGTCCACGGGTGCGGGCGACGCCAAGGTTTGGGAGGATCGGGGACGATGCAGCGCAGGCCAGCCGGGCAGGTGACGCGGGGGAAGACGGCGCCGAATCGCCTGCGGCTGGTCGACACGTACCTGCTCGTGGCACACGCGGGGCGGCTGCGCGCGGCGACGGGGCCGATCGTGGACGTGGGGTTTGGGGAGCGGCCGGTGACGACGGTGGAGCTGTTGCTGCGGGTGCGGCGCGTGGTACCGGGTGCCCGGGTTATTGGGCTGGAGATCGACCCGGAGCGGGCGGCTGCAGCGCAGGAGTACGCGCGGGACGGTCTGGCGTTCCTGCGGGGAGGATTCGAGCTGCCACTGCCCGGGGGCGAGGTGGCGGGGCTGGTGCGGGCCTTCAATGTGCTGCGGCAGTACGAGGAGGGCGAGGTACGGGCCGCGCTGTGGACGATGGCGGCGCGGATGGCACCGGGGGCGCTGCTCATCGAGGGGACCTCGGATCCGTTCGGGCGGCTGGCGTGCTGGTGGACGTGGGAGCGAACGGCGGTGCGGCCGGGGCCGACCGGGGCGTGGCCGGGCGATCCCCTGGTGCGGCGCGAGCTAGTGTTTGGGGCGCGCGTGCGGGCGCTGGTGGAGGGGCCGCGGGCATTCCAGCCGTACCTGCCAAAGGAGCTGATTCACCACGCGGAGCCGGGCGGGCTGCTCGATGGGTTCTTTGCTGGCTGGGAACGGGCGTGGCTCGCGGGCGCCGGGCGGGGGCCGCGCGAACGGTGGATGGCGGCAGCACAGGCACTGGCTGCGGATGCGCCGGTGGACCGGCGACGTGGGCTCATCGGACGGGGGATTGTGGCGGTGGGGTGTGACCGGGGGCCGATCGCCGAGGTGCTGCGGGCGATCAGTTGACGCCGCCGGGATCGCCGGGACGGAGGGGGTTGGTGAACTGGCGGCCGATGTCGGCCAGGTCGCCGGAGAGGTCGTCGCCGGCGGGGCGGACGCCATCGCGGACCCAGCGGACGAGGTCTTCGAAGGCGGTGGTGAGCTCCTCGGCGGAGAAGCGGCAGTGGCCGCCGGCGCGAATGGCGCGCTGGACGAGGAGGTCGGCGGTGCCCGCGGCGCGGGCCTTCGCGAGGTAGGACTGTTCGAGCGAGATGGGGACGAAGAGGTCGCCGGTGTTGTGGAGGGTGAGCAGGGGGGCGGAGAGGCGGCCGGTGGTGGGCACGGCATCGGGGTGGGCTTCCGCGTTGCGGGCTGTGGGGTCGGGCGCGAAGCGGCGGACGCCGGCGTTCAGCTCCTCGGGGGTGACGCCAAGGCCGGGGTCGATGGTGTAGACGTGATCGGCGTTGGTGGCGGCGCGGGCAACGAGGAGGCGGCGGCCGGGGTCGACCATCGCGAGGCCGAAGTTGACGAGGTACTGCTCGGCGAAGCCTTCAGCGAAGAAGGGTCGGGGGCCACCGGTGAGGTATTTGACGGCAGAGGCGAAGCGGCGGCCGGCTGCGGTCGGGAGCTGGGGGGTGCCGAGGCGGAGGGGGAGCTGGGTGAGGAAGATGGGGGCGAGGTCGGCGCCGGGTTCGCCGATGGGGAAGGTGAGGCCGGAGAAGTACTCGGCGAGGGCGACCCAGGAGATGAGATAGTCGATCTGCTCGATGCCACCGAGGGCGCCACAGAGGGCGAGGCCGCCATCGTATTCGCCGATGTGGTGTTCGAGGGCGAGGGTGACGACGTTGCCACCCATGGAGGCGCCGACGAGGTAGGTGCGCGTTGGCTCGCCGAAGGTGGCGGCGAAGTGGCGCTTGAGGGCGAGGGTGTCATCGGCGCCGATGCCGGGGACGTAGCCGTTTTCGGAGTAGCTGGAGGCGGCCCAGGCGTAGCCGCGGGTGATGAGGTATTCGCGCAGGGGCCGGGGGATATTCTCGACGGCGACCTCGGTGCCAAAGCCGGCGAAGCCGTGTGCGTAGAGGACGAGTTCTCCGTTCCAGGAATCGGGGATTTCGATGCGGTAGGCGGCCCGGCCCAGCATGCCGTAGGAGGCGCGGGCACCGGGGAGGGGTTCGAAGGCGGGGTCGGCGGCGGTGGTCTGGACGCCGGCACCGGTGCCGAGGGGGCGGAAGTCGCGCGGGGCGGGGCTGGCCGACGGGGTGGGCAGTGGCGAAGGGGCGGCGGTGGCCGGGGCCTCCCCGGCAGGCGAACCCCCGCCGGTACAGGCGGCGACGAGGAGGGCAACGCCGAGGAGAGGCAGCAGCAACACGCGGCGCATGAGGGCAGGATACGACTGCGGCGGGTTCGGGCGCGGGCAATGGCGCCCGGGGGATGACCCGGTCAGGCGCGCGGGGTGTAGTGGAAGGCGGGCTTTTCGAGGTACTGGCGGAGGCTCATGCCGTTCTGGTCGCGCTGGGAGAGGACGGGGTTCTTGATAGGCCAATCAACGCCGATGTCGGGGTCGTTCCAGGCGACGGTTCCTTCGGAGGGCGGGCTGTAGAGGCCGGTGCACTTGTACTGGACTTCGGCGGCCTCGGTGAGGGTGAGGAAGGCGTGCCCGAAGCCTTCGGGGACCCAGAGCTGGCGCATGCTTTCGGCGGTGAGCTCGATGGCGACGTAGCGGCCGAAGGTGGGGGAGCCGACGCGGAGGTCGACGGCGACATCGAGGATGGCGCCGTAGGTGCAGCGGACGAGCTTGCCCATGGGGGCGGTCATATCCTGGTAGTGGAAGCCGCGGAGGACGGCCCTGCCGGAGCGGGAGTGGTTGTCCTGGACGAAGTTGGTGGGGAGGCCGTGCTCGCGGAAGCGCTGCTCGTGGTAGACCTCGATGAAGAAGCCGCGTTCGTCGCGGAAGAAGTCGGTATCGATGATGAGGACGCCTTCGAGCGGGGTGGTGGAGACGTGGATATCCACGGCGATTACTCCTCGAATGGTTCGAAGATGCGGGTGCTGGCCTGGTAGGCGGGGCGGACCTGCTCGAGCAGCTGCATCCAGGCGATGTTGTAGTACTTCGGGTGGCCGAGCTGTTCGACCGGGACGTGGCGGAAGGTTTCGACGAGCTCGGCGACGGCATCGGCGGCGGTGGTGGGGAGCTCGATGCCGAGGCGCTGCCTGAGCTTCTGCCCGGAGCAACGGTAATTGCGGACGAGGTTGGGGAGGGGGCCATCGACGAGGGCGACGGGCTGGCCGAGGCGGACGAGGGCTGCGGCGACAACCTCGGCGAGCTCGCGGATCTGGTAGTTGTCGCCGACGACGTTGAAGACTTCGCCAGCGACGAGCTCGGAGGGGGCTTCGAGGACGGCGATGTGGGCATCGGCGAGGTCCTGGACGCTGACGAGGGGGCGCCACATGCGGCCACCGCCGTGGAGGATGAGGCGCTGGCGGACCAGGGCGTCCTTGACGAAGGTGTTGAGGACGAGGTCGAAGCGCATGCGAGGGCTGAGGCCGAAGACGGTGGCCTGGCGGAGGATGACGGGCTCGAAGGCGTCGCTGGCGTGGGCGAGGAGGGCCTGCTCGGAGTAGTGCTTGGAGGTGGCGTAGGCGCCGCGGGGGGCAAGGGGGGAGGATTCGTCGAGGAGGGTTTCGACATCGGGCGCGCCATCGTAGAGGGAGCAGGAGGAGCCGAAGACGAGGCGGCGGACGCCGGCAGCGATGCACTGGCGGGCGATGGTGTCGGTGGCGGAGGCGTTCATCTGCCAGTTGGCTTCGGGGCTGAACTCGGCGGTCGGGTCGTTGGAGAAGCCGGCGAGGTGGTCGACGGCATCGATGCCTTCGAAGACGCCCTCGGGGAGGCGGCGGATATCGGCGTTGACGAGTTCGACGCCGGGCTGGTCGGCGTAGTGGGGAAGGCCCCAGAACATGCGGTCGACGACACGGACCTGGTGGCCGCGGGCGAGGAGCTTGGGGACGAGGACGCTGCCGATGTAGCCGGCGCCGCCGGTGACGAGGATGCGCATGGTGCCTCCGGCCGGGCCATGCGTGGCCCGCATGGTGGTGGATGGTACGGAAGCGAGCTGCTTCAGGACAGGTGGCCGTGCTTTTCGCGCAGGTAGCGTTCGAGGCCGTGGCGCCAGTGGCGGAGGCGCGGGACGCGGGCGGAGCCGAGGACGCTGTAGAGCGGGCGGCGGACGGGGCCGCCGAATTCGGCGGTGGTGACGGGCGAGAGGTCGGGCTGGAGGCCGCGGAGTTCGAAGATGGTGCGGGCGAAGGTGTACCAGGAGGTTTCGCCGTCGGCGGCGAGGTGGATGGTGCCGCGGATGCCATCGCGAAGGAGGGGGAGGAGGCCCTCGGCGATTTCGGCGGTGTTGGTGGGGGCGGTGACCTGGTCGGCGACGACGCGAATGGGCTGGCCCTCGCGAGCGAGGCGGAGCATGGTTTCGACGAAGTTGCCGCCTTTGCCGGCGGAACCGGCGAGCCCGTAGAGGCCGGAGACGCGGACGACCAGGTGGTCGGGGTTGGCGATGCGGACGGCGTCTTCGGTGGCGATCTTGGCGGCGCCGTAGATGTTGAGGGCACGGCGAGGGTCGGTCTCGAGGTAGGGGGTGCGCTTTTCGCCGTCGAAGACGTAATCGGTGGAGAACTGGACGATGGCGGCGCCGACCTCACGGGCGGCGGTGGCAACGTTCCAGCCGCCGGCGACGTTGATGCGCATGGCCTCGGCCGGGTCCTGCTCGCAGAGGGGGAGGTTGTGGAAGGCGGTGGTGTTGATAACGAGAGCGGGACGGGCGGCTGCGACGAGGGCGCGGACGGCATCGAGGCTGGTGACGTCGGCATCGGCGCGGGTGGCGGTGTGGAGTTCGAGGTCGGGCTGGCCGCGCCAGAGGCGGGCGATATCGGAGCCGAGCTGGCCGTTGGCGCCGAGGAGGAGGATACGCACGAGGGGTGATGCTACCGGGGGCGGGGCGAGCGGGCCAGCGCCCCCGGCTGCGGTGGTCGCGCCTCAGGGGCTGACCTGGACGTGCTCGGGCTGGATGCGGTAGATGACGCGCTGCTCGCCGGGGCGGCGGAAGGGGTAGGTGTCCTGGCCGAGGTACTTCTTGGCGAGGCGGTCGATGTGGGCGTCGGCGCCTTCGTGGGTGCGCCCGATGACGCGGCCGCGCACCTGGATGTAGCGGTAGGGGTTCTGCTGGTCGGCGATGGAGATGGCGACGCGGCCGTCACGGTCGAGGTTGCGTGTCTTGACGCGGCCCTCGGCGGTGTTGACGAGGATGGTGTCGCCATCGAGGTCGACCCAGACGGGGGTGACCTGGGGGGAGCCATCGGGCATGAGCGTGGCGAGGTGGCCGAAGTTGGGCTTTTCGATGAGGTCGCGGTGGGACGGGGGGATGACGGCGGGCACGTGTTTGCTCCTGGGCTGGCTGATTGGTTGCCAAGCGCTGCATTGACCGTACAGGGGTGTCGTTGTGGGCACAACCAGCGGCGGGCTCGCGCGTGGTGCGCCCGGCGGGTTCAATGTCGACATGCGGGTGCTGGTGATCGCGCACGGGGAGCCGCCTTCGGCTGCGCTGCTGCAGGAGCTGGCCACCGGGGCGGAGCTGATTGTGGCGGCCGACGGCGGGGCGCTGGTGGCGCTCGATGCTGGGCTGATGCCGGACTGGGTGGTGGGGGACCTGGATACGATGGACCAGTTCCCGGCGGCGCCGATCCCGCGGGAGCGGCTGGTGCGGGATGCAGACCCGGAGACGACGGACCTGGAGAAGGCGATCCGGTTTGCGCTGGAACGGGGGGCACACCGGGTGGACGTGGCGGCCGCGGGAGGCGGGCGGGGTGACCACGCGCTGGCGAACCTTTCGGTGCTGGTGCTGTTCGCGGAGCACGAGGTGGTGCTGCACGACGACCTGTTCGAGACGTGGCTGGTGCGCGGGGTGACCGAAGTGCGCGGTGAGCCGGGGACGGTGGTCTCGCTCATCGCGCCGGGGGGCGCGCGCGGCGTGACGACGCGGGGGTTGCGCTGGGAGCTTCACGGTGAGGACCTGCCCTTCAGCCCGCGGGGTGTACACAATGAGCTGGTGGGGCGGGTGGCGGAGGTGGCGGTACGCGAGGGCGCGCTGCTGGTGTTCCGGGGGCGGTGGGTCGAGCGGCACCGCTGAACGGTGAGGGTAAAGGGTTGGTGACGGTTGCGCGGGCCGGGCGTCACCCGGGAGGGGGTCAGCGCCATTGCAGAGGTGGACGGCCCGCGGGCCGGACCTTCACCCTCAACGAGGAGAACTGAGAGAGATGAGATTTTCCATCCTGGATAGTCGGCTGATGTCGGTCGGCGTGGCAAGCGTGATCGCGGTGGGCGTGATCGGGTTCGGGAGTGCTGCGTTCGCACAGGATAGCGGGGCGACTCCGACGCCTTCGGCGCAGGAGGAGGGCACGACGCCCACGACGCCGGAGGGCTGCAAGGGGGTCGGGCTTGGTGTGGCGCTGCGGCACCTGCTGAAGAACACCGGGCTGACGCCGGAGGAGATTGCCGAGGGGAAGGCGGCGGGCCTCACCTGGGGGCAGATCCTGGACCAGTACGGCAGCATCACGGCGGCGGAGGCGAAGCAGCAGGCGCTCGACGCGCTGAAGGAGAAGCTCGACGCGGCGGTGGCCAACGGGCGGATTACGCAGGAGCAGGCGGACCAGCGGCTTGCCGATGCGGCAGCGAAGATCGATGAGTTCCTGGCGGGGCAGCCGGGCGACCGGGTGCCGGGCGAAGGGCGCGGCTTCCCAGGCCGGGCGATTGCCGGTGCGAGCCTGGAGACGGTGGCGAATGTCCTGGGCATGGATGTCGAGACGCTGCGGAGCCGGCTGGCCGCGGGCGAGACGATCGCGCAGATTGCGGGCGGCCAGACGCAGGCGGTGATCGATGCGCTGGTGGCGGAGGCGAATGCGCGGATCGATGAGGCGGTGGCCAACGGGCGGATCACCGAGGAGCGGGCCGCGGAGATGAAGGCCACGGTCGCGGAGAAGATTACGCGGTTCGTGAACGAGGGCGGCCCGCTCGGCAAGGGGCTGGGGCGCGGCCACCGCGGCGGGTTCTTCGGCGGCGGGATGCCAAAGTCGACGGGGAGCAGCCTGCCGACGCAGTAGGCGAACGGAGCGGTTCCCTCCGTGCTGCGGCCCGCGCGCTGCGCGGGGCGTGGGAAGGGCCCCGGCGTTCGAGCCGGGGCCCTTCGCGCTGTGCAGGCGGGCTCGGGGTCAGTTGGGGAGCGTGACGCCGGGGTCCGGGTAGTTCTTCTGGTCGGCGTTGCCCGGGAAGGAGACGGTGGGCATGGTGGGGGCGATGTACTGGTCGAGGCAGACGTTCTGGTAGGTGACGCCGTAGCGGGTGGTGGTGCCGGAACAGCGGGGGTCGTTGTGGCCGGAGACGATTTCGCCGAACTGGGTGGCGACGAAGGCGCCGCGGATGGGATGGCGGAAGGCGTACCAGGCGGCCTCGAGGCGGCGGGTGTTGCCGGTCTCGCCGGTGGGAATCCAGGTGCTCATGTCGTAGGCGGTGGCATTTTCGCCGGGGGTGTAGAGGGTGGTGGCGCCGCAGATGGTCCAGCCGAAGTCCCAGCCCCACTCCGGCTCACCGGGGGCGGAGTACCACTGCTCGCAGCCGATGCCCTGGGCGATGGAGGTGGCATCGCAGACGGCAACGATGGGGCGCTGGTCCTCGGCGGGGGAGGCGATGATGCGGCGCGGGACGCGCGAGCCACCTTCGGACGCGGGGCGGGGGTCGCCGGAGTTGTACCAGCCCTGCCAGAAGGAGACGTTGCCGGAGGGGTCGCGCGCCCAGACCTGGTAGGAGTGGTAGCGGGCCATGCGATCGAGGGGGTTGGAAGCGGCGTGGACGCGGAAGTAGATATCGACGCCGTTGAGGCGGGTGCTGAAGCCCTTCATGGCGGCGTGCTTTTCGACGTTTTCGGCCGGCGAGGTATTGAACGGGCCGGCGAAGCTGACCGTGTAGCCGGCAGCTGCGATCCAGGCGGGCGGCGGGTCGCCGTGCTCGTGGCCGGTTTCGCAGGGGCGCCCGTCCGGGCCGGTAACGACGGGTGGGTGCCAGCGGTCCATC
>FWWL01004829.1_pt1 | contig 15176 bp, 11 predicted proteins | sample 2228331 | NCBI WGS metagenome assembly FWWL01 (sample SAMEA103939775, study PRJEB20133) | metagenome
GCGGGCCCTCCCCCGCCGCCACCGCCGGGACTCGAATCCCACCACCTCAGGGTAGACGCCTCCCGCCCACCCGCATCAGGCTTCCGGCGTACGGCCACCCGCCGCCCAGAAACGTCGTCGTGCGCACCCGCCGTCTCGGCCGACAGAACGTCGGAGTCCCTGGAGCAAATACCGTGCCGGTCGGTCGCCCGAGCCCCGAAACCGCTCTGTCCTAAGCTTTCGACCCATGACCCTCCCCAGGCGTGTCTACCCAGATAAACACCCTGTCGAACGCGTTATACACGCCGGTGCCTCCCGAGACTCCTGCGTCCCCAAGCGGGTCCGGCCATCGATGGAGGCCCGGCCATCCGCCCCGCATTCCCGGCGTCCGGACTTCCGGATTCGGGAGACCCGGCCCTGACCCCCGACGCCACCCATCCCGAGACGACCCGGGCGGACGTTGCGCCGAAACCGGAAAGTTCCATAGAATGGGAGACGCCGTCACCGGTCTGAAATCGGGAGCCTACGGGGTCAGGCGATGCGGCTGTACGACACGATGTCCCGCACGGTCGAGCCCCTCCGGACGCAAGAGCCCGGCGTCGTGCGGATGTACACCTGCGGCCCGACGGTTTACGACCGGGCCCACATCGGGAACTTCCGGACGTTCCTCTGCGAGGACCTCCTGCGACGGTATCTCAAGTACCGGGGCTATCGGGTCGTCCAGGTCATGAACATCACGGACGTCGACGACAAGACGATCCGGGGCGCTCAGCAGGCGGGCCTGAGCCTCCGGGCCTACACGGACCGCTTCATCCAGGCCTTCTTTGAGGACGCCGACGCCCTCCGCCTCGAGCGGGTCGAGTACTACCCCCGGGCGACGGACCACATCCCCCAGATGGTCGCCCTGATCCAGCGGCTCGTCGAGAAGGGTCACGCCTACGAGAGCCAGGGCTCCTGGTACTTCCGCATCGCCTCCTTTCCGGCCTACGGCCGGCTCTCCCGACTCGACGCCCGGACCATCCTCGAGGGCTTCCGGGTCGAGGCCGACGAGTATACGAAGGAAGACGTCCGGGACTTCGCCCTCTGGAAGGCGGCCAAGCCGGGCGAGCCCTCCTGGGAGACGCCCCTGGGGCCCGGCCGGCCCGGTTGGCACATCGAGTGCTCGGCCATGTCGATGCACTACCTCGGCGAGACCCTGGACCTCCACGGCGGCGGCGTGGACCTCATCTTCCCCCACCATGAGAACGAGATCGCCCAGAGCGAGGCCGCCACGGGGAAGACCTTCGTCCGCCACTGGTTCCACTGCGAGCACCTCATCGTCGAGGGCCAGAAGATGTCCAAGTCCCTGGGCAACGTCCTGACGGTCCGCCAGCTCCTGGACGAGGGCGTCGACCCCCTGGCCCTGCGGTACCTCCTGATGTCCGTCCACTACCGGAAGCCCCTGAATTTCACCCGGGAGTCCCTGCGGGCGGCCCACGAGGCGGTCCAGCGTCTCCATAGCGTCCGCCGTCGCCTCGAGACGGAGCCCCATCGGGCCGACGACCGGGTCGACGTCGAGGCCCACCTGGCCAGCCTGACGCAGGCCTTCGAGACGTCCCTGGACGACGACCTCGGCATCGCCGAGGCCCTGGGCGCCCTGTTTCAGGCCGTCCGCCAGTGGAACGTCTGGCTCGACCGGTCCGACCTCGGCCGTCCCGGGGCCCGGCGGGTCCTGGACTGGCTGGAACGGATCGACGCCGTCCTGGGCCTCGTGTACGTCCCGGAGGCCCAAATCGACGAGGAGATCGAGCGGCTCATCCAGCTCCGCCACGAGGCCCGGTTGCGGCGAGACTTCGCCACGGCCGACCGCATCCGGGAAAACCTCCGGCAACGGGGCATCCTCCTCGAAGACACCCGGACGGGCACGCGATGGCGGCGGCTCACGCCCGCCGAGATGGCCGTCTCCGATGGCTCGAGACCCCGGGAGTCATGAAGTCCGCCGACCGTCTCCACCGTTTCCGTCAGCGATTGGAACGCATCGACCGACGGATTCTCGACTGGCTCCAGCGGCGTTTCCACGTCCTGGAAGACCTGACCGAGTACAAGCGGGCGGCGAACCTCCCCATCTTCCAACCCGAACGGGAGCAGACCTATCGGGAGGCGATCCGCGCCCGACTGCCGGCCGAGTACCGGGGCCCCATCGACGCCGTCTTTGCGACCATCATGCGGGAAGCCCGACAGTTCGAGGAGCACGTGCTCATTCGGAACGCCGCCCGACCGACCGAGGGGCCCCCGCCCGGCGAGTTTCCCTTTCGCCGGGTCGTCGTCGTCGGCCTCGGCCTGATCGGAGGGTCCGTCGTCCGGGCCCTCCGGTCGTACGCTCCCCGGAGTTGGATCGCCGGCGTCGACCGGGACGAGGCCACCCGGACCCAGGCCCGGCCCTACCTGGACGAGGTCGGGGTCGACGGGACGGCCTGGCTTTCCGACGTCGACCTCGTCGTCCTCGCCCTGCCGGTCCGGTCCATCGTGGCATGGCTGGAGACCTACGGCCCGCATGTGGCTCGCGGCCTCGTCCTCGACGTCGGGAGCGTCAAGCGCGTCATCTGCGAGACGGGCTGGCGGACCGTCCGGTCCCCGGCCGTCTTCGTCGGGGGCCACCCGATGGCGGGGGCCGAGACGCCGGGCTTTGCCTCCAGCCGTACGGACCTATTCGTGGGTCGGCCGTTCTTCCTGTGCATGCCGCCCGGGATGGAGGACACCCAGACCCTCCGCAACGACCTGGAGGCCCTCCTCCTGGCTTTGGGCGCCCGCCCCCTCTACATGACCCCGGCGGCCCACGACCGCCTGGTGACGTTCACCAGCCACATCTACCAGCTGGTCGCCAGCGCCCTGGCGGCCTGGGTCTACGAGACGGCCCTGCGGGAAGACCTGGACCTCCGGCAGGGGGCCGGCCCCGGGATGTACTCGATGACCCGCCTGGCCGGGAGCTCCTACGAGCTGTGGCGGGACATCTTGGCGATGAACCCTCAGGCCGTCGAGGCGTTTTCCGCCTGGGTCGAGTGGCTCCGTCGGCAGGGCCCGCCTTATGACTGGGAGGCCCTGTTCCGACGGGCCCGTCAGGTCTATGAGGCCCTGTACGGGGAACGCCGGGAGTGACCGGCCAGGGCCGGCAGTTCGGGACTTCGGCAATGCGGGAATTCGGGAGTCCGGCAGGATCCGGTCGGCCGATGGGTAGAGATGGGCCCTTCCGTGGCCCCATCCCCTCTCAAGGAGACGAGCCCTGAGATGAGCGTCCTGGCCGTCATCCCGGCCCGTTACGGGTCGACCCGTCTGGCGGGCAAGCCCCTGGCCGAAATCGCCGGCCGCCCGATGGTCTACCACGTCTATCGCCGGGTCCGGAGCGCCCGGACCGTCGAGCAGGTCATCGTGGCGACCGACGACGAACGCATCCGCCAGGCCGTCGAGGCCTTCGGCGGCCGGGCCGTCCTGACGTCGCCGGACCATCCCTCCGGGACCGACCGGGTCGCCGAGGTCGCCCGGCTCCTGCCCTACGACATCGTCGTCAACGTCCAGGCCGACGAGCCCCTCATCCGACCCGCCATGCTCGACCAGCTCGTCGAGGCCATGCGGGCCGACCCCGTCTGCCCGATGGCGACCCTCGCCTGCGTCTTGGACGACCTCGACGAACTCGACGACCCCAGCGTCGTGAAGGTCGTCGTCCGCCCGGACGGCTACGCCCTCTACTTCTCCCGCTCCCCGGTCCCCTTTCCCCAGCACGCCAACCCGATGCACGCCCGGACCGTCCGGGAAATCGTCAGCTACCGCAACGACCTGATCCACCAGTTTTACAAGCACATCGGCGTCTACGCCTACCGCCGGGACTTCTTGATCCAGTTCACCCAGTGGCCCCCGACGCCCTTGGAGCAGACCGAACGCCTCGAACAACTCCGGGCCCTCGAACACGGCGTCCCCGTCCGGGTCGTCCTCACGCCCTACTCGACCATCGGCGTCGACACGCCGGCCGACCTCGAACGGGTCCGCCGCCTCTTCGAGACCCTCCCCGACGAGGAGGCCTGACGCGGAGCAGACGCTAAGAGCCCCATCCATAAAAGCCACAGGAAAGAGGACAGTAAAATAAATATGAATTTCTCCGGTCCCATGAGAATATTTGGGCGACCCCGAGGGTTGCCCCTACGGGGTTTCGCCCCCGTAGGGGCAGGGATGGTATAGTCCGGGCACGGACGCTCAGCGGAGAAGGCCCCATGGAAAGGGTCCTCGAGCGGTTCCGCCGGGAGTTTCGGAGCGGCCTCGTGTGGATTCAGCACCTGCCGGCCCGGGAAGCCGTCTGGGCCGACTTCCCGTCGGACCTCGACGTCCGACTCCGGCAGGTCCTGGAGGCCCAGGGGATCCGTCGGCTGTACGCCCACCAGGCCGAGGCCTGGCAGGTCGTCCGGAGCGGCCGTTCCGTCGTCATCGTCACGCCGACGGCCTCGGGCAAGACGCTCTGTTACAACCTGCCCGTCCTCCAGCGTATCCTCGAAAAGCCCCGGGCCCGGGCGATGTACCTCTTCCCGACGAAGGCCCTCGCCCAGGACCAGAAGGCCATCCTCCGGGCGATGACCCAGGCCTTCGCCCCCGACCTGGAGATTCAGACCTACGACGGCGACACGCCCGAGGACCTGCGGGCCGTCATCCGGGAGCGGGGCCAAATCGTCCTGACGAATCCCGACATGCTCCACACGGGCATCCTGCCCCACCACGTCAAGTGGGCCAAGGTCTTTGAGAACCTCGAGTACGTCGTCGTCGACGAGCTTCACGCCTACCGGGGCGTCTTCGGGAGCCACGTGGCCCTGGTCCTCCGGCGGCTCCAGCGGGTCTGCGAGTTTTACGGGTCCCGCCCCGTCTTCATCACGACGTCGGCGACCATCGCCAACCCCGTCGAGCACGCCGAGCGTCTCCTGGGCGTCCCCGTCGTCTGCATCGACCGTAGCGGGGCGCCCCAGGGGGAGCGCTACTTCGCCCTGTACAACCCGCCCGTCATCGACCCGGCCCTCGGCCTCCGGCGGTCTTTCATCCAGGAGGCCTGCCGCATCGCCGAGTTCCTGATCCGGCACGACCTGCAGACGATCGTCTTCGCCCCGTCCCGGCTGTACACGGAGGTCGCCCTGCGCTACCTTCAGGAGCGGCTGGCTCAGCGGCCCGACCGGCGGGAACGTGTTCGGGGCTACCGGGGCGGCTACCTGCCCCAAACCCGGCGGGCCATCGAGACGGCCCTCCGGGCCGGCGAGGTCGCCGGCGTCGTCAGCACGAACGCCCTCGAGCTGGGCGTCGACATCGGGTCGCTCGACGCCTCCGTCCTGGCCTCCTACCCCGGGACGATGGCCAGCGTCTGGCAACAGGCCGGTCGTGCCGGTCGTCGGGACCGACCGGCCCTGCACGTGTTCGTCGCCAGCAGTCGGGCGATCGACCAGTACCTCGTGACGCATCCCGACTACTTCTTCGGGCGCACGCCCGAGCAAGCCCTCATCGACCCCTGGAACCTGTTCATCTTTCTGGACCACCTCAAGTGTGCCGCCTTTGAACTCGCCTTCCAGGACGACGAGACCTTCGCCGGCCAGGCGGTCGCCGAGTGGATGGACCTCCTCGAGGAAGACGGCTGGGTCCACCGGGTCGGCCGCCGGTGGCACTGGATCGGGAGTTCCTTCCCGGCCGACGCCGTCAGTCTCCGGACGGTCACGTCCGACAACTTCGTCGTCGTCGACACGTCGGGCAAGCCCCGGGTCATCGCCGAGGTCGATTTCTCGAGCGCCCTGACGAGCATCCACCCGAAGGCCATCTACCTGTGCGAGGGTCAGACCTACTACGTCGACGAGCTGGACTTTCAGGGCCGGAAGGCCTACGTCCGGCCCGTCCAGGTCGACTACTTCACGGACGCCATCCGGTACACCCACGTGGACGTCCTCGACGTCCTCGACGAGCGGGCCGGCCGGGGCTGGCGCCTGGCTTACGGAGAAGTCAAGGTTCAGGAACGGGTCGTCGGCTTCAAGAAAATCAAGTTCGGGACCCACGAGAACGTCGGGAGCGGGGAGCTGAGCCTGCCCGAGTACCAAATGCACACGGCGGCCTTCTGGCTGTCCTTCGAACGGCCATACTACGAGGCGTGGTCGTCCGATGCGGGCGTCCGGACTTCGGTCCTCCACGGCCTGGCCTATCTGCTCCACCAGATGGCGCCCCTCATCCTGATGGCCGACGTCCGGGACCTGGCGACGACGGCCTCGGAACACGAGCCGGCCCCTGACGAAGCCCGGTCGGCCTTCGCCCCCCGGATCTACGTCTACGAGGTCTACCCGGGCGGGGTCGGTCTGGCCCCGAGCCTGTTCCGGCGGGCCGGGGAGCTCTTCCGGCTGGCTCGGGACGTCGTCGAGCGATGCGCCTGTGCGGCCGGGTGTCCGTCCTGCGTCGGGCCCCGGCCGGTCGTCGGGGCCGACGTCAAGCGGCGGGCCCTGTACGTCCTGAAGGAGCTGGCGGGGGACGGAGGAGGAGAGATAGGTCGGTAGGTCAGTTCAGGACCGACTTCGACAGAGTCCCCGGCTTCAGGGGCTCCGGGGACCTCACAGGCGGGCGGCGACCTCGTGGCGGCGCCCGTAGACGTTCAGGACGAGGCCGACCGAGCTCAGGCAGAACAGCAGGAACGAACCCCCGTAGCTGACCAAGGGGAGGGGCAGGCCCGTCACGGGGAACCACCCGATGACCATCCCGGCGTTGACCCCGAAGTGGAAGACCCAGAAGGCCAGGACCAGGGCGATGACCATCTGGCCCGCCGGGTCGGGCGTCCGTCCGGCCAGGGTAAACCACCGGGCGAACAGGGCCATAAACAGCAGGAACACGAGGACGACGCCGACAAAACCCCATTCTTCCCCGAAGGACGCCAGGACAAAGTCCGTGTGCCGCTCGGGGACGAACCCAAGCTGGACCTGCGAGCCCCGGCGGAACCCCTTGCCCCAGAAGCCCCCCGAGCCCAGGGCGATCTTGGACTGGAGGACCTGGTAGCCGGTCCCCCGGGGGTCGATGGCCTCCGACTTCAGGAAGGTCAGGACGCGGGCCTTCTGGTAGGGCTTCAGTATCGACCATCCGACGGGCACGGCCATCAGGCCGACCAGACCCAGGACGAGCCAGTACCGCAGGGGCATCCGGAGGAGCGACCACGTCACGGCCAGGGGGAAGAAGAACGTGAGGGCCGTCCCGACGTCGACGGCCGAGGTCGCCAGGAGGTCCCGGAGGCCGAAGCGGTGCGTCCGGAGGCGCTCGGCGTGCCGGCCCCCGTAAATGCGGGCCCACATCAGGACGACGGCCAGCTTGGCGACCTCCGAGGGCTGGAGGCGAAGGGACCCGACGACCAGCCAGCTCTTGGAGCCGGAGACGGCATGTCCCAGGACCAGCGTCCCGACCAGCAGGGCCATCGAGCCGGCATACAACGTCGGGGCCCACGCCAGCCACTTTTCGTAGGGGATCAGCCCGAAGGCGGCGCCGGCGAGGAGGCCCAGGCCGATGGCCAGGACCTGGCGGTACACGTAGCGACCGCCCCGGGTATCGACGGTCGTACTGTAGATGGTCGCCAGGCCGACGGCCAGCAGGAGGACGACGATCAGCCACGTGACGGGGTCAAAATCCATCCACCGAGAGAGCCGCATGAATCGAACTCCGGGGCAGGCCGGCGGCGGTCGGGGGTCGGCGGAGGGCCCCATAGCGCCGGAAGATCTCCCGGACTCGCGGGGCGGCGACCTCCCCGCCGTGACCGCTGTGTTCCACGATCAGGGCAAAGGCCATCGGGTCGTCGGGCCAGTCGACCCAGCCGACGAACCAGGCGTGGGTCTTGTATTTCTCCAAGAGCTCCCGGGGGGCCCTCTCGGCATCGGACAGGAGCTCGACCGTCCCGGTCTTCCCACAGATGGGCACGTGCGGGTCCCGGGCGGCCCGGGCCGTCCCGGCCTGGACGACCTCACAGATGGCCTGGCGGAGGAAACTCCAGACGGCGTCCGGGGCCCGCAGACGGTTGATGACCCGGGGTTCCCGGTGGAGGACGACCCGGCCGTCGGGACTCTCGACGGCCTGGACCACGTAAGGCTGGTACTGGACGCCCCGGTTCCAGACCATCGCCATCACGTTGGCCTGCTGGAGGGGCGTCACCAAGAGGGGGCCCTGGCCGATGGCGACGGAGACGGTCTCGCCGGGATACCAGGGCTCCCGGCGAGCCCGCTCCTTCCAGAGGGTCGTCGGGACCAGGCCGCCCTTCTCGAAGTACAGGTCGATGCCCGTGGGGACGCCGTAGCCGAAGGCGGCGGCGTACCGGGCGATGACGTCGATGGGGGCCCGGGCGCCCAAGTGGTAGAAGTAGACGTCGCAGGAATGGACGAGGGCCGCATGGAGGTCGACGGCCCCGTGGCCGGCCAGTTTCCAGCATCGGAACACGTGATCGTACAGACGGGCATATCCGGGGCAGATGACCGTATGGGCGGGCGTCATCCATCCCTCCAGGAGACCCGCCACGGTCATGACGACCTTGAAGGTGCTCCCGGGGGGGTAAAGGGCCTGGATCGTCCGATTCTGCAGGGGGCGGGCCGGGTCTTCGACCAGGCGCTTCCACCGTTCGGGACGGATGTAAGGCACGAACTCGTTGGGGTCGAAGGACGGCGTACTGACCATCGCCCGGACGGCACCCGTCCGGGGGTCCAGAGCCACAAAGGCGGCCGACACGTCCTGCAAGACTTCGTAAGCGACCCGCTGGAGGTCCAGGTCGACCGACAGGACGAGCCGATTGCCGGGACGGGGCGAACGACGGTAGGACCTCAGCTCCTGGACCGGGATGTACAGGTGGTTGACGACGTAGTAGGCCTCCCCGAACTCTCCCCGTAAGGCCGGCTCGTAGTACCGTTCGATGCCCGTCTTGCCGACGACGGCGTCACCCGGATCATCGACGTAGAGGGGCTGGGCCCGGTCTTCCGGGGCGATCCAGCCCACGTAGCCCAGCAGATGGGCCGTGACGGGACCGTAGGGGTAGGACCGACTGGGGCGGGTCTGAAGGACGAGGTCCGGGAATCGTTCCCGATAGAACTCAAAGCGGGCGATGTCGGCCGTATTCAGGGCCCAATTGAGTCGCTCGGGGTAGTAGGCCGACAGGCGCCGGACCCGAGCCAGGAGGCCCGCCTGCTGGGCCTCCGGCCAGCCCAGGACCCGGAACAACTCTGGAAACACGCGGCCGGGGTCGGCTTGGGGCCGACGGGGCTCCCAGACGAGCACGGAGGTGGTCCCCGTGTCGGCCAGGAGGCGTCCACGGCGGTCGGCGATCACGCCTCGCGGGGGATGGAGGCGGACGACTTGCACCCGATTCGAATCGGCCAGGCCCAGGTAGTACGAGTGCTGGAGGACCTGCAGGCGCCAAAAGCCCAGGAGCAGGACCGACATCCCGACCAGGACCCCGGTCCGAAAGTACCGGAGAGGCCGTTCAAACGGAGGGGGCTGAATAGGCTTCATAATGGGCCCGCTCCCACCAGAAAAAGGCCAGCCGGACCAAGAGGACGTTGACGACCCCGTCGATGAGGGCCCACAAGGGGTCGGGCCGGAAGGAAAGCCCCAGCAGACGGGTCAAGAGGGCCAAGGCCACGTACTGAAAGGCCAGCAGACAGCCCAATCCGCCCAAGGACCCCAGCCAGGTCGGAAAGTTGAACAGGAGGCGGAGATACGTGATCAGCAGGGCCTCCGTGCCCCAGACCAAGCCATAAAGGCCCAGCAGTTGACCCATCAAGACGTCCTGGACCAGTCCCCAGGCGGCACCCAGCCAGAAGATCAGGCCCGGGGCGACCCAGTGGGACTCGAAGACCAGCCAGGGCCGGACCAGGTCGACCTGAAGCCACGGATAGAACCCCAGGCCCAGGGGGCCGACGCCGCCGTACCATAGCAGGCATAAGGTCAAAGCGACTCCCCGGGGGAACGCAGGCCGCCAGACCCAGGCCTTCCACCTCATGGGGGCTCCCCTCCCACGACGTCCACGATGACCCAGACAGTCTGGGACGGGACGGCGGCCGGCCGGACCTCGTAGAGGGCCTCGCCGGTGTCCGACGCACGACTGGCCTCGACCCATCCGATCAACAAGCCGGCCGGCAAGACGCCCTCGATGCCGCTCGTGTAGACCGGGCTCCCGAGAGGCACGACCGAACCCTGAGGCACGTACCGAAGGAGGAGACGAGACAGGCTCCCTTGGCCGTACAAGACGCCCATCGGACCGTCGGTCCCGACCCGGGCCCCGCACCGGAAGAAGGGATGGCTCACGAGACGGACCTGACTCGTCGTCGGGCCGACCGACTCGACATATCCGACCAGGCCGTCCGGCGTCGAGACGGCCGCGTAACGACGGACCCCGTGCCGGTCGCCCCGGTCGATGACGATCTGATGCCACCGAATCGCATGGACGTCCGGCAGGACGACCCGGGCCCAGAGGCCGGTCGGACGCCGGGCCTGCCATCGTTCGTACAGGGGCTTGAACAGGGCCATCTCCTGTAAGACCTGCTCGTACTGACGCTCCATCTGTCGGTACCGGAAGACCTCGGCCCGGAGGCGACGGTTTTCCTCGGCCAACTCGTTGACCGTCCGCCAGCGGTCCCGCCAGGCCTGGACCTGACGGTACCAATGCTCATATTCACGGAGCAGGGGGACCCAGACCCATCGTTGGACGAGGAATCCCAGGGAAAAGCCGCGCTGGTTCAAGACCTGGACCGACAGCAGGCCCCAGCAGACGGCCACCCACAGGAGCCACTGCCGAAAGAGCCACCGACGCGAAACGATCGGACTCAGGTCCGCCATGAAGGGACTCGGGAGTTCGGCCATCAGGTAAGCCGATCGGGAAGTCGGCAGGGGTCGACCGGGACACCCCGAAGTCCGGCCCCCTGAAGGGCCCTTTGGTCCCTCCCCCCTTCCCGACTTCCCTATCTGCCCGTCTCCCCCCTCCCCCGCCGAAGGGTCCTCGACGACGTCCCGTCAGGCCGTGGAGGCGACCTTCCGGAGCAGTTCCATGTTGTCCAAGATCTTGGCGACCCCGTAGGCGACCGACAAGAGGGGGTCCTCGGCGACGGTGACGGGCAGGCCGGTCTCGTTTCGGAGCCGGACGTCCAACTTGTCCAGGAGGGCGCCCCCGCCCGTCAAGACGATCCCCCGGTCGACGATGTCGGCGGCCAACTCGGGCGGCGTCCGTTCCAGGGCCTCCCGGACCAGGTCCACGATGGCGCTGACGGTGTCGGCCAAGGCCTCCCGGACCTCCTCGGACCGAATCAGGACGGTCCGGGGAACGCCCTCGATCAAGCACCGGCCCTTGACCTCCATGCTCTTTTCTTCGTCCTTGGGGGCGGCAGAACCCAGTTGGATCTTGATCTGCTCGGCCGTCCGCTCCCCGATCAGGAGATTGTACTTGCGCTTGAGGTACATGATGATGGCCTCGTCCATCTCGTGACCGGCGACCCGGATCGACTTGCTGTACACGATCCCCGACATGGAGATGACGGCCACGTCCGTCGTCCCGCCCCCGATGTCGACGATCATGTTCCCCGAGGGCTCATCGATGGGGAGGTCCGCCCCGATAGCCGCCGCCATCGGCTCGTCGACCAGGTAGACCTCCGAGGCATTGGCGTTTAAGGCGGCCTGTCGGACGGCCCGCCGTTCGACCTGCGTGATCCCCGAGGGCACGCCGATGACGATGCGGGGCCGGAAAAAGCGGTGGTGGTTGACGGCTTGCCGGATGAAGTACTTCAGCATCTGCTCCGTCACGTCAAAGTCGGCGATCACGCCGTCCCGCAGGGGCCGGATGACCTCGATATTGACGGGCGTCTTGCCCAGCATCTCCTTGGCCGCATGGCCGAAGGCCTCGATCCGGCCCGTCACCCGATTCCGGACGACGATGGAAGGCTCGTTGAGGACGATGCCCCGGTCCTTAGCCACGACAACCGTATTGGCCGTCCCCAGGTCGATGCCCAGGTCCTTAGCCACGACAACCGTATTGGCCGTCCCCAGGTCGATGCCCAGGTCGCTGAAGAGCCAGCCGAGTAGCTTCATCCTCCCATCCCTTCCCTTGACATCCTAAAGTTGAACTCGGACGGATACGGCGTCAAGGCCCGCCGGCGGCCCGCTTGGGGTAGAACTGGACGTGGATGCCCCGGTCGTCGACCAAGACGTCCATCGTCCACTCCTCGACGACGCCCTGGGGGCTTTCGATGACGACCGGCTCCCTCGTCAGGCCCCGCTGACGGACCTGGTAGAAGTGTCGGAACTGGCCCGTCGACTGAACCGTCACGGGTTCCCCGGCGATGGTGACCATACAACTGGGATGGGTCTTCCCCTCCAGGACGACGAAGGTCGAAAACGTCATCTGCTGACGGGCCTCAAAGGAGCACCGGACGGCCCCCGTGGGACTCAAGCCCTGCCCGATCACGAAGGTTCGCGTCTCCGAGAAGTCGCTGACGAATCCCTGGGCGTCGACGGCCCGGACCCGCCAGAAGTACCAGACGCCCGCAAAGCGGTTCGGAATCTGCAAGACGACCGACGTCGAACGGGTCACCCGGCGGACCGAGTCCAGCATGTCCTGCCGGGAAGCGACTTCCAGCTCGTAGGCGACGGCGTCGGGGACGCCGGTCCACTCGAGGGTCACGTGGGTACTGTCGCCGGCCTGCTGGGGAAGCTGTTGCCGCCGGAGGGGTTGCTTCAGGAGTGGCGGGTCCAATAAACGCTTTTTCTCGATCGGCCCCTGACGAACGACCCGGGCCCCCTCCTGGGAACCCACGGCGACCTGTTGCTCGCCCGCCTGGACCACGGCCCGGCCCCGCTGGACCTCGACGAAAGACTCCTGGACGTCGCCCAGGAACCGGATCCGGGCCGTCGTCTCCGTCTCCAACCGGGCCCGGACGTCGGCGCCCGTCGAGACGAGACCGGGCTGACGGCTGACCTCGACGACGACGGCACCCTCCTCGACCCGGCCGATACGGCTATGGAGGGTCGGCTGAGAACACTCCAGCCGCAAGAGGGTGTCGGGGTTGACTCGGAGCCGGGAACCGTTCGGGCACACGATCTCGGCGACCCCGTTGGAGCCCGTCCGGACCATATCGCCCTCCTCCAAGGGCATCCGGAAGTCGGCCGGACGGTACACGTAATCGGTGACCTTCTTGACCTCGACCCGGCCGGACAACTGGACGAAGTTCGCCGTGTCGGCCGAGGGCGGCGGGGCCGACGGCGCCGAGGGCCGCTGGAGGAAGGGCCGAAGCCACACCCGATAGACGGCCCAACCGGCCCCGACCAGCAGGAGGGCCGCTAAGGCGATCACCCAGGTGACGGGGATCGTGTACCACTCGATGGTCACGGATGAGGGAGACTTCTTCGCCGCCATCGGGACGCCTCCCGGTCCTCGGGGTCAGGCTTCCGAGACGACCCGACACCCAGGCCCCGGGACTCCCCAACTTAATAATAAATAAGAGACTTAAGAAGAGGCCTCCTTCTTCCTCAAGGCCTGGAGGCGCTGGCTCCACATCTGCCGGGCCTTGGGGATGACCTCCTGGGCCTTCCGGAACTGAGGGTCAAAGGTCAGAAAATAGCGATACCCTTCGCTGTCCCCCCAGAGTCGTTCGACGAGCTCCCGCCGAAGGACTCGCCGGATGACCTCTCGGTCCCGGCGGAAGGCCGCCTCGTCGAAGGGGACCCCCCGCTGACGGAGGAAGTCCTGAAAGCGGTTCAGGAGCGCATCGTCGACCTGAAAGTCCGGCGTGAGGAGTTGCCGCGTCGAGCGGTGCTGGCGCTCCTCGTCGGCCTTCTCGGCCGGCGCAAAGAACCGAGCAAACTCCAAGTACGGGAGGCCGCTGACGGGGGCGACCCGGCGGTAAAATTCCCGCTCGACGGCCTGCAGGACCTCGGGGTCCTTGAAGCTCTCGACGGGCACGTCCGGCTGGATGCCGCCCCCGCCGGTGACAAACCGGCCCAGGTCCGTCTGGAACTGGGGCCGGTCGGGGGGACTCGGGGACAACTGGGGCGACTGGACCTGGGGGAAGCTGTACTCGAAGAAGGAGGCGTAGGGCCGCTGGATCAGGCGGCCCGAGGGCGTGTAGTAGCGGGCCGTCGTGATGGCCACGGCCGTGTTAAAGCTGAGGGGATAGAGGGTCTGGACCAGACCCTTGCCCCACGTCGTCTCGCCGACGATGACCCCCCGGTCGTGGTCCTGCATCGCACCGGCGACGATCTCCGAGGCACTGGCCGTGCCCCGGTTCGTCAGGACGACCAGGGGCAGGGTCTCGTAGGGGTCCTGTTGCTCGCTCTTGTACTCGACGACCCGCCCGATGCCCCGACCCCGGACGGTCACGATGGTCAGGCCCGGCGGCAAAAAGAGGTCGGCGACCCGGACGGCTTCCTCCAGGAGACCCCCCGGGTTGTCCCGGAGGTCCAGGACCAGCCCCTTGAAGCCCGCCTTCTGAAAGTCCTCCAGGTAGGACCGGATTTCCTCGTAGGTCCGCTCGGCAAAGTTGCGGACCCGCAGGTACCCGACACCGTCGGGCGTGACGAAGGCGTTGACGACGCTGACCAAGGGGATCTCGTCCCGGACCAGGGTGACCGAGAAGGGGGCGTCGTACCCCTCCCGGACGATCGTCAGGCGGACGGCCGTATTCTTGGGCCCCCGAAGCTTCCGGATGAGGGCGTCCAGGGGCTGGCCCTTCGTGGGCTCCCCGTCGATCTCGGCGATCACGTCCCCCGCCCGCAGGCCGGCCCTGGCCGCCGGCGTCCCCGGGATCGGCAGGATGACCGTCAGGACCCCGTTGATGCTGTTGATGCTGACCCCGATCCCGTAAAACGAACCCCTCTGCTCCTCCATCATCCGCTGGTAGGCCCGCTCGTCCAGGAAGTTCGAATGGGGGTCCAGGCTCAACAGCATGTCCACGATGGCCCACTTGAGGACCGCGTCGCTACTCCAATCGCCGCTGTAGTAAGTCTCGATCGTCCGGAGGGCCTCCCCGACGTCCCGGAGGACCCGGTCCGTCGGCTTCGAGCGGTACGACGCCTGCAAGGCCCCAAAGGCCAGGGCCGCCGCCCCGAGGAAGACCCCGCCCCAAAGACGGACCCACTTGTCGTTCATGACCCACCACCGGTCTGAGCCGTCGGGGCATTCGGCCGTTCGACCATGGGCCGATAGGGACCCC
>FWWL01007309.1_pt1 | contig 15158 bp, 12 predicted proteins | sample 2228331 | NCBI WGS metagenome assembly FWWL01 (sample SAMEA103939775, study PRJEB20133) | metagenome
CCCCTGCCCCCCTGCCCCACCAAACCTCTACAACCGCCACAACCGCACCACACCATCCTCACTCCCAGAAGCCAGGGTTCGACCATCGGGACTGAAGACTACGCTATACACATCGCTTGTATGTCCCTGGAGTTGGCGCAAAAACTGCCCCGTAGTTAAATCCCAGAGGTAAATATCTTGGTTTCTACCTAAAGCCAACAGCCGCCCGTCAGCACTCATTGCCCCACTACCAGCAGGACAGTCAATTTCCCAGAGGGCTTCCCCTGTCCGCAGGTTAAATAGAGTTGCACCGCCACCAGCAATGACTATGGTTAATTCCTGGTTCAGGGCAATCACTTCTTGGATATATCCCCGTCCCAGTCGGCGTACCATACCCTGGGCTTTCATTTCTGGCAGGATAAAATAGCCGCGTAAATCTAATGCTGATTTTGCCGATGTTGCCTCTGGTTGCAGCAAAGCCAGAAAATCCCGCATGGTTTGGGGTCGGTTTGCCGCTTCCAGGGCCATTGCTTGAATAATCGCCTCCTGCAACTTATCGCTAATCTGGGGATTATGCTGTTTTGGCGGCACTAAAGCCAGATTATCCAGCTTGCGTTTTGCGGCTGGGGTGGGTAGCTGTCCTGTCACCGCATAATATAAGGAGGCACCGAGACTGTAAACATCCACCGTGGGCAACCCACCGCCGTCTAATATTTGCTCATAAGGGGCAAATGCGGGATTATATGCGTTACGGGTATTGCTGACCATCGGGGCAATATCCCCCGCAATGCCAAAATCAATCAATACCGCCCGGTTTTGCTTCGCCACCATAATATTCTTGGCGTGGGCGTCCCGATGCACAATGCCCATTTCATGGCACACTACCAACGCCTCGGCAATTTGGCGAATATAGCCCACCGCCTCGGTTTCCGGGAGGGGGCCGCGTTCTTGTACCAGGTTAAATAAATTATCTCCCGGCACCAAATCCATCACTAAACAGGGGATACCGTCTTCGGTAAATAAGTCGCTGACCCGCACAATGGAAGGATGAGCTTGTTGGCTCAGTTGGGCTAACATTTGCCCTTCTTTGCGAAAACGCTCTTCAAATCTTTTATAGGCGGGGTCGTTGCGGAGGCTGGCGTTGGGGGTTTTCAGCACTACTTGATGCTTGAGTTCAAGATGCTGCGCTTTGTAGGTGACGCCGAAACCGCCTTGTCCGATCATCGCTTCAATTTGATAGGGTCGAGTTTTGAGTTTATGTCCGGGTTGCCAATACACGATTTTTGCCTCTGGGTTCGCTGCTGGGTCAGGTTCTTTTATTTATTTTGCCATGAGTTTAGATATTGTCGGGTGGGCAAATGGATTAATCGATACAATTACCGCGAGCGCCTAATTTGCCCACCGGACAAATATATAGAAATTATGCTATTGTTTCTTAGTTGAGTGTTTCCCATAAATCTTGGCAAAAAATAAAAAACAATGAGGATGTATCAATGAATCGTGGCATATATATTACAGCAAATGACAAAGTAATGGAGCAGGCGATCGCCTTACTGAACAGTATCCGCACTTATGATAAGCAAACCCCAATTATCCTAATTCCTTACGATGATAATTATCAAACCGTAGCAGCACGTTTGCAACAAGACTATGGGGTGGAAATTTACCCGGACTTAGCCTTTATCGAGCGCCTATCGAAAGAACTACAACAAACTTTCGGCACCAATTTCTTTGCCAGACCGAATCAATTCAGAAAACAAGCTTGTTGGTTTGGGCCATTTGACCAGTTTTTATACCTCGACACCGATATTGTCGTATTTGAAAAAATCATTGATAACTTAAATTATTTATCTGACTATGACTTTCTCTGCTGTGACTATCAGCACTTAGGCGGAATTGTCAATGTATTTACCCTGGCAGTAATTCAAAACCGGGTCTTTAGCGAAACTGACTTACAAGATATATTTAATTGCGGCTGGTGGGCAGCCAAAAAATCCGTAATTACAGCAGAGGATTTAACCGCAACTTTTCAAGAATGTGCTGCCCATCCCGAATATTTTGACTTCTCCCAAAAAACATCCGATCAACCGATTATCAATTACATGATTTTAAAGCGGGTAAAACGGCGGTTTAATCTGGTGCGGCGTCCGGGAGGTGCTCCCGGAAGTTGGGCTGGTAGTCCCCATTTTCAACGGCAAGGAAATCAACTAATTGACCCTAAACTAGGTCAACCATTGCAGTATCTCCATTGGGCGGGAATTAGAATTGAACCGGGATGTCCGTACTGGGACATTTGGGAACATTACCGATATCTGAATGAACCAAAACCTCTGGCCAAAAACCAGAATATTGACCGAAAATTTTGGAGAATATTTTGGGGAGGATAACCGCAGCCCTGAGAAAATTTTTCCGCAAATTTTTCGTTGGCATTATTGTCTAATCTTTCAACCAGGGATTAACTTTTGCCGGAAATCTGCATCAGAGGGAAAAAATTGCTATTTCACCAATACATCACCAATATATATTATCCAATATATATTATATTATTGTACCACTATGAACTTAAAATAAACCAGTGATAAAACCAGTGATAGAATTAATCCGCGAACAAGAATATCGTCACCGATTACTCCTAGTTACACTCCTAGTTACATTTTGACTAACAAAGACCCAATTGGTAACGAATTAAAACCCATCCACTTCGACTTAACAGACCTAAAAAAAGAAGACCTCAGAGGAGCCTATCTCCGAGGTGCATATCTTAGGGATGCGGATCTCAGTGGTGTGGACTTAAGTGAAGCCTGCATCAGTTACGCCGATATGATTGGCGTCAACTTGGTGGGGGCTAACTTGAGTGGTGCGATTTTGATTGATTGTAATTTGAATCTTGCTAACTTAAGTGATACTAACTTAAGTGATGCAAACTTGCGCGGCTCAAAGCTGTTAGGCGCGGACTTAAGTGATGCGGATCTGAGAGGGGCGAATTTGCGATCGGCGATTTTAATTAGCGCCAATCTGAGCGGGGCGAACCTGACCGGCGCGAATCTGAGTGGCGCTGACTTAAGTGAGGCAGACTTGCGAGGCACGATTTTACAAAGAGCCGTCTATGATCTGAGAACGCGCTTTGCGGAAGGGTTCGATCCGGAAAAAGCCGGTGCTTATTGGATCACTGCCAATATCTCTCTACCAAAAGCTAACTTAAGTGGGGTAGATTTAAGTGAAGTAAACCTGAAGCGATCGGATTTACGGGGTGCTAACTTAAGAAACGCTAAATTAACTGCCTGCAACCTGGAGTCCGCGAATTTATTCCGAGCTAACTTAAGTGGCGCGGATTTGCGAGAAGCTAATCTGAAAGGAATTAACCTGCAAAAGGCGGTCTATGACGTCAAAACACAAGTATCTGATGGCATCGATCTCGCTTTGCTCGGTGCTTATAAAATTGGCCCAAATGTTTCTTTATTAGAAGTGAACTTAGCTGGGGTAGATTTGAATGGGGCTGATTTGCGGGGAGCGAATTTAAATAGTGCCAATTTAAAGAATACTTTGCTATTTGATGCGGATCTAACTAAGGCGAATTTAAGAAAAGCTTGTTTAGAAGCGGCCAATTTGAAAAATGCCGATCTCCGCTGGGCTGATTTAATTGGGGCAAACTTAAGTCAGGTAGATTTGAGTCAAGCAGATTTGCGGTGGGTTGATTTGACTAGAGTTGACCTGAGAGGCGCTAATTTAAGGTTGGCAGATTTACGAGAAGCCGATTTAACCGCTGCGAGTTTAAATCAGGTGAATTTAAGTGAAGCGGATCTCCGAGGGGTGGATTTGACCAGAGCGGATCTCCGAGGGGCTAATTTAAGTAAAGCCGATTTGAGAAAGGCAGATTTGACCAAGGCTAATTTACAATGGGTGAATTTGGCAGGGGCGAATCTTCAAGATGTGGATTTGAGTACCGCATTTTATTAGTTGATAATTGACAGTTGATCATTATTATGGAGAATCTCAAGCGGATTAATTTCACTCACTCACCGGCTGATTTACCGATTTAATCCAAAATCAAATCACCAATAGACAATTGTGGCAAACTGGCAAAAAAAGGTGAGCGAATGCCCACCGAATAATCCTGAATTAATTGTTAATTAGTTGTTAATTTTTCTAATTAGAAACCGGATGGATTTTTTCCAGGGCAATTACACTTGACTCACCGCAGCCGGGGTCGGTTCCGGGTTTTTCTGCAATGAGGCATAAAGCCGGTTCAAGGCATTAACATAGGCATGAGCGGAGGCGACAATAATATCGGTATTGGCGGAATGACCGGAGAAAATGCGATCGCCATGTTTCAAGCGAATGGTCACTTCCCCTAACGCATCAATCCCCGCCGTCACCGATTGCACCGAGAACTCAATTAACTGGTTCGGCACATTCACCACCCGGTTAATCGCTTTATAAACCGCATCCACTGGCCCGGTCCCGATCGCCGCATCGGTCAATTCTTCTCCCGTGGGCGTTCGCAACGTCACCGTAGCGGTAGGTCGGGAATTATTGCCACAAGAAACTTGCACCAACTCTAAACGGAAAAGTTCTGGGGGTTGCTGAATTTCTGCGTTAACAATCGATTCGAGATCCCAGTCCGTGACTTCTTTTTTCTTATCCGCCACTTCCTTGAACTTAATAAACGCTTGATTCAGTTCGGTTTCGGAAAGCTCAAAGCCTAACTCCTTCAAGCGAGTGGAAAAGGCATGACGACCAGAGAGTTTACCGAGGACAATTTGATTATCGGTTAAACCAATGGACTCAGCATCCATAATCTCATAAGTGAGCTTATGCTTGAGTACCCCATCTTGGTGAATGCCGGACTGATGGGCAAATGCATTCGCCCCGACAATAGCTTTATTCGGTTGAACCAACATCCCCGTGAGGTTGGAAACCAAGCGAGAAGTTTTGTAAATTTCCTTGGTATTAATATTGGTCAATGGGGCTTCGGACTCTGGGGGACGACCGAGGAAGGGGTTGTAATACTGACGGCGAACGTGCAAAGCCATCACCAGTTCTTCCAAGGCGGCATTTCCCGCCCGTTCCCCAATGCCATTAATGGTACATTCCAGTTGACGCGCCCCATTTTCCACCGCCGAGAGGAAGTTGGCCACCGCTAACCCCAAGTCATTGTGACCGTGTACGGAAATAATGGCTTGGTCGATGTTGGGGACATTTTCTTTGATGCCCCGAATGAGTCTGCCGAATTCGGCGGGGGTGGTGTAGCCGACGGTATCCGGGATATTGACGGTGGTCGCCCCAGCCGCGATCACAGCGGTCAAGACTTCATAAAGAAATTCTGGGTCAGACCGTCCGGCGTCTTCCGGGGAAAATTCCACATCGTCTACGAAAGATTTGGCGAATGCCACCATTTCAGAGGCGATCGCCACCACTTCGGAGCGAGTTTTCTTCAGCTTATACTCCATGTGGATATCGGAAGTGGCGATAAACGTATGAATCCGCTTGTTCACCGCTGGGGCCAAGGCTTTCGCTGCCGCCTCGATATCCGCACGGGTAGCGCGGGCTAAACCGCAAATCGTCGGCCCCCCTTCCACTCCCACCACCTGAGCGATTTTTTGCACCGCTTCAAAATCCCCCGGACTGGCATAGGGAAAGCCCGCTTCAATAATATCCACCCCAAGTTTGGCTAACTGACGGGCGATCGTCAGCTTTTCCTCTAGATTCAAACTAGCCCCGGGAGACTGTTCCCCGTCCCGGAGAGTGGTATCAAAAATAATAATCCGTTCTGGTTGGTTGCTCATAGGTTGCATCTATCGTGCATCTATCGTGCATCTATCGTGAATCAATCCGTTCTCTTCTTTTATTTTGGCGCGTTTTGGAGTGAATTGTCTCCTTGTTAATAGAGTCATTTGCCCATCAAAGGCATCATCGCCAGCCAAAATGTCAATAATTGTCAAAAATTGTCAAAAAATTTGGTTTCCAGGGATTCGCCGCCAGAAACCTCAACTCTGACTGAAGAATTGCCGCATCGGCGGAAATACTTACTCGAAAAGTCAACTCAAAAAGTCAAGACTTGGCCATCCCCCGCTTAGTAGTCAATTTTTTCAATATGTTCGCGAATATCATTCAGGTCAATATAGCGATCGGTGGCATTTCTCAGTTCGCGGGCAATCATTCCTTCCGTAGAAACTACCGTAATATGAGTATTCTTAGACCGTAAAAGTTCTATAGCCCGTTCAAAGTCTCCATCGCCACTAAAGAGAATCACCCGGTCGTACTGATCCACCGTATTAAACATATCCACGACAATTTCAATATCTAAATTGGCTTTTTGGGAATATCGACCGGAGGTATCATCATAGTATTCTTTTAAGAGTTTCGTGCGGACTGTATAACCTAAGCTAATCAGGGCATCGCGAAAGCCGCGTTGGTCTTGTTGGTCTTTTAATCCCGTGTACCAAAAAGCATTCATCAATTTAGTATTGGGTTCACAGGTCGTGAAAAATTCTAAAACCCTTCTCGGATCAAAAAACCACCCGTTTTTTTGTTGAGCATAGAACATATTGTTGCCGTCTACAAAAATTGATAGACGGTTTAAAGCGACACAATTCATAGAAAATTATACCTAAAATTACTATCAAATAATTTAAACTTAGCGATGATTATAGCATAATTTAAGCCCAAAAAGTTTTAGGAAAATTACACTATAAATCTGGGAAAAACCGCCGACAATAAAATATCGAACAATTATCGAATAAACTGTCAGGGATTTTACGGATTGATTCCCAATAAATTTAATTTTCTTGGCTTTAGTAAACCAAGAAACAATTTCCCCTAGGTAGGGAAGCAAAGCAAGCGCCTGGTTCTTTGGCTAAAACCGGCTGCAATGGGCTTGGCTGGTTTTGATTTTAATCAAATTTTAGGCGATCGCCTAAACGTTAAAAACATTAAACTGAACCGGGAGATTTGCCCAATATGATTAGCCGATGAACCTTTTTCAATGGAAATGTCTCAGGCGTCACGGTCAGCATTTATCGCAACAGGTTATGCCGGTTGTTTTTTTTTTCAGATGTCTTTTGATGTCTGTTTTAGCTCTGGTGGTAAAATTATTAGGAATTATGAAATTAAGCTGATTTTAATCAAGCCAAAATTGTTTGATTAAAACCTCATAATAATTTGTTTGATGACAACTCATCTTTTCATCTTTCTGCTAACTATTTACGTTAACAATTATCCGGAAAAAAGTCAGGCTACAAACATTTTGTTCTCATATTTAAATTCAGGAATAATTGTAGATAGAATAAAAAATTCAGAGCAAGCGCCATAGGAAAATGATTTTCCGTAGGTAGCTTCGCATCAGATCAAACCATGAGGTCTATCTGAAATTAGACTAACTTCAGAGTAACACGATCGGTTCCCCTGTTTCCCATCTTCTGCCCTGTTATTACACCTTTAAACTTAGATGCTGGATGGGTTTACCAACAATTCTGGCATTTTTTCCAGGAAATGTCAGCGGATGCCAGCCCCGGCATCCCCGGACAACCCAAATAAAAAGAGATCGCAGAGGCAACTAAGCAAATCTATATAGATCGCATCTATATGCGATCTAGATGCGATCTAGATGCGGTTGACCACCCAATCAGGGGAGGAGTCGGCTATCTCATCTCCCAAGGTAGCGACCAAAACCGGCTGAGTACACGCTATGTAGATGCTATGTAAATGTTATGTGTATGCTATGTAAATAGTAATATGTGGATGCTATGTGGGTGCTATGTGGATGCTATGTGGATGCTATGTGGATGCTATGGAGATGGCATCGGCGATCGCCCTAAAAAATTAAGCCCCTAAATCTTCTTAGTTTCGATCGCCCAGCGAGCGAGTTCTGTCCGATTGTGTAAACTCGTTTTTGCCAGCATATTAGAAACATGACTTTCAATGGTGCGCTGACTCACATTCATTATCTCAGCAATTTCCCGATTAGACAGCCCTCTAGCCACCAATTGAACCACCTTGACTTGCGTCGGGGTCAGTTCAACCGTATCGGGAACCAGCAATTTAGGATCTTGACTGCTGCGCTTCATGGGACGTTCTAACAACCGGGAAGCTTGTTTCAGGGTTGACTCAACTTGGGCTACCAGTTCCTCTGGTTCAAACGGTTTCACCATATAAACATCGGCTCCAGTATTTAAGCCTTTTACCCGGTCTTGGCTTTGGCCTTTTGCCGAGAGGAACAGAACCGGAATCCACTCGGTGTGCGGATTTTCCCTCAAATTTTTGACAAAAGTATAGCCATCCATTTCTGGCATCATCACATCGCAAATAATCATATCGGGAATTTCTTCTTTCAGAATATCTAGAGCTTCGCGACCATTTTCTGCGGTAATCACCGCATAACCTCGAAATTCCAGATAATCCTGAACCAATAGAATTAGGTTCGGGTCGTCATCAATTAATAGCAGTTTCTTGGGCTCGTTTTCAGTATTTTCAGTCATTTTTTTACTCACTAAATTAAAATTTAATACATAGAAAAGTTAATCAACTCTCATAAATTTACCGCTCGAATATTTCGGCGGGTCAGAGTTAATTGAAGCCTCTCAGCCAATGACCGATTCACTGGTGGAAAGGACACCCTGGTAAACAGATGTTGCGCGATGATTGCCGCTCGCTCAAGGGTTTATTATAGAGGAATTTTTCAGGGCTGCCCAGAGCATTCCATTAATATTTCCTGATTTATTCACCATGACGAGCCGGGCTTTTTTGAGACTACCTGATTCTGGGTCACAATATGACCAATGAATCTCAGCAGAAGTGGTCGCCGAGTGAACCCATTAAGCCGATGACTATTGGGGTTCTGGTAACGGATGAGTCAGAAAGCAATACTCTTTGACAATTTGATTGCCAATCAGATGTTCTTGAATAATCCGTTCAATTACCGGAGGGGTGGCAGAATGATACCAAACTCCATCAGGATAAACCACTAAAATCGGACCATTGCAACATACCCGTAAGCAGTTGGCTTTCGTGCGAAAAATATAAGGAGAAAATTCTCCCAGTTCTTGCGTTTCCGGCAAGCCACGGGTAGGTTCATCCAACTTTAGTTCTTTGAGTCGGGTCTTTAAGTAGTCCCAAGCGGCTAAACCCTCTTCTTGAGAACAACACTTCGGTTTGGTTTGATCCGCACAGATAAATATATGTCGTTGGATTTGGTCGATCCCTAAAGTGTTGACGCTGTTGACTAAGGGAGTCAGATCGGTGTTGCCCAAGGAAAGATTTTGCGGAGATACCGCCGTCGCAGTAGTTTGCGGAATCGCCTCTGCGGAACTAGACAATTCCGGGTTCGGTGCGTTGGGATCAGAATTGGCTTCAGAGATGGGATAGTCAGTCATAACAACGATGTTTAATTCCTAGGCAAAGATTGGTTTAACCATTGGTTTCACTATAAAACGATTAAGACTATTTTGGTTTGGACGTAGCAACAGTAATCAACCTTGGGATGAGTCGGTTCATTACAAATTAACAACTTATAACTATTGAGAAGAAAGTCGGCGGGTTCTCGAAACCCGCATCCCATAAGTTCGGGAACCCGTACAAGTATATATGTTGCATTTTTGCGGGATTGTCGGCTAAATTAGCACTCAGGAGTTGAGAGTGCTAACTCCGAAAAAAACCTAGCTAACAGTTGTTTGCATTAGGTCAAAGATCAAATTTCGGACTGGTGACAACTGGACGCTGGAAGTTCATATTCTTCTTTTGCATTTCGAGGAGCTTGTATGGCCGCTGTATCTTTAAGTGTTTCAACTGTTAAACCCCTGGGCGATCGCGTATTTTTGAAAGTCAGCCCTTCTGAGGAAAAAACTTCTGGTGGTATCTACCTCCCGGACAACGCCAAAGAGAAGCCCCAAGTTGGTGAAATTGTGGCGGTCGGTGCAGGTAAGCGCAACGACGACGGTTCTCGTCAGGAAATGGAAGTCAAAATTGGTGACAAAGTTCTCTACTCTAAATATGCAGGCACCGACATTAAGTTGGGCAACGAAGAATATGTCCTGCTGGCCGAAAAAGACATTTTGGCAATTGTTGGCTAATCTAAAAATTCTTTATCTACCCAGTCAACTCTCACAACTCTGATTCTCTATTAATTGACTGACTTCAAACCATAACACCAATAAACCTCACGTAAAAACGGATCAACACTTATGGCAAAGCGTATCATCTACAACGAAAATGCTCGTCGTGCTCTAGAAAAAGGCATGGACATACTGGCGGAGTCTGTCGCTGTCACTCTCGGTCCTAAAGGCCGCAACGTGGTGCTGGAGAAAAAATTTGGCGCTCCTCAAATCGTCAATGATGGTGTCACCATTGCCAAAGAAATTGAATTAGAAGACCATGTAGAGAACACCGGGGTGGCGCTGATTCGTCAAGCTGCTTCTAAGACCAATGATTCTGCCGGTGATGGCACCACCACCGCCACCGTCTTGGCCCATGCAATGGTGAAAGAAGGTCTGCGCAACGTCGCCGCTGGGGCTAATCCAATTGCCCTGAAGCGCGGAATTGACAAAGCCACTCAGTTCCTGGTGGAAAAGATTGCTGAACACGCCCGTCCAGTGGAAGACTCCAAGGCGATCACGCAAGTTGGCACCATCTCCGCTGGTAACGATGAAACAGTGGGTAAGATGATTGCCGAAGCGATGGAAAAAGTCGGCAAGGAAGGGGTGATTTCCTTAGAAGAAGGGAAATCCATGACCACTGAACTGGAAATCACCGAAGGGATGCGCTTTGACAAAGGCTACATTTCTCCCTACTTTGTCACCGATACCGAGCGCATGGAAGCGGTTCTCGATGAGCCTTTCCTGCTGATCACCGACAAGAAAATCAGCTTGGTGCAAGACTTAGTTCCCATTCTGGAGCAAGTTGCTCGCGCTGGCAAGCCCTTACTGATTGTCGCTGAAGATATCGAAAAAGAAGCCCTGGCTACCCTGGTGGTCAACCGTCTGCGCGGTGTGCTGAACGTCGCTGCGGTGAAGGCTCCTGGATTTGGCGATCGCCGCAAAGCCATGCTGGAAGACATCGCCGTCCTCACTGGCGGTCAAATGATCACCGAAGATGCCGGTCTGAAGCTGGAAAACACCAAGATCGACATGTTAGGTAAGGCTCGCCGCGTCACTCTGACCAAAGAAACCACCACCATCGTCGCCGAAGGCAACGAAGCCGCAGTCAAAGCTCGTTGCGAGCAAATCCGTCGTCAAATTGAAGAAACCGACTCTTCCTACGACAAGGAAAAACTGCAAGAGCGTTTGGCCAAACTCGCTGGTGGCGTAGCGGTAATCAAAGTCGGTGCCGCCACGGAAACCGAAATGAAAGACCGCAAACTGCGTTTAGAAGACGCCATCAACGCTACCAAAGCCGCTGTGGAAGAAGGTATCGTTCCTGGTGGTGGCACCACCCTGGCTCACTTGGCGCCCCAACTGGAAGAATGGGCTAATGCCAACCTGAGCGGTGAAGCCCTGACTGGTGCTTTGATTGTGGCTCGTGCCATCTCTGCTCCTCTGAAACGGATCGCCGAAAACGCCGGTCAAAACGGTGCGGTGATTGCCGAGCGCGTCAAAGAAAAAGACTTCAACGTGGGCTACAATGCTGCCACCGGTGAATTCGTCGATATGTTTGAAGCTGGCATCGTTGACCCCGCGAAAGTGACTCGTTCCGCTCTGCAAAATGCTGCTTCCATCGCTGGTATGGTGCTGACCACCGAGTGCATCGTGGTTGACAAGCCCGAACCCAAGGAAAGCGCTGCCGCAGGCGCTGGCATGGGCGGCGGTGACTTCGACTACTAATTCTTAAGTGGTTGACTGGCGTTAATTAAGTCAATTAAGTTTAACCCCTGAGCAAAATAGGGTAGGCAAGTGCCTGCCCTATTTCTTTGGTTTTGTTTTTTGGGTTTTATCTTTTTATGGCCGCCTAACCCACCCTACAAGTTGTTACAATTTGCTTAATTTTTTCCTTAATTTTTCCCAAACACTTGGGCAACCGTTAAATTAAGCTCTGTAAATCCTGGAGAAACCACTAAATCATCCCCGGAAAAACTGCCAAATTCTATATAAGTATTTCCCTCCAGCACTAACACCAAAATCGTCTGAGTTTGCGGGTCAACAATCCAATATTCAGGAATGCCACAATCTTGGTATTGAATTCTTTTGGCCACGTAATCTCTATCCCGTTGTAATTCTCCGGGGCTGACCACTTCAACTACTAATAAAGGCGGTGCCATTGACAGGCGAATTGTATTCCGCTCTGATAATTGTTGAATATGTTCTTCTCTAATAATAGTTAAGTCAGGATAGCGATTTTTCGGTTCTCCCCTCACTTCTAATTCTAATCCTTGACCCCGGACTCGATCTGTTCCCAGCATCAAAGCAAAAGTTAAGAAGATCCGATTAGCAATTTGCACATTAAAACCTGATTCGGGGGGCATTGAAATCAATTTTCCGTTAAATAGTTCACCAAAGGTTTCTGAATCATGATTAGCTGATAGATATTCCTCGAAGCTTTGAAAGCGCTGTGGGCTGGTCATGGTTAGCATCAGATTTACTCCATCATTTTTGAGCTTTTTGCTTGATAATTAGAAATATAAGCTAGATATATTCCGGCTTTTCCAGGGCATGAAATTCTTACGCTCTGACTTTTTGGGGCATCTTATGATTATAACTTACGCGGTCGGGGCTGGATGTGCCAGAGTAAGTAAAAATAATTACAATGTTCGCTGATTTTTTATTTTGGGTACTAATACCAAAAAAAGAAACGCTTTTTTATCGCGTTTCTCCTTAGTTAAAATTGGGAATTTATGTCGGCATTTTAAGCAACGGTGCCTCTGGTGGCTTCCGCGTCAATTGCCGGGATAAAATAGAGTTTGACTAAATCAGCAAAAATGCCAATTTGTAAGGGCAATTTTTGCCAGAATTTAACGAATTTTGGCGCGTTGCTGGCGTCGATTTCTTTCATCTTCATGTGGCGAGCGGAACACCGATATAAACCGGAGAAAAAGTCGGGGTGTTCCACATCCAACATCACCGGGAAAGCACGTCCAGAGGTTTCGTTGGTTTTTCTAATGACATGGCGATCGTATTCGGTCGCGTTGATGCCAATTGATTCATAAAAATCGGATCGTTCTTGCACGGTTAAGGTGTGGGTGACAAAGACGGCTAGGAGGAAGAAACGCGCCCACCAGCGACCAGTCCAATGATTCCACATTTTAGGCTGCGATCGCAGTAATGCCTTGAAAATATCGCCGTGGCGGTTTTCATCTTGGCACCAGCTTTCAAACATATTAAACAAAGGATAATAGTTATTTTCTGGATGTTTTTCTAAGTGACGATAGACGGTGATATAGCGCCAGTAGCCAATTTTTTCTGAGAGGTAAACCGCATAGATAATCCATTCAGGTTTAAAGAAAGTATAAGTGCGGTTTTTGGTTAAATAGCCTAAATCTAAAGAGATGCCAAAATCCGCCATAGATTTATTCAAAAATCCCGCATGACGGGCTTCATCTCTGGCCATCAGCGCAAAGATTTCTGATAAGATTGGGCTGCGGTCTTTGAGACGACGGGATAATTCTTTAAATAAGATAAACCCAGAAAACTCGGAGGTGCAAGACCGTTCAAGAAAGTCAATAAAAATATGGCGAGTTGCTGCATCAATATGATCCCAAGACCGCTTGAACTCTTCAGTCCGCACGAAATGATTCCGGTTGTAGTCGGCTTTCATTTCGGCAATCATTGCCTTGAGCTCTTCTTCCTGACTAGAAATATCCATGTTGGCCACCGCCTCGAAGTCAGTGATATAAAACCGAGGCGTCAGCAAGGTTTCTTTCGTCGGGGCTTTAACTCCGGGCTTGAGTTCTTCGATCTTGGGTTGCGGTGGGGATGTAACCATGTTTTTTTATATTCATCGCTAAATAGTTATACTAAGTTATAACGATTTTGTTCATTTTGGGTAGAGGTGGGGGGAAATTGTTTACAAAGCTTCACGTTTAGGGAGTCTTTACTCCCAGATCTCATCGCCAGTCACATCGCAACAGGAGTTAAGCAAGATGCAGGTTGTAGAGTTATTTACCTTGGGGAAGTTTCTGCGGCGCCAGTTTGGTCAGCCAGTGCAAAAACTCTCGATAGACGGGGGGTTCACTTGCCCGAACCGGGACGGAACTAAAGGCGTTGGGGGCTGTAGCTACTGCAATAATCGCAGTTTTAGTCTGGGGGTGGGCAGGGATTTCCTCTCAGTCCAAGAACAAATAGAATGTCAAATTAACCGAGTTCGCCAAAGTGGTCGCCGTAAAGCGGAGTTATTCCTGGGGTATTTTCAGTCTTTTTCCAACACCTATGGGGCGATCGCCCAGTTGCGGCAACTGTATGACGAAGCCTTATCAGTCCCGGAGGTGGTGGGGTTGGATATTGCCACTCGTCCCGACTGCGTACCCGATCCGGTGTTGGACTTGTTGCAAGCTTATGCCCAACGGACTCACTTGTGGCTAGAACTGGGACTGGAAAGCAGCCACGATCGCACCTTGGCCCGAATTAACCGAGGTCACACTTGGGCGGAATTCGAGTCAGCCATGAGGCGCAGTTCGGGCAGAGGATTTAATCTTTGCGTGCATGTTATTTTAGGACTACCGGGCGAAACCCCGGAAATGATGCGCCAAACCGCCACCCGTTTAGGGCAACTGATGGCAGAATTAGACGTTCCGGCAATGGGCATTAAGCTGCATCATTTACATATAGTTAAAGGAACCGCCCTGGCAAAAGACTATTGCCAGGGCAACGTCACCACTTTAACCCCGGAAGAATATATCCCTCTAGTTTGTGATTTTTTGGAACGGCTGCCAGAAAATACCGTGATTCAGCGCTTTATGGGCGATGCTTTAGGAGATACTTTGATTGCCCCCCATTGGTCTATTGCCAAAAGTCAAATGCTGAATGCGATCGGGGCTGAATTTGACCGCAGAGGCACTAAACCGGGCAGTCTCTTGGGTTCTGCTGTTCCTGGTTAAAATCTTGATGATTTTTCGGAGCAAGAATTTAATCCAAGATTTGCTTAACATCTTAGGACAATAAGGTATTGTCCAAAAGATTCGCAACTCAATAATGAATATACGGTCAAACCCCAGACCATGCCAAATTTTTCTGACGACATAGTAAGAAAGTCGGATT
>FWWL01007310.1_pt1 | contig 15154 bp, 14 predicted proteins | sample 2228331 | NCBI WGS metagenome assembly FWWL01 (sample SAMEA103939775, study PRJEB20133) | metagenome
GCACTGGCGCGTCGAGGCGATCGGCAGGCGATAGGTGGGCGAAGAGTGAGTCGAGGTCGAGCGGTTCACGCCCGGTGCTGATTCGGCCATCTGCCCAGATTGCCACAAATTCCCCCTGCTCGTTTATGGCAAAAATGCCATCTTCCGGCGACTCGCAATAGAGTTCGATCTCGTTCCCTTCCGGATCGGTCAGATAAGTGGTTTTCGTCATCGCGTGGTCGGTGGGATAGTTCGGCCAGCGGAGCGCAAACAGCCGTCCCACTGCGCGCGCCAGCTCGCGACGGTTTGGGAACAGGATGGCCAGGTGGTACAGCCCCGTTACTCCCCGGTACCGTTTGCCTCCTGGCAGTTGCGTCAGGCGCACCAGATCACGCCCATTGATCCCGACGCCGGCGTGCCGGTCGTTCTGCCAGTTGACCTGCAGGCCAATGACTTGCTGGTAAAACTGAAGTTGGCGCTCCAGATTGGCAACGTTCAGGTGCACATAGGCGGGGCGCGTTGCGGGATGGATGCGGTGAGGCGCAATCGCCACTGGCTGCGGAAGAGAAGGTTTGTTCATCGCTACGTTCCCCTGCAAGAAGGTTTGGCGCGGCGTGTGATCAATCGAACATGCGTTAGTGCGCTGCTGCGCGCAATCGCCTCTTTATTCTACTATTCTTTAGCGCCCCAGAATCATCCGTTCGTGTTCGTAGAGTCTGACAGCGCCCCAGATGATCACGATGACAACGATCAGGGTGATGAGCGCCGAGATGATGATGTTGCTCGCCGCGACCGGTTCGGCGCGCAGAAACTGGTTGATCAGAATCTGCTGGCCAAAGGTGGGTATCAGCATCGTCCACAGTTCTGGCTTGATCGGCAGGAAGGCGAGCGCAAAGCCGGGCAGGGCCGGAATCAGGCCGACGAAGGGCAGGTATGTGCCGGCTTCTTTAGTCGTTCTGGTGAATGAGGCGATAAAGGTCTGGATAGCGCAGGCCAGCAACACGATTGGCAGACAGATCAGAACGATGGCGATCAACGCGCCGGTGTCCAGCTCGATCGGCACGCCGACCAGTTCCTCGACCGGCAGCAGGCGGAAGATGGCCGCGAAACCGGCCAGCGTAATCACCAGATTGAGCGTGGCGAAGGGCGTGGCGGCGAGCATCTTGCCGATTGCGAACCAGCCGCGCGGCAGCGGATTGATGAGCAGTGGCTCGAGCGAGCCGCGCTCGCGCTCGCCGGCAGTGGCGTCGGTGATGAGCGGCGCGGCGCCGCTGAAGATGGCAAAGATGATGAAGTAGGGCAGCATTGAGACAAAGATCAGCGCCTGACTCTGCGGAGTGGCGGTGTCGCGCTCTTCGATCTGCACTGCCCGCACCACTTCTGGACTGATCCCGCGCAGGCTGAGCCGGATCATTCCCAGGTATTCACTGTACGATTGGAGTAGACGAGTGGTTTGGCGAATGTCACTCTGGGCGGCCTGGCGAGTGCTGTCGAAGATAAGCTGGACGCGAGCCGTTCTGCCGGTGGTGAACTGTTCACTGTATTCCGGCGGGATAATCAGGGCGACATTGATGTCGCCGGTACGCACTGCCGCGATTGGATCGGCGGGCGCGGCTGCGATGATGACCTGCTGCTGCTGGAGAAAGGCGACCAGATTGGGCGCGTGTTCTGCGCCTGCGACCGGCAATCGCAGCGGCTCGCGGCTGCTCTCGCGAATCGAGTTGCCGATCATTAGAATGAGCGCGCCCAGCAGGAGCGGGCCGAACAAGGCCCAGAAGATGCCGGTCGTCCAACTGCGATAATCACGCAGGTGGTCGGTGATTTCTTTTTGCGCGATGACCCAAATCCGTTTCATCATTCCAATCCTTCTGCCGAACCGATAGCGGCGACAAAGGCATCTTCCAGATTCGCTTGTCCGGTCTGATGCCGCAATTCGTCGGGCGTGCCCCTGGCTACGACCTGACCGCGCGAGATGATCACGATCTGGTCGCACAGGGCGGCTACCTCTTGCATAATATGGCTGGTGAACAGCACACATTTGCCATCTTCCCGCAGGCGCTGAATGAACTGGCGCATGGCGCGGGTGCTCATCACATCCAGACCGTTGGTCGGCTCGTCGAGCAGGATGTTGTGCGGGTTGTGCACCAGCGCGCGCGCAATTGCCACCTTGAGCCGTTCACCGGTTGAAAAGCCCTCGGTGGGGCGATCGGCGATCGCCCGCATATCGAGCATGTCCAGCAGGTGATCAATCTGGCGTTCGAGCGCTTCACCCTCCAGACCGTGCAGCCGGCCATAGTAGCGGATGTTCTCGCGGCTGGTCAGGCGAGGGTACAGGCCGCGCGCGTCGGCGAGCACTCCGATCCGGCGCTGCACCTCACGCCGGTCGCGGGTGATGTCGAAGCCATCGATCTGAGCGGCGCCGCTGTCGGGTTTGAGCAGGGTGTAGAGCATGCGCAGCGTGGTGCTCTTGCCCGCGCCGTTGGGGCCGAGCAGGCCGGTGATCTGGCCATCTGGCGCGCAGAACGAGACATTGTGTACCGCTTTGATCGAACCAAATGCTTTTGAAAGGGCCTGAACCTGGATCATAGGCGCTATGCTTTCTGCAATCTGCTTCTGGCGCGACATCGATCGCGCCTGTCATACCTCAGAAACTAAGGGCGCGGGCCATGAACATTGACGAAGAAGGGCGGCGGCTGGAGGCCGGCGGCGCAGGATGTGTCGAGGCCGGTGAGTGATCCGGCGTTGAGGAAATCGCGCAAGATAGTGACGGCGCAGGCGTTGGCCAGGTTGCCATGCCCCATGTTGGCGAAGACGAGGTGAAGATGATTGCTGAGATGGGCTGCCGCGCGTTCGGCGTGATACGGCGGCGTGATCGGGTCGGCGGCGCCGGACAGTATCAGCGTCGGCACATCTGATTGCGCCGGGGCGCGGAAGGCGGCAGAGACTTCGCCGCGTGGCCATGCGGCGCAGATCGCGGTGAAGTCGATGGTTCGGTCGAGAAAGACGCTCCCGGCGCTGCGGCGGGCGGCTTCGGCGGGATCGATCAGCGGAGCGTCTTCAGTGCAGGTGACAGCGTAGAACATGCCATCGTACAGATGATTACCGTCGCTGACCATGAAGATTGCTGAAATCAGGGGAATGTAGTTTTCTTCCCGATAGGCGATCGTGATAGCCAGCGGCAGGGTAGCGACGAGGTCTGGTATGTAGAGGGCGTTGAATACCATCGTGGTCACCAGCCGCGACGTCACCGTCACTTCAAGCGGTTGATTGGTGAGCGGATGCGGCAAAGTGATCGTAGCCGGAGCCACTTCCAGACGGGCGAGGAGAGCGCGAAACTCCTGGGCGAGGTTCGGAAAGGTCTCGCGGCAGGCCGGATCGGCATCGCAGCGGGCTAGCAGCGCATCAAACGCGGCCTGACCATCGGCGGCAGCATCGAGAAACATGATGAAATCCGCTTCCACCACCGCATCAAGCACGAGCGCGCGCACTCGCGTCGGAAACATCCGCAGATAGGTGAGCGCCGCGCGGCTGCCGTAAGAGACACCGTACAGATTGATGGTTTCGTAGCCAAGCGCTGCGCGCACTTCATCAAGGTCGGTCATCGCAATTTCGGTGGTGTAAAAGCGCAGATCGGCATCCAGCCGCTGCGGGCAGTTTTGCAACTGCGCAATTGCCTGTTCATCGGTCAGAGTCAGGTGAGTCAGGTCGAGACAGCGGAGCGGGTTTGACTGACCGGTGCCGCGTTGATCCACGAGCACGATGTCGCGCCGTTCGCGAATTTCAGCCAGCAACGGCAGCAGACCGGGGAACGTTTCAATGGCCGATTGACCAGGGCCACCGGCGAGCAGGAAGAGCGGATCGGGTTCGGGAGTGCGTTTGATCGCCGGAACGACGGCGATGCGCAGCGTGATGCGTCGTCCGTCAGGGTTGGCGCGATCTTCAGGCACGGTCAGCGCGCCGCAACGGGCGTCGGTCTGGAATCCCTGGGGCGCGAGTAGCACACAGGGTTCCAGGGTCAGCGTCGGCGATGAAACCGCAGGATCACGTGGGGTGGCGCAGGCGGTCAGGAGCGTAACCAGCAAAAGCAGCCAGCATAGGGTCTTACAGTTCATGTCCGTCATCCGTTTCAGGAAAGAAAATGTCTTCGATCGTAAGCTCAAACAGGCGGGCGATCTTAAACGCCAGCGGCAAACTGGGGTCGTACTTGCCCGTCTCGATGGCATTGATCGTCTGCCGCGAGACATCCAGCTTCTCAGCCAGTTCAGCCTGTGACCAGTTGCGTTCGGCGCGCAACACCTTGAGCCGGTTCTTCATTGGTACTTCCGTGAAAAGTAGGCCGTGCCCAGCCCCCACAACGCGATCAACATTGGAAACACCCAAAGCAGTGGAATGCGGGGAAAACCAACCTGCTCAAGAAAGCCGTAGGCAAAGGTCAGCAAGCCGGTCACACCCGCTGCCACGCTGATTGCCATCAGTTGAATGCGCTGCTGAAGTTCATCGATGCCGTTCAGGAAACGAACAAAAGCCACCACCATCAAGATCGCTGGAATCACCGGCGTAATCGCCACCAGAGCGCGCCAGGGCGCATCCGGGAAGGCAGCGGTAAGGCGAGTCGAAATGAGGATCAGCAAGACATACGCAGCAGAGCTGAAGAACATCTCGCGCCGGTACCGTTTGACAACCTGCTTCATTGGGCCATTCCTGCGTGAAAGTAAGATAAACTTGACGATTTGTAAAGTAAACTTGACAACAGAAGTATACACGCTTGCATCACGTCTGTCAAGAGGGTTCTATGAACACGGATGGCGCATCCGCTCAGCGCGTTGCAGAGCGGACAGAACCTCGACGCGGTCACAGGCGCCTCTCGGCAATGGCTCGCGGGCCTGTATCACTAACGCTGATGCAACTGCGGACGCGCCGGGATTGCCGCGCGTCACGCGCAGCGGTACAGTGTGGTCACCAGGATCGTCGCCAGGAAGGAGTAGCCGCTATGGAAAAGATCGGCATTCGCGCGCTGAAAGCCCATGCCTCGGCGCTGGCGCGCGCCGTGAAAGAACAGCGCGCCCGCTACGTCATCACCCAGCGCGGTGATCCGGTGGCTGTCCTGCTGCCGACAGAGGCTGTTCCATCGGCGCGCGATCCCGATGAGGTCTGGGCGCGGCTGGAAGCTCTGGGCAAGGAAATGGCTCGAAACTGGCAGAGTGAGAAGAGTGCCGCAGCGATCCCCTCAGAGATGCGCCAATGAGCAATCCAGTTACGATAGATGCCGATGTTTTGGTCAGCGCCTTCGCGCCTATCGATGTCGAGCAGCAGGCGCTCGCGGTTGTCATGGTCAGCGTTCAAAGGCGCGGCAAGGCACGCGCTTACTCGGTCAAGAAGAGCAGCCTATCTCTGCGCGCCGCGCGATCATCATCTCAGGCGTTATCACATCCATCCAGCGGCAGCGACAACTGACCTTCTTCGCCTGGGGCTGACGTCACTGTCGGAGTTGTTGCTGATTCGTTTTCGGCTGGCGCTTCTCCGATCAGTGCCAGCAACCCGGCTTCGTCGAGCACCGGGATGCCGAGTTGTTGCGCTTTGGCCAGTTTGCTGCCGGCATTGGCGCCGGCGACCACATAGCTGGTCTTCTTGCTGACACTGTCGGTTACCTTGCCGCCATGGGCGACGATCAGAGCGCTGGCCTGTTCGCGACTGAGCGTCGGGAGGGTTCCGGTCAGCACGAAGGTCTGGCCGGCCAGAGTGTCGCTCCGCCGTTCGCGCTGGGTGCTGCCGCCCAGTTGCACGCCGGCGGCGCGCAATTTGTCGATCAACGCCCTATTTTCCGGGCGAGCGAAGAAATCGACGATGCTGGCTGCCACCACCGGCCCAATTCCCGGAACCTGTTCTAATTCGGCCTGACCGGCCTGCATGATTGCATCGAGACTGCCAAAGGCATTGACCAGCGCCTGCGCCGCGACTGTGCCGACAAATCTGATGCCAAGACCGACCAGCAGGCGGTCGAGCGGACGTTGACGGGCAGCGTCGATCGCGGCCAGCACATTGGCGATTCGTTTGGGGCCGAAGCCTTCGAGTCCTTCAAAGTCGTCCGGCTTCAGGTTGAAGAGATCGGCCACATCGCGCACCAGGCCGCGTTGCACGAACAGTTCGGCCTGTCGTTCGCCAATGCCGGTAATGTCGAGCGCGCTGCGACTGACGAAGTGTTCAACCCGCCGCACCAGTTGCGCCGGACAGACACTGAAATTGTTGCAGCGCCAGGCGGCCTCGCCCGGTTCGCGTTCGAGCGGAGAACCACAGGCCGGACAGTGGGTTGGGAACTGCCATGGCTGTTCGCTGCCATCGCGGCGCGCCGTTACCGGTCCGACAACGTAGGGGATAACATCGCCGGCCCGCTTCACAATCACGTAATCGCCGATGCGAATGTCGCGCTGAGCGATATAATCGGCGTTGTGCAGACTGGCATTGCGCACCGTCACGCCGCCGATCTGCACCGGTTCGAGTTCGGCGTTTGGCGTGACTACACCTGTGCGCCCAACATTGACGGTAATGGCCAGCAGGCGCGTGATCGCTTCGCGGGCGGGAAACTTAAAAGCGATTGCCCAGCGCGGATCGCGCCCAACCACGCCCAGCTCTTGCTGAAGCGCGAAATCATCGATCTTGATCACCATGCCGTCTGCTTCATACGGCAGCTCATCGCGACGCGCCATCCACTCTTCGCAATAGGCGAGCACATCAGCAAAGTCGGTGAAGCGACGGGCGTCTTGATTGACCGGAAAACCCAACGCGCGCAGGTAGCGCAATGTCTGCCACTGACTGGTCAGAGAGACTCCGCTGACCGGGCCGACGCCGTAGGCGAAGAAGCGGAGCGGGCGCGCTGCGGTCACCGCCGGATCTTTCTGGCGCAGTGAGCCAGCAGCAGCGTTGCGCGGGTTGGCGAAGATCTTTTCGTCGGCGGCGGCCAGCCGGTCGTTGAGCGCCTCAAAATCGGCTGTGCGCATGTAGACCTCGCCGCGCACTTCGATTTGGTCGGGGATGGTTGTGGGGAGATCAGGATCGGTCGCGGCGCCGGGGGTATGCAACACGAGCGGAATGCTGCCGATCGTGCGCAGATTGGCGGTCACATCTTCGCCGACTTCGCCATCGCCACGGGTGGCGCCCTGGATGAACTGTCCGGCGCGGTAGGTCAGGGCAATGGCCAGGCCATCGATCTTTGGCTCGACGACATACGCCAGTGGCACATCGCGCCTCAGCAGGCGCATGATCCGTTCACGCCACGCCTGCAAGTCAGCAGTCGTGAACGCATTGCCCAGTGACAGCATCGGCTGGGGGTGGTACACTTTGGCAAACTGACTGGCCGGTGTGCCGCTGACGCGCTGAGTTGGCGAGTCCGGCGTGATCAATTCGGGATGAGCGGCCTCAAGCGCGCGCAGCTCGGCCATGAGCGCATCGTATTCGGCATCGCTGACCAGCGGGTCATCGAGCACATAGTAGTGATAGTCGTATCGGCGAATCAGCGCGCGCAGCTCAGTGATGCGCTGAGAGACATCGGTCAGGCTCATGGATAGCTCCGTGAACGTTGCCAGAATCCACCAAAGGTACTACTCGGAAGCGGTTTGAAGTAGTACTATTGGGGGGTTGCCGGAAAGTAAAAGAACGGTTATTATACAAATACCCCCCCCACACGAGACCCGCTGGCGACAGCTAGCGGGTCTCGTGTTTCCGCCGCCCAGCCATGCGAACATCCGTGCCTGATTGTACCATAGCTTGGCCTGGCCTGATAGAGCATCCGCAACACGGCAATTGATCCCAACTTTGGATGCGTCGTCTCGTGTCGGGCGGCAACACGCACCCCGTTGCCTTATGCGCGCGGATGGGACGATGCGGCATGGCTCCTGCTGAAGCAGGGGATTGCTGCGGGCGCTTTCATGCCCTCGCAATGACATGGAGCGGCGCGGCAATCCCCGGTAAGACGGGTGATGGACTTCACCCCCGACCCGCTCCCGCAGCGCGGGAGGAGCCTGGGTGAGCGCGACTTCGTGATGCCCCTCTGCTGTTGACGACCGCGCGGGAAGGACAATCCGTGAACGTAGATGGCATCACGGTTGTTTACCCTTCAGGGCGTTCATCCCACCTGCTTCAACGGTGGGATGAACGCCCCCGCTTCAGCGGCTTCAGCCCATGGTGGTGCGCTGCTTCCGCGTGCCACCATCCGCTCGTTGTGGCACACTTGTTTGTGTGCAAGACACTCCGATGGCGCAGCGGAGCAACGGTTCGCGCCGTAGCAACGCAAGGTTGGCGGTTGTGGCAAGAACGTTCCGTTGCCACGCACAACCGTGACGGGTTGTCCCAATCTGGCAGCCTGTCAGCCTGCCAATGGTCCTCCGTTCCAACCGCGGAGGTTAGCGTCAGGTCGGTGGGTCAACCGATGCTACGAAATCTGGAAGGACAAGCCCAATCCGTTGAGGATTGGGAAGCTGACTAGCGACATGATATTCAGGTCCGACCATGCGCGGCAGGGACGTTCCGACAGGGCAACGCCCCTGCCGCGCTCTTGCTTCCCCACATTTCAGTGTAGCGTATTCGGCAGGCGCGACTATGGGCCTGTCCGGTCAGCGGAGGAACGCACTGCCAGAGGCGACGAGGCAATGCCACCCACAGGCGTGACGATCGAGTTAAACCTGAACGCCGCCCAATCGCTACCGAGCGTGAACGCATCCTGTTTCCATAGTTAATAGATCTTAACCGAAAATGCCGCGCTGGAATGCCATCTGACCGATTCTGGTGCTGAAATGTTCATTGTTCGTTCCCGGATGCGCATGGTATAATTCCGCCGATGTTATTTTCGTGAAAGAATCCACGAGCAACAAGGCGCAGCGTATGCAAACGATGACATGGTTTATCTTCTGGCTCGCGGCCCTGGTAGCGATTGGCGGGCAGATACCGCTCATCGTGGCGGCCTGGCGTCTCTACCGCCAGCCTTCACTGGCGCCGACCCACGTGGCGCGCAGCAATGGCCTGGCCGATCTGGGCTGGACGCTGGTCACTGCGCTGGCGACGCTGGCGCTGTTCGTGGCGGCGTACTTCGCCCTCCCGTCGATGTAGAGAGCGGTTCCTGGTTGAGCTGGTGAGGAGAGCAGGTATGACGGCTCGTTCGCTAATGCGGATTGGTGTCACTGGATTGGTATTGACTCTGGCAACGATTATCTCTGGCGCGCTGGTTACTCTCTCGACCAGCGCGTCGGTCTGCGCATCGTGGCCATTGTGTTTGGATGAGCTGGCCGGCCAGCCTGAGCCGATGGTCTGGATCGCGCTGGCTCACCGCGCGATCGTAGCGCTGGCGTTGGTGGCCGTGATCGGCAGCGCATGGGCGATGTGGCGAACGCCCGGAGTCTGCCGCGCGTCGCGCTGGATGGCGCTGCTGGCGGTGGCATTGTTCCTTGCGCAGGCGCTGGCCGGGGCATTGCTGGTATGGGGTGTGCCGGCCATGGTCGCCGATGTCTGGCACCTGACCGGCGCGCTACTCGCGTTCGGCGCGCAGACATTGGCGCTGGCGCTGTGGATGGCGCCGTCAGTTCCCGATCCTGAACGAGTGGCTGGCCGGGCTGCGCAGATGCAGCGTCGGCTGCGCAGTCTGGCCTGGTGGTCGGCGGCAGCAGCGGGTGTTGCTGCGCTGGCCGTCGGCGCGCGGAGCGCGGCGCCAATGTTTGAGCTGGCCGCTGCGCTTCCGGCCAATGGTTTCGGCGCGCTCGGCTTCGCTGCGCTGCTCTCGACCTGGCTAACCATCCAGATGCGCCGGCGCCTGCAACCAGTCGAACAGACGACGGCGCTGGCGCTGACGCTGACCCGCATCACCCCGCTCTTGCCGGCGCTGGCGTTGCTGGCGCTGGTTGGGCTGTGGTTGCCGCTGGCCGGGCATCTGGTGAGCCTGACAGCGGTGACCGTCCTCTGGGCCGTGGCGCTGGCGCTGGCGGTGGCGCTCCAACGCACCCCCTTCGCGATCGTGACTACCACGCCGGTTGCGCGGGAAACTCCGGCCTGGCGCAGGGTGGTGGCCGACTATATCAGTCTGACCAAGCCGAAGGTGATTTCCCTGCTGCTGGTGACCACGCTGACAACGATGTTCATCACCGAGGCCGGGCTGCCTTCGATCTGGCTGGTGCTATGGACGATGATCGGCGGCTATCTGGCCGCAGGCGGCGCCGGCGCGATCAACTGCGCTTTCGATAGCGATATTGACATCAATATGGGGCGCACAAGTCGGCGTCCTGTGCCGAGCGGACGCATCTCACGCCGGGCAGCGCTGATCTTTGGCCTGATCCTGAGCGTCTTGTCGATCATCGTGCTCTGGGTCTTTACCACGCCGCTGGCCGCCTTCTTCGCCTTCCTCGGCATCGTCTATTACGCCTACTTCTACACCAGTCTGCTCAAACGCAGCACCTGGCAGAACATCATTATCGGCGGCGGCGCCGGCGCCATTCCGCCGCTGGTCGGCTGGACGGCTGTCACCGGCACGGTCAGCCTGGCCGCAGTAGTGTTGTTCGCGATCATCTTCTACTGGACGCCGCCCCACTTTTGGGCGCTGGCGTTAGTGAAGCAGAAAGACTATGCGCGAGCCGGCGTACCGATGCTGCCGGTGGTGGCGGGCGAGGAGGAGACGCGCTGGCAGATTCTGGTTTACTCGGCGATCATGTGCGCCGTCTCACTCTTGCCGGTGGCGATTGGCGCAATGAGCTGGATCTATCTGGCCGGAGCGCTGGTGTTCGGGGCACGCTTCATGCGTGACGCATGGACGGTCTGGAAGGTGGGCGATCAGGCGGCGATCTGGGGGCTGTACAAATATTCGCTGCTCTATCTGGCATTGTTGTTTGCGGTCATGGTTGCCGATCGCCTGATCCTGGGAATGTGAGAGCTGGCGAATTACGATAGATACCACTAGCATTTTCCTCAGACATGGTGTATACTTCACCTGTCGAAGGGTTTGGTCGCGTGAGTGGCCATGATCGCAGGCCGCAAGGAGTTGTTCATGACGATGATTGGCATCAATCAGATTTCTGTCCAGTCGGCTACGCCGCAACCGTTGCTGACGATCAGCGAAGTTGCGTCGAATCGCCTGCTTAAGATGATGCAGGAGAAAGAGCTGGAAGGCTACGCGCTGCGCGTATTTGTTGCCGGTGGAGGTTGTTCTGGTCTCCAGTACGGCATGACCTTCGACGATGAAGTGCGCGAGGGCGATAGCGAGTTCTACGCGGGGAATCTGCGCGTGCTGGTCGATCCGATTAGCGCTCAGTACCTGATGGGCGCGTCGATTGACTTTGTCGATACCCTGATGGGTGGCGGCTTCAAGATTGACAACCCGAACGCTGTTTCCTCGTGCGGTTGTGGGCACTCATTCCGCGCGCGCGATACTGACTACAGCGAAGAGGATGACGACGCGCCGGTTGGCGGTTGCGGCACCTGCGGGCGCTGACGCGGTTGCAATACTCGCTCACGACAGGCGCGCCACGGTTACCCGTGGCGCGCCTGTTTGGCTGCGCGCCGTTGCGCAGCTATCCACCAGATCAGACATTGGTCACGCGCTGATGCCCTCTTGTCCGGCGTCAGCGCGCGGTTCCCTGATCTACACATGGCGATCGTGAACCGCCGCAGGCAGCCGGGTCGGACAACTGCCTGTCCTATCGCTCACTCGCTCAACATGCTGCGTAATAGCGAAACCCGGCGCACGTTCGGCAGAGCGTAGCGCCGTCGTTTCTGACCTCGCGCTCATTGATAATCTCTTCACCGCACTGATCGCAGGTAGCGCGCGCGCCGTTCCGACTGATCAGGGCTTTCACATCAATCGTCAGCGTTACCGGGCGGGCAATCAGCAACTCGGCGACTGGCAACAGTTGATAGGCAATCAGATAGGCATGCCAGCGACTGCGCGCATCAGGGACGTAGGCGCGCGCGATCGCGCGCGCGTCTGAACGGGGCGCGATCCGGATCGCGCGCCCGGTTTGCGTGTCAACGAAGGTCGCCGCAACTTTGCCCTCATCGATCAACCGCATCGTGCGCCTGCCCAGCCAGCAGCCGGTTGCCACCCCAACTCCATCGGCAAAGCAGCCATCGGTCTCGATCAGGGTAAACAGGCGTTTGTTTGTCTGCGGGAGCGTCAGTTCGAGCAGCTCCCCGGCATACATGCCCATTCGCGCGCCCAACACCTGGCGCGGGCAGAGATGTCGGTGCATGGCTGCAGAACGCCGCAGCAATCCAGCCAGCGGCTCAGGCGCTACCAACCACTGCAACGAAGCGGAATCGATCAGCTCATCAACTGGCACGGCCAGCCTCCTTGACGAATGGCGTTGAGATGGTTTTGTGCGGTATGGGGATAAAGATAGCCTGTTTTGAGCGATTTGTCTACCGTGGAAGGTGATGCCCTTTCACGCGCTATCCATTTCGTGACAACAATCGGTTGGCGTTTCACAGTTCGCCGTGGCAGCAGCGATCGGGTTGCGCGCTGCCGCGTCGTTGGCGCGCTACGTCAGCGGGCGATCGATCAGGAATACCAATTCGTTGGGCAATTCCATCGCTCGCGGTGTCCAGCCTTCACTGGCGGCAAGCGTATCCATGTAGCCGCGGTAGGTTGTCGCCATGCCGACATTGCGCCCTCCCAGACTGCGAGTCGGAAACGAGATGATCAGGCGCGGCGCGCGAAGAGCGCGCAGCAGATCGGCGCCGGCGCCGCGCCGTTGTTGTTCGAGCAAAGGAATGATTTTGAGCGCCAGCGCAACGTCGGCAGCAACCGGCGGCGGGCCGAGCGCCAGATCGCAGAAGTCGACCAGGCCGGTGACGCCGAGCAGCGGTAGCGCTTCATTCAGAAACCGATGGAGATCGGTGTCGATGTCAAAGGCCGCATACCAGGCCGTAGGCGGCAGATCCATCCAGGGTACCGCCAGCGGATTCAACCCACAACCGAGATCAAGCACGCGTCGCGGCGGCTGATCGCCAAAGCATGCCGGGTAGAGCTGGCTCAGCGCGGGCAGGCGTTCGCGGGTCGAAGCATGCTGCGCCATCGCGCGCAGGCACACCGCTTTGCGCCGGGCATCGTCGCTGGCCTCGCGCAATGCGGCCAGCCACTGCGCATAAGGCGGTTGGCGGTCGGCATACGCGCCGATCATCTGATGCAGTTTCGCTTTGGTTGCCTTGATCGCTGCCTTCAATGCTGACTGATGGGTCAGTACTTCTCGCCCAACCCGTTCGATCAGGCGCGGGTCGATCGCGCGATAGCGGGAGCTGGACTGAATAGCAGCAACAAGTTCGGCGATTCGGGCGTCATCTGGTGTCGTCATCGGGTTGGCTTGCAGCTCGCTCGCGGCGCAGCAGATTCATCAATTGGGCCATAAAGAAGAGGTTGTGAATGGTGGCCAGCCGTAATGCCAGCGTTTCGCCCAGTCGGTATAGATGGTGCAGATACCCCAGACTGTAGTGCCGACAGGTAAAACAGGCACACCCTGGCGAAATCGGTGTGTCGGCCTTGATATGCTTGCGATCGGTCAGATAGCAATAGCTAAACCAGTCACCGGTCAGGCGAAAGCCGGGCAGATTGGGATCTGCCGTGAATGTCAGCAGTCGGCCCTGGCGCGCATCGCGGGTTGGCAACGCGCTGTCAAAGATGTCGTAGCCCATGCGCGCGCAGGCCACGACACTGGCCGGATGCCCGACTCCGAGCGCATGGAGCGGAAACTGGGCCGGAATCTGCTGCCGGGTGAAAGCCAGCACCTCGCTCAGCAACTGTCCCTCAGCATCGAGTGGCCAGCCGCCAAAACCAAAACCATCGAAGCCGATGTCGAGCAGAGCCGCGGCGCATTCGGCGCGCAGGGCCAGATCGCCGCCCCCCTGCACCACGGCAAAGAGCAACGGACGCGGCCCAGGCCGCTTTTGCTGGGCCAGTTGGCGATCGAACTCTGCCCGGCAGCGGGAAGCCCAGCGGATCGTGCGCGTGACCGAGCGCCGCTGCTCGGCAGGCGAATCATCGACATGCGTGCAATCATCGAGACAGATCACAATATCGGCGCCGTAACTCAATTGCAACTGGATGCTCTTCTCAGGAGTGAGCTGAAAGCGTCGCTCGGCGCCCTCAGGCTGAAAGACTAAACCCTGATCAGAAATACGCCCCTGTTGGGGATGGTTACGGATCAGTGAATACGCCTGGAAACCGCCGCTATCGGTAACGATGGGCCCTGACCAGGCCGCCATGCGGTGCAACCCGCCGAGCGCGGTGATCGTCGAACTACCAGGGCGCTGCATCAGATGAAACACGTTCATCACCAGCGCCGTGATGCCGGCCTCGGCCAGATCGCGACTATCGACAGCGCGCACTGTGCCGAACGTGGCATCGGGCAGAAATACCGGCAACGCAAGTTGCCCATGATGAAGAGACAGTGTGTCCGGCATAGGATTTGTATGCAAAGAGTTGAAATTTTCGATGCGATGCGCTATACTATTTTAGACGATTAACGGCCGATTTCTGTTTGTGTTGGTTTTGTCTGCCAGGTATGCAGCACAAAGTGGTGGATCTCTTGATATCCACGGGTACGCCATTCGTGCTCATCCTCGGCGACAACTGGAAAAAAAGCGCGTTCATTACTAAAGAAACGGAGTTTCCAATGTCAGACCTCACCAAAAACCTGCTCAACGTCGATCTACGTCAGGGTGTCGTGCCGATCTCAAAGGCGGCTTCGTCGCTTGCCGCGCTAATCAAGCGCTCGCAATCGACCCATCAACCGATTGTTGTGACCCAGAAGGGATATCCGGCTGGGGTGATCATCGATGTCGAACTCTTTACCATGCTGCGTGAACTGGCCGAGCAGCATCATGCTCGGCAAAACGGCGATGCAGCGAGCAATGAGCAGGCGTGACGCCGCGCCAGGCTTATAGCATACGAATCCAGGCAATTCTGTCAAGCACAGTCGTTACCGAACGGCTGTGTATTTTTTTGCCTGGATCGCCGGGTTACGCTATCTTGATTGGTCGTTGATGCCGATCAGATAGGTTCCCGGAATATGCCTTTTGTCATACCAACTTTAGGTGCCCAATCATCTTCAGATCAGCACGCGGCGCTTCCCGCGCGCCCGTGCCATCCTGCTGTCTGGTCAGGAGCGTGTGGCGCCGTCCCGATCCATGTCATTGCGAGGGCGCGGAG
>FWWL01007311.1_pt1 | contig 15152 bp, 13 predicted proteins | sample 2228331 | NCBI WGS metagenome assembly FWWL01 (sample SAMEA103939775, study PRJEB20133) | metagenome
CCTGACCGATCACGGTCGATGCCTTTAGGGCTGCATCCTTGGCATGATAGCCGCTGCGCTCGAAATGCCGCTGCGCGCCCGACAGCATCATGTCGTAGGAACGCTGGTCGCCGAAGGCCCGCCATTGCACCATGCGCTGCGCGAAGGCGGCAAAGGCGCGTTCGCCCGCCTGGCCTTCGCCGAAATAGTTGGTGCCAAGGTTGCGCAGCGCATCCTTCTCGGCAAAATTATGGATCGCACTCGTGGCGGCATTGTCACGGACCGCGCGGACTGTGGCCGGGTCGGTGAGGCTTCGACCTGTCATGGCCGGCGACAGACCGCCCAGCTCGCGCGCCGCATCGAAACCGCCAAGCCCCATGGCCGCCGTGCCAGGTGCCCCGCCGCCTTGCTCGCCGAGATAGCGACCTGCCGCACCGAAGGCGCGATCGGCGGCGAAGGTCGAACGCTCGCCGAAATCCCCGAAGCTTGAGGAGGCGCGCGCCCGAGCCATGGTGCCGGTCGCAGAGGCCTGCGATTCCAGCGCGCCTGCATAGCCTTCGCGGGTGCCGAGCGGCGCGGCTGCCGCCGTGCCCTGGCCCTGCACCCCGAGCGCGCCGCTGGTGAAGGCGGTGAAGACGTTCCCCGAGAAGCGGAACACCGTGAATACGAAGGCGCCGGCAAGCCCGGCGGCGGCGGTGCGGAACGACCCGAAGATCGCCAGCGCCTTCATCGCCGCCGAGGGCGCGAGCATCCAGGCGTTCACGCCGACGCTGTTCGAACGCATTTCGGCCAGCACATCGGTCGCTCGGCCGAGCGTCAACTGATAGATGCCCGCGTCGATCACGCCCCACATCGCGACGAACACGAACAGGCCGAGCGCGAAGCTGGCGACGCGCAGATTGATTGGCGTCAGGATGAACAACAACGCGATCGGCATCATGAACAGCATGATGCCGAAGACCGTCGCGCGGATGGTAGGCATCCATTCGTTGGCCGTTGACATGGTGGCGAGCCCGCTCGAGATCACCGCGCGATTGGCCAGCACCCTCGCGGCCGTGGCGGGGCTGTCCTCGAACAGCACGTCACCGACACTATTGCCGAGCATCACTTCGGTGAGGAACTGCTGGAGCGAGAGCGGCGAGCCCATCATCATCTGGCCCATCTCGCCGAGATTGGCGCGACAGCGCTGAAGCTGCGCGGCGGTGGCGACGTCATAGCCGGTGCGCGTGCAGACCTGCGCGACATATCGATCGAACAGGCCGGGCTCGGAGAGGCGAGTCGAGATATGCTCCCAGGCTTCGTTGCAGGTGACCGTGGTTCCGCCCTTGTCGGCGGCGGTATAGACGGTGCTGTAGGTCGCCGGACCCGCCATCGCGGCGAAGGATGCAGGCAGATCGGTGGTGGTGCGATAGAGCTGATCGTCATCGACGCCATAGGCCGGGGAGACGCGCGCCACCGGGTAGCACTGTCGCACATAGTCCTTGATGGTGGCGTCGAGGAACGTGTCGGTCATGGGGCCACGCGGAGATGCGGCGTTGAGGAACAGGTCGAAGCTGTGACCGCCAGCGCCGAACTCGAGCTTCGCATTGGGATCGGTGGTGTTGTCGTCGATCACCTCGGCCAGCGCGCGCTCCATCATGTTGGTCATGCCCGCGACCACGACGATGAGATTGGGTACGCCCCCGACCGGCTGATAGGCGTTGCGCACCCGGTCATAGACGTGGACGGTGCCGGTGGTGGCGACGAGGCCGACATAGAGGCCGATCCCGACCAACATCTGGAAGCCGAAGGCGAGGAGACCCATGCCCGAGCCCTTGACGCTGGCGAGCAGCGCGCCGAGCGCGATCCCTGCTACCGCCACGATCATCACCAGCGTCTCATAGCGCGGATCGGCGAAGATCAACGAGACGAGCCGGAAGGCATCCACGGTCTCGGCGAAGCCGTCATAAGTATGATAGCTGGTGTCGACCGCCCAGGCGGGCGTCGCGACCATGAGCGCAAGGAGAGCGAAGATAGCGCGGAGGGGGCGGGTCATGGGAGGCGGTTCCGATCAGCGGTTGCTGTTGGCGGCGGTGCCCGCGGCATCGCGGGCATCGCGGTCGCGCTGCCGCACGACGCCGGAGTAAGTGGCCGACAGGTTCGCCTGCTGGAGAGCTGCCATATAGGACTGGCGCATCTGCGCGCGCTGGCGCAGCACCTCGTCGCGCAGGTCACGCAGCTGCTCGATGCCCTTGGTGAGGATACGGGTCTGACAGACCTTGGCGTTGGCGGCATCGCTGGCGCCGGCCGCGCTCGCACCACGCTCGGCGTTGCTCACCGCGAAATCTATGCTGCGGGTGAGATCGTTGAGCATCTGATAGGCTAGCGTCAGCGCCACCAGTTCATCGGTATCGGCGATCACGCTGTCGGTGACGCCCTGGCGCACGCCCCATTCGAGCAGGCGATAGACTGGAAGCGTGCGGACATTGGCGACGAACTGGCGCTCTTCATCGGTCAGCGCGCCGCGCGAGCGGATCTTGAGCGCGATGCTGTCCATGCGCGCGCGGGCCAGCACCAGCGCGCCCTTGCCCGAACCATTGACCGAGCAATCGGCAGCGGACGGCGGCACATTCAATGCGCGGATCTGGACCTTGCCGGTGAGGAAATCGTCGATGCTGTCGCTGTCCTGATGCGGGCAGGCCGGGATTGCCGAGAAGATCGGCACCTTGTCGTTGGTGTCCCAGCGCATATAGACGTCGCCCACTCGGGCGCGCATGACGCCTGCCCAGTCGGACGCGCCGACGCGCGCGGCGGCATGGGCAAGCAGCGATCCTGTCTTGAAGATGTCGGTGACCTCAGCGGGGCAATTCTCCAGCGCGTCCCGCAGGTCTTCGGTCGGGCTGTTGGCGTTGGCCTGGATCTTCTCACGGCTCTGCTGGTAGCTCTTGGCGAAGCCTTCCTTGACCGACTTGTAGCCGGTCATCTCCTCGATGATGCCCGACATATTGTCGTCGCCCTTGGCGATCTGGACCATGCGATTGGCGAGGCGGCAGTCGTTCACCTGGATAGAGTTCAGGAAATTGGTCGCAGCCTCCATCTTCGAGATGATGTTGCCCATCTTTTCATCGAGCGTTTCGAGCAGATACTGGAAGGCGACCGCGGGCGCGGCCTGGAGGATGCTCTCGAGCTTCTGGACGAGATAGTCCGGGTCGAGGAAGCTCATGCCGCCGAGAAACATGTCGATGCCGCCGCACCCGGCCTTCACCTTTGGGAGCGTAATGCTCATCAGGTAATCGTTGTGGACATCGACCCGCCCCGACATGCCCCCGGCGGTCACATAGCCGCGGGTCTGATCCGAAAAGCTGCCAGGACTGGTATAGGTGACATTGTCGAACCAGCTCTCGGCCCAGCTTTGCGCATGGGCAGGCGCACAGACGCAGGCGACGGCGGCGGATGCGAGCAGGCTCAGGCGCGGACAAATCTTCGGCATGGCGGGGTTCCGTTCGTGAAGGGGGACAAGGCACCTGTCGCCATGATCAGTTGCCTTGCCGGTGGGGGAGGGGGCGCATGGGCGTGCCCACGATCCCGGTGAACTTGGACATGCCCCGCACGCCGACCGCAACGCGGACGCCTCCCAGCATCTTCGCGGCGAGATAGAGATTGCGCGCGATATTGGGCGCGTGATCGGTGCCGATCGCGACAGGCACGATCCGGTTGGGATCGTCGCGCGGCCGCACCCAGGCAACCGGGTGCCCGACCCAGGGGAGGCCGAGTCTGCCCGACCGCAGCATCGCTTCGTCGCGGCCAATGGTTCGCACCTGCCAGCCATAGCGACGGCCCAGCGTGCCCAGCTTTGCCCAGAGGTCTGCGCAGGGCACGCAGCCCGGCGCGGTGCTCATCTCGACTACATAGGCGGGCGCATGGCCGGACAGGACTTCCGCGAAATCGGGTGGCCAGTCGCGCGTGAGCGGCACGCGAGCGAGCCAGTCCTGCATGTCGGCGACGGTTGCGACAGGATGGATCGCCGCGCGCATGGCCTGTTCGCGCGTCGGGGCCTGCGCGTGCGCGGTCCCAGCGAACAGGGCGATACCGGCGAGGACGGCGGGCACTGCGCGGATCACGGCTTGGGGCCCATGCGGGCATCGACCAGATCGCCGCTGAGCGCGCGGGGATCGGTCGACGAGACGGGGCCATTGGCGAGCGCATCGAAGAAGCCGTCTTCCTCGCCCGCGCCGGTCATGAACTGCTCGGGCCGGATGTCGCCCGCGAGCAGCCGCACCGCCTGATAGGCCATCTGGATGAGGTTGGGATAGGCTTCGATTCCCGCCGCGATCACCATGCGCTGCTGGCTGTTGCGGCGAATCACCATCGTCGTCGGCGTGACCTCGACCCCGAAACGCTGCGCGACCTCGGGCCGGCGGTCGATGTCCATCAAGGTCACCTGCCAGCCCATCTCGTCCTGGAAGCGCTGAACGATCGGCCACTGCACACGGCAATAGCCACAGGAGCCGCGTGAAAACATGACTAGCGCGAACTCACCCGCGCGACCGCGCAGATATTGCCGCCGGACCTCGTCCTTGTGCGCCGAGAGCTGGTCGCGGGCGTCCCCCACTAAAGGATTGGCGGTACGCGAGTTGAGTTCGGGATGCTGGAGCATCGCGATCTGGGTCACGCCCGCGAAAGCGCGGGCCTTGCGCCGGGCAAAATCCTGCAAGCGCCAGAAGTCGGCAACTGCGTCGACGGTCAGCACGGTCGCGGCATAATCGCGTTGCTGCTCGATCAGCTTTCGGATTTTGGGGGGCGTCCAGGTCGCAAGCTCGGCCATCGGCGGGATCGCCGGTTTCACCAGGGCGTCGGGATCGGGCCTTTCGTCTGCAGGCTTGGGCGGCGCCTGATACCACCAATAGCCGGTTCTGGCTTCTTCCGGGCTCTGCGCACGGGTCTGCGCGGAAGACAGCAGCGTTGCGGCCATCGCCATCAGGATTGCGGCGCGGTTCACAGCAGCTTCTCCATACGGCGCAGGCGGCCGATCGCGACCGGGCCGTAATAGCGGCTGTCGAAGCCGCTGGCGTGCGACGAGCCGACATAGATCATACCCGCCGGAATGGTGCCGACCATCGGCCGCCAGTGGCCGAGCTTCTGACCATTGTGTCCGTAGGGCTTGCTGACGCCCAGCAGCTTGCCGTTGCAATAATACCAGCCATCCCATTCGTGCGGCGTCATCGATGGCTTTTCGAGCCAGTCGATCCGGTCGCCTGGGAAGCAAAGCGCTTCCTTCGTTACCTGCACCGGCTTTGGTCCGGCCAGAGGATGCGACAGGGTGAAGGACACGAAATCGCCGCGCCGGATTGCTCCGGGCGCCTCGCGCACGATCCAGGCATCGATCGATGGGCTCATGACCAGCGTGAACTGCGGGATGGCCCACATCGTCAGCAACCCGACCGGCAGCACGATCCCATAGGCTTTCCAGAGCTGCTCGGGGCGGGGCGGTTGCCCGAGACCCGAACTGCCGAGCGCCACCGCCGCCTTCAAGGGCAGCAGCTTGGCTTCACTCCACAGCGCCTTACCGGCGTTCCAGGCGAGACTGAGCATCGCGCACTTCCTCCTTGCCGCCAAGGCGGGCATATTCTTCGAGTAAACCGGAAAGCGCCGCGTCGCCATAGACGACATGGAGGCCACGCGGACTGTCATCGTCCCGCTCGCAATAGGGCTGGGTCGGATCGCCGGGGACCATCGCAAGGGCGGGCACACGGGCGACACCGTGCTGGCGGAAGATCAGCGGATCGACGATGAGCTGGACGTCGCGCATCGCGCAGGCCGGGCCTTCGCAGCCAGGATCGAATCGCAATATCTCGGCCGAGAGCTTCGCCATCGGGCCGACCCGCGTCAGGCCGCCGGGCATGCCGCGAAACGCAAGGACACCATGTGCCCGTTCAAGCTGCAGGGCATAGGTGCGCAGCGTCGCTGTCGGCATCGAGGAGGAAACGAACAGCACCGGCACCCAGGCCTTGCTCGCACTGGGCGCGGCGACACCGGCGACGGCCTTCATGTCCGGCGCTTCGAGTCCCAGTGCCTGTCCCAAACGGTGGGCTATCGCCTCGCGCTCGATGGCTAGCGCTTCCTTGCCCTTGTCGAGTGCGGCGCGCGCCCGCGCGTCCATGGCGGGGGAGGACGCGCGAGCGCGCAGGCCGTCGAACGCCCGTCGACGCATATCATCGGATGGCGCGGGAAGCGCACCTGGCCCCTGCTGCTCCGCGTCCGCCTTTCGCTGCTCGGTCGCGCTCTTGAGGCGATCAAGCGCGGCGCTGCCTTCAGCAGCAGCGCTCTCGCGCGCATTGGCGGGGGAAGCGCTGGCCCGCGGTGGCGGAATCTGCGCGGAAACGGGAATGGTGAGCATCGTTGCGAACAGCGCGGGCCATGCCGCCGCGACGCGCGCGCTACTTCCCGATGACATGCATATAGGCATCGATCTTGTCCTTCATGTCGACCTGAATGTCGGCCTGCGCCCGGGCCTCGATCTCGGAATAATATTCGGAGAGGTCCATCTTGCTGAAGTCGAGCGCCTGGAACTCTTCGGGGCTGAAGCCACGGCAATAAGGGTTCTGGGGCGTACCCCAGCCAAGGCCGTTGAACGACTTCAGTTGAGGACGGCCCTGTTCCTGGATGATGCGGCCGAGCTTGGTATTGAAGCAGCATTGACCACGCGATTTCTGGATGCAGATGCCGAGGATCTTCGAGCTGCAATAGCTGCCGACCTCGTGGCACATGCCCGAACCCTTGAGCATGCCCACTTCCATGTCCTGCTGGTCGCAACCCGACAGCAGGAAATCCATGATGAAGTTGATCGCCAGACTAACCGCGATCGAAGTCGGGTCGATGCCGGCGATGATCGCATTGGCGCCGGCGCCTGCCGCCTGACCCGCCGTCGCGCCCGCCTTGAACGCGGTGTAAGCAGCCTTCATGCCGGTGAACACGCCCTTGGCGACCGCGATCTTGGTTGAGATCGAGGTGATCGAGCCGCCCATGCCGTCCTTGACGATCTTGCCGCGATCCTTGCAGCAATTGGAGAAGGTGGTCTTGAGCCCCGGCGGACGGCAGCGCATCGCGCGGCCAGAGAAGATTTCGATATTGCCAAGGCACGCGCCGGCCGTGTCCACCTCGCCATTGGCGGGAACGCCGGGATCGTCGGTGACAGGTTCCTCCTCGATCGGTGTCGCGACGGGATCGGTGCAGGCGTTGGGCGAGCATGTTGGCGTGCCGCCGCTCACCGGCGCGGTGCAGGCATAGGAAGGCCCAAGCGGGCAGACATAGCCCGTCGCCGCATCGCCGGTGCAGGCCACCTGCTGGAGCGGACATTGCCAGCTCGCGTCGGCCATGAGCGTGCAGCTCGCCACCTCGCCGGGGTCGGAGGCATCGCCATTGCCGTTGAGATCGGCCGCGCACATCGACTGCGCGTGGGCGGTCGCAGTGAGCGCGCCCCAGGCGAAGGCGGCGATGGCGAGGTTGCGCAAGCGGCGCAAATGGCGAGAGCTGCCGGACATCAGCGCGCCTCCGAGGTGCAGATCATGTCGGCGCCGCCGAGGCGCACGGTCTGCATCATCACCACTGCCTCGGGAAAATCGTCGAGGCAGCCGCAATCCGAGACCAGTTCCTCTCCGGCACCGAGCGGACATTGGCTGACACCGGCGCTGGTCGTGCAACTATGATAGAAAGTGTCGTAGCCGATGGGCGTATTCTGTTTGGCGCCCACAACGCCATCGACCGCGACCTCGCCATTGGTCTTGGGCGCGCGGGTCTTGCAGATGGCTTCGCAGGCCGGAACGGTGCCGCGGTCAGGCAGGGCGAAGCCGCTGCTCGAGGTCGAATAGCTGCCGTCCTTGTTCTTCACCCGGTCGGCGAGCAGCGTCTCGGTCGAATGATCGATGATGTAGGCGCCGCGGCTGAGATCAGGCTCGGGCAGCGAGCCATTGTCGAGTGTGCAGCGATAGCGGCGTTTGCGCTCGAACCAGGGCCGCGTCAGGCTAAGCGAGCAGGCGCCGCTCTCGAAGAGGCGGGTCTGCGCGAGCGGTGTGAGGCCGGTCGCTGCCCCCGATTTGACGGTATCGACGCCATCGACGGTCTCATCATAGAGCTGGCACTTGCTGTCGGCGGCGTTGCCGGCGCACAGATCGATCAGCTTCTCGGTGGGCTGGCAGGACAGATCGACCTTGGCCTGCACCATGGCGAAACCTTCGCCGCCACCCGAGACCGCGACACGCAGCCAGATCTCATGATCGCCCTTGGTAAGGAACGGCTTCAGGTCGAGGTTCGGATAGGAATAGAAAGTCCCCTTGCGCTCGCAATTGCCCGGAGGGTAGCCCATGCCGGTCCAGGCAGAAGGCCCGGAGGACACGAGATTGCCATCGATTCGAAGCTGGCCCCAGTCGTCCGCGAACCAATAGGGAAGCCGCACGTCCACAAGTCGATCCGGGTCCTCGACATGCAGTGTCATGCGATAGTCGAAGAAGGTGCAACTGCCGCCAAGGCTGTTGTCGGCGGGCGAGCCCATCATGAAAGCGATAGTGCCGTCGCCATAGTCATAGGTGCCGTAGCCGCCCGAGATTCGCGCGATGACGTCCTCGGCTTTCACCGCATTGAGGGAAACCTCACGCGTGATCGCGCAGGAGCGGATCTGGACGGCCTGGCCGATGCCGGCCGTCGAGCCCTTGAGTGTCTGGAACAGGCTGTTCGACGACGAGGCGACCGCCGCATCATTTTGGAGCGCGGTCGGATTGGCGCGATAGGCGGTCTGCGGCAGCGCCTGGCTCCACGAGCAGGACGTGCTTTGCGCGCCGGTATAGCGTATGACAGGCCCGTCGATCACCGCCTGCGCGACGCCGATGCGTGGATCGGCCGTCGTAAGCGCGCCGATCACGCCGCCGCCCAGGTCCTTCAGCACCGAGGCGAGATTGCCCCAGACGAGGTTCGCGCCGCAGCTGTTGTTGATGCAGTAACAGCCGGCCAGATCAGTAAGGCCCACTTCGGTAAGCTTGAGATCGCCGGAGGAGCCGACATCCCATTTAAAGCTATGGCACTGGTTCCATGTGCCCGGCTGACAGCCGATCACACCGTTGGCGCAGATACCAGAGACCGGCATGGGGAGGGTCAGCGTCTGGTCGACCGAACCGTCGAGATCCTTGTCGCGCGATATGCGCAAGGTTCCGATATCGCCGCTCGATGCGGGCTGCGCCATCAGCTCGAGTAGGGTCGCGGTCTTCTGGCAGGCGATATTTGGGTTGAACGTCTTGCTGTTGTCGATCGTGGCGATCGGCTGCCCGGCAAGGCCGGGCGTCAAATAATTCTGCTGTAGCACATCGCTGTCCGAGGTCCTGGCGCGCGAGGCTTCGGCGGCGGCACGGGCGCGATCCTCGACGCTCTGCGCCAGCGCCGGCGAGGCGAGCACCATTGCCGATGCCAGGAAGAGAATCCTGGGCTTCATGGCTTGCTGCCCTCTACGGTGCGTGAGCGGCGGCGAAACCGAAACAGATGCCCGGCGCGGAAATCCGGCGTTCCTGGGGCCAGCACCCGGAAAACGGCCTGACCTTCGAAGGTGGTCAGCGCGGCCACGACCGGAGCCGTAGCAACGGGGGCATGTGCCTGCTCCGGCGGGGGCAATGCGGCCGCGCTGACCGGGTTCGGAGCAGCGGCGGCGGGAGGAACCGCCGCTGCTCCTGCCGCACGCACGGCCGCTGCTCGCTCCCGGGCCTCATGGCGAACGGACCGGCGGGGTTGAGAGGGGCGCGTGCGGTTTGGGCTCTGCGATCCGTTCATGGGGTCGAGACTCCCGCGCAGCAGATCACTTTCTCGAAGAGCATGAATTGGGCGTTGTCCTTGCCCGGGGCATGTTTGCCGCTCGTCCACAGCGCGCCGGGACGGCCGACATTGACGCATTTGCCGCCCTTGACCGGCTCCATGATCTGGAATTTGTAGCGGCTCTTGGTCCAGATCGGCTGCGGCTTGAACGAGCATCCGTCCGCCGAACTGATCGTGAGCAGCCCGAGCCGTCCCATCATGAAGGTCGAGCGTGCGGCAAGGCCGGCCCAGGCTTCGACGCTGTCGTCGAAATGGATGTCGCCGGCGACGGGATAGGTCGCGCCCCACGACCCCATGCACCAGAACAGCGGATCGAGCGTCTTGCCCGCAGCCGCCGCGGCGCTGTCTGCCATGCAGGCGAGACCGGCGGCGGGATTGCCGAAGAGGATGCCTTCGGGCTGGATGATCGCGCCCAGCGTCCCCGACTGCCAGGTCGGCAGCACTTCGGTGATCATCGCGACGTCGAAGCCATTGTCCTCGATGCACGGCAGGTCAGTGAACATGTCGAGCATCTTCCAGACCGGCGCGACGTAATAGTGGGTCTGCGCAAACATCTTGCGGGTGTTGGTGCCGTCGGCGATCGACGACTGGCTACCCTGCAGCCTGCCGCCGGTGGGCATAAGGTCGGCGCCGAGCGCCATCATGCAGCCGGGCTCGGTCACGACATCGACCATGCGATTGGGCGACCAGAAGCTGACCTTGACGCCGAACCAGAAGGTCGCGCCCTTGCGACAAGCGCAGAGCGGTTTGGATGCCGACTGCGCATCGAGTTCCTTGTCGAGCTTGTCGTAGCTTCCGACCCGCACCCCGCCGATCGTGATGGGGAAAATGCAGTTCCACCGCACCTTGGTGATCGGGTTGAAGATCGTGCCCGCCTCGCATTTGGAGGCATGGGCCGGGCTCGCCATTGCGGCGAGCGACAGGAGGATCGCTGCGGCGCTCGCACGCAAGCTGGAAGCGAGACGGGTCATTGGCCGCGTCCTTGGGCAGAGGGGGAACGGATTTCGGTGAGTTCGAGGCGCTGGCCGAGCTGGCGGACGATCACCGGCGCGACGGTCAGCCCGAGGCGCTCCTTCACCCGCTCTTCGAGGATGAACAGCGCGCGGCCATGCTTTTCGCCGAGCGAGAGCGCATCGTCCTTCGGATCGCCGCCGCCCGTCAGCAAGATCCAGTCGGTGAGCGCTGCCGTCTTCAGCGCCCAACCGAGATCACGCGGATGGACGATGATGAGGCGCTGGGGCAGCGAGACATAGGACAGCGGATTGAAGGTGAAGCCCTTGGGGTAGAGCAGCTTCCCGTCCGGCAGGCGGATTTCCTGGTCTAGCGTGTAGAAAGGAACGACCGTCCGCACACGGTTCTCCCGCGACACGCCCAGCGTCGCGCCCTTGAGCGCGCTCCAGTCCGAGCGTGGCCCGAAGCGCGCCGCCATGTTGGCGGGTTGCTGCGCGGCACGCACCTCGATCTCCGCCATCGCATCGGGTTCCGCGATCGACCATGTACGACCAATTGTGGACTCGCGACCGATGGTCGCGGTGCCGGCGCGGGCGGTCGAAGCCGCGACAAGCGCGCCCAACAGCAGGCCGGCGATTGTTCCGGCCTGCAGCGCGACAACGCGCCAGGCCCCGGGCGGAAGGTCAGCGGCCACGACGACGCCTCCACCAATCGGTGCGATCCCTGCCGTCCTCGCCGCGCAGGGCGCAAATGAACGCCGCAAAGCCGAGCACGAAGACGAGGATCACCAGCACCTGCATCGCACCGGGAGCCGAAGCCGACCAGATGACGAGCGCGGCCTGGACGAGCAGCAGTAGATGCGTGCCGACCAGCAGGCGGATCGACGACTGGCACGGCGTGGAGGAAAAGATGCCGTTCATCGTTGTCTCCACCACCGAGCGAGCCGCGCGAGGCTCGTGCTGACAAGATCGGAGAGCAGGAGCAGGAACAGGCTGCCAACAAGGCAGAAGCCGGTGATCAACGCCACATCGCTCATGACAGCGTCGAACGGCAGGCCCAGCATGGTGCGCCAGAGGGAAATCAGCATGGCGATGATCGCCGTCTCGATGAGCAGCAGGCGGAGTCCCCAGAAAAAGGTCTCCGTTTCCAGTCGATCCGCAGCCCGCTCCTCGATGATGGCCTCGATTCCCAGCCGGCGGTCGAAGTCCCGCACCAGTCGCTCGGTCTCCGGCGCATGTGCAGGCCGACCAAGAAGGCGCCGCGCGAGAGCCTCTGCCGCAAGCGGCCAGGACGCAACGGTGGTGCGAAGGGACGCCATGCACAGCGATAGAGCAGCACCCAACAGGGCGGATGCCCCGATCCCCGCAGCGATGAGTGGCGCGGCGATGCTCCCGGCAAGCCCGCTACGATCGAGCCCGACATAGGCCGCGGCAGCGAAGCCCGCTTCTCCGATCGCAAGCATCGCCATCGTCCGGCGCCAGCGAGTCTGTTCGGACGCAAACAATTCAGCCTGTGCGTCACTGTGCGCTTCGAGCATCCGGATCTGCACGCCCATCTCATGACGGGAGCGGACGAGATAGTCATAGAGCGTCTCATCGGGTCTGCGCGGATCGCAGGCCGGGAACGGACGGCCATCACCATCGCTGGCGAGCGACACGGAGATCATCGCGCCCTCCGCCAGCGGGCCATCAGCCGGCTCGTCGCGCCGGTGAGGCCGATCAGCAGCAGTCCGGTGAGGAAGCAGCTCACGCCGATCACCAGCGCGCCGCGCACCACCATGCCGGTGGGTTGGTTGAGTGCGATACCGGCGGCGATCACCAGCGTGGTCATCATCACCGCTTCGATGACGATGAGGCGGAAGCGCCAGCGCAGCGCGTCGGCCTCGGCCCGCGCAGCGACACGCGCGGCGATAATCGCTTCGAGATCGTCGTCCGGCGACAGTTCGAGCGCGAGCTGGTCGGGATGGGGCTTATGCTTGAACATCATAACCTCCCCGGGGCGCGAGGATTTCCGCCGGATCGACGCCGGCCAGGTCGCAGACCGCCTCGAGCGGCGAGCGGCCGGCGCGCACCAGTGCCTCGAACGCCGCGACGTCTTCGGGTGCCGACGTGTTGATCCAGTAGCTGAAGGGGTCGACGACGAGCCGGGCGATGCCGAGGCCCAGCGGCGAGTCGATGAAGACCTCGCTGTAGTTGGGCTTGTTGTTCCGGACCGATTTCACCAGATCGAGGACGAAGCCCGAGTAGTCGAGAATCTTGTTCTCGACCGCCTTGTCGTAGGTCGAGCCCTGGAGCAGAAAACGCGTTGCCGCATTTTCGAGAATGACCTGGCCCGTGCCGCCGAACAGCAGGAGATCATTCATCGACTGGAGAACGATGCCGAAGCTGCCCCGATATTTGCGAGCGCGGCGATAGCCCTGGCTGAAAGCTTCGGCGAGGCGTGACAGATCCTGGCCGTCGCTGCGCGTCATGAACTGCGCGGCCTCATCGCACAGCACGAACCGCGGGCGATCGCGCGCCGACAGATAGAGTTCCTGGGTCACCGCATTGACCACGACCATGATCACCACGTTGAAGAGGTCGGGCATGGCCTTCAGGCGTTCGAGCTCCAGCACGACGAATTCGTCGGAAGAGATGTCGAAGGTCGATGGCCCGTTGAAATAATGGCCGTAGGCGCCGTCCGACCCGAAATCGCGCAGGTTGAAGGCAAGCTCGCGCGACACCGGCACGAGATGATCCACCCGGTCGAGGTCGGATGTCGCATGGGCAGGGTAGGAGCCCAGCCATTCGCGCACGGCGTCGATGCCGGCTTCGGCCCGGCCGCTCTCGATCGCCCACTGGACCGCGGACTTGAGCAGGTTCCATTCCGAGGTGGTGACGCCCTTGCGGGTCGCGGCGTTCGCCATCTCGGCGACGATGGCGACCGCCATCGAGATCGCCGATTCCCGATCATCGCCGTCGAGCGCGAGGCCGAGATCGAACGGATTGAGGACCAGATGCTCCTCGCCGAGGTCGATATAACGGCCCGAGCAGAGTGTGCAGAGCTTGCGGTAGGAGCCGCCGATATCGATGATGCGGATCAGCGCGTTTTGCGCGAAATATTGTTGGCACAGGTTGTTGAGCAGGAAGCTCTTGCCCGCACCGGATTCCGCCGAGACGATGAAGTTGTAGTTGTTGATGCGGGGATCGAAGAGGTCGAGCGTGATGAGCTGGCCCTTGCGCCCCGTATAGAGCAGCGCCGGCCTTCCGCCGCCGCGAAAATCGGTCTGGATCGGCGCCATCAGCACGCCCGCGCGCGCCGGCACGCGAAAATCGCGCTGCAGCATGCCGATCGTGCGGCGATCGGGATAGAGGCCGAAAGGCAGGCTTGCCGACAACAGGATCGGATTGAGGTAGGACTCTTCCTGGACCATCCAGGGAAGCGGCTCGCTCTCCCACAGGCGCTTGGCGCGCGCCGACATCTCGCGGGCCTGCGCGCGGGTCTGGCCGAACACCCAGATCGTCGGGATGACCGACAGGAACCGGCTGTTGCCGATCTCGTCCAGAATCCAGCTGATCTCCTCGATCTGCTTGCCAACCTCGACCGCGAAGCTGCCCGCTGCCTTCTGCGCCGAAAGGATCTGCGCCCGCTTGTGGATCTCGAAGGCCGACTGATCGAACAGCACATTGAGAGTGAACAGGAACGGCCCACCGATCTGGTCGGTGTCTTCCGAGCTGCCGCGCATACCGCCCGTTAGCCGGTTAGCGCGCTCGGCCGTGATCCGGCGCGGCGGCGATTTGGGCGTCAGGCAGCGGGCGACCTGATTGCCGAGGAACACTTCCGGACCATCGAAGGCGAAGGCCGGCCCCGCGTCGATGATCTGTTTGCGCACAGGCACGGTGCGGGTCTTGTCACTCGCCGAGAAGACGCCGGGCGCATGCTCGAACACGCCGTTGAAGATGCGCCGGTAGAAGGAGACCATCTCCTCGGGCGCAAGGCGGCGGATGCCGAGCTTGGCGAGTTGCTCCTCGATCTGGCGCTTCAGATCATTGTCCATCGGCTCGCGGGTCTTCACCGACAGGAAGGTGCGGAAGTCGCGGACGGGAATGCCGTGTAGCGCCTTCAGCCCCGCGGCCCCGGCCTTGAGATAGTCGAAGGTGCGCCGCGCCGAAGCCTGGATCAGGGGATCGGGCCGGGTCTTGAGATCAAGATAGGCGTCGAGCGCGTCGTCGATCAGCGGATCCGCGAAGCTCTGGAGCTGGAGGACCGTGCCTTCGGGAAAATTGACGTTGAGCAGGCCGAGCAACGCTTCATGAACATGCGCGAACATGTAGGCGGACGGGACCAGTTCCCAGGCATAGCCCCAGCCATCGTCGATCGTGAGGAACGCGCCTTCCTCCTCGACCCAGGCG